>Ga0182735_1000250_pt1 | contig 52624 bp, 46 predicted proteins | sample eDN5th30CKraftMG_FD_128524 | JGI IMG/M metagenome (GOLD analysis project Ga0182735, IMG submission 128524) | Enriched Miracle-Growth compost microbial communities from Emeryville, California, USA - eDNA 5th pass 30_C Kraft MG (version 2) (version 2) ...
ATCGACCTGGCGTAGCTTTGCGACGATCTCTTCGGGCTTGTGCTTCTTCTGGGGCATTCCAACGTCCTCTCTCAGGCTCAATAGCCTACTTCAAAGAGGACCACTTTTCAGGGGGCAGACCAGGGACGGTCGGCTGCGGTTTTAACTCCGGCACGGATGCTGCGACCGAAGCCGGCTGGCGCGTGGAGACGCAGCCCGCCAGAGCGAAAGCGCTGGCGCCAACGAGAAAATCGCGCCTTGCCATTAAGTTGGAATGTTTTTGTGTGCTCACTGTCTGTCGACTCTCGATCGTTTGCATTCGATACGCAGAACAGCCTGACCGACCTTAAGCCCAGCTTAAGGGCGCCGAACGATCGCTGCGATGCTCTCGCGCGACATACGGAGGTGTCGGTATCCGTCTTAAGACAACCTTAAGGTAAATGCTTCTCAAACGGGCTTTGCCCGCCCGTCAAAGCCACCGTGGAAAGCCAGTGAAGCTCCTGAACCGCAAGCCGGCCGTAACGATTGGCGGACACGGTGCTTGGAGGCCGTCACGCCAGTCCGGGCATTGTAGCCGCCATGGTGGCGCTCAGATCGTGCCTTGCCAGCGCGCCGGCGCTTGCCGAGACGCGCAGCCTCAAGCTCTACCATCTGCTCACGCACGAAAAGGCCGAGATCGCCTACAAGCGCAACGGCCGCTACGACAAGGCCGGCCTGAAAAAGATCAATTACCTCCTGCGCGACTGGCGTCGCAACGAGCCGATCACCATGGACCCTCGCCTTCTTGACCTGGTGTGGCAGGCGTATAGGCGAACCGGTTCGGGCGCCTACATCCAGGTTGTCAGCGGCTATCGCGCGCCCCAGACCAATTCCATGCTGCGCAGCCGCTCGAAAGGCGTGGCGGAAAAAAGCCAGCACTCGGTCAGCTACGGCATACTTTGCGGCTATGCGCGGACGGAAAAGGGCCGCGGTCGAGACACACGACCCATGTCATACTTTCAGGCCGGCCAGGAACCCTTCGTAGATCGCTTCCTCGGCGGTGCGCGGGGAAAGGCAATCGCCGGCAAGATGGACGGGAACGCCGCTATCGGCCAGAGCCATCTCAAGATCGGTTTGCGGCGCAAGCACGCCGGCAAGTACCACCGTGTCGACGCCTTCGCAGATGATCGGCGCACCGGTCACGACATGCGATAGATAAGCCGTCTTCCCGTCCACCCCGAACAACCGCGCATAGGAAATCACTTCGACGCCGAGTCCATGCAGAATGCCGACCCAATGATCGCGCAGGTACATCTGCAGGTTTTGCCCGGCATGGGTACCATTCACCGCCAGCCGCACGTGATGGCCGTTGCGCACGAGATGCTCCGCCACCCCCATGCCCGCCCAATCGCAACGCCAGTCCGCGACCAGCACACGGCTGCCCGGATTGGCACGCCCCGACAGCACGTCGACATCGTGCACGATCTGTCCTTCGTCGGACATTTCGAGGTCCGGCTGCCCTGGCTTCGCGCCGGTGGCAAGAACGATGGCATCGGGAGCGAGCGCCATGATGTCTCCCCCCGTCATCGGGCTGTTGCGGCGAATATCGACATCAAGCCGACTAAGCTCATGCTCCAGATTGGTGATCAGCCCGCCGAATTCTGCCCGTCCGGGCAATGCCTGAGCAGATAGCGCCTGTCCCCCCAACCGCGAGGCCGTCTCGCATAGCGTCACCCGATGGCCTCGCCCGGCAGCGGTCACGGCAGCCTTCATGCCGGCCGGCCCGCCGCCAACGACGACCACATGGCCCGGTCGGGCGACCGGCGAAAGCGCGCCGAACCTCAGCTCACGACCGGTCTGCGGGGTCTGGATGCACGAGATCGAATTGCCGGCATGGAAATGGCCGATGCAGGCCTGGTTGCAGCCGATGCAGGCACGGATGTCGTCAAGCCGCCCTGCCCTTGCCTTGTTCGGCATGGCCGGGTCTGAAATCATCGCCCGCGTCATTCCGCACAGGTCGGCAAGGCCGGCCGCAAGCACCTGCTCGGCGATCTGCGGCTGATTAATGCGGCCTGCGACGAGCACTGGCGCACCGATTGCGGCCCGCAGGGTTCCAGCCTGCGGAGCGACGTAGCCGGTCGCGATCTGCATCGGAGGAACGACATGGATCGAGCCGCCCAGCCCCGACATCGAACCCATGGTGATATTCACGTAATCGATCGCACCCCGGCTGACCAGATCGGCGCAAATTTGCGACACCTCGTCGGGTTGCAACCCAGCAGCTTCCACTTCGTCGACCGAAATGCGTGTCCCGAGGACCAACTCGTCGCCGACCATGGCCCGCGCCCTCCGCAGCGATTCAAGCAGGAAGCGCAGACGGCCTTCATAGCTGCCGCCCCAGCCATCGGTCCGCAGATTGACCCTGGGGTTCAGGAACTGGGCAAAAAGCAGGCCGTGGCTGGCCAGAAGTTCGACGCCGTCGAAACCCGCCTCGGCATATCGGCGCGCACCCTCGCCCGCCGCCGCCACGAGTTCCTGCACGAGGTCCTCGGGCATGGCCCGCGGAGTCGTATGGAAGCGGTTGTCGGCAACCGCCGAGGGCGCATAGGCGACATCGCGCAGGCCATTGCGCATGCGGCGCGAAACACGGCCCGAGTGCGAAAGCTGGCCGAAAACAAGAGCGCCCTCCCGGTGGATGGCAGTGGCAAGTTCAGCGAAAGCCGGAATCGCCTCGTCCGTATGGATATGCAGGTCGGGCGCGTCGGCGAACGAAGACTCGTGAAAGCGGGCGGATTCAACGATGATCAAACCCGCGCCACCACGCGCCCGCGCCTCATGATATGCGATCATGTCGGCACTAGGCTTATGATCGCGTGCAAGATAGGTCTGATGCCCGGTAGACGCGATACGATTGCGCAGCACCTTGCCACGCAGGGAAAAGGACGAAAAAAGGTGCGGCATCGCGCTCATGGCATTTACCTTACGGCCCCGGTATTGCGGCGCTCGCGCCAAGCGATCGCCTCCTTCAGCCCCGATTCCCGGCGGATCCGGTTGAATTCCGCGCGCTCCGGACCGCCGGCCGATTCGATATTGATGTCTATCTCCAGCGCCTGCAGCAGTGCCTGCCTCATCCCCATCGTCTCGTAGGTGCGGTTGACCGCCGCCTTGGTCAGGCGAACGGCATCCGCACCGCCGGCGGCGATCGAGCGAGCCAGCAGGAACGCCTCCTGACGGAGCAGATCGGGATCGACGACACGGTTGACGAGGCCGAATTCCAGCGCGCGTCCAGCATCCAGATTGTCGATGCCGGCCAGAAGCAGTTCCTTCGCCTGCTTGGGACCGGTCATCCAGGGAAGCAGCAGCGCTACAATGCCAGACCCGAAGCGAACCTCCGGCTCGCCCATCCTGGCGCCGTTCGCGGCAATGGAGAGATCACATGCGAGTGCGAGTTCGAACGCCCCACCGACGCAAGCACCGTGAATAGCGGCAATGGTGGGTTTCGGGCTGTCCCAGAAGCGCATGATCACACTGAAATCCGCTTCCAGTATCTGCCGCCACTGTTGTGGCGAGGTGTCCCCGCGTGCGGCCGATTCCTTGAGGTCGAAGCCGGCCGAAAAGGCCCTGCCTTCGCCCGAAACGACGATCGCCCGCACAGCGGGATCGGCTTCGAGCCGATCAAGCGCGGCGTGTAGCTCAGCGATCATCACGGAATTGATCGCGTTGAGGACCTCCGGACGGTTGAGGCGCAGATCGACGATGCCGTTGGCTACTTCAACCTTGATCGTCGTGAATGTGAGGGCATTTGCCATTTGCGCAGACCTTAGCATGCCGGCTCGACCCAACAGGTCGCACCGGGTTCGCAACTATTGGAGATGGGCAACGGGCAGGAAGTTTCCTGAACCGCCCCGATCGGGCGGGCCGGAAGCCGGCCCGCCGAACTACCTCAGGACAGCATGAATTTCTGCCACTCTTCTTCCCATTTGCTCCAGTATTTGGCGACTTCCTCGTCATTGAAGATCACTTCCACCTTGACGTTATCGGGGTGGGTGACCATGAACCTCGCCTGCTCAGGTGTCGCCTTGGCGGTGGCGGATCCCAGCACCGGCCCATAAGTGCCGAGCGGAACCAACCGCTCCTGCGCCTCCTGAGTGATCGCATAGCTGATCACCTTCATCGCCAGTTCGCGATAAGGCGTTCCCTTCGGCACGACATAGGCGTTGCCCCAGGCGATCGCATCCTTGAAGGTCATGGAAACCGGGCTGCCCTCACGCATGGCATCATTGATACGGCCGCTCCAGGCCAGCGCCATCGAGACCTCGCCGGTCGAAAGCAGTTGCGGCGGCTGCGCGCCCGATGTCCACCAGACGGCAATGTTGGGCTTCAGTTCGGCGATCTTGGCCATCGCCATCTTCACCTTCTCATCGGTCGCCGGATAGATCTCGTTGGCAGGAACGCCGGCAGCCCGCAACGCCGCCTCATAGTTATAATAGAGACGGCCATACAGGCTGCGTGCGCCCGGAAAATCCTTGACGTTCCAGAAGTCCGCCCAGCCCTGCGGCTCCTTGCCTTCGGGGAAGGCCTCGGTATTGAAGGCAAGCACGGAAGCCCCCGTGCTGGTATAGACGCCGTATTCTGTCTTCCAGTAGGGTTCCAGGTGATCGGCCTTGACGATGGAATAGTCGATCGGTTCGAGCACGCCAGCATCGCGGCCCTGGTAGATGAACTGGCCGCCGACATCGACCAGATCCCATTCGACCGCATTCGCCTCGACCATCGCCTTGATCTTGGCGTAGTTGGTGGGCGACACGTTCAATATCTCGGCTCCGTTCTCCTTCGAGAAGGGATCCATGAAGGCCGCCTTTTCGGTATCGGAAAGCGCGCCGCCGAAAGAGCAGAAGGTGAATGGCCGGTTCTGAGCGCTAGCGGATCGAACGAGGCCGCCCGGTGCGACCCCCAGTATGCCGAGTGCGGCAGCCGACTTCAGGACGTTACGACGATGTAGCATGGACGTTCCTCCCATTTTAGATTGAGTCACGGCGACTTCTCCTCCGGAAGCAGACGTGCCTTGGCCGGATCCCACATGATCCGGATTCGTTTCCCCAGTTCGTGCGGCGGGGCATTCATCCTGCGCATCCACACCATCTGGCCTGTGTTCAGCCGCAAGCGGGTGGCGACGAGTTCTCCAAGATGAACGGTCTCCTCCACGATAGCCTCCAGTCCGGGAGCATCTTCGGCAGCCGGGCGGATGGTTTCGGGTCTCGCAAGCAGCAGCGCGACGCCCCGCTCAAGCGGAGCAGCGCCGCCAGGCAGCGACCAAGCGCCCGCGTAACCCTCCACTTTGAAGCCGACCTGACCGCTCGATGCATCGTCCACGTGCACGGGAAGAAGATTCGATTCGCCTAGGAAGCTTGCGATGTAGGCGTTGCGGGGCTGATCGTAGAGTTCGAGCGGCGTCCCGATCTGCTCGATGCGGCCGTTGCGCATGATGGCGACGCGATCGGACATGACCAGCGCCTCCTCCTGATCGTGCGTCACATAGATCGTCGTTCGGGGTTTTTCGTTATGCAGCCGACGTATTTCCAGTTGCACGTGCTTGCGCAGTTGCCGGTCGAGCGCGCCTAGAGGCTCATCCATCAACAGAAGGTCCGGCTCTATGACCATCGCACGCGCCAGCGCCACGCGCTGCTGCTGGCCGCCTGACAACTGGTTGATCGCGCGCTTGCCGAACTCGCCAAGCTGGACCAGGGTAAGCGCAGTGTCGACGCGCGAACGCAGTTCAGCGTCGGCAACGCGGCGCACCCGCAGGCCGTAGGCGACGTTCTCGAACACGCTGAGATGCGGAAACAGCGCGTAATTCTGGAAGACCATGCCGACATTGCGGGCACGCGGAGGCAGAGCCGTCACATCCCTGGAGCCTATGACCACCTGGCCGCCATCGGGATCGAGGAAGCCGGCGGCAATGTTGAGTAGAGTGGTCTTGCCCGACCCGCTCGGCCCAAGCAGCGTCAGGAATTCTCCGGGCTGGATCTCCAGATCCAACGGGCGCAAGGCAGTGACGGCTCCGTAGCTCTTGCTCACTTTCCGAAACGCGACGCCGTGCATACTGGTACTCATCGCCACGCATCCTCCGTACCGACCGCCGCCGCTTTCTTCATGGTGACCCGGCGTCCAAGCACAAACAGAACCATCGTCAGGCCGAGAATGACGGTCGAAGCAACGGCTGCGACGGGCGTGAACTCGACCCGGATCTGTTCCCAAAGCTTCACCGGCAACGTCTTGGCGCCATAGCCCGCAATAAAGATGGAGATGACGACCTCATCGAACGATGTGACGAAGGCGAACGTGGCGCCGCCGACGAGACCGGGCACGATCGCCGGAAACGTCACCGTACGGAACACCCGCCACGGCCCTGCCCCCAACCCTTCGGCCGCGCGGACGAGATTGGGGTCGAGCCGCTTCAGGGAAACCCCGACATTAAGGACCACAAAGGGAAGGCAAAGCAGCGAGTGGCTAAGCGCAAGGCCGACAGGCGTGCCGTAAAGGCCGATAGTACGCGTCACATAGTAGAGCGATATGCTGATCATGATCACCGGCACGATCAGCGGGGAAAGCACAAGCCCTACCGCCAGGGACCGCAACCCGGAAGGCAATCGCTCGATGCCGATCGCTGCGCTGGTGCCGATCGTTACCGAAAACACCGTCGCCAGCACCGCCACTTCGGCACTATTGGCCAGCGACGCCACCCAACTCGCGTCGCCGAAGAACTGGCCATACCACCTGATGCTGTAAGCCTCGGGCGGAATCTTGATGAATGAGGCGTTGTTCACCGAGGCTGGAACGACGGCCAAGATCGGCATCACCAGGAATGCCAGGACAAGGCCCCCCACTATCTCGCCGAGGATAGAACGTCTCTGGAAGCGGCCACTCATTTCATCACCACCACGGAGCCGACGGCAACGAAGCGGGAAGCCACGAGCAGCACCGCAAGAACCATGAAGAGCAGGATGAACGACGCGGCCGCCGCCAGGGGCCATACCAAGCGCTCATTGACGAAGCTGTCGATCAGCATGGCGGCTGTGAGGTTCTGCGGGCCGCCCAGCAGCGCCGGCGTGATATAGAAGCCAAGCGCAAGCAGGAAGACGAACGCGGCGCCCGCCAGCACGCCGGGCATGGTCAGCGGCAGGAAGACGCGAAGGAAGGTGGTGCGCGAGGAAGCGCCAAGGCCGTCGCTGGCCAGCAGCAATCGGCGATCGACCTTGAGCATCGAGGCATAGATCGGGAAGATCGCATAGGGCAGAAGCACATGGACCATGCCGACATAGACGCTGAACTGATTGAACAGCAGCCGCAGCGGCTGATCGGTCGCGCCGATCGCCATGAGCAGGCCGTTGACGGGGCCGTTTCGTTCCAAAAGCAGCATCCAGCTGAAGGTGCGAACCAGCACGCTGATCCAGAAAGGCAGTAGAACGCAGTAGAGCGCGACACTGAACCAGAACCCGCGAACCCGAGTCAGAAGCCAGGCGGCGGGGTATGCTAGCACCGTGCAGATGACCGTGACGACGACCGCCAACAACAGCGTATTGACGAAAATGGTCCGAAACACCTGGCTTTCGGCGATGGCCTTGTAGGATGCGAAGGCCCCTTCAGGCGCGCTCAGGCTGAGGATCAGAAGTTGCCCAAGCGGCCATAAAAACCATGCTGCAAGGAATAGGGCGGCAGGCAACAGCAAACCGGCAGTCATGACCGCACGGGCTGAACGTTGGTTGCGCGCGGCGGCCGGCGCCATCGATACCGCCTCCGCCTTCGTCATATCGCCGTCCCGGCATAGACGCCCATGCCGCGTTTTCTGATCTGCCCGCCGATAACGACACGCTGGATTTCCGACGTCCCCTCCCATATGCGATCGACCCGAATGTCGCGATAAAGCCGCTCGACGGGATTTTCGCGCATATAACCACGTCCGCCGAAAATCTGCACGGCCTTGTCAATGATGCGGCCGGCCGCTTCTGAACAATAGAGCTTGAGCGCGCTTGCTCGCGCGTGAACCGCCTTGCGGTCCGCCCCGGAATCGATCTCCCAGGCCACGCGGTATAGCATCGACTTTGCCGCGAACAGTTCCACCGCCATGTCCGCCAGCATCGACTCGATCAACTGGAAATCGCGGATCGGCCGATTGAACGCATGTCGGGTCGAAGCAAAATCGTTGGCAAGCTCGGCCGCGCGCGTCGCCGCGCCAACCGCGTGCGAGGCGATTTGCAGGCGAGCCTCGACAAACCAGTCCTTCGTCATTTCAAAGCCTTGGCCGACCTCGCCGAGCATCCGGTTTTGCGGCACGGGCGTTTCATTAAAGCGCAGTTCGGCATGGTCGAACGCGAAATTGTGCATGAAGGCCGGCGAGCGCGTATGCGTCATGTCGGCAACCGGCTTGTCGACCAGAAACAGCGTGGGCTTGTCCGGATCGCCGTCGACATGGGCATGGACTATAATGAAGTCGGAGGCGTTGTAGGAAGTGACGAACCACTTCTCGCCGGTGAGATACCAAGTACCGTTGCGCAATCGGGCGGCCGTTTGCACACGGCGCGGGTCCGATCCCGCGTCCGGCTCGGTGATTGCGAAGCAACCGCGCCGTTCGCCCTGGATGGAGGGGACGAGATAGGTCTCGATCTGCTCGGGCGTTCCGAATTTCAGGCTGACGGGCGGACGCCAGACACAGCTCCACAGGCCGTTGGTAACCCTGCCCAATTGTTCCTCAACCACGGTCTGCTCGACCATGGTCAGCCCCATGCCGCCGTGCTCGCGGCTGTGGTTTATACCGGCCAGGCCCCAGTCACGCACTGCCTGGCGCACGCCCGGGCGAAGCGCCATCGGCAGTTCGCCATGCTCGTCAGTCGGCTGCTCCAGCGGGATGAGCACCTCGTCCGCGAAGGCCCTGCCAAGCTTTGCAAGCTCGCGCTCACGAGGACTGAAATCGAAATTCACCGCGTCTTCTCCATGGATCGATCGGAAGGCAAAACACGGCTCGGCACCAGCAAAGCATCCACCGCCACGCATCCGTGCGGGCCGACGAGCAGCGGATTGACGTCCATCTCGTCGATAAGATCGCCGAGGTCGCTTGCAAGCATGCAGAACCGCGAAAAGGCTTTCACAAGTCCCGTTCGGTCTGCGGCAGGCACCCCGCGCCCTCCGCCGAGCAACCGGCTGACGTGCAGCTGCGCTATCATCCCCGAGGCGTCCTCCAGCGAGACCGGGGCAAGCGACACGGCGCGGTCGTTCAAGACCTCGATCCAGATGCCGCCGGCGGCAATCATGACAAAGGGGCCGAACTGCGGATCGCGCACGATGCCGAACGCGAACTCGATCCCCTTGGGAGCCATCCGGGAAACCGTGACGCGCGGACCGAGCCGCCGCGCCATGTTCTCATAGGCGCTGCGCAGGGAAGCCTCGTCCGCGAGACCGAGGCGGACGCCATCGGCATCGGACTTGTGCTGCGTTCCATTGGCCGTCTTCAGCGCAACCGGGAAACCGAGCTCCTTCGCACCGGCCAGCGCCGCATCCGCCGTTTGCGCGACTGTCATTCCGGGCGTCGCGATACCGTAGTCGGCAAGAAGCGAAAGCGCTTCCATCTCGTCCAGCGCATCCCCCGTCGCCAGCCGCGCGCGCCAACGCCGCAAGACATCCGGCGCAACCGGATCCGGCAACGTTACGGACCGCGCGAGCCGGTCGCGGTGCGCGAACATGGCGTGGACGGCGCGCAGCCCCTCCTCGGTGCCGTCAAGGACCGGCACGCCGGCCTCCGTCACCGCCAGCGCCAGTTCGCGATGATTGACCGATGCGTAATTGGTGACGACTGCGACCGGCTTGGTCGTCTTGGACGCCGAACGCACGACCGCATTCGTGAAACCCGTGGCGATATACGACCCGGTGCGGATATCCTGGAACAGCACACCGGCAGCACTGGCTGGATCTTCGAGCAGCGCATCGAGACAGGCCTCGACGTGTGTTTCGAAGTCGCGCCCCGAACCCCAGACATCCAGCGGGTTGTCCGGCTGAAGGCCGCTGTCCAGATGAGGGCGCATTTTCTCCATCGTCGCAGCGCCGATGGAAGCAAAGGGCACTCCCTCACGCTGGGCGAGATCAACCACCATCTCGCGCTCGCCGCCAGAATCGTGCAGCGCGACAAGCCCGCCCGCCGGCGCCGCCGGCGCGGCGGACAGAAGCAGGAGGTTCGCGGCCAACTGGTCGAGCGTATCGACCGCAATGACACCGTGGCTACGGAAGATGGCCTCATAGACTGCGGCGTCACCCGTCATCGCACCGCTGTGGCTGGCGGCGAACCGCGCGCTGAGCGCAGTTCGGCCGACCTTCAGCGCGATGATCGGGACACCCTTGCGGTCGGCCTTCTCAAGCGCCATGACGAATTCCTCGGGCCGCCTGGATGCTTCAAGGAAAAGCCCGATTGCCCGGACTTCCGGCCTGTCGAGCAGCCAATCCAGGTAAGCTTCGCTTCCGACCGTGATCTCACGCCCGCTCGACACGCACAGCGAATACTTCAACCGCTGGTCGTTAAAGGCCAGCGCGCTGAACACCGAACCCGACTGGGTCACCAGTGCTGCCGAGCCCGGCTTGAGCGGTACCGAGGATGGAAAGCCGCTGACGCGCAGTCCGATCCGCGGATTCAGGAAACCCATGCTGTTCGGGCCGCAAATCGCGATCCCTGCCTCGACCGCCATGCTCGTGAGACGATCCAGCAGACGCGCATCGCCTGAATCGGACATATCGCAACTCGAAAAGATGGTCGCTGCGCTCGCGCCGTGATCGATCGCCGCACGCAATGCCGCCTCGACCATGGTGTCGGCGGTGCCGATCACGACGTGATCGACCCGCTCGGGCAAGCTCGTAAGGTCGGGATAGCAGGTGAGGCCATGAACCGAGCTTCTGTTCGGATTGACCGGATAGAGCCTGCCCTGATAGCCGTCGGCGGCGGCCGAAAGGATCATGGTGCTGCCCGGCGTATTCGGTCTCTCCGAGGCACCGACGAAGGCGATTGATTGCGGTTCAAGCAGCGGATCAAGCCTGTGACGGGGCGCAATGGGTACATCGCGGTCTGCGACCGTGACACTCGCCGACATCTGCTCCTCCCAAGCCGATTTGGTTCGCTATTGCGGCTTGGAGGTTAGAGAGGCAACCACCCCGCGAGAAGGCCCTATAGAGTCAGGAGGGGCATGACATGGATTCATGCCCATGCCATGATCGACAACTCTTTTCGGGAGATTGGCTCATGCAACTGCGCAAGCTGCTGCCCTCGACAGGCGCCCTGTTCATGTTCGAGGCTTCGGCAAGACACCTCAATTTTACCGCCGCCGGGCGAGAGTTCAACGTATCGCAATCGGCGGTCAGCCACATGATAGGGCGGTTTGAGACTCATCTTGGCATCAAGCTGTTCCTGCGAAGCCCCCAAGGCCTGCAACTTACCGAAGAAGGACAAGTCCTGGCGCGCGCCGTCAGCCACAGCTTTCAGGAGGTCGAGACCGTGCTGCGCACGTTCTATGCGAAGAAACGAGATACCGGGGTCGTCACGATTTCAGTATCCTCGGCGTTCGCAATGTATTGGTTCATGCCGCGCTTCGACGCTTTTCGTCAGCAATTTCCGGAAATAGACCTGCGTTTCCAGGTCATCCACGGCGAACCGATCGGGCCCTGCGAAGGGGTGGACCTCGGCATCCGCTACAACCCCAACCCCGGCCCGGCAAGCCACAATTGGAAGCTGACTAACGAGGTCGTGATACCCGTGTGCAGCCCAAGCTATCTCGAAACGCATGGTAGCCTGGACCTGTGCGAGGATCTTGGCCATCACACGCTGGCGAACCTGACGGGAGCCTTGCGAGTTCCATGGCAGAGGTATCTCAGGGAAGCGGGTTATCCCAATGACAATATCGGGCAGAATCTGATCTTCTCGGACTACGCGCTGGTCGTCCAGGCGGCGATCAAAGGCCAGGCCATCGCACTCGGCTGGTGGCATGTGGTCGCGCATGAATTGAACCAGCGGGGCCTTGTAAGGGCAGCCAGCCGACAGTTGGAAACCGGAGACAACTATTACGTCAGCGCCCCTGAAGATCGTCCGCTACGAAAACCCGCGGCCTTGGTGCGCGACTGGCTGATCGACGAGATGGCGGGGATGAAAAGGATTTAGGTCAGGGCTGGAAGTTTCCCTCCTTCAAAACAGATACCTAGGCACTATCGGGCGCATCAGCGCAAATCCGGCCCAACCTAATTATTGTGGCGTGAGTGGCAGCGATGACAGTTTCGGGCAAGCTTGTCATAGCCGGTGATTTTCCGAGCACCCATTGATGTCGCACCCAAAACCGAGGCACCTAGCTCGCACACAGAGCGTCGAAGTCCGGTCGAAACTCGTCGTTTCCCCAGCCAATCCCTGACCATCGCAATGGTTTTTCGGCGCCCGCGGGAGCCGCTTGCAGGCTGACCGACGTTTGCGGCCTCGGCTTGGTAGCCGCCGCGCCGCATCCCGGCATCGCCCTCGCCTGTTGCCGCGTGTCTTGTTTTGGGCCCAAATCTCACGCAAACAGGGCCAGCATCAGCAGGAAGGGTCTCCCATGAGCGTACTCGTCACGGGTGGCGCCGGTTACATCGGCAGCCACATGGTATGGGAATTGTGCGACGCCGGGGAACAGGTCGTGGTCATCGACCGGCTGTCGACGGGATTCGACTGGGCGGTGGCGCCCGAGGCGCGTCTCGTCGTCGGCGACATCGCCGACCGCCCGCTGCTCGAATCCACCATCCGCGAGCATAAGGTCGATTCGATCATCCATTTCGCCGGGTCGATCGTCGTTCCCGAATCGGTCGCCGATCCGCTCGGCTACTACGAGAACAACACCTGCAAGAGCCGGACCCTGATCGAAACCGCGATGCGGCTCGGCGTGCACAACTTCATCTTCTCCTCGACCGCGGCGGTCTATGGCGGAGCCGGCATCGAGCCGGTGCGCGAACAAGCGCCGCTCACGCCGGAATCGCCCTATGGCCGCTCTAAGCTGATGACCGAGTGGATGCTGCAGGACGCCGGCGCCGCCAATCCGGACTTCCATTATACGGCGCTGCGCTACTTCAACGTCGCCGGCGCCGATCCGAAAGGGCGCACCGGCCAGTCGACGAAGGGGGCGACGCATCTGATCAAGGTCGCCTGCGAAACCGCCCTCGGCAAGCGGGCGCAACTGGAGGTCTTCGGCACCGACTACCCGACGCCGGACGGCACTTGCGTACGCGACTACATCCATGTCAGCGACCTCGCCGCCGCCCACCGCCTGGCGCTGGAGCGGCTGCGCGCCGGCGGCTCCAGCCTGGTGGCGAATTGCGGCTACGGCCACGGCTATTCGGTGCTCGAGGTCATCGACAGCGTGCGCCGCGTGCATGGCGCGGACCTCAACGTCAGGATGGGCGGGCGGCGCGCCGGCGACCCGCCGTCCATCGTCGCCAATTCGCAACTGGCGCAGCGCGAACTGGGCTGGGTGCCGGCCCGCGCCGATCTGGACCTGATCGTGGCCGACGCGCTACGATGGGAAGATGCGCTGTCACGCCGCAACGCGACGTGACGGCTGCGACGGCGAGCGGAAGATGAAACAAGGGGCTGCTGAATGAAATTCGGCACGAGCGGCCTGCGCGGGCTGGCAACGGACCTCCTGGGGCCGCAAACGGCGCTTTACACCCGGGCCTTCACGGCGCGGCTGCTTGAAACAGGCGCCGCCCGGCCGGGCGATACCGTCTTTGTCGGACGCGACCTGCGCGACAGCAGCCCGCAGATCGCAGCCCTGTGCGCCGATGCGCTGACATCCGCCGGCCTCGACGTCGTCGATTGCGGCGAGTTGCCGACACCGGCACTGGCCGGCTTCGCGCTGGCCCACCAATCAGCGGCGCTGATGGTGACCGGCTCCCACATCCCCGCCGACCGCAACGGCATCAAGTTCTTCCTGGCCGACGGCGAGATCGGCAAGGCCGACGAGGCCGCCATCACCGCCTGGGTCGAGTCGGGTGCCTCGCCCAAAAAGCCGGCCGGCACCGGCGCGGTCGCCGACAGGCATGCGGAAGCCCTCGACTGGTACCGCCGGCGCGGCCGCGCGATGGCCACCGAGGCGGCCCTTTCCGGCATGCGGGTCGGCGTCTACGAGCACAGTTCGGTGGCGCGCGATTTCCTGCGCGAGTTGCTGCAATCCCTCGGCGCGACCGTGATTTCGCTCGGGCGCACGGATCATTTCGTCGCCGTGGACACGGAAGCCGTGCCGCAGGAGACGATCGCCACCTTCGGCGCATGGGCCGCGACGCACCGGCTCGACGCCATCGTCTCGACCGACGGCGACGGCGACCGGCCGCTGATCGCCGACGAGACCGGCGCGCAGTTGCGCGGTGACATCATCGGGCTGATCACGGCGCGCATGGTGGGCGCCACCGTCGTCGTCACCCCTGTCACCTCCAATTCCGGCATCCATGCAGGCCTCGGCTTCGACGTGCTGCGCACCAGGGTCGGTTCGCCTTTCGTGATCGAGGCGATGCGGGCGGCAGCGGGCAGCGGCGGCACCATCACCGGCTTCGAAGCCAATGGCGGCTTCCTGCTCGGCTCCTCCTTCGACCATGGCGGCATCCGCGGCACGGCGCTGCCGACGCGCGACGCCCTGCTTCCCATTCTTGCCGTCCTGCAATCGGCGCGGCGCGAGGGGCTAAGCCTATCCGCGCTTTCGGCACGCTGGGCGTTGCCGGTCTGCGTCAGCGACCGGCTGGAAGATTTCGCGGTCGAGCGGTCGCGGGCACTGATGGCGCATCTCAGCGCCAGCGAGGATGCTCTCGGACATTTCCTGTCGCCGCTCGGCACGGTAGCCACGATCGACCGCACCGACGGCCTGCGGGCAACGCTCTCCTCGGGCGAGATCGTGCATCTGCGCCCCTCCGGCAACGCACCCGAAATGCGCTGCTACACCGAGGCGGCGACGGCCGGGCGCGCGCAGACCCTGAACGCCGAGGCGCTCGACCTCGTGCGGCACTGGCAGGCCTGAGCCAGCGCCTGCCAAGTCGCGAAAGCGGCCAGAAGGGAACGGTCACGCTCCCTTGCCGAGCGCCACGCCACGGCCGATCGCCGAATAGACGAGGCCGTGCTTCTGCACTTCCGCCGGGTCGTAAAGATTGCGACCGTCGATGACGAAGGGACGGGCGAGCGTCTGCTTGAGCCAGCCGAAATCGACGACGCGGAACTGCTTCCATTCCGTGCAGATCACCAGCGCGTCGGCCCCTTCCACCGCCGCCTCCGGGCTGTCGCACAGGACGAAGTCCGGGCGCTCGCCGTAGATGCGCCGCGCCTCGTCCATGGCTTTCGGGTCGTAGGCGCGCACGCTCGCCCCCCGGCGCCACAGCGCCTCGATCAGCTTGCGGGAAGGCGCCTCACGCATGTCGTCCGTGTCGGGCTTGAAGGCCAGGCCCCAGACGGCGATCGTGCGGCCCGACAGTTCATTGTCGAAGGCGGCGCAAAGCTTGGTGAACAGCATCTGCTGCTGGTTGGCGTTCACCACCTCCACCGAGGCCAGCAGGTGCGGTTCATGGCCGACCGTGCGGGCCGTGTTGATCAGCGCGCGCACGTCCTTCGGGAAGCACGAGCCGCCATAGCCCGCCCCCGGATAGATGAAATGATAGCCGATGCGCGGGTCCGAACCGATGCCGCGCCGCACCTGCTCGATGTCAACGCCCATCCGTTCGGCCAGGTTGGAAATCTCGTTCATAAAGCTGATCTTGGTGGCCAGCATGGCGTTGGCCGCGTATTTGGTGAGTTCCGCCTCCCGCACGCCCATGAACATCAGCTTGTCGTGGTTGCGGTTGTAGGGCGCGTAGCATTCCCGCATCGCCTCGCGCACCGCTTCGGAATCGGTTCCCACCACGATCCGCGCACCGCGCGTGAAGTCATCGATGGCGTTGCCTTCCTTGAGGAATTCGGGGTTGGAGCAGACATCGAACGCCACGTCGACGCCCCGCTCCTTGAGGCGGGCGGCGATGGTGGCGCGGACCTTGTCTGCGGTTCCGACCGGCACGGTCGACTTGTCCACGATCACCGTACGGTGCGAAAGGTTGTCGCCGATCATGGCCGCCACGTTCAGCACGTGCTTCAGGTCAGCCGCTCCGTCCTCGTTGGACGGCGTGCCGACCGCGATGAAAATCAGTTCCGCGTCTTCGATCGCCGGCGCCGCCTCGGTCGTGAACGAGATGCGCGACTGCCGCATGTTGCGCGCGATCATCTCGGCAAGGCCGGGCTCGAAGATCGGCACTTCGCCGCGTCTCAGCGCCGCCACCTTGCCGGCATCGACGTCCACGCAAACCACCTCGTGGCCGACATCCGACAGGCAAGCACCGGTTACCAGGCCCACGTAACCCGAGCCGAATATGACAATCTTCATGATCGTAGTCCCGACGGTTGCGCAAAAGTCATCAGCAATGTCCGCTGACCCGCTATAGCCAAACCGGCCCTGCGTCAAACGTCGAGCCATGGCACAAGCGGTGCCGCGCCGCCGTCAAAAGCAGCACCCGCCGCCCATCCGGCTTGCGCAAGACGTGGACGGATACGCCTTTCGGAGACGCCCCATCGACGCAGGGATGCCACATGAAACCGTTGGTTGGACAGCCCTCCGGCAAAGTCGGGAGAAGCGCCCCGGTCCCGGCTGCTTGACCGGCTTTTTTCCCGTCGAATAATGCTCGGCGCTTGCCACCGGCAGGCGCACATCGTTTCCTACGGGGCGCAATCATCCGATGGCCAGGACAGCCCTCATCACCGGGATTACCGGACAGGACGGCTCCTATCTCGCCGAGCTGCTGCTCGAAAAGGGCTACGACGTGCACGGCATCAAGCGCCGCGCGTCGCAATTCAACACGCAGCGGATCGATCACCTCTACCGCGATCCGCATGCCAACCACGTGGCGATGCGGCTCCACTACGGTGACCTCACCGACACCAGCAACCTGACCCGCATCCTCAACGACGTGCGGCCGGACGAAGTCTACAATCTCGGCGCCCAGTCCCATGTCGCGGTCAGCTTCGAGGCGCCCGAATACACCGCCGACGTCGACGCTCTCGGCACGCTGCGCCTGCTGGAAGCGATCCGCTTTCTGGGCCTGGAAGGAAAGACGCGGTTCTACCAGGCTTCGACCTCGGAGCTTTACGGGCTGGTGCAGGAGACGCCGCAACGGGAAACGACACCGTTCCATCCGCGCAGCCCCTATGCCGTGGCCAAGCTCTATGCCTACTGGATCACCGTCAATTACCGCGAAGCCTACGGCCTTTATGCCTGCAACGGCATTCTCTTCAACCACGAGTCGCCGCGCCGCGGCGAAACCTTCGTGACGCGCAAGGTGACGCGCGCCCTGTGCAACATCGCCCAGGGTCTGGAAAGCTGCCTCTTCCTCGGCAACATCGACAGCCTGCGCGACTGGGGGCATGCGCGCGACTATGTGCGCATGCAGTGGATGATGCTGCAACAGGACGAACCCGAGGACTTCGTCATCGCCACCGGCAGGCAATATTCGGTGCGCCAGTTCATCACCTGGGCCGCCACCGAACTGGGGCTGGAACTGGAGTTTTCCGGCAAGGGCGTGGACGAAATCGCCACCGTGGCCGCCGTCAGGGGAGACCAGGCGCCGGCGCTGCGGCGTGGCGATGTCATCATGCGCATCGACCCGCGCTATTTCCGGCCGGCCGAAGTGGAAACCCTGCTCGGCGATCCGGACAAGGCAAAGCGGAAACTCGGGTGGGAGCCCACGGTAACGGTCCGCGAGATCTGCGCGGAGATGATCGCCGAAGACCTGCGCACCGCCCGCCGCCATGCCCTGTTGAAGGCGCACGGCATGGACTTTCCCGTCTGCGTCGAAGACTAGCACCGAAGGGATACAGGCCGCCGATGAAAATCTACGTCGCCGGGCACGCAGGCATGGTCGGCAGCGCCATCCGGCGGCGGCTGCGGCAGGAGGGCAGCCATGAAATCGTGACGCGCTCGCGCGCCGAACTCGACCTGACGGACCAGGCGGCGGTGCGCATCTTCCTGCAGGCGCAAAGGCCCGACCAGGTCTACCTCGCCGCCGCGCGGGTCGGCGGCATCTATGCCAACAATACGTTTCCGGCCGACTTCATCTACGAAAACCTGATGATCGAGGCCAATGTCATCGAGGCCGCCCACCGTGCCGGGGTGCAGAAACTGCTCTTCCTCGGCTCCTCCTGCATCTATCCGAGGATGGCCGGACAGCCGATGCGCGAGAACGCGCTGCTGACCGGTCAGCTCGAACCCACCAACGAGCCCTACGCCATCGCCAAGATCGCCGGCATCAAGCTGTGCGAGAGCTACAACCGGCAGCATGGCCGCGACTATCGAAGCGTCATGCCGACCAATCTCTACGGGCCGGGCGACAATTTCCATCCCGACAACGCCCACGTCATCCCCGCCCTGATTCGGCGCCTGCACGAGGCGGTGGAAAGCGGTGCCAGCGAGGTGGCGATCTGGGGAAGCGGCCGGCCGAGGCGGGAGTTCCTGCATGTCGACGACATGGCGGCGGCAAGCGTCTTCGTCATGAACCTCGACGAGGCGACCTATCGCGCCAACACCGAGCCAATGCTGTCGCATATCAATGTCGGTACGGGGACCGATTGCACGATCCGCGAACTGGCGGAAACGCTGGCCAGGGTGACGGGCTTCAAGGGCAGCCTGCGCTTCGACGCCGGCAAGCCGGACGGAACGCCGCGCAAGCTGCTGGATGTCTCGCGGCTGGAAGCGCTCGGCTGGCGGGCCTCGATCCCGCTGGAGGACGGCCTGCGCTCGACCTATGCGTGGTTCCTGGCCAACGGGAACTCGCTGCGATTCTGACTGAGACGAGGCCGTTTCCGGCTTAACGGCCGGTCAGCAGAGCCCGCCAGTTTTCCGGCGCGTTGCCGTGGCAGACGAAATGCGGGTTCGCCAGGTCGTCGGGCTGGCCCGGCAGCCGTTTGCCATAGACGAGCGGGCGGCCGTCGAGCGTCAGCGTCGCGCCGCCAGCCGCGCGCAGCACGGCATCACCGGCGGCGGTATCCCATTCCATGGTGCGGCCGAGACGCGGATAAAGGTCCGCCTCCCCCGCCGCCAGCAGGCAGAACTTGAGCGAGGAGCCGACCGAAACCAGTTCCGCGCCCGGAAAGCGGGCGATCACGTCGTCCGTTTCCGACGTCCGGTGCGAGCGGCTGGCAACGATCATCGGCGGGCTGGCGGCCGCGCGTACCGAGATCGGGGTGCGCCCCTCGATGGCGCCGGAAGCGGTGACCGTCGCGCGCCAGGCCTTCCTGCCGCCGCCCGAATAGAGCGCGCCGCGCGCCGGCGCGTAGACGGTGCCGGCGACGGGAACGCCCGCCTCGATCAGCGCAATGTTGACGGTGAAATCCTCGCGCCGGTTGACGAATTCCTTGGTGCCGTCGAGCGGATCGACCAGGAAGAACGCCCCGTCGCCGAGCGCGGGCAGCTTGCCGGCGGAAACCTCTTCTTCGGCGACGCAGGGAATCTGCGGCCAGGCCTGCCTGAGGCCGGCGAGGATGATGGCCTCCGCCCGGCGGTCGGCCTCGGTGACCGGCGAAGCGTCGGCCTTGCGCTCGACGTCGATCGGCCCGGCGTAAACCGACATGATGGCCTCGCCGGCCGCTACGGCCAGCCGCTCGAACACCGCGACGAAATCTTCCAGTTCGGCCTCAGTCGCCACCGTTACCCTCCAGGTCGGACGGCCGATGCTCGTGAAGCCAGCGCTCGACGGCCTCGGTCATTTCCTCCGGCGTGCGCCCCACCGTTTCGAGGTGGATTTCGGGCGCTTCCGGCGCCTCGTAGGGCGAGGAAATGCCGGTGCAATTCGGGATTTCGCCCTTCAGCGCCCGCGCATAAAGCCCTTTCGGGTCGCGCCGCACGCACTCCTCGAGCGGCGTATCGACGAAAACCTCGACGAACTCGCCCGGCCGCATCATCTCGCGCGCGGCGCGGCGCTCGGAGCGGAACGGCGAAATGAACGAGACGATGACGATAAGCCCGGCATCGGCCATCAGCTTCGCCACTTCCGCCACGCGGCGGATGTTTTCCACCCGGTCGGCGTCGGTGAAGCCGAGGTCGCGGTTGAGCCCGTGGCGGACGTTGTCGCCGTCGAGGATGTAGGTGTGCCGGCCTTCCGAATAGAGCTTTCTTTCCAATAGGTTGGCGATCGTCGACTTGCCGGAGCCGGACATGCCGGTGAACCACAGCACCCGCGCATGCTGGTTCTTCAGCGCCGCGCGCGCGCCGCGGTCGACGTCGAGCGCCTGCCAATGGATGTTGGTCGCGCGCCGGAGGCCGTGGACGATCATGCCGGCGGCGATGGTGCGGTTGGTGGTGCGGTCGATCAGGATGAAGGCGCCGGTGGCGCGGTTGTCCGCATAGGCGTCGAAGGCGATGGGAGTTTGCAGCGAGACGTTGCAGCGGCCGATCTCGTTCATCGACAGCGAGGACGCCGCCTCATGCGCGAAATTGCCGATGTTGACCCGGTATTTCAGTTCCGAGACGGTCGCCGGCGTCTGGTCGTTTTCGGTGCGCAGGATATAGGAACGGCCCGGAAGCAAGGGCTGCTCGTCCATCCACACGATATCGGCGGTGAACTGGTCCGCGACCTCGGGCGGCCTGTCGGGGGCAACCAGCATGTTGCCGCGCGAAAGCTCGATCTCGTCTTCCAGCCGCAGCGTGACGGCCTCGCCGGCTCCAGCGCTCGTCACGCTGCCCCGAGGCGACAGGACTTCGCGCACGCGGGACTGCTTGCCCGACTTGGCGATGCGGACGAGGTCGCCCACCGCCACCCGGCCGGCAGCTATCGTGCCGGCAAAGCCACGGAAATCCAGGTTCGGCCGGTTGACGTATTGGATCGGGAAGCGCAACGGCGCATCGGCGCGGCTGTCGTCCACGACCACCTGCTCCAGATGCTCGATCAGCGTGGGCCCCTCGTACCACGGCATGTTTGCGGATCGCAGGCTGACATTGTCGCCGTAGCGCGCCGACAGCGGGATCGGGACGATCGAGGCGAAGCCCAGCGTATCGGCGAAGGTACGGTACTCGGAGACGATCGCCTCGTAGCGCGGCTGGTCGAAATCGATCAGGTCGATCTTGTTGATGGCCAACACGACGTGGCGGATGCCGAGCAGCGAGGCGATGAAGGAATGGCGGCGCGTCTGCGCCAGAATGCCCTTGCGGGCGTCGACCAGCACCACCGCGAGATCGGCCGTAGAAGCGCCGGTCGCCATGTTGCGCGTGTACTGCTCATGGCCGGGCGTATCGGCGACGATGAACTTGCGGGCCGGCGTGGCGAAGAAGCGGTAGGCGACGTCGATGGTGATGCCCTGCTGACGCTCGGCCTCGAGCCCGTCGACCAGAAGCGCGAGGTCGATGTCCTCGCCGGTAGTGCCGAATTTGCGCGAGGCGTTCTCCAGGTCGGCAAGCTGGTCCTCGAAGATCAGCTTGGTGTCGTAGAGAAGCCGGCCGATCAGCGTCGACTTGCCGTCGTCGACCGAGCCGCAGGTCAGGAACCGCAGCAGGCCCTTGCGCTTCTGGGTGTCGAGATAGGCGCCAAGCCGGGCCTCGGCCTCGTCGCGGGAAGGCGTTTCCACCAGCGCCATCAGAAATAGCCCTCGCGCTTCTTCTTTTCCATCGAGCCCGCCTCGTCCTTGTCGATGAGCCGCCCCTGCCGCTCCGAAGTGCGTGCCGTCAGCATCTCGCCGACGATCTTCTCGACCGTATCGGCCTCGGATTCGATGGCGCCGGTCAGCGGGTAGCAACCCAGCGTGCGAAAACGCACCAGGCGGTTCTCGACCGCCTCGCCGTCGCGCAATTTCATGCGCTCGTCGTCGCGCATGATCAGCATGCCGTCGCGCTCGACGACCGGGCGCTCCTTGGCGAAGTAAAGCGGCACGATGGGGATGTTTTCGGCCAGGATGTACTGCCAGATATCCAGTTCCGTCCAGTTGGACAGCGGGAACACGCGGATCGATTCACCCGCCATGACGCGCGTATTGTAGATGTTCCACATTTCCGGCCGCTGGTCCTTCGGGTCCCAGCCGTGCTGGCGGTCGCGGAACGAGAAGATGCGTTCCTTGGCGCGCGACTTCTCCTCGTCGCGGCGCGCCCCGCCGAAGGCCGCGTCGAACTTGTAGTGGTCGAGGGCCTGCCGGAGCGCGACCGTCTTCATCACATGCGTGTGGACGCTGGAGCCGCTGTCGAAGGGGTTGACGCCGGCGGCCACCCCTTCCTGGTTGATGTGAACCAGGAGATCGAACCCTTTTTCGGCCGCCATGCGGTCGCGAAAGGCGATCATCTCGCGGAATTTCCACGTCGTATCGACATGCAGCAGCGGAAACGGCGGCTTTGCCGGGGCGAAGGCCTTCATCGCCAGATGCAGCAGCACCGAGGAATCCTTGCCGATCGAATAGAGCATGACCGGGTTGGAGAAAGTCGCGGCGACCTCCCGGAAGATGTGGATCGATTCCGCTTCCAGCCGGTCAAGGTGGGTAAGCGCCGCTGGTGTGTGGTTCGTACTGAGCATCGTTATATTTCGGATTTTCTTTCGTGGCCCGTCACCGAACCGCAGGCCGGTAAAATGTATCTACCCCGGCTGACAAACAAGGTCGATACGCCTATTCGCACCGGCCGGCCGGAAGGTTCTTTGCAAAATTCATCCCGGCCATGGAAATTGAGTTTGGCCGCAAAGCCAACCGGGCCCGCTTCGATGGACGGCGGTCAGCCCGCCTCGCGCATGGCTTCGGCCGCCTGAAGGTCCACCGACACCAGCTGGCTGACGCCCTGCTCGGCCATGGTGACGCCGAACAGCCGGTTCATGCGCGCCATGGTGATCGGGTTGTGGGTGATGACGATGAAGCGCGTCTCGGTCGAGGCCGCCATCTCGTCCATCAGGTTGCAGAAGCGCTCGACGTTCTGGTCGTCCAGCGGCGCGTCGACCTCGTCCAGCACGCAGATCGGTGCCGGGTTGGTCAGGAACACGGCGAAGATCAGCGACATCGCCGTCAGCGCCTGCTCGCCGCCGGAAAGCAGCGTCATCGTCTGCGGCTTCTTGCCCGGCGGACGGGCGAGGATCTCGAGGCCGGCTTCGAGCGGGTCTTCCGATTCGATCAGTTGCAGCTCCGCCGTGCCGCCGCCGAACAGATGCGAGAACAGCCGCTGGAAATGGCCGTTGACCACCTCGTAGGCGGCCAGCAGCCGCTCGCGGCCCTCGCGGTTGAGGCTCTGGATCGCCTGGCGCAGTTTGCGGATCGCCTCGATCACGTCCTCGCGCTCTGAGACGATGGCCTCCAGTTGCTGGGACAGTTCCTGCTGCTCCTCCTCGGCGCGCAGGTTAACCGCGCCGAGGCGCTCGCGCTCGATCTTCAGCCGCTCCAGCCGGTGTTCGACATCGGCCATGTCCGGCAGCGCCTCGTCCGGCTCCAGCCCGGTATGGCGGATGACCAGATGCGGCGGCGTAGCAAGCGTTTCCTGGATGCGCGCCTCGACCTCGGCCCGGCGCTCGTCGGCGGCGGTCAGGCGCTCCTCGGCGCGTGCGCGCGCCTCGCGGGCCTCGGCCAGCCCCTGGATGGCGGAAATTGCCGCTTTGTCGAAGGCCGCCTGCCGGTTTTCCGCCTCCTGCAGGCGATCGCTGGCCGCCTTGCGCAGCGCCTCGGCCTCGGCGATCTGCGACAGAAGGGCACGGCGCCTGGCGTCGATCTCGTCAGGCGCGTCGATCAGTTTCTCGCGCTCGGCCTCGGCTTCGGCCTTGCGCTCGCCCAGCGAAGCGATCTGCGTGGAGGCGTTCTCGGCGCGCGCCAGCCAGTTGCGGCGCTCGGTGCCGATCGCCTCAAGCCGGCGCGTCCGCGCTTCGGCTTCGCGCCGCAAGCCCTCATGCAGGGCGCGCGCGTCGGCAAGGGCAGCCCGTTCGCTGGAGACATGGCCGGCGGCCTGCTCAAGCTGCGCCTGCAAGTCGCCGAGATCGGCGGCGTCACGCAACAATTCCTCGGCCTCGACGACCGCCGCCGCCGCTTCCTCGTGGCTGTCCACCACCCGCGCGCGCGCCTCCTCCAGCGCGGCACGCCGGCTGGAAAGCTCACCGGCAGCCTTTTCGGCCTCGGCCAGGGCGCTGCGGGCAGCGTCCAGCCGGTGCTGGGCGTCGCGCCAGCCCTGGCGGGACTCGCGCTCGGCCTCGCCGGCCTGGCGCAGCGCGTTTTCCGCGGAGGCCAGCGCTTCCTCGGCCGCGCGCAGCATGCGCGTCGCCTCGACAGCCTCGGCATCGAGTTCGGCCAGCCGGTTCTTCTGGGCCAGGCGCAGTGCTGCCGCCGTCGGCGCATCGGCGCTTGCGCAAAAACCGTCCCAGCGCCACAAAGCGCCTTCGCGGCTGACCAGCCTCTGCCCCGGCGCCAGCAGCCCTTGCAGCCTGCCGCCCTCCCCCTGCTCGACGATGCCGATCTGCGCCAGTCGCCGCGCCAGTTCGGCCGGCGCGCTGACCACCTCGGCCAGGCTTCGCACGCCTTCGGGAAGCGCCGGATCGCCGGGCTGGACGGCACTTTCACCCCAGTGAACGGGCGCGCTGCGGTCGAGCGGGGCGTCCAGGTCCTCGCCCAGGGCCGCGCCCAGCGCCGTCTCGAAGCCGCGCTTGACGCCGATCTTCTCCAGCACGGCCGGGAAAAGGTCGCCGCTGGCGGCATTGAGCATTTTTGCCAGCGTACGGGCCTCGGTCTCGATCGCGGCCAGCGCCGCCTTCGCGTCCTGCACCGGCGTGCGAGCCGCGGCCTCGGCCGACCGCGCTTCCGTCACCGCCTGCTCCGCATCCTCGGCAGCGGCGGCGGCTTCCTCCAGCATGGCCTCGGCCTGCTCGGCCAGCACCTTCTTCTGCGCCGGATCGGGCAGCAGCGAGATGCGCGACGCGATCTCGGAAAGCTCGCGATCGACCTCGGCAAGCTGGCGGGCGAAGCGGTCGCGGCGTTCGGCGGTTTCGCGCAGCGTGCGCTCCACCTGCGTGCGCGAAGCCGCCGCTTCCGCCCGCTCGGCGGTCAGCCGGGCAAGCTTCGCCTCGCTCATCTCCAGCGTCGCGGCCGCCTGCTCGAAGGCGGCGCGGGTGGCGGCCTCGCGCTCGGCGGCGCCGGCGTTGTCGGCATTGAGTTCGGCTTCCTCGCCCGCCAGCCGTTCGAGGATGTCGGCATTGTCGGCCACCATGCGCTCCTCGCGCTCGATGTCGGCATCGAGCTGCTGGAGCCGGCGGGTGAGTTCGGCCTGCCGCTGGTTGATGCGCCCGGCTTCCTCGTCAAGCTGCGTACGGGCGATCGACAGCCGCTGGAAAGCGGCGGCGGCGGCGGCTTCCGCCTCGCGCAGTTCCGGCAGGTGATGGGCGCCGATACCCTGCTCCTTCGCAGCCGACATCTGGGCAGCGGCGCGTTCGCCCACCAGCGCGGTGGCGACCGCAAGCGCCGAGCGCGCCTCGCCTTCCTGCGCCTTGGCCAGCGACCAGCGCAGGTGCAACAGCGTGGCGTCCGCCTTGCGGATATCGGCCGACAGGCTCTTGAAGCGCGAAGCCTGGCGGGCCTGCCGCTTCAGGCTCTCGATCTGGCTTTCCAACTGGCCGACGACATCGTCCAGCCGTTCCAGGTTCTGCTCGGCGCCCTTCAGCCGCAACTCGGCTTCATGGCGGCGGGTGTACAGGCCGGAAATGCCGGCTGCCTCCTCCAGCAGCGCGCGGCGGGCCTGCGGCTTGGCCTGGATCAGTTCGCCGATGCGGCCCTGCCCGACCATGGAGGGCGAGCGCGCGCCGGTCGACTGGTCGGCGAACAGCAGTTGCACGTCCTTGGCGCGGGCTTCCTTGCCGTTGATGCGGTAGACGGAGCCCGCCTCGCGCTCGATGCGGCGCGAAACCTGCAACTCATCGGCGTCGTTGAAGGCGGCAGGCGCGGTGCGGCTCGAATTGTCGAGGAAAAGCGTGACTTCGGCCGTGTTGCGGGCCGGACGAGTACCGGACCCCGAAAAGATCACGTCGTCCATGCCGGACGCGCGCATATTCTTATAGGAGCTTTCGCCCATCACCCAGCGCAGCGCCTCGACAAGATTCGACTTGCCGCAGCCGTTCGGCCCGACCACGCCGGTCAGGCCGTGCTCGATGACGAACTCTCCGGGCTCGACGAAGGACTTGAAACCGAGAAGGCGCAGGCGCGAGAATTTCATGCGCGCACCGCAGAGGGCGGCCGCGCGTGAGGGCGCGGCCGAAACGGGGCTGCCGTCGCCTTAAAGCAGCGGGTCGATAATGGCCGACATTTCCTCAATGGACATCGCGCCCTTGTAGGTCTTCCCGTTAACGAAGAAGGTCGGCGTCGAGTCGATCTTGAACTCGTCGGCGCCGCGCTTCTGAACCGCTCTCACTTGGTCAAGAAGCGCCTGGTCCGTCAAGCACTTGTCAAAGCTCTCCTGTGTAAAACCGGCCAGCTTGGCAAGTTGCAGCAGCGCATCCTTGACGTTGTCGACCGTCGCCCAGTTCTGCTGCTGCTTGAACAGGACATCGACCATCGCGAAATATTTGTCGCCGGAGCAGCGCGCCAGCATGAAACCGGCCTCGGCGCGCGGATCGAACGGGAGTTCGCGCAGGATAAAGCGCACCTTGCCGGTGTCGATATATTTCGTCTTCAGTTCCGGGAACGTCGTCTCGGCGAAATGCGCGCAATGCGGGCAGGTCATCGACGCGTATTCGACGATGGTGACCTTGGCGTCCGCGCCGCCCAGCGCCTCGTCGGGCAAGGCGCCCGGCTTCAGCAGTTCGGCCATGTCGACCGAGCCCGAGGATTCGGGCGCCTGTACCGCCGCCGACGACGCGGCCGGCTTCATGGCCGGGGCGGGCTTGGCCTCGGCCGCCTTGGCCTCCTCGCCCGAGTCGCTGCAGCCGGCCAGCAAAGCCACGGCGGGCACCGCGACCAGCGAGGACAGGACGGTTCTACGAGACAGGAAGCGGTTCATTCGAATCACCCGATTGAAACTTGGTTGCATTACTGTGGCATGAAAAGGCGCAGTCTCGCGCGACTTAAGACATCCTTTTCCCCGAACCAATCGCCAAAGCTGCGTCCGGCGATCACGAATACGCGAGATTTTACTTCCGCCTGCCGAGGATCGTCGCCCCCAGCCGCTCCAGCGAGGCGCGCAAGCCATCGTCCTCGATCTGCTCCACCGTGGTGGCAAGCTTTTCGTGCTCGGACGCAGACAGCGGCCTGAGCGTCGGTTTCGCCCTGGCCTTCTCTCCGGTCAAGGGCTTTTGCACGATCCGGATGCGGCCGATGGCGTTGAAGCCGAGGAAACCGTTGACGCGGGCGATCACCTCGCCCGTCTCGTGCTGCAAATGCAGCGCCGCCAGCCCCTCGCAGGCAATGACCAGCACCGCCGGCTCGAACGGATCGTCCTCATGCAGGCGGCGCGGCCACTGGATCTTTTCCGGCCGCGACGACCCGGCAAGGCGTGGCCCGACGATCTCGTCCCACGACTGCACGAGTTCGATCGAAATCCCGGCCCGCTTGCGCAGCACCGGATCGATGACCCCGGCGGCAAGATCGCTCACCGGGACGGGATGCCTGAAGGATGGTTTGCCTCTCATGCCAACTCACTGCTGTTGCCGTTTCCAGCTTACCTCGGCCTGAGCCTCACGGCACGTGAAAACCGAGCCGGCCGCGCCACCGTTGATGTCAAGCATCACATATGCTATCTTTTACATATGATCGAGCCGGCTGCCCTGATCCAGGATCGCAGATTGAACCTCCGCGATGGCTGGATTGTCCAGATCCGGATCTGGAAATTGCCGGCGACCAGTAAAGAGCGCCCGCACGGCCTGAAATATTCGCTTTTCTTCGGCCGCAGCGGAGAACGTGTCATCGGCTACGACAACGAGCGTGGCAAGGGCGACCACCGTCATTATCGCGACCGCGAGGAGCCTTACGCCTTCACCACACTGGAACGGCTGGTTGCCGACTTCTGGGACGATGTTAGAAAGGAGATTGACGATGAATGAAGTCAAAATCCATATCGACAGCCTCGATTCCTTCTTTTCCGGCGCGCTCGACATGGCTCGCCGCCTCGACGGGGGCGACTTCGCGGCCGAGTCAGCCATCGTATCGTTCGAAAGCATGGAACTGTTGCTGAAAGTGTTGACGCCGAACCGCTGGACATTGCTGCGGACCTTGCGTCGGCACGGGGCCTGCTCGATTCGCGCGCTGGCTCACCTGCTCGAGCGGGACTATCGCGGCGTGCATGCAGACGTGATGGCGCTGCTGGATGCCGGCCTGATCGAACGTACCCCCGACAGCAGGATCATGGTGCCCTGGACGCGCATTACGGCTGAAATGGCGGTGGACGTTGCCGCCTGAACCTGCCCCGACCCGAACGCCCGACCAACAATCCGGTATCGCCGCCCTGCTGCTTGCCTGGTACGACCGGCATCATCGGGAATTGCCGTGGCGGGTGGCGCCGCGCGAACTGGCGCGCGGGGCGCGGCCCGATCCTTATCGCGTCTGGCTTTCCGAGGTGATGCTGCAACAGACAGGGGTCGAGACGGTAAAGCCCTATTTTTCAACCTTCGTCGAGAAATGGCCGACCGTGGAGGCATTGGCGGCGGCCGATACCGAGGCGGTCATGAAGGCATGGGCGGGGCTCGGCTATTATTCGCGCGCCCGCAACCTGAAGGCGTGCGCCGAGAAAGTGGCGGCGCTGGGCGGCCGCTTTCCCGACACCGAGGCCGGCTTGCGCGAACTGCCCGGCATCGGCCCCTACACGGCGGCCGCCATCGCGGCCATCGCCTTCGACCGGCCCGCTGCCGTAGTCGACGGCAACATCGAGCGGGTGGTCTCGCGGCTCTACTCGATCGCCACGCCGCTGCCGCAGGCCAAGGCCGAAATCCGCGAGCGGATGGAGCGGCTGACGCCGGCTTCGCGGCCGGGCGACTTCGCGCAAGCGATGATGGATCTGGGCGCCACCCTCTGCATGCCCCGCAAGCCGCGCTGCATGCTGTGCCCGCTGGTCGAGAAATGCAGCGCCGTCATCGCCGGCGACCCGGAATTCTATCCGGTCCGCCCGGCGAAGGCGGAAAAGCCCTTGCGCCGGGGTGCTGCCTTCGTCGCGGTGCGCGCCGACGGAGCGATCCTGCTTCGCAAGCGCCCCGACAAGGGCCTGCTCGGCGGCATGAGCGAAGTGCCGACCACCAATTGGACCGCCCGCAGCGACGGCGAGGCTACCGCGAGCGCCGCGCCGTTTCTCGCGGACTGGCGGCGCGTCGGCAGCATCGGCCACGTCTTCACGCATTTTTCGCTCGAACTGGAGGTGTTCCGCGCCGAGACGGGCGACGATACGCCGGCCGGCCATTTCTGGTCGCTGCCGCACGACATTTCCGGCGAGGCCTTGCCGACCGTCATGAAAAAGGCCATCGAGGCAGCCATTCCGGGCGCGACCAGAAAAACCCTGAAGAGGCCAGCATGACCGCCATCCGCCACATCGTCTTCGACATCGGCCGGGTCCTCATCCACTACGATCCGAACATTCCGTTCAGCCGGCTGATCCCGGACGCGGCCGAGCGCCAGTGGTTCTTCGACAATGTGTGCACGCATGACTGGAACATCGAGCAGGATCGCGGCCGCTCGTGGGAGGAGGCGGAAGCGCTGGCCATCGCGGCGCATCCCGCGCATGCCGAGAACATCCGCAACTTCCGGCGTCACTGGAGCGCCATGGTGCCGCATGCCTATGAGGACAGCGTGGCACTGATGGACCGGCTGATCGACGCCGGCCACGACGTCACGATGCTGACCAATTTCGCCGCCGACACCTTTGTCGAGGCCAAGCGGCGGTTTCCGTTCCTGCACCGGCCGCGCGGGGTGACGGTTTCCGGCGAAGTGCGCAAGATCAAGCCGGACCGGGAAATCTACGACCACCATGTGGCGGCGTTCGGCCTCGACCCGGCGGCAACGCTGTTCATCGACGACAGCCGGCCCAATGTCGACGGCGCCGTCGCCGCCGGCTGGCAGGCGGTGCTGTTCACCGGCGCGGCGAAGCTCGAGTCGGACCTCAGGGCCGCCGGGATCGCCGTTTGATTTGAATCGCTTGGCGGCGCGCCTTCAGGATTCGATTCAGCCGTGCGATCGCCGCCGCGGCACCTCCGCTGGCCGCCGTCATGCGCCGGCCCGCTCCATGCCGAGGCGGGCGATGCGGCGCAACTCGTCGATCGGGGTGAGCCCGCCGTTGCGCTCATAGTGCCAGAACGTCCAGCCGTTGCAGGCATCCAGCCCCTGCACGCGTGCGCCCATCTTGTGGATCGAGCCGGCGGCCTCGCCGATGGCCAGCGTGCCGTCGGCGCGCACCTTGGCGGCGAAGCGCCTGCGCGCGTCGTAAAGCGTGGCGCCGGGCTTCATCAGGCCGGTGTCGATCAGGCTGACGAAGGCGACGCGCGGCTCGGCGCGCTTGCCCGACAGCACCGTAAGGTCCGCGCGATCGAGCGTGGTCACGGCGTCGATGCGCTTCCTGGCGGCGTCGATATAGGCCTGCTCGCGCTCGATGCCGACGAAATGGCGGCCAAGCCGCTTGGCGACCGCCCCGGTGGTGCCGGAACCGAAGAACGGATCGAGCACGATATCGCCCGGCTGGGTCGAGGCCATCAGGATGCGGGCGAGCAGCGCCTCGGGCTTCTGCGTCGGGTGGATCTTGTCGCCGTTCTCGTTCTTCAGGCGCTCGACTCCGGTGCAGATCGGGAACAGCCAGTCGGAACGCATCTGCACGTCGTCGTTGGAGGCCTTCAGCGCCTCGTAATTGAAGGTATAGCCCTTGGCCTTCTGGTCGCGGGAGGCCCAGATCATCGTCTCATGCGCGTTCTGGAAGCGGCGGCCGCGGAAGTTCGGCATCGGGTTGGTCTTGCGCCACACGATATCGTTCAGGATCCAGAAGCCGAGGTCCTGCAGCTTGGCGCCGACGCGGAAGATGTTGTGATAGGAGCCGATGACCCAGATGGTGCCGTTCGGCTTCAGCACCCGCCGCGCCGCCAGCAGCCAGGCGCGGGTGAAGGCGTCATAGGCCTCGAAGCTTTCGAACTGGTCCCAGGCGTCGTCCACGGCATCGACCTTGGACTGGTCGGGCCGGTGCAGGTCGCCGTCGAGCTGGAGGTTGTAGGGCGGATCGGCGAAGATCACGTCCACCGATTTTTCCGGCAGCCGCTCCAGCGCGGACACGCAGTCGCCCTTGAGGATGGTATCGAGCCATTCGGATTGCCGCACGGCAGGAGAAAGGTCGGCGAGAGCACGCACGGCAGACATGGTTACACCCGAGATACGCGGTTACTGTTTACGCGCTGTTATGGTTACCGTTTTGCGTAAACATTTAGTGAAGTGCCGCTCGGGGCAGCGCGCCCGGAATTTGCCGTTCAACCTTGCTTGGTGTATGTCGCTTCCCGCCCTGCCCTGCCCGGCATAACCCAGCCCCCGTTTTTCCGGATTGCCATGCACAGACCCGATCTTGTCATTTTCGATTGCGACGGCGTGCTCGTCGATTCAGAAATCGTCGCCGCCCGCGTCGAGGCCGAAATGCTCACGGCCGCCGGGTTCGAAATCTCGACCGAGGAACTGATCGCGGCCTATGCCGGCCTGACCTTCAAGGACATCCTGATGCGGGTCGAGGAAATCTCCAAGATCCCGTTCCAGGTGTCGCTGATCGACCGCACGGAGGAGGCGGTGGGACGGCGGCTGCGCACCGAGGTACGCGCGATCGAGGGCGTGCACGAGGCGGTGGCGGCCGTGCCGGTGCCGTTCTGCATCTGCTCGAACTCGCGGACGGAGCGGATCGAGTTCATGCTGGAGAAGGTGCGCCTGCTGCCGCTGTTTGCCGGCCGCATCTTTTCGGCGCTGGAAACGCCGACCGGAAAGCCGAAGCCCGCGCCGGACGTGTTCCTGCACGCGGCCGAAACGCTGGGGGCCGATCCCGCGCGCTGCTTCGTCATCGAGGATTCGGTGCATGGCGTGACGGGCGCCGTCGCCGCCGGGATGCGGGCGATCGGCTTCACCGGCGCCTCGCACAGCTATCCCGGCCACGCCGACGCGCTGACGGAGGCCGGCGCCGAGACCGTCATCCGGCGCTGGCCGGAACTGAAAAGCGTGCTGGCGGCGCTATCGGAATGGTCGGCGGATATCTGACCGCGCGATGACCGGCGCCAGCCTGCCTTTTCCTGCTGCCAGCCTACTTCTTCCTGGAAGGCGGGCCTTCGTCGTAGCCGGCAAAGACCTGGTAGCCCTTGTCGGTGGGCTCGGGAATGGTCACGTTCGGGTCGTTGAAGACGAATTGCGTGGCCGCCGAGGTGTCGGTGACCTGAAGCTTGTATTGATGAAGCTGGGAATAGAGCACGTCCGAACCATGCACGACGACGATGCGGATGGGCATGGTGATCGAGCCGGCCCCGCCCTTCGGGCCGGGCACTACCTTGCCGGCCACCGCGACGTTCATGGTCAGCGAACCGCCGCTGCGGCTGCAATCGCGCGTCACGTCGGTAATGGCGGCCTGGTAGACGATGTCGGCGGAATCGTCGCTGGCCGCCGCGGCCGAGCCGTCCTCGGCGTCCGCTTTCTTCGCCTTCTTGCCGCCCTTGGCGTAGGTGTTGAAATAGGCGGTGCCGTCGCGCAGCGTGATGATCGGACAGTAGGCCAGCAGGTCGCTCGCCTTCACCCTAGTGTCCGCGGCAGCCGCCGCCTGCGGGTCGCCCCCGACGCCGAGCGCGCCTTTGCCGCCCGATTGACAGCCGGCGACGGCAAACATCAAGCCAGTCAGCGCCATACCGGCGAAAATGCGACCGTTAAAACTACCAAACACCATGAATCTGCACTTCCCTCTCGCAAAGTCAGCGGCAGGACCTATAGCAAGCCAACGGCGAAAATGCGACTGACGAAGCGTATAAATCCACGGCCTTGCCACGACCGGGCAGGCCTCGAAGCAACGGACGGCCAGCGATGCAATATGTGAGTACCCGTGGCGAAGCACCCGTTTTGGGGTTTTCCGACACCGTCATGGCGGGGCTTGCGCGCGACGGCGGCCTTTACGTTCCGCGCGAGTGGCCGCATTTCTCGGCGGCCGAAATCCGCGCCATGCGTGGCCTCGCCTATCCCGATCTCGCCATCCGCGTGCTTACTCCCTTCCTCGGCGGGGAAATTGCGGCACCGGTCTTCGAGCGCCTGGTTCGTGAAGCCTACGCCACCTTCCGCCATCCGGCCGTCTGCCCGCTGGTGCAACTGGATACCGGCCGCTTCGTGCTCGAACTGTTCCACGGCCCGACGCTCGCCTTCAAGGACGTCGCCATGCAGTTGCTGGCGCGGCTGATGGACCATGTGCTGGCCGAGCGCGGCGAGCGCGCGACGATCGTCGGCGCCACCTCGGGCGACACCGGCGGAGCGGCCATCGACGCCTTTGCCGGGCGCGAGCGCACCGACATCTTCATCTTGTTCCCGCACGGCAAGGTCTCGCCCGTGCAGCAACGGCAGATGACCACCTCGCGCGCCGCCAACGTGCATGCGCTCGCGGTCGAGGGCAATTTCGACGACTGCCAGGGACTGGTTAAGGGCATGTTCAACAACCATGCCTTCCGCGACCGCGTCGCGCTCTCCGGCGTCAATTCGATCAACTGGGCGCGCATCATGGCCCAGATCGTCTACTACTTCTCCTCCGCGCTGTCGCTCGGCGGCCCCGACCGGCCGGTCTCGTTCACCGTTCCGACCGGCAATTTCGGCGACATCTTCGCCGGCTACGCCGCCAAGAAAATGGGCCTGCCGATCGAGCGGCTGGTGATCGCCACCAACGACAACGACATCCTCGCGCGCACGCTGGCCGATGGCGAGTACCGGACCCGGGGCGTGGTCGAAACCACTTCGCCGTCCATGGATATCCAGGTGTCGTCCAATTTCGAACGGCTCCTGTTCGAGGCATCGGGGCGCAACCCGGCGCAGGTGCGGCGCTACATGGACGGGCTCAAGCAGGGCGGGGCCTTCACCATCGAGGCCGGGGAACTGGACAGGATCCGCTCCGAATTCGACGCCGGCCGCGCCACCATGGACGAGACGGCCGCGACGATCCGCTCGACGCTTTCAGCCGGCGGCTACCTGCTCGATCCGCATACGGCGACCGCCGTGCATGTGGCGGCCGGCCAAGCCGGCGGCACGCCGATGGTCCTGCTCGGCACCGCCCATCCGGCGAAGTTCCCCGCGGCCGTCGAGGCCGCAAGCGGGGTGCGCCCGGCCCTGCCCGCATGGCTCGGCGGCCTGATGGACGCAGAAGAAAGATTCACGGTACTTCCATCCGACCTCAAAATGTTGGAAGATTATGTCAGCCGCCACACGCGGGCGGCGAGTTAGGGAGTCTAGTCTTTATGGGTGTAGAGGTAAGCCGTCTGTCGAACGGCCTGACAGTCGCAACCGAAACCCTTCCGAACATCGAATCCGTCGCGCTGGGTGTCTGGATCAAGTCCGGCGCCCGCAATGAGCGCGACGAAGAACACGGCATGGCTCACCTGCTGGAGCATATGGCGTTCAAGGGAACCCGGCGGCGCAGCGCCTTCGAGATCGCCTCGGAGATCGAGAACGTCGGCGGCGAGATCAACGCCGCCACGAGCGTCGAGACGACCTCCTATTTCGCGCGCGTGCTGGCTGCCGACATGCCGCTCGCCGTCGATATCCTCGCCGACATCCTTCAGGAATCGGAGTTCGACCCGGACGAACTGCAACGAGAGCAGCACGTCATTCTGCAGGAGATCGGCGCCGCCCACGACACCCCCGACGACGTGGTCTTCGACCATTTCACCGAGACCGCCTTTCGCCACCAGACCCTGGGGCGCTCGATCCTCGGCACGCCGGAAACGGTGAGATCCTTCACCTCCACGCAACTCCACGACTATATCGGGCGCCAGTACGGCGCCGAGCGCATGGTGGTGGTGGCGGCCGGCGCCGTCGAGCACGACGCCTTCGTGCGCGAAGTCGAAAAGCGGCTGGGCAGCTTCCGCAGCCGCGCCGACGCCACCATGCCGCAATATGCGCAATATGTCGGCGGCGATTTCCGCGAGAACCGCGACCTGATGGACGCGCAGATCGTGCTCGGCTTCGAGGGCCGCGCCTATCACGTGCGGGACTTCTACGCCTCGCAGGTGCTGTCGATGATCCTCGGCGGCGGCATGTCGTCCCGGCTGTTCCAGGAAGTGCGCGAGAAGCGCGGCCTGTGCTATTCGGTCTATGCCTTCCACTGGGGCTTTTCCGATACCGGCATCTTCGGCGTCCATGCCGCGACCGGCCATGCCAGCCTCGGCGAGTTGTTGCCGGTCATCATGACCGAATTGCAGAAATGCGGCGACAGCATCGGGCAGGACGAACTCGACCGCGCCCGCGCGCAGTACCGCGCCGGCCTCATCATGTCGGCCGAAAGCCCGGCAAGCCGCGCCTCGCAGATCGCCCGCCAGTTGCTCCTGTTCGGGCGGCCGGTCACCAAGGAAGAGTTGATGACGCGGCTCGACGCGTTGACGGTCGCGCGGCTGACCGACCTGTCGGGCCGGCTGTTTTCCACCCGGCCGACGCTGACGGCGGTCGGCCCGGTCGGAACGCTGGCGCCCTACGAGGAACTTCTCGACCTGGTCTCGGGTTCGCAGGCCGCCACCCGCAAATTCGCCGTCTGATCCGGGCCCGTGTTGGCGCTTCCCTTCCTACGCCGCGAATTCCCGGCACTGAAGGGTGAGCGCGTCACGCTCCGGGTACCCATGCAGGGCGATTTCCGCGAATGGTCGACGCTGCGCGGCGAAAGCCGCGCCTTCCTCGAGCCGTGGGAGCCGCGCTGGACGGCGGAGGAACTCGACCGCGCCACCTGGCGCCACCGCATGCACCGCTACCGCGACGACTACGCGCAGGGGCTGGCGATCGCCTTCTTCATTTTCGAGCGCCAGAGCGGCAAGCTTGCCGGCGGCATCACCCTCGGCAACATCCGCCACGGCGTGTCGCAGAGCGCCCATATCGGTTACTGGATCGGCGAGCGCTACGCCGGGCGCGGCCTGATGACCGAGTCCGTCAAGCTGCTTTCGCGCTTCGCCTTCGATACGCTGCGGTTGCACCGGATCGAGGCTGCCTGTATTCCCGGCAACACGCGTTCGATCCGGGTGCTTGAAAAAGCCGGATTCCAGCGCGAAGGACTGCTGCGATCCTATCTCAGGATCAACGGCTTCTGGCAGGACCACTATCTTTACGCTCGCATCGTCGACGACGAGCCGAGTGCCCGAACAAAGGACTGATCTTGACGTATTGCGCGCGAAAAGGATCGTTGCTGGCGATTGTCCTGGCGGCAATCGTCACCGTCCTCGCAGCCACCGCGGCCTTCGCCATAGAGCCCATCAAGATCGCGCGTGACGATGTCGCGCTCGATCTGTCGGGCGCGGTCGAAATCTACCGCAACCAGGGCGAAAACTTCCAGGTTTCCACGGCGCCCGGGCCGGACGGCATCGTGCGGCGCATCGAGGTCGAGGCCAATGACAAGCGCTCGACCGGCGACTGGGCGGTATTCGCGCTCGCCAACACCACCGACCAGCAGCTCGACCGGCTGATCGTCGCGCCGCATTTCCGCCTCGTCAATTCCGGCATCTTCTGGCCGGACCTCGGCTCGACCCGCATCGCCGCCATCACGCCCAGCGAAGGCTTCGCGCTCGACCGGCAGGCAAGCCCGGACGCCGACGTGTTCCGGGTGACGCTCAACCCCGGCACGGTCGTCACCTTCATCGCCGAACTCGCCTCGCCGAAGCTGCCGCAGGTCTATCTGTGGGAACCGGAATCCTACAAGGACACGGTCAACTCCTACACGCTCTATCGCGGCATCGTCATCGGCATCGCCGGCCTCCTGGCGCTGTTTTTGACCATCCTGTTCGTGGTCAAGGGAACCTCGATGTTTCCCGCCACCGCCGCGCTTGCCTGGGCGGTGCTGGCCTATATCTGCATCGACTTCGGCTTCCTCAACAAGATCATCGAGATATCGCCCGGAAACGAGCAGATGTGGCGGGCGGCGACCGAGGTCGGACTGGCCACCACCTTCGTCGTCTTCCTGTTCGCCTATCTCAACCTCAACCGATGGCACGGTCATTTCAGCTATGGCGCGCTGGCCTGGGTCGCGGCGCTGCTACTGATCGCCGGCGTCGCCATCATCGATCCGGCCATCGCCGCCGGCATCGCCCGCCTCTCCTTCGCCGCCACTGCCCTGCTCGGCCTCGGCCTGATCATCTATCTCGGCATCCGCGGCTACGACCGCGCCATCATGCTGGTGCCAAGCTGGGTGATGGTGCTTTTGTGGCTGGTCGGCTCGTGGATGGCGGTCACCGGCATGCTCGACAACGACATCGCCCAGCCGGCGCTCGGCGGCGGCCTCATCCTCATCATCCTTCTGATCGGCTTCACCGTCATGCAGCACGCCTTCGCCGGCGGCGCGCTCTACCAAGGCCTGTTCTCCGACCTCGAACGGCAGGCGATGGCGGTGGCCGGCTCCGGCGACACGGTGTGGGACTGGGACGTACTGCGCGACCGCGTCGTCACCCGGCCCGACATCAGCGTCGAACTGGGGCTCGCGCCCAACAGCCTGGGCGGCCCTGCGCGCAACTGGCTGCCGGTGCTGCACCCCGACGACCGCGACACCTTCCGCACCACGCTCGACATCGTGCTGGAGCACCGGCGCGGCAAGATTTCGCAGGAACTGCGCCTGCGCGGCGCCGACGGCCATTACCACTGGTTCGCCCTGCGCGCGCGCCCGGTCGTCGGCTCCGACGGGCAGGTCATCCGCTGCGTCGGCACGCTGATCGACATCACCGAGCACAAGAAGTCGGAAGAGCGCCTGCTGCACGACGCCGTGCACGACAACCTGACCGGCCTGCCCAACCGCGAACTTTTGATGAACCGGCTGGAGGCGATCATCTCGATCGCCCGCACCGAGGAAAAGGTGCGCCCGACCGTGTTCGTCATCGACATCGACCGCTTCAAGCAGGTCAATGACGGGTTAGGCATTTCAGCCGGCGACACCATCCTGCTCACGGTCGCGCGGCGGCTTCACCGCCTGCTGAAGCCGAAGGATTCGCTGTCGCGTTTCGCCGGCGACCAGTTCGCGCTGATGCTCCTGTCCGAGCAGGAACCCGGCCGCATCGCGGCGGTCGCCGACGCCATCAAGCACGCGATCAACGCTCCCATCACCTTCGCCAAGCGCGAGATCGTGCTGACCGCCTCCGTCGGCCTGATAAGCTGGACTGCCGACCAGACTTCGGCCGAGAACATGGTCAAGGACGCCGAGCTTGCCATGCAGCAGGCCAAGCGCTTCGGCGGCGACCGGATCGAGCCGTTCCGGCCCGCCTTCCGCACCGCCGGCTCCGACCGGCTGCAATTCGAATCCGACCTGCGCCGCGCCGTCGAGCGCAAGGAATTCACCCTCGCCTACCAGCCGATCGTGCGGCTGGAGGACAACAGCATCGCCGGCTTCGAGGCCTTGCTGCGCTGGGACAATCCGCGCCGCGGCATGATCCCGCCGGCGGACTTCATCCCCGTCGCCGAAAGCTGCGGGCTGATCGTGCAACTCGGCCTTTTCGCCATGCAGAAGGCCGCCGACGACCTCGCCTCCTGGCAGAAGCAGATCAGCGACGCGCCGCTGTCGGTATCCGTCAATCTCTCCAGCCGCCACCTCATCCGCCGCGACCTGGTCAGCGACGTGCGTTCGGTCATTTCGCGCGCCAACCTGAAGCCGCGCTGCTTCCGGCTCGAACTCACCGAATCCCTGGTGATGGACAATCCCGAGCAGGCCGTGCATGTGCTCAACAAGCTCAAGCATCTCGGCGTCGGCCTCTCGCTCGACGATTTCGGCACCGGCTACTCCTCGCTCTCCTACCTGACCCGGTTCCCCTTCGACACGATCAAGATCGACAAGAGCTTCGTCGACGACACGACGCCCAAGCGCTCGGTGTTGTTGCGCTCCATGGTCAACATGGCGCACGAACTCGGCCTGTCGGTGGTGGCGGAAGGGATTTCGGACGAAAGCGACGCGCTGGAACTGCGCCAGATGGGCTGCGAATACGTTCAAAGTTTCATGTTCGGCCCGCCCATCGACGGCGACCTGGTGCTGAAACTGCTCAAGGAGCAGTATCCGCTGAGCGTGGGTTAGGGGAGTAGGGGAGTAGGGGAGTAGGGGAGTAGGGGAGTAGGGGAGTAGGGGAGTAGGGGAGTATAGCTAACGACCTTGAAGTCGCCCGCAAGGGAAACATGGTCCCTTACTCCCTTACTCCCTTACTCCCTTACTCCCTTACTCCCTTACTCCCTTACTCCCTTACTCCCTTACTCCCTTACTCCCTTACTCCCTTACTCCCTTACGCGTGGCCGGCGGTGCCGCTCAGATGGGCGAGATCGATGCCGATCGAGGCCAGCGCCTTGTCGTATTGGTGGTCGATATCGGCGTCGAACAGCAGTTCGGGCGTGGCCGGGCAGGTCAGCCAGCCGTTTTCGGCGATCTCGCTTTCCAGTTGGCCTGCCGCCCAGCCGGCGTAGCCCAGCGCCATCAGCGCCTGGCGCGGACCGTTGCCGCTGGAAATGGCGCGCAGAATATCGACGGTCGCCGTCAGACAGATGTCGTTGGAGACGACGAGCGAGGATTCCACCCGGTAGTCGCCAGAATGCAGCACGAAGCCGCGGCTGCGGTCGACCGGGCCGCCGTTGCGCACGACGAAATCGCGCGCCGGTGGCGGCAGCCGGATCGCTTCCTGTTCGTCCAGGATGCCGAGCTGCACGAGCAGGTCGGGGAACAGCATCTGCTGGGCCTGGTTGACGATCAGGCCCATCGCACCTTCGTCGCTATGGGCGCAGACATAGATGACGGCGCGTGCAAAGCGGTCGTCCTTCATGCCGGGCATGGCAATCAGGAACTGGTCGTCGAGGAACCCGCCCCGACCGTTGGTGCTCTTGTCGCGTAACAGATCCATAACAGGTAGCCTAACGCGTTTCCGGATAGCTTGAAAGACGACTTTCGTTGATATTCCGGCACCGCGCCGGCCGAACCCGTCACCGAAAGCGCCGACGGGCTGCCTCACCCCCTGCCCGGCACGTCACACAAATATGATGAGATTTCGCGGCCTCGGCGGTTGCTTCGCCGCGCCGGCGCGGGCAAATCGTTGCCATGCGCATCCTGACAACCTTCGGCCTCGCAGCCGCCGCCACGCTGGCCGCCACGCTTTGCGCCTCTGCTGCCTCCTCCGCCTGGCACGACAGCGAGGGCGGGCGCATCCGGCTCGTCACCAGCGGCCAGCCGGACGCCGCCGGCCGCCTCGAAGGCGTGCTCGAGGTCGCGCTGAAACCGGGCTGGAAAACCTATTGGCGTGATCCCGGCGACAGCGGCGTCCCCCCGCAGCTCGACGTCTCGGCCAGTACCAATATCAGCCAGGCCGCCCTCTCCTTTCCCGCGCCGCGACGCCACGAGGACGGCTATGGCGGATGGGCCGGCTACGATCACCCGGTGTCGCTGCCGGTCGTCTTCACGCTGGCAACGCCCGGCAGCCCTGCCGTCATCTACGCCAACGTATTTCTCGGCATGTGCGAGACGATCTGCATTCCGGTACAGGCGTCGCTGAAGCTCGACCCGTCCTCCGCGCCCGACGACGCCGGCGACACGGCGCTGGTCCAGGCCGGGTTTTCCGCCCTGCCCGCCGAGGCAAAGGCCGATTTTGGGGCAAAAGCCCTGCCGGGCAGCCATGAAACGCTGGTGGTGGAAGCGACCGCACCAGGCAAGGCTTCCGCCGTCGATCTCTTCGTCGCCGGCGAAAACGGCTATATGTTCGGCCCGCCCAGCCGCGAGGAAAGCGACGGCAGGATCACGTTCCGCATTCCCGTCCTCGACCGGCCCGCCGCCCCGCCGGCCGGTGCGGGCCTGCCCTATACGCTGACCGGCGAGACGGGCGCCGTCCAGGGACTGCTGCCTTATCCCTGAACAAGCCTGCTCGCCGATTGCCGGGCGCGCCCTAATTCGCTATCGCATCTTCACCCATTCACCCGAGCGAGGATATCCATGACCATTTCCGTAGGCGACAAGCTGCCCGAGGCGACTTTCAAGACCATGACCGACGACGGCGCCAAGGAGATCGGCACCGCAGACATCTTCCCGCGCAAGAAGGTCGTGCTGTTCGCCGTGCCGGGCGCGTTCACGCCCACCTGCAGCAACAACCACCTTCCCGGCTACCTGGAAAACCGCGATGCGATCCTGGCGCGCGGCGTCGACACCATCGCGGTGGTCTCCGTCAACGACGTCCATGTCATGGGCGCGTGGGCGCGCTTCACCGGCGGTGAGGGCAAGATCCTCTACCTGGCCGACGGTAGCGGCGAATTCGCCAAGGCGCTCGGCCTGGACCTCGATCTTTCGGCCGGCGGCATGGGCCTGCGCTCCAAGCGCTATTCGATGATCATCGAGGACGGCAAGATCACGGCGCTCAACATCGAGGACAAGCCCGGCCAGGCGATCGAATCCAGCGCCGCCAAGCTGCTCGAGCAGCTCTGATCGCGACAGCGCTGCCTCAGTAGCTTTGCGTCGAACGCCGGGGCGTGCGCGCCGCCGGCTTCGGCGCCACGCGTTCCCCGCCCTGCGAACCGCCTGCGGCGGGTGCCTGACGTGCCGGCGTGCGCTTGAACGGCGCCATGCCGGCGCGGGCCAGTTCGTCGGCGCGCTCGTTTTCCGCGTGGCCAGCGTGTCCCTTGACCCAGTTCCAGGTAACCTGGTGACGCCGGTTGGCGGCATCGAGGGCCTGCCACAACTCGCCGTTCTTCACCGGCTTCTTGTCGGCCGTCTTCCAGCCGTTCCTTTTCCAGCCATGGATCCATTTGGAAATGCCGTCCATGACGTATTTGCTGTCGGTGTGAAGCTCGACCTTGCAGGGCTCCTTCAGCGCATCGAGCGCGGAAATGGCCGCCAGCAGTTCCATGCGGTTGTTGGTGGTGACGGCCTCGCCGCCGGACAGTTCCCTGGTCGTGCCGTTGAAGCGCAGGATCGCGCCCCAGCCGCCGGGGCCGGGATTGTCGGAACAGGCGCCGTCCGTGAAGATTTCCACCTGTTTCATGCCGGCGCGCCTTCCAGGGTCAGCCCGTATTCCGATGCCGAGCGTATCTGGCGGTGGAAGCGCATGCGCCGCAGATACTCGATCGGGTCTTTCTTGACGACGAGGCTGCCGGCCGGGGTGTTCAGCCAGTCGTAGAGCCGCGTCAGCATGAAACGCAGCGCAGCCCCATGCGTGAGCAGCGGCAGCATCCTGGCCTCGGCGGGCGAGATCGGCCGCACCGCCGTATAAGCCGACAGCATCGCCGTTCCCTTGGTCAGGTTGAAGGAATAATTGTCCTTCTCGAAACACCAGGCGTTGAGGCAGATGGCAAGGTCGTAGATCAGCGTGTCGGTGCAGGCAAAATAGAAGTCGATCAACCCCGACAGTTCCTGCCCGAGGAAGAAGACGTTGTCGGGAAACAGGTCGGCATGGATGACGCCTTGCGGCAGGTCGGTCGGCCAGTTCGCCTCCAGCCTCGCCAGGTCAGCCTCGACCTCGCGCGCAAGGCCTTTCTTGACCTCGTCGGCGCGCGCAGCCGCGCGGTCCCAGAGCGGCCGCCATCCGCCCACCGAAAGGGCATTGGGGCGGCGAAGCGGAAAATCCTGCCCGGCAAGGTGCATCGCCGCCAACGCGGCACCCACCTCGCGGCAGTGCTCCACCGTCGGCCGGCGCATCCACATGCCTTCGAGGAAGGTCACCACGGCGGCCGGCCGGCCGGCCAGTTCGCCGATCGTGCCGCCATCCCTGCGCTGGACAGGCAGCGGACAGTTGATGCCCTTGTCGTTCAAGTGCTGCATGAGGCCGATGAAGAACGGCAGGTCGTCCGGGTTCACCCGCTTTTCGTAAAGCGTGAGGATGTAGGCGCCGCTCGACATGTGCAGCAGGAAGTTGGAATTCTCGACGCCCTCGGCGATTCCCTTGTAGGAAAGCAGGGTACCGATGGCATAGGCATCGAGGAAGGACGCCAGTTCCCCTTCGGAGATATCGGTATAGACGGCCATCAGACGGTTCCGTTGACGAAGGCCATGTCGGCGGGGGTCAGTTCAACGTCGCGCAGCACCCGCATGACCGGGAAATCCTCGGTCTCGGTCGCGGTCACGGCGAGATCGACGGAAACGTCGAAGCGCGCCCGGAACGCGTCGATGATCTCGTCGACGATGATTTCCGGCGCCGAGGCGCCAGCCGACAGGCCGAGCGTGGCGATGTTGCCGATACGCTCCCATGGGATTTCGGCGGCGCGCTGGACCAGCATCGACAGTTTGGCGCCGGCGCGCTCAGCCACCTCGACGAGGCGCCGCGAATTGGAGGAGTTGGGGGCACCGACGATCAGGAACAGGTCGGTGCCGGCCGCCGTTTCCTTCACCGCCTCCTGCCGGTTGGTGGTGGCATAGCAGATCGATTCGGCGGCGGGCGCCTGCAACAGCGGGAACCGCGCCTGCAGCGCTTCCAGCACATGGGCGGTGTCTTCCACGGAAAGCGTGGTCTGGGTGACGAAGCCGAGCGCCGCGGGATCGGCCGGCGTGAAGGCGCGGGCGTCGTCCTCGGTCTCGATCAGCGTCACCGCCCCTTCCGGCAACTGGCCCATGGTGCCGATCACCTCCGGGTGGCCGGCATGGCCGATCAGGAGCACATGGCGGCCGTGGCGCTGGTGGCGCATCGCCTGCTTGTGCACCTTGGAAACCAGCGGACAGGTGGCGTCGAGGTAGAAAAGGTTACGCTCGGTGGCATCGGCCGGCACCGACTTGGGCACGCCATGGGCCGAAAACACCACCGGACAATGCTGATGCTGGGGCGGGATCTCCGAAAGCTCCTCGATGAACACCGCGCCGAGATTCTGCAGGCCCTCGACGACATAACGGTTGTGGACGATCTCGTGGCGGACATAGACCGGGCGACCGTATTTCTTCAGCGCCAGCACGACGATCTGGATAGCCCGATCGACGCCCGCGCAAAAGCCGCGCGGCTGGCACAGCCTTATCGTCAGGGGAGGCTTGGTCTGGAGCATCTTCTATCGCAATCGCTGGCAGAGAACCGTCGGCTCCGAAATGGGACGTGGACCTGCCCGCTGTCAAGGGCAGGACGGCGCGCGGGCGTCATACTCCCCCTGCCCCGATGTTTCCCGTCAATTGTCGCGCTCTTCCGGCGGCCTTGCCGGGCGGCGCAGCCAGAAGAACAGCACGCCTACCAGCGCCGCCGCGAGCCCGTACCAGGTCACGGCATATTGCAGGTGGTTGTTGGGCAGGTCGATGAGGGTGACGCCGCCGACCGGAAGGCCGCCGGGATTGGGGGCGTTGTTCGCATCGAGCAGGAAGGGCACCAACCGGTAGCCGGCGGGAAGACCGGCGGTGGCCGCCATGGCGTCGCGATCCTTCCAGTAGAAGATGTTCTTCCCCGGATCGTTGTCGGGGATCATCCGCGACGGCTTTTGCGTCAGCGGGTTGCGTGCCAGCCCTGTAACGGTGATCTCGCCCGGCACCTGTCCGGCCGGCCGCTTGGCCGCGTCCTTGAGTTCGTAGGGCACGAAACCGCGATTGACGAGAAGATAGCGGCCGTCGTCGAGGCGAAGCGGCGTATAGACGTCGAACCCGGAGGCTCCCTCCCAGGTCGAGAAGAAGTGGCGCTCGTCCTCATGCAGGAGGGTGCCGCGCACGGTCACCGGCATGTAGTCGACGTCGCCGGTGGCGGCGAAGCGGGCTTCGGCTTCCGGGAGCGGCACCGCGGGCGCGTGCATGCGCTCGTCGATGGTGTGGAGTAGGTCTTCCTTCCAGTGCAGGCGCTGCACCTGCCATGTGCCCAGCCCCAGCAGGATGACGAAGGCGACCAGGCCGAAGCCGAGCGCCATGACGACGCTGCGCCGGGAGCGCCCACCCGCCGGTGTGTCGGGGGCCAGGGTATCGGGCCTCGTCATCGCGTGGTGTCCAGCCGCCCTTCTGCCGCCTGCCGGGCGAACTGAAGCGTCAGCAGCACGCCCTTGATCAGCCGCAGCGCCGTCAGCGCCAGAACCACCGTAAGCGGCAGCCAGACCACGAAATGGACCCAGAGCGGCGGGTTGAGGTTGACCTCCGTCCACAGCGCCAAGCCGACCATGATGAAGCCGATGATGAGGATGACGAACACCGCCGGCCCGTCGCCGGCATCGGCATAGGAATAGTCGAGCCCGCAATTCTCGCAGCTTTTGCCGACGGTGAGGAAGCCGCTGAACAGCCGCCCTTCGCCGCAGCGCGGGCAGCGCCCCCGAAGGCCGGCGGGAACGGGATCGACCGGCGGCCAGATTGCCTTGTCTTCGCTCATTGCTGTTTCTTACCAGAAATCGGAAATCCGCTCCAAAAGATAAGGCGGCCACGTTGCCGCAGCCGCCTTTCCTTGCGCCTTGCGGCAGCGATCAATGCGCGATCACGGCACCGGACGAAGCCCAGACATAGATCGACGCGAACAGGAACAACCACACCACGTCGACGAAGTGCCAGTACCAGGCAGCCGCCTCGAAGCCGAAATGCTGCTTCGGGGTGAAGTCGCCCTTCATCGCGCGGATCAGGCAGACGATCAGGAACACGGTGCCGATGAAGACGTGGAAGCCGTGGAAGCCGGTCGCCATGAAGAAGGTGGCGCCATAGATCGAGTCCTTGAAGGCGAACGGAGCGTGCATGTACTCGTAGGCCTGCACGAAGGTGAACAGGACGCCGAGCCCGACGGTGAGCGCAAGCCCGTTGACCAGGCCCTTGCGGTCGCCCGTCAGCAGCGAATGGTGCGCCCAGGTGACCGTGGTGCCCGAAAGCAGCAGGATGATGGTGTTGTAGAGCGGCAGGTGGAAGGGATCGAGCACTTCCATGCCCTTGGGCGGCCACACCCCGCCGGTGAAGGCGGCGCGGGCGTACTGCTCGGATTCGGCCGGGAACAGGCTGGCGTCGAAGAACGCCCAGAACCACGCCACGAAGAACATCACCTCGGAGGCGATGAACATGATCATGCCATAGCGCAGATGCAGCGCCACGACGCGCGTGTGGTGGCCCTCATGCGCTTCCTTGATCGTGTCCGACCACCAGGAGAACATGGTGTAGAGCACGATCAGCAGGCCGACGAAAAAAATCCACGGCGTCGCGACGTTCATGCCGAGAATGTGGAATTCGTTGCCCTTCAGGTACTGCATCCAGCAGACGCCGCCGAACGCCATCACCAGGGCGCCGATCGAGCCTATGAACGGCCAGGGGCTTGGATCGATAATGTGGTAGTCGTGTTGCGGTTTTGCGTGCGCGTCTGACATGTCAACCCCCGAAGCTTTCCTGGGTACCCGAAATTGCCTTGCCGTCCTGGTCCTTGGCCGGAGCCGATGCCACCGGCTTCTCTTCTTCCGGGAACATCGTATAGGACAGCGTGATCGTCTTGATATTCTTTGCCTGCGCTTCGTTGACGATGTCGGGATCGACATAGAAAACGACCGGCATGTCCAGCGTCTCGCCGGGCTGGAGCGTCGTATCGGTGAAGCAGAAGCACTCCACCTTGTTGAAATAGGAACCGGCGATATCCGGCGTGACGTTGAACGTGGCGCGGCCGGTGACCGGCTTGTCGGCCGTGTTGGTCGCGGTGAAATGCGCCTGCGCCGTCTCGCCGATCTTGATCGTCATCGAGCGCTTTACCGGCTCGAACGTCCACGGAATCCCCGCCGTGTTGGTGTCGAAGCGGATGGTGACATCCTGGTCCAGCACCCGGTCCGCATATTGCGTGGTGCGCTGCGTGGTGCCGCCGTAGCCGGTGACCTGGCAGAACACGCGGTAGAGCGGCACCGCGGCGTAGGAGACGCCGATCATGCCGCAGAAGAACGCCACGCAAACGCCGAGGATCACTCGGTTCGAGATGCCCTTGCCGGCAGCGGTGCTTTTATCCTCATTCATCGTCATCTCCGTTACCCGATGAACTTGACGATGGTTGCGACGTAGAAAATGACCACCAGCAGGGCAAGCGCCAGCCCGATCGCCAGCGAACGGCTGTTGCGGGCCTTTTCCTGCTTGGGCGTCAGCTTTACCGTTTCCATCTCGTGTTCCTCATCCATGATCAGGAACCGCTCAGGACAAGCACGCGTTCAAACACGCTGTCGGCGAGATAGGCGGCGAAGATGACGAAAAGATAGAGCAGCGAATAGCCGAACAGCGCCTTGGCCGGCTTCATGGCGCGGTCGCTTTCCGGCATCCGCAGCACCGCCCAGGAATACCAGACGAAGCCGATGCCGAGCAGCGCCGCGACGATGCCGTAGGCCATCCCGGCATAGCCGAGGAAAGTGGGGAGGACCGCCACCGGCGCTAGCAGCAGCGCGTAAATGAAGATCTGGCGCTTGGTCGAGGCCTCGCCGGCGACGTTCGGCATCATCGGAACGCCGACGCGGGCGTAGTCCTGCGCCTTGAACAGCGCCAGCGCCCAGAAGTGCGGCGGCGTCCACAGGAAAATGATGAGGAACAGGACGACGCTTTCGAAGCTGACCGAACCGGTCACCGCCGCCCAGCCGATCACCGGCGGGAAGGCGCCGGCCGCGCCGCCGATGACGATGTTCTGCGGCGTCCAGCGCTTCAGCCAGATCGTGTAGATGACGGCGTAGAAGAAGATGGTGAAGGCGAGCAGGCCCGCCGACAGCCAGTTGACGAGGACGCCGAGTGTCATCACCGACAGCGCCGACAGGATCAGCCCGAACGTCAGCGCCTCGCCGGGGCGCACGCGGCCCGCCGGGATGGGGCGGCTGGCGGTACGCGTCATCACCTTGTCGATGTCGGCATCGTACCACATGTTGAGCGCGCCGGAGGCGCCCGCGCCGATGGCGATCGACAGGATCGCGATGACGGCCAGCAGCGGGTTGATGGCAACGGGAGCCGCGACCAGGCCGACGAAAGCGGTGAATACCACCAGCGACATGACGCGGGGCTTCAGCAGGGCGAAATAATCGCCCGCCGTCGCTTCCGACATGCGCAAAGCGGCATTGTCAATCTGCGTATCGTCGATCAGGGCCATGCCTACTACTTACAACTCCAACCGTTCAGTTTCCGGAACCGCCGGCATAAGCCGGCGGCCCCGAATTTCCTGCTGCCTTACTTGACGCGCGGCAGCTGCTCCCACTGGTGGTAGGGCGGCGGCGAAGACAGCTGCCACTCCAGCGTGGTCGCACCCTCGCCCCACGGATTGGCGCCGGCGATGCGCTTCTTGGCGAAGGCCTCGACCACGCCGACGAGGAAGATCAGCACGCCCAGAGCCGAGATGTAGGAGCCGTAGGACGACACCAGGTTCCAGCCCGCGAACGCGTCCGGATAGTCGATGTAGCGGCGCGGCATGCCCGACAGGCCGAGGAAGTGCTGCGGGAAGAAGATCAGGTTGACGCCGATGAACGTCACCCAGAAGTGCGCCCGCGCGATCAGCGGCGAGTACATGTAGCCCGACATCTTCGGGAACCAGTAGTACCAGCCGGCGAAGATCGCGAACACCGAGCCGAGCGACATCACGTAATGGAAGTGCGCCACCACATAGTATGTGTCGTGAACCGCGCGGTCGAAACCGGCGTTGGCAAGCTGGACGCCGGTGACGCCGCCCACGGTGAACAGGAAGATGAAGGCGATCGCCCACAGCATCGGCGCACGGAAGGTGATCGAGCCACCCCACATGGTCGCGATCCAGGAGAAGATCTTGACCCCGGTCGGCACCGCGATGACCATCGTGGCGAAGGTGAAGTAGCGCTGCGCGTCGAGCGAGATGCCGGACGTGAACATATGGTGCGCCCAGACCACGAAGCCGACAGCTCCGATCGCCACCATCGCATAGGCCATGCCGAGATAGCCGAAGATCGGCTTCTTGGAGAAGGTCGAGATGATGTGGCTGACGATGCCGAAGGCCGGCAGGATCAGGATGTACACTTCCGGATGCCCGAAGAACCAGAACAGGTGCTGGTAGAGGATCGGGTCGCCGCCGCCGTCAGGCGAGAAGAAGGTGGTGCCGAAATTGCGGTCGGTCAGGAGCATGGTGATGCCACCCGCCAGGACCGGCAGCGACAACAGCAGCAGGAAAGCGGTGATCAGCACCGACCAGGCGAACAGCGGCATCTTGTGAAGCGTCATGCCGGGTGCGCGCATGTTGAAGATGGTGGTGATGAAGTTGATCGCGCCCAGGATCGAGGAAGCGCCGGCGATATGCAGCGACAGGATCGCCAAGTCGTTGGCCGGACCCGGCTGGCCCGTCGTCGAGAACGGCGGATACATCGTCCAGCCACCCCCGATGCCGAAGGAGCCAGGGCCGCTCGGAATGAAGAGCGAGAGCAGCAGCAGGAACAGCGCCGGCGGCAGCAGCCAGAACGAGATGTTGTTCATGCGCGGGAACGCCATGTCCGGCGCGCCGATCATAATCGGCAGCATCCAGTTGGCGAAGCCGCCAATCAGCGCCGGCATGACCATGAAGAAGATCATGATCAGGGCGTGCATGGTGGTGAAGGCATTGTACATGCTGCGGCCACCGTCGACGGCGGCGTTGCCTTCCATGCCGTAGACCATCTGCGCTAGGCCGGTGAAGATCTGCACGCCGGGCTCGGCGAGCTCCATGCGCATCATGACGGACATGCCGCCACCGATCACGCCCGCAATGATGGCGAAGATGAGGTAGAGCGTCCCGATGTCCTTGTGGTTGGTCGAGTAGACCCAGCGGACCCAGCCCCGATACGGGGAACGGGAGTGATCGTCGTGCGTTGCGGCATTTGCCATGGTTGGTTCCGTTTACTGGTCGTTGATCGGCCGCGGAGTCAGTTACCGGCGGATGCTAGCTTGTTCGATTGTTCGATTTCGGCCATCAGGTCCTTGTCGGCCTTGTCGACATCCGTCCTGGCTGCCTCGAGCCAGGTGCCGTACTGGGCCTCGGACACGACGCGGATGGCGATCGGCATGAAAGCGTGGTTCTGGCCGCACAGTTCCGAGCACTGACCGTAGTAAAGGCCTTCCTTCTCGGCCTTGAACCAGGTCTCGTTGGTACGGCCGGGGACGGCGTCCGTCTTGATGCCGAAGGACGGCATCGCGAACGAGTGAATGACATCGCTCGCCGTCACCAGCACGCGAACCATCGTGTTCACCGGCACCACCATTTCATGGTCGACGGCCAGCAGGCGCGGATAGGCCTGCTTGTCTTCCTTGCCGAGCTTGGCGCGATCGCCCTCGTCCATCATCGCGGAGTTGAACGAAAGCGGCTGGTCGACCTGGTACTCATAGTCCCAGTTCCACTGGTTGCCGGTCGCCTTGACGGTGAGCTTGGCTTCCTCGGGCGGCGAATACTGGGCGGTCAGGAGCTGGAAGGAGGGAATGGCGATGCAGAGCAGGATCAGGACCGGCCCGACCGTCCAGATCACCTCGATCAGCGTATTATGGCTGGTGCGCGAAGGGACCGGATTGGCGCTCGCCCGGAACCTGACGATCGAATAGGCCAGCAGCACCAGCACCAGCAGCGTGATCGGAACGATGAACCACAAGGTGTAGTGCTCGAACCAGGTGATCTGCCGCATGATGTCGGAGCCGGCCGGCTGGAAATTCATCTCCCAGGGAGAGGGCTGAGCCGCATGAGCGGCGACCGTCGCAAAAAGCGAGGCACCAATGCCCGCAAGAAATGTCTTCATCGCTCTCATCATTTCCCCCGCGATCAACCGCAAGCAACTGAAACAGCGCCGGGACGAGAATCCCGTACACTGCGATATCCGGTTCAAACCATACTCTATTCCCTACCGCAAGGAAGGAGGGCCGCCATCCGTGCGGCATTTTTGCGCGCGCGAGCGGATAAAGCCCCTTCGCGCGCGAGGCGGATGCGGTAAGATCCGGCCTTTCGACCGGCAGACGAGGCCGTGTTCGGCGACGGATCGGCCAAAATCGATGTGAAAAACGTATTATTGCCGCAGTCTGCCCCAATTGACCGGGGGCTCGTGCTTTTCCTCGGGCATGACGCGGCTTAAAGTGCCGTGATTCGGGAATGGAGCCGTCATGAACCCTTGGCTTTCGAGAACCTTGGCGAAGGGCGTTTTCCTCGCCGCCTCGCTCTGTGTCGCGCAGGCTTTCGCCGCCCAGCCGAGCGGAACGGTGAAATCGACGCACGGCGCGTGGTCGATCATCTGCGACACGCCGGCCGGCGCGACTTCCGAACAATGCGTGATGATGCAGAACGTCGTCGCCGAGGACCGCCCGGAAATGGGGCTTTCGGTGGTCGTGCTGCGCACCGCCGACAACAAGGCCGAGATCCTGCGCGTGCTGGCGCCGCTCGGCGTGCTGTTGCCCAACGGCCTCGGCCTCAACGTCGACGGCAAGGACATCGGCCGCGCCTATTTCGTGCGCTGCTTCCAGGACGGATGCTATGCCGAGGTCATTCTCGAAAAGCCACTGCTCGAAACGCTGAAGAACGGCAAGGCCGCCACCTTCATCGTCTTCCAGACGCCCGAAGAGGGCATCGGCATCCCCGTCGACCTGCAAGGCTTTGCCGACGGCTTCGCCGCCCTGCCCTGAAACGCGGGGTCCTGGCCTGCCCAGCATTGCCGAAACGCCATGGCGCGCCTACATCGGGGCATTGCCTTTGCTGAAGCGAGACGCGCCATGACGAGCCTGAGCGGCCAATTCGATATCTCCGAAGATCGCATCAAGCGGATCGTCGCCGACACCATCCAGGGCGCCGACGACGGCGAGCTTTTCCTCGAAGTCAGCCAGAGCGAAGCGCTGATGTTCGACAACGGCAAGCTCAAGACCGCGAATTTCAACACCGACCAGGGCTTCGGCCTGCGCGCGGTCGCCGGCGAGGCCAGCGGCTACGCCCATTCGAGCGAGCTTTCCGAGGCCGCGCTGCTGCGCGCCAGCGACGCCGTCTCGGCGGTGAAGGGCGGCTATTCCGGCACGCTGGCGGCGGCGCCGGCGCGCACCAACCGGCATCTTTACGGCGACGAGAACCCGATCCCCTCGCCCTCCTTCGAGGCCAAGGCCAAACTGCTGCAGGAGATCGACGCCTATCTGCGAAGCGCCGATCCGCGCGTGCGGCAGGTCACCGCCTCGCTCGCCTCGTCGTGGCAGCAGGTGGAAATTCTGCGTGCCGACGGCGAGGTGGCGCGCGACGTGCGCCCGCTTGTGAGGGTCAATGTTTCCGTCGTCGTCGGCGACGGCGACCGCCAGGAAAGCGGCTCCTACGGCATGGGCGGGCGCAAGGCCTTCGGCGAGTTCCTGACCGAGGAAAGCTGGCGCCACGCCGCCGACGAGGCGCTGCGGCAGGCGCTGGTCAACCTGGAGGCGGTGCCCGCCCCCGCCGGCACATTCGACATCGTGCTTTCGAGCGGCTGGCCGGGCGTCATGCTGCATGAGGCGGTCGGCCACGGGCTGGAGGGCGACTTCAACCGCAAGAAGACCTCCGCCTTCGCCGGCCTGATGGGCCAGCAGGTCGCAGCCAAGGGCGTGACGGTGGTGGACGATGGTACGATCGCCGAGAGGCGCGGCTCGCTCACCATCGACGACGAGGGCACGCCGTCGGGCCGCAACGTGCTGATCGA
>Ga0182735_1000251_pt1 | contig 52563 bp, 39 predicted proteins | sample eDN5th30CKraftMG_FD_128524 | JGI IMG/M metagenome (GOLD analysis project Ga0182735, IMG submission 128524) | Enriched Miracle-Growth compost microbial communities from Emeryville, California, USA - eDNA 5th pass 30_C Kraft MG (version 2) (version 2) ...
CACCTGGCCGGCATGAAGGACTCCAAGGTCATCGTCGCGATCAACAAGGATCCGGAAGCGCCGATCTTCGGCGTGGCCGATTACGGCCTGGTCGGCGATCTGTTCCAGGTCGTGCCGGAACTGGCCGGGACTCTGTAATTCCCCGCCCGCTCCCACGAGAAACCGGCCTTCGGGCCAGTTTTTTCATTGGGGCGGGATTCCATTTTCACTATGTGGACCGGGTCCCGCACGCGCTGCGTCCGCAAAGACCCGCAACTTGCGTAGAGTGTCGACGACACCGATAGCCAGTGCCGTGGGACGATCGGACCACGCAAACATCTCTTGGGGCCAACGCGATGCACACTCCGGAAAGCTTGCCGTTCGTTATGATGCGCGGTGGAACGAGCAAAGGAATTTTCCTCCGGGAATCCGACGTTCCCGCTGACCGCGAATCGCTGACGGCCCTGTTGCTGGACATCTTTGGCAGCCCTGACCGCCGCCAGATCGATGGTTTGGGCGGAGCCGACAAACTGACCAGCAAGGCTGCCATCATGGGCCCGCCACGCCGCGAAGACAGCGACGTCAGCTACCTGTTCGGCCAGGTCGGAATCCTGGCCCCGGAAGTCGATTACAACCTGAACTGCGGCAACCTGACGGCTGCCGCCGGCGTATACGCGATTGAAAGCGGCCTGGTCGCCCCCCGGGACGGCCATACGCTGGTACGCGTCCACAACCTCAATACAGACCGGATTGTCCACGTCAGCGTACCGACAACGTCGACGCAGGTCATCACCCATGGCGATCTGCAGATCGGCGGGGTTCCCGGACAGGGCGCGCCCATAGCGTTGGATTTCTCGCGAGCGGTCGGCGCGATCACCGGCCGGCTGCTGCCCTTCGGAGAAGCGCGGACGGAAATTGCCGTTCCAGACAGGGGAAACGTGACGGTATCCGTCGTGGATGGCGCGAACCTCGTCATTTACGCCCACGCCGAGTCCTTCGGGCTATCCGGCACAGAAGATCCACAGGCTATCGATAGCGATCCTGCGCTGCGCGCCCACATGGACGCATTGCGTCGCGAGGTCGCCATCCGCCTGGGATTGAGCGAATACTGGCACCAACGCAGCGCCCCATCCACGCCGATGCTGGTAATGCTGCAAAAGCCTCGCGATTACCATACGTGCACGACGGGCGAACTGATCAGCGCCGATCGCCTGGACCTCGTGTGCAGACAGTACGCCTCCGGCTCCGCCAGCAAGACGCTAGCCGGTACGGTCACCGTCACGACCGGCATGGCTTGCGGAATCGCCGGCAGCCTTCCCGCCCAACTCTGCGGCGAGCCCGGCCCGAGACGCTATACCTTCGGGCATCCAAGTGGCGTCATTCACGTAGATGCCAGCGTGACGCGGCGCGGCGACAGCTGGCATGTCGAACAGGCGGCCATACAACGAACCGCGAGGCGCATCGCGGAAGGACGTGTTTTCCTGCGCGGGACGCTCCCGTAATCGAGGGGAGGCGGGCGCATCAATGCGCTGCGCGGCGCATTGCGCCCTTGGGCTGGCACTTGCAGCGGCATGTCGAGGGCGCGGCGGGCTATCGCGCGCTTGCCCTCTTGGCGGAATTCCTGCTGGGAACCGCGCCGCAGCGCCTGCTCTGGGGCTCCGACTGGCCCCATCCCGGCTGGCGCGCGCGAGGCGCGGGTCGACAACCCCGCGCGTCTATATGGCTTCACCGACGCGCCGGCAAAAAAATAGCGATCGACAAGGCGAATCGCGCCCGCCCTACCCTTGCCCCGCGCCCATCATCGAGCGCGACAGGCGGCTGGCCGCGGCCAGGATCGACTCTTTATGCTCGAGCAGCACCGATTCCGTAAGACGAGAGAGCGGGCCTGAAATGCAGATCGCGCCCTGCAAGGTCCAGTTGATGCCATAGACCGGGGCGGAGATGCTCGACACCTCGGCGTCGCGTTCGCCCAGAGAAAGCATGTAGCCGGCGCGGCGTATCGATTCATAGGGCTCACCCTCCGCTCCGGAGAACGCGAGCAGGACCCGGCCCGGGCTGCCCAATTCCAGCGGCAGCGCGGCGCCGACGCGCACGTGGTGACGGATGGACTTGGGACCTTCGACACGCGCCATGCAGATGCGCTGCTTGCCCTCGCGCACGTAGAACGTCGCGCTTTCGCCGGTGGCGACCGACAGTTCGCGCAGCACCGGCTGCACCACCTCCACGATATTGAACGTGGCCTGGTAACAGGCGCCCAGCCAGCCAGCGGCGCGCGCCAGACGCCACGTGCCGTCCGGCCGTTGCGCCAGGTAGTCGTCCATCGCCAGCGTGCGCGCCAGCCTCAATACGGTGGAGCGGTGGCACCCGGTGCGCCGGCTCAGCTCCGCCAGGGTCAGGTGCGCGTCGTCCACGCCGAAAGCCTCGAGGATTTTCATCGCGCGGCGCACCGCCACCACGCCTTCTTCCGCAGGGGATTCGTCTGAATCCAGCGTCACATCATCGCTCATTGTACGGAACACGTTTCGTTGTACGAACTCGCATTGTATTCCTCGGAACACGCATCCACAATGCTCCCACCAAAAACAAAGATCGGAGACTAACCATGAAGCAGATCGCGCGCGTGCTGTCCGGCCTGGCCCTGATGTGCATGACCGCCCTGAGCGCGGCTCAGGATTACCCCAACAAGCCCATCCGCCTGATCGTTCCGTTCCCGCCTGGCGGCGGCACCGACGTACTGGCGCGGGAAGCCGCGATCAAGGTGGCGGCCAACACGGGCTGGAACATCGTCACGGAAAACCGGCCTGGATCGGGCGGCAATATCGGCGTGGACGCGGTGGCCAAGTCGGCGCCGGACGGCTATTCGCTGGTGCTGGGCCAGACCAGCAACCTCGCGATCAATCCCACCCTCTATGCCAAGCTGCCCTACGACCCCGAGAAAGACCTGACCGCCATCGGCCTGGTCGCCGATGCGCCGCTGGTGATCGTGGTGCCGGCCAACTCGCCGCTGAAGTCCTTCGACGACATGATCGCCGCAGCGAAGGCCAAGCCGGGCGTGCTGAACTTCGCCAGTTCGGGCAATGGCACGGTGGCGCACCTGGCCGCGGTGCAATTGCAGAACGCCGCGGGCATCAAGCTCACCCATATTCCCTACAAGGGCGCGGCACAAGCCTCCAACGACCTGATCGGCGGCCAGATCGACATGTACCTGTCGTCCGTGCCCACCCTCATCGGCCACGTGCGCAACGGCAAGATGCGGGCGCTGGCCGTGACCTCGGCGCAGCGCGTGCCGGACATGCCGGACGTGCCTACCGTCGCCGAACGCGGCTTTCCCGGCTTCGAAGCGGTGACGTGGTTCGGCCTGGCCGCGCCCGCGGGCACCCCGAAAGACATCGTGCAGCGCCTGAATGCCGAATTCAACAAGGCGCTGCAGACGAAGGACCTGAGCGTGAAGTACCAGGAGCAGGGCGCGCGCGTGCTCACCGGCACGCCGGAAGGATTCGCCAGGCTGATCCATGACGACCGCATCCGCTGGGGCAAGATCGTCAAGGATTCGGGCGCGAAGGTGGAGTGATCCGCCATGCGGGCCCGCTATCCCTATTCCAGCGGCGACGCGCGGCCGGCCGTCGCCGTCCTGGCCGGCGCGTGCGATTGCCACATCCACGCCTATGACGCCCGCTACCCGGCCGCCGCCGGCGCGAAGCTGCTGCCGCCGGACGCCTCGATGCCGCAGTACCGCGATATCCAGGCCCGGCTGGGGACGCAGCGCGCCGTACTGGTCACGCCATCGACCTATGGCGCCGACAACCGCGCCATGCTCGACGGCCTGGCGCAATTGGGCGAACAGGGGCGCGGCGTGGCGGTGATCGACGGCACCGAAAGCGATGCGCGGCTCCAGGCGCTGAGCGACGCCGGCGTGCGCGGCATCCGGCTCAATCTTTCGCTGGGCGTGACCAGCTCCGCCGATCAGATCCTGCCCTTGGCGGCGCGCATCGCCCCGCTGGGCTGGCACATGCAATTGCTGATGGCGCCGGATCACCTGGCCGCCATGGCGCCGGTGCTGTCCGGCCTGCCCGTACCGATCGTGTTCGACCACATGGCGCGCATCGCCCCGCATCAAGCCGGCGCGCATCCGGCCCATGCGCTCGCGCTGCGCCTGCTCGAACGCGGCCGCGCGTGGGTCAAGCTGTCCGGCGGCTACATCGTCAGCGCCCGGCGCTCCATTGAAGACGCCGCGCTCGACGCGCTGGCGCGCAGCTATCTCGACGCCAATCCCGAACGCGTCGTGTGGGGCAGCGACTGGCCCCACGCCTCCGCGTCGTCGGGCATGCAGCCCATGCCCGACGACGCGCGCCAGCTCGACCGGCTGGCCGACTGGACCGGCAGCGCCCGGCTGCGCCAGGTCCTCGTCCACAACCCGGCTGCCCTCTATGGCTTTCCGGCATGAACCGCACACCACGGAGACACCCCATGCAAGCCCCGCCCGCCCTCTCCCGCCGCAGCTTCCTCGCCGCAACCGCGGCACTGACCGCAAGCGCCGCCTTCGGCGTGCGCGCCGCGCAGGCGTGGCCCGCGGGCAAGACCATCACCTGGGTGGTGCCCTACCCGGCCGGCGGCAGCACCGATGTGCTGGGCCGCGCCATTGCGCAGCAACTCGACGCCTTGCTGTCGACTCGCGTGATCGTCGACAACCGCCCCGGCGCCACCGGCACCATCGGCGCGGCCCGCGTGGCCCGCGCGGACGCTGACGGCCTGACCCTGCTGGGCACGTCCATCGGGCCGCAGGCGATCGCGCCGCACGTCCTGGGCAAGCTGCCCTACGACCCCGTGGCCGATTTTGCGCCCGTGATCATGATCGGCACCATCCCGCATCTGCTGGTCGTGGGCAAGGCCCAGCCTTTCAGGACGGCGGCCGAACTGGTCGGGGCGGCGAGGCAAGCGCCAGGGAGCCTTGCCTACGCCTCGGGCGGCACCGGCACCATCCTGCACATGCAGGGCGAACTCCTGCAGCAGAAGACCGGCGCGCGCTTCCTGCACGTTCCCTACAAGGGCGACACGCCAGCGCTGCAGGACACGCTGGCAGGCCAGGTCCAGTTCGCGTTCATTCCCGCCGCGGCAGCGCTGCCGCACGTACAGACCGGCGCGTTGCGCGCCCTCGCCGCCACGTCCGCGCAACGCCTGCCGGCGCTCCCCGACGTGCCGACCATGGCCGAAGCCGGCTTCGACGATTTCGTGGTCGAGCAATGGCAGGCCGTGTTCGCGCCGGCCGCGACGCCCCCTTCCGTAATCGGCAGGCTCAACGCGGATATCGGCCGAGCGCTGCAACGCCCCGCGCTCGTCGGGCTGGCCCGGCAGCTTGGCATCACGCTGGCCGGCGGCACGCCGCAAGCGCTGGACCAGACGCGCAAGGCGGATTTCGACAAGTGGGGCAAGGTCATCCGCGAGGCCGGCATCAAGCCGGCTTGAGCTCATCGTTTTTCCACTCCGAACAGGAAACATTCATGGCCAATCAGGACATCATCAAGGAATTCCCCCGCGTGGACGCCGGCATCGTGCGCCGTGCCGCGGAACTGCAACCCGCCATCCTGGCCGACGTGGCCGGGCGGCGCGGCGCGCTCAACGGCCGCATCCGGCCCCTGCATCCCGGCATGAAAGTGGCCGGCACCGCGCTGACGGTCGAAGTGCGCCCGGGCGACAACCTCATGATCCATGCCGCGATTTCGCTGGCCAGGCCTGGCGACGTGCTGGTCATCGACGGCAAGGGTGATCTCAGCTCGGCGCTGATGGGCACCATCATGATGAACGCCTGCCGCAAGCTGGGCATCGCCGGCGTCGTGATGGACGGCGCGGCGCGCGACACGGCCGAGATCATCGAGATGGACTATCCGGTATTTGCCGCCGGCGCCAACCCCAATGGCCCGACCAAGAATGTGCCCGGGCGCATCGGACATCCGGTATCGGTGGGCGGCGTAACCGTCCATCCCGGCGACTTCGTCATCGGCGATGCCGACGGCGTGGTGGTGGTCGAACGCGAAAAAATCGCAGGGCTGTTGCCCGCCGCCGAGAAGAAAGTGCGCGACGAAGCCGCCCGCATCGCCGCCATCCAGGCCGGCGACACCGCGGCCAAGTGGCTCGACGCGGCCCTGCGCGCGGCGGGCGTTCTGAAGGAAGGAGAATCGCTGTGAACGCTGCCGCCACGGGCAAGCCCGTCATTGTCGTGACCGCGGCGGACCTGGCGCCGCAGGCGCTGGCGCTGTTGCAGGACTTCGAGCTGGTCTTCGCGGGCAAGACCCCCGCCGAGGAAGGCATCGTCGCGCTGTGCCGCGAGCGCAACCCGGTCGCCATCATCGTGCGGTACAGCAAGGTGGGCGCCGCCGCGATGGACGCCGCCCCCGCATTGCGCGTGATTTCCAAGCACGGCAGCGGCACCGACACCATCGACAAGGCGGCGGCCGCCGAACGCGGCATCCAGGTCGTCGCCGCGGTGGGCGTGAACGCTGCCGCCGTCGCGGAACAGGCCCTGGCGCTGCTCCTGGCCTGCGCCAAATCGGTGGTGGGGCTGGACGAGCGCATGCGCGCGGGCCACTGGGACAAGTCCACCCACAAGAGCCTGGAGCTGGACGGCAAGACCATCGGCCTGATCGGCCTGGGGGCCATCGGCCAGCGCATGGCCGCCATGGCCCGCGGGCTGAACATGCGGGTGATCGGCTTCGACCCGTATGCCGGGAACCTGCCCGATTACATCGAAAGCGTGCCGCTGGACGCCCTCTGGCGCGAAGCCGACGCGGTGTCTCTGCACTGCCCGCTTACCGACGACAATCGCGGCATGGTCAACGCGGCGACGCTGGCGCAATGCAAGCCCGGCGTGATCCTGGTGAACACGGCGCGCGGCGGACTGGTCGACGAAGAAGCGCTGTTGCAGGCGGTGCGCTCGGGCCACGTACGGGCCGCGGGCCTGGATAGTTTCGCCGTCGAACCCATGACCGCCGGCCATCCGTTCCAGCAGGAGCCGCGCATCATCCTGAGCCCCCACATCGGCGGCGTGACCGGCGCGGCCTACGTCAACATGGGCGTGGCCGCGGCGCGCAACGTGCTGGACGCGCTGACCCGCGCCAAGGCGCAGGCCTGAAGGAACTCAGCCATGCCGCAACGATGGAAACACGCGCCGGCCGGCAGCAACTGGGGCGAGTTCGGCCCCGACGATCAACGCGGCCGCATGAACCTGGTGGATCGCGCCAAGGTGCTGCAAGGCATCGCCGAGGTCCGCGAGGGGATGACGTTCTGCCTTTCGCTGCCGCTGGACGTGCCGGGCGGCATGGCGCTGAATCCGCGGCGCCTGCCCCCGCAGCGCTACGCCACGCTGCGCGACGGCAAGAGCGCCGGCGCTCAGGGCTTCTGCTGGTCGTATGCGTCCGAAGACCCGCTGCTGACCGACGTGGTGTGCGACGACGTGCTGCTGATGAATACGCAGTACTCGACCCAATGGGACAGTCTCGCGCACATGGGCAGCCGCTTCGACGCCGACGGCGACGGTGAAGCCGAAGCGGTGTTCTACAACGGCTTTCGCGCCGGCGCCGAGATTCGCGCGGCAGGCGAAGACACACAAGCGCCGGCGGACTGGGCCCGCTTCCCCGGTCCTGTCGCCGGCGCGCTGGGCATCGAACAGCTGGCCGAGCACGGCGTGCAGGGCCGAGCGGTGCTGATCGACCTGGAGGCCCACGTCGGCCGCACGCGGACCGCGGTCGGCTACGACGCCTTGATGCGGATCCTGGATGCGGACGGCGTGCGCATCGAGGCCGGCGACATGGTGTGCCTGCACACCGGCTTCGGCGACACGCTGATGGCGATGAACCGCCAGCCCGATGTCGCGCGGCTGCATGCCACGGGCAGCGGCCTGGACGGCCATGACGAACGCCTGTTGCAGTGGATCGTGGATTCGCGCCTTGCCTGCCTCATCGCCGACAACCCCGCGGTGGAGCTGGTGCAGCCGGTCAGCCTGAGCGGCGCCGCCACCCCGCTGCGCCGCCCGCGCCTGCCGTTGCACGAGCACTGCCTCTTCAAGAACGGCATCCACCTGGGCGAGCTCTGGTGGCTGACGCCCCTGGCGCGCTGGCTGCGCGCGCGCGGGCGCCACCGCTTCCTGCTGACCGCGCCGCCGCTGCGGCTGCCCGGCGCGGCGGGCTCGCCCGCCACCCCCATTGCCACCGTCTGACCCTAACCCTAGCCCATCGGGCGCAGCGGCCGGCACAGGCTGCGCGCCCTCCCGACGAGGAGACACTTCGTGAAACGCATCCGCATCCTGCCCGCCGTCCTGGCATTCTGCGCCGGCGCAGCCGCCGCCCAATACCCCGAACGCCCTCTCAAGCTGGTCGTTCCCTATTCCGCTGGCGGCGCCGCCGACGCCCAGGCCCGCCTGGTGGCGCAGAAGCTGGGCACGCGGCTGGGCCAGACCGTCGTGGTCGAGAACAAGCCCGGCGCCAGCGGCTCCATCGGCGCGGCCAGCGTGGCGCATGCCGCGGCCGATGGCTACACGCTGCTTTACGACGCGACCGCGTTCGCCATCAATCCGTCGCTCTACAAGAAGCTCAGCTACGACAGCCGCCGCGACTTCCAGCCGGTGTCGCTGGTCAGCCTGACGCCGAATCTGCTGGTGGTGCGGGCCCAGTCCCCCTACCAGCGCATCGAAGACCTGACCGACGCCGCGCGCAAGGGCCACCTGACCTTCGGCACGCCGGGCCAAGGCACGGCGCAGCACATCGCCGCGGCCTGGTACGCGCAGGGCAACAAGCTCGCGCTTACGCACGTGCCCTACAAGGGCGGCGCGCCGGCGCTGACCGACCTGATGGGCGGCCAGATCGACATGATGTTCAGCAACATGGCGGCGTCCTACCCGCTGGTCAAGAGCGGCAAGCTGCGCGCGCTGGCCGTGACCTCTCCCAAGCGCGTGGACGCCCTGCCCGATCTGCCCACCGTGGCGGAGAGCGGCGTGCCGCAGTACTCGGTGTACGAGTGGAACGGCGTATTGGCGCCCGCCGGCTTGCCGGCCGATGTGGCGGCGCGCATCGAACAGGAATTGCGCGCCACGCTGCAGGATCCCGCGCTGCGCCACAGTCTGCAGGAGCTCGGGGCCCAGCCAGTCGGTTCGACGGCCGCCGAATTCCGAGCCTTCCTGGACGAACAGATGGAACGCTCGGCCCACATTCTTGCCGCCGCCGGCATCCCAAAGGAATGACGGGGCGTCCAGCCCGCGCCCCCCTGGCTTACGGAGACCCGCCATGAAATCCAAGCTGTCCATCCTGGCTGCCCTGCTGCTTGCAGCCGGCGCCGTCCACGCCGCCTATCCCGAGCATCCCGTGCGCGTGGTCGTCGGCTTCTCGCCCGGCGGCCCCACCGATGTGGTCGCGCGCGCCTTCGCCTCGTACGCGTCGCAGGCGCTGGGCCAGACCTTCGTGGTGGAGAATCGGCCTGGCGCCAACACCATCCTCGCAGCCGAAGCCGTGGCCAAAGCGGCGCCCGACGGCTACACGCTGTTGTTCGGCGCCACCAATCACACCATGATCCCGGCGCTCTATGCCGACCGGGTCAAGTTCGACGCGCTCAAGTCCTTCACGCCGCTATGCGCCGTCGCGGTCAGCCCCACCGTGCTCGTCACCGGCCCCGCCCTGAAGGTGAGCTCGCTGGACGCCTTTCTTGCTCGCGCGCGCGCCGCGCCGGGCCGGCTTACCTATGCAACGCCCGGCACCGGCAGCTCCGGCCATTTCGCCACGGAGCAGTTCCTGCGCCAGACCGGCGTCAGCATGAACCACATCCCGTACAAGGGCGCGGCCCAGGCCGTCTCGGACCTGATGGGCGGCCAGGTCGACAGCTCGCTGGCGACGCTGGGCTCGGTGCTGCCGCAAGTGCAATCCGGCAAGCTCACGGCCCTGGCCGTGGCCGCGCCCAAGCGCCTGCCGCAACTGCCCCGGGTGCCGACGTTCGATGAGGCCGGCGTGCCCGGCTACACCGCCGACGCCTGGTATGGCGTGCTGGCGCCGGCCGGCCTGCCGCCGGACGTGCGGGCCCGCCTGGAGGAAACGGCGCGCGGTTTTTCGCAGGCCGACGCCACGGCCAAGAGCCTGGACGCCCTGGGCATGCAGCCGCGCGAGACCTGCGGCGATGCATACGCCGCCCAGCTTTCCCACGAAATCGATACCTATCGCAAACTGGCCCAGGAACTGGGCCTCAAGGCGGAATAATCCTTGCACGACAACAGAGGAAGACAAATGACCAACCGTGTTCGAACCTTGCCCGCCGTCCGATGCGCCGCGCTGGCGCTTGCCGCCGCCCTGCCCCTGCTTGCCTGCGGCGCTGCCCGGGCCGCGGACGCCTGGCCCAGCCGTCCTGTGCGCGTGGTGGTGCCCTATGGTCCCGGCGGCGCGGTCGACGTAGCGACGCGCAAGATGGCGCAGATGCTGTCGACGCAGACCGGCCAGAGCTTCATCGTCGAGAACAAGCCCGGCGCCACCGGGACGATCGGCGTGACCCAGGTCGCCCGCGCCGCGCCCGACGGCTACACCCTGATGGCGAACGACACGACCTATCCGCTGCTGCCGCATATCTTCAAGCAGCTGCCCTTCGATCCCGCAAAGGACCTGCAGCCCATCTCCGCCTTCGTGTTCGCGCCGATGGCGCTGGCCGTATCGAACGACAGCCCCTATCGCAAGCTGGACGATCTGATCGCCCGGGCGCGAGCCAAGCCCGACACGATCACCTATGGTTCCGGCGGCCCCGGCACCACGCCTCATTTCGCGGCCGAAGGCCTGGCCCTGGCAACGAACGTGAAATTCATGCACGTGCCGTTCAAGGGCGCGGCCGAAGCCACCCAGGCCGTGCTGGGCAAGGTGATCGATTTTCAGTTCGCCTCCACCACGGGCGTCATGGGTCCGGTGCAGGGCGGGCAGTTGCGCCTGCTGGCGGTGAGCGGCGACAAGCGCCTGGCGGTGCTGCCGGACGTGCCGACCTTCACCGAGGCTGGCGTGAAGGATTTCGGCGTGGTCAACTGGACGGGCTTGTGGGCGCCCGCGGGCACGCCGCCGGACGTCACGGAACGCGTGCAGCGCGAGGTCGCCAAGGCCATGGGCTCGGAAGACATGCAATCCTTCGCCACCAAGATGGGCGCCGAGCCGCGGGCGGCCGACGCCGCCGAGTTCGGCCGCATCCTGGCCGACAGCAGCGTGATGTGGGGCAATGTGGCCCGCAGCATCGGTTACGACGCCAAGTAGGCTTCGAGGAAACGACATGTTCTTTCTGCAGGCGCCCGACGTGGCGCAATTCGATGTCTGGTCGCCCATGCCCGACCGCTTCCGCCGTCCCGAGCGCAGCGATTGGGCGGACGCCAACCGCGGCGGCGTGCCCGTCGATTCGTTTCTGGAAGGCCCCGTGTTCGACCGGGAGGGCAACCTCTACGTGGCCGACATCCCCTGGGGCCGGGTGTTCCGCATCGGCCCGGACCGCGAATGGTCGCTCGTGGCCGAATACGACGGCGAGCCCAACGGCATGAAATTCCTGGACGACGGCCGGCTTCTCATTACCGATTACAAGAATGGCCTGATGGCGCTGGACGTCGCGAGCGGCCGGATCGCCCCTTACCTGGCGCGCCGCAACAGCGAGCGCTTCAAGGGCGTGAACGACCTGATCTTCGACGCCCAGGGCAATCTGTACTTCACCGACCAGGGCCAGAGCGGCCTGCACGACCCCACCGGCCGGCTGTATCGCCTGCGGCCCGATGGCCGGCTCGACTGCCTGCTCCACAACGTGCCCAGCCCCAACGGCGTGGCCCTGTCGCCCGACGGCAAGGTGCTGTACCTGGCGGTAACGCGCGGCAATTGCGTGTGGCGCGTGCCGCTGATGTCAGACGGCAGCGTCAGCAAGGTAAGCCAGTTCTTCACGTCGTACGGCCCCAGCGGGCCGGACGGCCTGGCCGTGGACCGCGAAGGCAATCTGCTGGTCTGCAATCCGGGCCTGGGATATGTGTGGCTGCTCAACCACCGTGCCGAACCCCTGCGTGTCTGGCGCAGCCCCCTGGGCCTGTCCACCACCAATCTTGCCTTCGGCGGCGACGACGGCCGCACGGTGTTCTGCACCGAGTCGGTGTCGGGCGCCATCCTGTGCGCGCGAGCGCCGTATCCTGGACTCGCTCTGATCCGATCTGAATTGCGCGAGGGCCCGTCACCCTGAAAAGCACCTTGATAGCCCCCCAATGATGAAACACCTTCATCCTCGGCACCGAAAATCTCTTCAGCCGCGATTACTACCCGTTGCACAGCCAACTGTTGCGCAGCAACACCCATACCCGCCGGCTCCCGGCCGCGGGAGGCGTGTTGTCGGCGCTCAGGAGAGCTTGGTCGGGAACAACGCGGGCGCCGCGAATCTGCAGCAGCGGGACAAGATGTGAAGCGTCGTCGCTCGGCATGCTACGAAAGGTTCGCTTGAATCTCGGAATTTGGCGGCCTTGGCCGCGTTCTGGATGCGACTAATGGGTGGGCATGTGGGGAGGGCATGCGGGGAGGGCATGTAACGACCACCCGGCGGTTGCGGGCTATGGTTCCGAAGCCTGGGAATGGCTCAACCAATCGCTGCCGGCCGTGAGCGCCGACTCGACAGCGCCAAGCACCCCCAAAAAAGGATGTCCCTCTCCCTCTTTAATCTCGCACAGGGACAGATCGGAATGCGTGCAGTTCAGCAGAAACTGCGGAGCGCCTGTCATGGTAGGCACGCGCAGCAGCAAGGGACCTTGCTCCAGCCACTTGCGACCAAAGGCGCGGGTGACGCCGAGGTCGTGCTGCCAGAAACGCGGCGGCTCGGGGGTGGCGATGCAGCGCGCCGGGACCTGCACTTCAAGCAGGCGATAGCCTTGCGGAAGCCCGTCGGGACGTCGAACCTCGACCAGGGCCAGGCGCGCGAGCAACGCGGCGACCGGAGACGCGTCCAGCACGATGACCGGCGCGCCGGCGTGGGTCCAACGGCTCGCCAGGGGCGCCGTGCCGATCAGCGCGTCGCGGTTGCTCAAGCGCCAGAGTGTCGTCATATCAAGTTGCCTTCGTCTATCATGATCAGCCAACGCTCGAGCAAATCCGCTTCTCTCGCGGTGCGCGCCGTATCCAGCGGCGCGCGGCCCTGCAGACGGACCTTGGGATGGTCCAGCCAGGCGCGGGCCGCGTCCCGATCGCCAAAGACCAACTCGGCCAGCCAGACGATGCGCAAGCCCCGGTACAGCGCGACGACATACTCGCGGCTCATGGCGACGGGCCCGGGTTGGGGCAACAGCCGCGCCAGGCGTTCCGGCGTGAGGCTGTCCTGGAGGGCGTCGAGCAGCGCCGGCCCGATGGCGACGGACCGGGGCGAGCTGGCATAGCCCAGCGACGCCCGGATGCGCTGGTTGAGCCGGACCCGCGCGCCCTGCCCGACGTCGTCCTTATTGAACGGCCACCGGGGATGGAGGGGGGCTCGTCGCGCCGACTGCTGGATGAGATGCCGCCTCGAAAGCGGCGCTGACTTCCCCGCCGTCGATACTGACTGTTCCGCCATTGATCAGACCCTCCAGATAGGCGCGCGCGGCTTGCTGCTGGCGCTGGGTGCGCAATGCGGCGCGCAGTTGATCTTCGACTTGCGCCAGCGGTTGCGCCTGCGCTTCGTGAACGTCCACGACTTTGACGATGTGGACGCCGCCGGGCAACTGGATCGGATCGCTGACCTCGCCCTTGGCCATTTTCTGCACGACTTCGCGCAGGCCCGGGATCAGCTGCTGCAGCGCCATTTCGCCGCTGTCGCCGCCTTTTTCCGCGCTGGTCTTGTCTTGCGAGTACTCGCGCGCCAGGGCGGCGAAATCCGCTTTCTCGGCGCGGACGCGCTTGACCAGATCGGCGGCCTGCTTGCTGGCGCGAGCCACGGCCTGCCCGTCGGTATACGGCGCGGTCAGGTAGATCTGGCTGATGCGATAGCGCGCCGGCACGGTCAGTCGCGCCTTGTTCTGATCGTAGGCGGCCTGCAGTTCCTGCCGAGAGGGATAGTCCGCGGGCGGTTCGCTGACGGACTCCAGATAGGTGCGCAGTACGACCTGGTCGCGGGTCAGTTCCAGCGCGCGGCGAATCTCCGGGCGGCTGGCCCACCCCTGGTTGCCGGCTTGCGCGATCAGGGCTTTTTCGGCCAGGCGCGCGCGCAGCCACTGGTCCAGCGAGGCCCGGTCCGCCTGCAGCTGCATCCGTTGCTCGATGGTCAGGCCGCGCAGGACGTCCTCGATGTCGGCTCGCGAGATCGAGACATCTCCCAGGGTGGCGACAGGCTTGTCAGCAGGCGTCACGGTCTGCGTGGCCGCCGGTGCCCCATCGGCGCTGGCCTGCGCGGGCGCCGCGGCCTCGTCCGACGCCTTGGCCTGGGCTTCGCTCTTGTCGCCGCAGGCGCCCAGCAAGACCACGCTCAAACCCGCCGCCGCGACCGCGCGCAAGATATTGCATTCGTTCATAAACGCTCTCGAAAAGGACTGATCACGATCACGCGACGGTTTCTTGCGCCGCGTGGCGGGTCGCACCATCTTCTTCCTGCGCCGCAGTCTCGACCGCCTCCGGCTGCTGCCCGCCCTCCTGCCGAACATACTGGCGCAGGAACATCAAAAACTCCTGCAACAGGCGGTCCCACAGTTCGATCTTGGCGCGCACATGGTCCTGGCTGACGCCGCCGGCGACGACCACGTCCATTTCCAGCACCAGGAAGGAGCCGCCCTGCACCGTCAGGCACGCAAAACGCTTGCCCACGTTCCATGAGCCCACCAGGTCGTCGGGCAGTTCGCCCTGCACGCGCAGTGCACACCTGAACGTGTAGTCGACGAACTCGCCCTCCTTCGGCCCGGGGTTGCCGAAACGCACGGAGAATCCCGCCCCTTGGCTGGCGCTCAGCAATTGCAGCGAACCGTTCTGATCGGAACGGCTCACTCGCAGGCCGGCGTCGTGCAGCAGCGCGGTCAGGCTGTCGGCCGTAACGATCTGGATGAGAGTAGTGCTGTCGGTCATTGTGTATTGCTTCCATGTAAGAAAAATGAAAACTCAATCCGCGGGGCTGGATTCCGCGGCGGCCGGCGGCTGACGCGCGTCTCTATTGAACTGTGCGTCGTACAGCTTGTCGCCATAGCCCTGGGCCTGCTCGTCGAACATGACTCGCGCCTTGCCGGCAAAGGGCTGCCGGATCTTGAGCATGTCGCCCGTGCCGAACGACTCGTAGGCCGCCAGCAGTTCTTTGCCGGCGGCATACATATCGGCGTTCTTGCTTTCGCACATCGTCAGCAACCCCTCGCGTTCCTTGAGCGCGGTTTCGAGACTGTTGCGCCTGGCTTCGCTGGCGCGCGCCATGCCCAGCAGTTCGTCGTAAGCGCCGCGCACCTGGGCGGCATGCGCCTGGCTGGCTGCGACCTGTTCCCGGGCGGCTTCGCGCACCTGGTCCAGCTTGCCGGCTTCGGTTTGCGCCGCCTCCAGCTTTTGCTGCAGTTGCCTGCCTTGGCCGCGCAGTTGCTCGACCTCTTTCTGCGCGGCATCGCGTTGCGCTTCGGCCGTGCTTTTGGCGGCGTTGAGCTGGGCGCGTTCGCTTTGCAGCTGTTGCAGTTGTTGCGTGACGCTGCGCAGCTCGGTGCGTAGACGCTCTTCCATGCTTTGCGCCTGGGCCGTCACGGGCGCGCCCAAGACCGCCGCCAGCGCGAGCCCCAATGCCGCCAGGCCGCCCGGCGCTTGCTTGCGAGTACGAACTGAAGTTCTCATGTCTGCCTTTTCCATCAGAAGCGCGCGTTGATTTCCGCTTGCACGATGTCGACCGCGTATGGCGCGCCATAGACTTCCTTGGAACTGGTCCAGCGCAGCAGGCCGTAGACGTTGTCGTCAAAGGCGTAACCGCCGCCCAGGAAGTAGCCGCGCGCATTGGTGCCGCCCAGATGGAACGTGGAATCGTTGTAGCCGTCCGGCATGGCGTCGGGTTCGATGTACTTGTAGCCGGCGAACACCATCCAGTCGCCCTTGTTGCGCAAGTCCAGGCCGCGGCCCAACGCCGCCTGCAGCATCCAGGCATTGGGGCCGCTTTCTATCGACGCGCCGTTCGCGCCCGCGCGATTGTTGACGACGTTTCCGACACCGCCGGCGCGGCTGCGCATCTCGCCTTCGTCGTAGGCCAGGTTGCGCACGTAGTTGCCATGCAGACGCAGGCCCAGACCGTCGAAGGCCTCGGTGTCCCAGATGAGGTTCACGTCCAGCAGGTTGAACTTCGAGGCCAGGCCGACGTATTGGTATTGGTCGTTGGCGGCGTTGGTCGGGTCCCCGGGGATGGCGGGAACCAGGTTGCGCAGCAGGAAGGCGGTGTTGCCTTGCTGCATGAAGGCCGGGCGGGACCAATCGGTATCGCAGACCGCGTAATCGGTGCGACACGGCGACGACCGCTGGCCGGAGATATTGTCAAAGCGGTAATACGCCAGGGAGCCGGTCAGCGCGTTGCGTTTGTTGATTTCCCACTTGGCGCCGACCTGCGCGCCAAACAGCCACTTGTTCTCGGTCTCGCCTTCGCTCCAGCTGCTGTCCGACCACTTGCCGAAGGTCTGCTCCAGGGCAAAGGCGCCCAGGGTGCCGAACATCGTGACCGGACGATCGGCCAAGGCCTGCTTGAACACGGCCGAAACGCCGTCGAAGTTCAAGTCGTTCGAATACAGCATGTCGGTCGACAGGAAGGGGTTGGCGGCGCGGCCTGCCGTTATGTTGACCCACTCCCTGGGGCGGTATCCGATGTACATCTGGTCCAGCCACACGTCTTTCTTGCTCATGCCGCCGCCCAGCGTCTGGGTGGTGGACACCGGGCTGTCGTCGCTGCCCGAAGCCAGGCGCACGCCGGCCAGCCATTGATCCGAGATCTGGGCCTTGACGCCGAGGCGCGCGCGGACGCGCAGCATGTTGCGGCGATCCTGGCGGGTGTTGGTGTACGGGAAATCCAGCGAGTAATCCTGGCCGTTGGCGGTGATGCGGATGGGGCCGTTGTTGTTCCACGCATTGAAGTTGATGATGTTGTCGGCGTTGTACGAGTCGTACAGGCGCGACTCGTAGCGCGCGCGCACATCGCCTTCGACCGTGATGCGAGAGACCCAGTCGGGAAAGGTATTGGGCTGGGCCCAGTTCTCGGCCTTGGCCTGGACCATGACCTCTTGCTTGACCTCGTCGCGGATGCTGGCGCGCACGGACTCGGGAATGTAGGGCACGCGCACATCGCCCGGCTGGGCGATAGCGGCGCCCGCCGCGCCGATCTGGGCCGTCTGGGTCTTTTGGGCCTGGGCGGCTTCGGCCTCGGCCTGCTTGACCAGGGCGTCGGCCTGCTCCTGCTTGAGCACGCCCTGTTCGACCAGCATGCGGATCAGGTTGATCGTGGCGTTGGAGGAGGTCTGTGCCTGCGCGGCGGTAGGGCCCGCGCCCATCACCATGGCGACGGCCAATGCAACGACCAATCGTGTGGGTTCAAGTTTCATCTTCAAACTCCGAATCTAGGAATCACGTTCAAGACAATGCGGTCAGGATGGGCGGCGGCCCGACAAGGAGGCGCGGATGGGCATGCTGACCGAGGCTGGCGGACGTTCGCCCACGGCGGGCACGGCGCGCAGCGCGGTTATCACTTTTTCGTCGATCTCGGCATCGCCGCTGGAACGGGTCAGCTCGACGCGCAGGATCTGCCCGGCCTGGTTCAGCCAGATGTCGACGTTCATGCGAAAAATCAGATTGCGGGTCCGATCGTCCTCGCGCAGGATCTTCTGCAGGGCGTAGGCCATGTACTGGCTGTAAGTGGCGTTGCCGGCGCGGCCGCCGCCAGAGCCTGACATGCCGCGCCCTTGGCCCGCGCCGATGTTGAAGGCGTCGGTGCCCGCCTGCGAATCGGCATCCATCTGCATGGGGTCGGCCAGATCGTCCGACGGCGAAGGCGGCGCGTTGTCCTCGGGCTTGGGCGCTTCTTCCACCGGCTCGGGCTCGGGCTGCGGCTCCGGCTCGACCACTTCTTCCGGCTTCGTCTCGGGCTCGGGCGGAGGCTGTTCGGGTTCCGGTGGCGGCGGCGGAGGCGGCGGCAGCGGAATGATCGCGGGCACCTGCGGCGCCTGTCGCTTCACGCCCGCCATATCGTTGGCCCATTGCCAGGCGAAATAGCCCAGCACGGCCAGCACCGCCACGATCCCCACGCCCTTGGCGATGCGGACCGCCCTGCGCTTGCCCTTGCGTTCGGCTGGATCAGGAAAGTTCGACGACATGTTGCGCGCTCTAAGGGGTCGGCTTGCCGGTTACCAGGCCAACCTGGGAGAGTTCGAGACGGCGCAGCAGATCCAGCACCTCGACCACTTTCTGGTACTGCACGACGGCGTCGCCGCGCAGGATGATCGGAAAGTCCGGATTCAGCGCCTTCTCGGTGCGCAGACGGTCTTCCAGCTCCTGCAAGGTCACCGGATAGGCGTCCAGGAACACCTGGCCGGCCTCGTTGATGGAAATGGCCTTGGTCTTGGGCTGGGCCAGCGACACCGTGCTGCTGGCCTTGGGTAGCTTGACCTGGATGCCGGAGATCTGGGCGGTGGCGGTCAGGATGAACATGACCAGCACCACCATAAGCACGTCGACCAGCGGCGTGATGTTGATGCCATCGACGGGCGCGCCGTCATCGTCATCGCTCGTGGACACGGATGCCATGTCGAATCTCCTTAAGCAGCGCGAACGATTTCGGCGACCTGGCTTTCGCCATGTACCTCGGCCAGGCGGGTCACGAACTCATCGACGAAGACGCGCATGTCGGCGCCCACGTCCTTGTTGCGGCCCTGCAGCCGGTTGTAGCCAAACAGCGCCGGGATCGCGACGAACAGCCCCATGGCGGTGGCCAGCAGCGCGGCCGCCATGCCCGGCGCGATGGCGTTGATGTTCACGTCGCCCGCCATGGCGGTGCCCAGGAACACCACCATGATCCCCAGCACCGTGCCCAGCAGGCCGATGTACGGGCCGCCGGCGATGGCGTTGGACAGCACCCCCATGCGGCGGCCCAGCGTCTGCGCTTCTCTGGTGCGAACAGCGTCCATGGAAGCGCGGATGGCTTCTATGGTGGCGCCGGAGATCGACGAGGTGTCGGCGCCCTGCGCACGGCGTACGCGCAGTTCGTTGACGGCGACTTCGTACAGACGCCACAGCGGAGCCTCGCCCAAGGCGCCCTTCAGCGCAGCGTCGTCCATCAGCATCTCAAGGCGATTGCCGATCTTGGAGAAAGCCTGGCGGAACCGGGCATTGCCTTCTTCCACGCGCGACACCTTGCGGTTCTTGGAGATCATGACCACCCACGACTGGATCATCATGAAGACCAGCACGGCGATCACGACCCAGGCGTCCAGGGGAACGGCATTGAGCAGATAGCCCAGCCCGCCAAAGCCGAAGCCCGACTGCTCTTCGTCGGCGCCGTAGACCACCAGCCGCGACTCGGCGCCCTGGGCCATCGCGTCGGCCCTGATGACCGCCGCCGGACGCGCGATCTTGGAGATGCGGATTTCGTCGATGGCGCCGATGAACGGCGTGTAAACCACGGCGGGCGTCACAGGCATGGAGGCTTGCGCGTCAGCGCCGGGGGCTGTCGTCGCCGCGGCGCCTTCGGCGGGCGCGGTCTCAGGAGCCGCCGCCACGGCCCCGGGCACGTCGCCGCCGATCGCGGCGACCGTGTTCAGCGCGGGCAGGCTGACGCCCAGGGTGGCGGCGGGCTGCCCGTTGACATACAGCACGGCCTGCCTGCCGTCGGCGGTCACGGCCAGGTGTTGCCAGGCGGCCGGCGATAGCGGTTGGCCGGGTTGCGTGCGCTGGCCGTTGACCTCGACGAACGGCACGCCATTGTTCACGCCGATCAGCAGCGAATTGCCGCTATCGCGACGGGCATAGACGAGCTGCGTGCCGGCCGGCTGGTCGGCGCGCACCCAGGCGCTGAAAGTGAAGGCGCCGGCGGAAGGCAGCGCCATCGAGGGGCTGGCGGGCAGCATCAGCGGCGCGCCGCCGGCAAACTGCGCGGCGCGACCGATCACGCCGTCCACCATACCGGCCGGCGCGGTCTGCGCGTGGTTGCTGTAAGCCGTGGAATCGCGCGGCGGCGCGTCGGGCGCGCCGTTGAAGTGGTACACCAGCGTGTAGTTGGGGTCGAAAGCCAACTGGCCGTTGGAAGTAGCCGGCGCCTGCTGGTTGCCGTAGTACATCCAGATATCCTGGCGCTGCGCACCCACGACCTCGGGGATGTCGACCCAGACCAGCGCCATGCCCAAGAGCGGATCGTAGCTTTCGATCTGATGGTTCAGCACGGTCTTGTCGTCGCTGGCGACAAAGCGCAGGTCCGAGCCGTTTTCATTGACGCCGTCGAAGGCGAAGTTGGCGGTGTGCAGGCGCACCAGCAGCGGCACGCGGCCCACGTTGTCATTGATGGCGCCGGCCTGCGCCGTCGTATCCACCGAGATCTGCTTGCGAAAGTTCCAATCTGCCTGCCACCAAGCCTTGGCGGTCAGCGGGAACGCGCTGACGACCAGGGTCAGCATCAGAAAGAGTAAGCGTTGCATGGTAGTCGTGCTCCGGAAGGCCTTCATCCGTATGGGTTAATAGGTGGCGCGCAGATTGAAGTTGAGGCGCGAATCGTTTTTCTTGGTGACGTCGCCGTCGCGCAGGGCATAGCCCCAGCTCAGGCCGCCGTACAGCCAATCGAAAACCTGTATGCGGGTACCCAGGCCGACGCTGGCCAGGCCAAAAGAATGCTGCTGCTCGGGCAGCGGATCGCGCAGGCGCAGGTATGCCCAGTCGGCGAAAGCGAAGAAGCGCCATTCATTCACGAGCGGACCGGCCCAGCGGGACAGCGATGGGGTGCGAAATTCGAGCGACGCCATCAGGCCTTCATCGGCCGCGCGTTCCGCGGCCAGGTAGCCCCGCACGCTGGTCGCGCCGCCGGCCGAGAACTGCTCGTTGGACACCAACGCGCCCGACGCCAGCTGGAAGCCGCCACGCGCAAACAGCTGCCAATCGCGTCCGACGTCCTGCGTGTGGGTCAGATCGCCGCGCAACAGCGCGAAGCTGGGGCTGGCCATGTAGCGCTTGTAGTCGAAGTCTTCCGCGCTGCTACCCAGGCCGAACATGCTGCGCGAGGCCGCGACCACGCTCAGGCTGACCGAGCTCTGCGCAAGCTCCGTATAGCGATAGCCGTCGTACGACAGCGTGAACGGCAGATACTTGAGCGGCACGCGATCGCGGTCATCGCCGAAACGGATCTGCTCGTCGAAATCCTTGTAGTCCAGGCCGAAGGAAAAACTGTTGTACCAATTGCCCAGCGGCTCCATGCTGTAGGTCGCCATCGCGCCAAACGAGTGGCCACGGCCCAGCACATTGGTGCCGCCGATGGTGGCCACGTCGCTGTCGGACTTGTAGCCCGAGAACTGCAGACTCCAACGGTCGGACAGGGGCATGGAGTAAGAGCCTGACCACACACGGGCGTTGGACGGTTCCTGGGGCGCAGTGAAAAAGGTCAGCGAGAAAGCATGGCCGCGCTGCCACAGGTTGTCATGGCCGAGCGTGAACATGGCGCGCAACTTTTCGGTGTCGGCGCTGTAATCGTTGTTCAGGCCCGCGCTGGCGCTCCAGGGACTTTTGTCTTCGACCTTGAGGTCGACGTCCATGGTGCCGGGGAACTTTCCCTCCCGCACCAGCGGCATGACCTGGCGGCTGGACGTGCGGTTGAGCGCCGTCAGCTCGACTTGCGCCTTGTTGAAATTGGGCACCCCGCCTTCCTGCAGCGCAGGTACCTCTTCGCGGATCTCCAGCGGCGAGTAGTGCTGCGCGCCCACCACGCGCAAACGCCCCACCTTGGTCTCGGTCACCTGCAGAATCACGACCCCGCCCGTCACCTGCTGTTCGGGCAGGTCGACGTACACGGATTGATAACCCTTCTGGTGATAGCTGTCTTGCAAAGCATTACGGGCCGACTCGATGTCGGACATCGTGCGTTCAGGCCCGAGGAACGGGTAGACGGCTTTTTCGATATCGCTCGCGTCGAGCACTGAGTTGCCGCGCACGATGTATTCGCTGATGTTGACGCGGCGCTCGTCCGATTGCCCGGAAGGCGGCGCGGCAGCCTCGCCTGCGCCAGCCTGGGCGTAGGCGCCGGGCTGCACGCCCAGCGCCAGTACTGCCGCGCCCAAGACCTTGAACCACACGCCCTGTCCTGCGTTTTTCAACTGATGCATGGAACCGCACTCAATACCGGTTGGTTTAGGAATGGAGACGGCCGTGGCTGGGGCAGATACGCCAGCAAACCGGCTGTCATGCTCATTTACACATTCCTAGACGAACGGCGATCGTGCGGAGTGCTCGATGTCACAAAAACTTCATGCAGAAATCCGCGGAAGCGGGGCACGCGCCCCGCATCGGGCTTACAGTCCCAGACTCCGCAACTCGTCTGGCGTCAGACTCGAAACGTCGCCTTGCGGATGGGACCCACGGGCCAGCACCTGGACCATGTGGTTGGGCGTATAGCGCTGTGCCTGCTGCCCGGCCGGAGGCACCGCGCTGGTGGGCCCGGGCGCCGGGGCGCCGCCTGGAAGCGGTTCATCGCCAAAGCCCAGGATCTGCACGCTGATGATCGACGGCAGGGCCTTCTGCGCGGCGGCGCGCGCGCCCTGGGCCGCATCGGAGGCGGCCGAGGCCGCGTTCGAGGCCGCCGTGCTCGCGCTGGTGAGCGCGCCGACGTTGACCGCGGCGATCACCGGGATGCCGGTGGCCTCGCCCTGCGCCTGGATATTTTCCGCGTTGACCACGCGCAAGGCGGCCACATTGACATCGCCCGAGACGCGAATACCCGCTTCGCCCGCGTCGACGGTGCCCAGCGGCGCGATCAGATCGATATCGCCCGGCGGAACCTCCGGGATCGGATTCAGCGTCGCGATACCTGCGCCGGTGCTGGGCGCCGTCGGCGACAACGCGATGTTGCCGACGCTGTCGTACACGCGGCGCTGCGGGGTGTAGACCATGCTGGTCTTGCTGCCGCGACCGGCGTTGATGTCGCCCTGCGCCGACCAGGCCAGGATGCTGCCGCCAAAGGTCGTGAAGACGCGGCTCTGGCCCATCAGGATGCTGTCCATCGCATAGATGTTGATATTGCCGTCGCCCTGCGTGATCACGCCCGAACCGGGCCCCGGATTGAAGCCGCCGTCGATGCCGACCAGCGTGCGCCCGCCCGGCGTCATGAGGTTGATGTCGCCGCCGAAGTTGGTGTGGATGCCCGCGTCCAACACGTCATAGAACGACACGTTGTAGCCGGGGCTGCCCATGGCCTCCCACCGCGCCTTGGTGATGTATTTGGCGCCCGCGCGCGGACGTGACTGCCCGATGGGGTTGTTCACGTAGTCAGCGTTGAAATAGATCGCGCTGCTGAACATGGTGAGATCGCCTTCACGACTCAACGCCTTGCCCTGCGCGTCCTGCGCGGGGAACAGCGTGGCGATGGCTTCGCGGCCGCGCAGATAGCTGCCGGCGCGCTTGCCCCCGGCCTCGTTGTATTCGCGGCCGGATTCACGCAACTCGGCGTAGTAGATATTGCGCAGATAGGCGCGCTGCTGCTCCGCCGGCAGCGCGTCGAAGAAGGTCCGCGCGTCCATGGTCGCCGCATCGTAATGCAGGGCGAGACCGTTGGAGCCGCCAAAGCGCTCGCTCAACCAGTTCACCAGATGCAGCTGGCTCTCCCGCTGGAACTCGCGCGCCAGCGAACGGCTGCTGGCGGTACGCCCCTCGGCAAGCGCGGCCGCGCGCGCCGCATCCAGCTCGGCCTGCTTCTGCGCCAGGAAGGTCTCGGCGCCCGACGCGTCGCCGGTATAGCCGAACTCGTCTTGCAGCCATTGCGCCAGCTTCAGCGAGCCGCCATAGACCGTCACGACTTTGCCCGGCTGGTCGGCCAGCGGCAGATCCAGCGCTGCCTGATTGGCCGGATTCAGATAGCGCTCGGCAAAGGCATTCCAATACACGCCCTCGCCCATGCCGGCCGACACCGCAATACCGGCGCCGCCGCTGCGATCCCCCGACGCGGCGTCGCCGCCGATCGGCCCCAGGCTCTTGATTTCGCCCTTGTTTCCCAGGTAGACGTGACGGCCCGCCGACACATCGAGCAGGCCGGTCCCCATGATGTAGAAGCTGCTGTCACGGATATCGCGGCCCGCCTCCACCACCGATATCTCGTCGGCATAGGCGTGCGCGATCAGGTTGCCGCGCGTCGAGGCGTTACCCACCTTGGCGGCGCCCACCGTGGCGTCTTTCCCGCCCAGCGTGGTGCCGGACCCGACAATGTCCCGGCCGGCGCGGATCGACACCGGGATCGACGCCTCATAACGGCCTTGCTCGAAATCCGCCTGGAAACTGGGCAGCACCGCCTGGCCGACGCGCAAGCCGACGATATCGCCCTGCACCGCGTAATAACGCGCCGGCGCACGCCCCGCGACCGCATCCGCGATGGTCGCGGGACTGCCAAAGGTGAACAGCGCGGCCGTATTCCGTCGTCCGCCATCGGGGTTCGGGGAGCCGTTATACCCGATCGTGATCCAGTCGTTGTAGGGCTGCGATTCGGCGGCGGCGTTGGTGATCAACAGGGCGTTCCCGCCCCAGGGGCCGCCGCCGGTCTCGGCCAGCTTGCCGACAAACCCCGGACGGAAGGGGCTGGCCATGGCCAGCGGATCGGCCGTGGAGGCCGAGAGCACATAGCCGGCGCCCAGGATCGAGTCCCGCGCCAGCAATTGCAGTTCGCCCTTGCCTGTGGCGTTGACAAACTGTCTGCCCACGGGCGACGGCGCCAGCACGGTGCCGTAGCGATAGCGCAGGACCGGGCCCTGGACGGCGGCGGTCGCGCCGCTTGCGCTGGCGCCGTAGTACAGGCTGCCGTTGGGCGCAACCGCGCGCAGGATCGACGGATAGAAATAGCCGTCGCCGTTGGCCGACTGATTATGTCCCTCGCTGCCCCAACGCGTGTCTTCACTGCCCGCGATGTCATCCCAGGCCGCGGTCGGCGTAAGGTTGCCGCCCGCGCTCAACAGATCGATCGCGGTGGCCGGCGTCCAAAGGGAGAACCAGCTCCAGCCGTCGCCGTCATGCGCCGCCCCCTGGTAGGTGAATGGCGTCGCGCTGAGCTGCATCGTGCGGCCCGGATCGGCCGCGCCGCCCAGCACCAGGTCGCCGCGCGTATCGATACGGACGGCCGAGTCGCCCAGCACCAGGATGGGGCCGCCGCTGGCCGCGCCGCCCGCGGCCGTATACACATTGCCCAGGCGCGAGTCCATCTGGTCCCGTCCGCCGCCGTAATTCACCTTCACGCCCCCGACAGCCCCGGCATCGATCGCCGTGGCGCCGCGCAGGTTGACGAAAGTGCCGTTGAGGTCGTATTCGTTGCGCCGCAATTGCGGGTTGGGGTTGAGCGCGCCGCCCAGGCGCAGGGTGAGATCGCCGCCGCCGGTCTGCACCAGCTCGCCGGCCGGCGTGATGCGGCCGGTGCCGGCCACGGCCAGGTGCAGGCCCTGGCTGCGCGGCGTATGCGCCCGCAGGTTCCAGCTCGAAGGAATGCCGCGCGCATCGATGATGCCGGCGTCGCCGCCCGCTTCCACGGTCAGATTGCCGCCACCCAGCGTGCCGATGCCGGTAAAGCCCACGAGGAACGGATCGTTGTTGAACAGGCGTGAGCCAAACGCATCGTATGTGCCTTTGGCATCGCCCGCGACATAGGTGCCGAAATTGATCCACCACGAAGCCGGCGTGGCTTCGGACCCGGTTCCGATGCTGCCCGTGCCCTGACGCCATAACCAGCTGCCCACCGTGACCGTGGGAATCTGCTCGCGCGAGTTCCAGAACTTGTAACCCTCAGGATCGCCGTAGTTCTCGTTGCCGCCGATCAGGTCGCCCTTGATATCGCCTTGCGCGCGCAGAAGCACGTTGCCGCCGTGCTCCGGATACCAGGCCGCGTACAGGCTTTGGGCGCCGCCATCGACCAGCGACTCGAAGCCCGCGCCTTCGGCGCGCAGTATCGTGCCGTCGCTCAAGCGCCCCCGCGCCCGGTGATAGGCGTCGCCCATCGAGGCCGACGGCGTGCCCGCCGTATAGACGCCGTAAAGCGAGGTCATATTGAAATCGCCGCCGGACACCAGGTCCAGATCGCCCGCGCCGGTGCGCAGCACGCTGAACAGCTGCTGGCGCGCGGGATGATAGGACGTGACCGTCTCCGGCGGACCGCCGGCCGACCCGCTGACCATCTCTCCCATGCCGTAGACATTCAATTCATCGGGACTCGAACCGATCAGCCCGAACGCGATCAGCTCGTCGATCTGCGCCTGCGTGACAGGCTGGCCCGATACCGGCGGCGTGCTGAGCGAGACTCCCATCATGTCCATGAAGGCCTGGAACTGGCTCAGGTCGGCCCAGGCAAAACCCGGAGCCTTCACATTGACCATCTCTCCCATGCCGTAGACGTTCAGTTCGTCCGGAGTCGAACCGATGAGGCCGAACGCCACCAGCTCGTCGATCTGCGCCTGCGTGACGGGCTCGCCCGATACCGGCGACGAGCTGAGCGCGACTCCCATCATGTCCATGAAGGCCTGGAACTGGCTCAGGTCGCCCCATACATAAGAGGGCTTGCCGCCGGTGCCCGGGACTTCGGTCACCATGGCGCCCAGACCGAAGTGCGGATCCGCCAGGCGGAGCTGGGCCGTCGTGTTCGCCAGGGTCAGGCGCGTGTCCGCGGCCTGCAGATCGGCGCCCGCCACCAGGCGCAGGTCCCAGGACTGCGAGCCGGCCGGCAGCATCGGCGCCAGCGCAAGATTGCGGCCCTGCGTGCCGTCGGCGCCGGTGGGCCGCAAGTTGACCATCTCGACGCCGCCTGGCAGCACGACATCGGTCTCGGAGGGCACGAGCGCGCCCTTGGCCAGCGTCAGCGGCCGTGACAGCTTCATCGCCACCGGCAGCACGACGCCCTTGGGCCAGATCGTGGCGCCGATCTGCGCCTGCGCGGGCAGGCGGAAGCCGGCGGCCAGCTGCATGCCGGCCTCCAGCGTCAGCGGCGTTTGCACCACCGAGCCCGTGGGGTGAACGACATTGCCCGACGCATCCAGCACCGCCGAGGCCAGCACCGTGCCGGCGGGCAGCGTCAAGCTCTGCGCCAGCGGCATGGTGACGGGCAGACGCGTTCCCGCAGGCAACGTCAGGCCATCGACCGGCAAGTCATAGTTCAGCGTGCGGCCGCTGGCGAATTGCGTGCCCGCATCCAGCGTCGCCATGCCGCCGTGCGGGATGACGAGATCGCCGCCAAAGGGCATGCGGCCAGCGGGCAGGACCCAGCCGTTGTCGTCGTTCGTCACCCCCAGCCTGGTCGTATCGAAACCGTCGGTAATGCTGCCGAACAGCGTCAGATCGCCCTGGGCGCGCAGCACCAGAGCGCCAGCCTCGCCCGAACCGTAGACGCCGGTGCGCTGCGTGCCCGGGTTGACACCGGCATAGCGATAGCCCGAGAGATCGATATCGCCATCCACGTGCAGATCCCCATGGGGATTGACCGCCGCGTTGCTGACGATCTCCACGCCGGGGCGCAGGTGGAACTGTTCGGTATAGCCGCGCAGCCCCGCGAGCTTACCCTGCATCAGCGTGCCGTTGGCCAGGGCGTTGTTGATGAAGGCAACGCTGTCGGCGTGTTTCGCGTCCAGGTAGGCCTGGTCTATGCGTTGATAGCTGCGGCCGTCGACGGAGGCGTCCGTGCCAACCGGTGCATCGTCATAGGAATGGAAGGCGTTGACGGCGATGGACCTGGCTCCGGTAATAACTACCGCGCCCCGGGCGTCGATGTCGACGTCGTTGCCGCTGGCGCCGCCCAGGCGCGGGGCATTCAAGGTCACCGTACCGTAGTTCGCGCTCGCGCCGTCCACGGCAAGGTCCATGCGCACACCGTCGGCCAATGTCAGACGGCCATAGCCCGAGTCGATCTCGACGATGGCGCGGTTGGGCGCCTCGATGACCTGGCCGTAACTGTCGCGGCGCAATACGCTGGCGCTGGCGTCGAGCACGGCGCCGCCGGCAAGCGTCACGCCCTGGTTGGCGGCGAGACGGATACTGCCGGCGCGTTCGCCACCGGCGTCGATCGTGCCGTTGACCGTCAGGCTGCCGTTATCGACCGAGATATTGATCTCGCGGGCCTTGAGCTCGCTACCGATGACAAGATCGCCTTGCTTGAGCTGGAAACTGCGGCCACCGAAGACTTCGCCTTCGGTCAGGCGCAAGTTCAGGCCGGAGAAATCCGCGATTCGCCCGGCTCGTACGTCGATGTAGCCTGCCGCGTATGGCACGGACGTGCCGCCCGCATCGTAATGGCCGGTGCTGCCGCCGTGCATCGTGCCGTTCAGGTCGGCCGTGCCCGCCAGGGCGAGCACGGTCAGCCTGCCCGCGCGGTTCTGCTTCGCCGACAGGTCAATGGTCGACGCGGCCCGTTGCATGACACTGCCCTGACGGCTGTCGAGAATGACGTCGCCGCCCCAGCTGTACTTGCTGACGTCGAAGAAATGCAGTTCACGCCCGGCCAGGTCCAGCTGCGCGCCGTCTTCCAGCACCACATCCTGCTGCGCCGATGCCGTGAATTTGCCGCTGGGCAGCAGCACGGCGGTATTCAGCGTCAGGCGCGTGCCGGCATCCAGGCCCAGCGTCGCGCCCAGCGCATTCGCCAGGGTCGCGTTGTCGGCCAAGGGAGATGCCGAACCGGCCGGCGCGGTCACCACGATCGCGCCGCCCGCCTTGATATTGTTGACCGATCCCGCCTGACCCGTGAGCAGCGGCGTGTTCAGACGCAGATCACCGCCGCTGTAAGTCCAGGCCTTGGCCGCCTCATCCCAGGCCCCCTGCGATTGATAGACCGACAGCGCGCCCTTATGGTTGGCGGTGATGCGCTCGCTGGCGTTGAGGTCCACGCCGGCAAAGCCCAATGCCAGACGCTCATGCGTACCCACGGTGTCGGGCTGGCTCAACGGGCCGTAGCCGAACTCGATGGTCCGGGCATCGACCACAAAGCGGCCGCGGCCCGTGCCCGCGCCGCCCGCGATGACATTGCCGGCAGGCGTGGTCGCGCCGTTCCAGACCAGCGTGCCGGTCTCGATGCGGGCCACGTCGCCCGCGCCGCCATGCCCGTAGAAGGCCGGCGCGCCCAGCACCAGGCGCTCGAGCGATGATTTGCCCGTCGCCTTGTCGATGGTGCTGAGGTCCACGCTGCCGTAGAAATTGACCGAGTCGCTTGCGGTAAGAACCAGGTTCTCCAGCGCCGGCGCTCCGGTGCGGGTGTCGCCCCGCAACAGGCGCGAGAGCACGTCCTGGTTCAGCGTAAGACCGGCAGGCAGGACGCCCGCGGCCTTGGCCTGCGCGAGCGTCGCGGTCGTGCCGATGTTGATGCCGCCCACGGCCAGCGTCAGGTTGCGCGTTCCGTAGCGTACCGACTCGCCCAGTTCCAGCGATTTATTGGTCGCGGCGGTAATGCTGCCTTCCGAGTACAGCATGGTATCGCCCGCGCAGCTTACGCCCGCCGCGCAAGTGCCGATGTGCAGGTATCCCGCCCCGTTCATGCCGTAATCGTCAGCCGTCGGCGAGGTCAGGTTCAACCAACCGTTGGTGACGGCCAGCACGCCGGCCTGTCCTGGTCGCAGCACATAACCGTCGTTCGAATCCCAGGCCGCCCGGCCCTGTCCCAGCGTATTGATGCCTGCGCCCTGCTCGATGGTGAGGCCTTGTTCCTTGTTGCTCACCACCAGGAAGACGGAGCCGGCTTCCAGCATCGCGCCCCGGCGCAGGATGAGCTCGCCGGTCGTACCGCCGCCGAGGCCGACCTGCCAGGAATTTTCAGTGGAGAATCCGCTGGCGGTCTGCGTGACGAAGGTGGATGTCGGCGCGCCGCCGATGCTGATGGTGGCCGCCTTCAAGTTGTTGAGCGTGCTGGCATGAACCGACGTGCCCGCAAAGCCTTCGGTGGGCGCGGCGCCGTCGGCCAGAATCTCGATGCGGCTGCCGTTCAGGACCGCGGCGCCGCCTCGCCCGTCCTTGGCGGGGGTGAAGTCCACCGTGCCGGCGGCGACATCCAGCCGGCTTCCCGGCGTGAGGTGCAGCTGCCGCGCATCGCGCTCGAGCTGCGGGCGCGGCGCGCCGTCGCGCAGCGCCCAATTCAGGCCGAACTGCGCGTAACCCGTCTCGTTGAAGTTCGAGTAGGTGCGCAGCGTGTCGGCCGGCGTCAACACCACCGAGGTGGTCTGCACGTCGGCAATGCCGGTGTTGGCGAAACCCAGGCGGGCGGCCGTGGTGTAGGACGCATTGCGCATGCGCCCGCCACTGCCGAACGCGGCGTTGCCAACCGCCCGGCCATTCAACTCGACGCGGAAAGCGCCCGGCAGCAATGCATAAGTGGACGGCAACAAGGTATAGGTTCCGGCCGCCAGGCCCGGTACGCCGTCGCCGACGGTGATCTGCCGACCGATCATCGGATCGCCCGCGCCCTTCTCCGCCGCGATGGGCGCGGCGGCGGGCTGCGCGCCAGGCACGATGGCGTAGACCGGGTTGCTGGACAGCGACGGCAGCGTAAAGCCGCTGCCATCCCACTTCACCTGCATCAACGGATTCAGGCGCGCGTCGGTCGAACCGCCGCGCCCCGTCAAAAAGCCCGCGCCGGTCAGCTCGCCGCCGCCGGACAGATCGATCCGCGCGCCGGACTGGACCTCGATGCTGTCGCCTGTCAGGCTCACATTGCCCAGGGCGCCGCCCAGGCCGGCATAGCCGGCATCCGCGCCCGCGTAGTTATAGGTCAGGCCATCGACGGTGCCGCCATAAGGCATGAGCAGGCCCGCCGCGCTCACCGAGGTGGTGCTGCCCGGACGCAGGGTGATCGTGCCCGGCGGTTGTTCGCCGCTCGCGGCGATGCCCAGTTCCAGGATACCCAGCGGCGCGCGCAGCACGCCGCCCTGATCGATATTGGCCGAATACAGGCGCAACGTGCCGAAGGCCGAGTACGGCGTGGGCGGCGCGGCGCCGTCTCCGCTACGTTCGATACGCAGGCTGCGCGCGGCGTCGTAGCGGGTTTCATAAGAGCCCCATTGGTTGAACGCGCCGCTACGCCCGGCGATCACCTCGCCCAGGGCGCCGGTGGCCGGATAGATCTGGCTGGCCGCCAGCAGCAGATCGCCTTCTGTCGTCAGGGATGTACGGTCGCCGACCGCATGCTTCAGGAACCGCAGATCGTTCCGGCTGCGCAGTTCCACCTGTTCGAATCCCTGGCGCGACACCAGGGCCTTGTCGCCCTGCATCGAATAGCCATAGGCGCCGAACGCAACCCTGTTGATGACATCCAGCACGCCGGCTTCCACGCGCAGCCGCGTGGCGTCGCCCAGCTCGACCATGCCGCCTTGGGTCGAGGTGGGTGCGTTCAGGGCCGGCATGACGTGCTGGTCCTTGCCCAGACGCGAGGCGCCCGCCAGGCGCACATAGGGCGCGGCCAGCGTGACGCGGCTGCCGGCGGGCGCGCCGTCGGCCAACGCGAAGGCCGTGCCGACCAGGTTCAGTCCCTGGCCGAGCGTCAGATCGACGCCGCCTTCCAGCGACAGGACGCCGTTGACCAGCAAGGACAGATTGTCGAAACCGCCTGCCTTGATACGGTCGGCGCCGATGCGGCCACGGCCATAGACCAGCCCGGCATCGGATTGGCCCGGCCTCAGATCGGCCGCCAGGCCCGTTGGCGTCTGTTCCCGCAGCAATTGAAGTTCGCGCGGCGCCAGCACGCGATCTGCCGGTCTGCCCGCGATGCGGTAATTGGGCGACTCCAGCGCCAGCGACAGCGTGCCGCCGGCCGCGCCCGCGCCGCCCGAGGCGGCCGTCATTTCCCCGTCCAGGTACAGGCCATTGAAGCTGGCCAGGTGGATCGCCCCGCCGCCGGAGGCCACCAGCATCGCCCCCTTGCCGTTCATATCCAGCATCGTCGCCGCGCCCGAGGCATCCAGGCGCGCGCCCTCGCGGATGACGATGAAATTGTCGATGGCATCGGCCTCGGTGGCGTACGCCCGGTACGCGCCGCCGATCTCGATGCGCCCGCCATCGAGCACCGTGCCGTAACGACGGCCCTGGCTATCCAGCGCGCTTTGAGCCAGGCCCGCGACATCCAGCACCGCCTCGCGCCCGATCCACACCGAGCCGTCATGCCCCTTGAGACGCGTGACGTCCTGCGCGCCGGCGCCCAGGCCGTAGACGCCGATGCGTCCGCCCGCCGCGCGCAGCGTACCGTCGATGGTTATCTGGCCGTTGTTCCGCAAGATGATGCTTTTGCCCGGATCGACCTCGATGCGCGCGCCCTCGGCGATGACGAGCGGCGGCGCATCGGCATTCTCCAACGTGCTGCGCGCGTTGCCGGCGGTCAGGGTCAGGCTTGCGCCGCCTCGCTGCGTCAACGCGCCTCGCGCCGGGCTTTCGGTGAACAAAGGCGGCAGCCACATCGTCAGCGCCGCGTGCGGATCGGCGCCGGTGGCCACGCCGCGCGCGATGGAGAAGTCGGCCTGCAAGACCGGCATGGTCACGCGCAGATCGGCGCCTTTGGCCACGGCCAGGCCATCGCCGCCCGTCACCGCGTAATGCGAGAACCCCTGCTGGAAAAGGCCGGCGTCCAGCAGCAGCAGGGGCTCGACCGCTACCGCGCGCGGCAGGCTTGCGCCCGCGCGGATCAAGGTTCCGGCCGAGAAGGTGACATCCGTGGGCGCGAGATTACCCGCCGGGATCACGACGGGAGTGGGCGCAAGCGGTATGCCATTGGCATGTATCGCGGCGTCCACGACATAGTTGATCGGGAAGTTCGCCGGATTGACGATTCCCGTGATGACCGTTCCCGCCGGCAACGTCGGCGGCACGTACCAGCTGGCGGTATAGCCCGCGACCCTCAGGGACTGGCCGTTCGACAGGTTGACGCTGTAGAAGGCGTTTTCGCTGCTGGCCTTGGGCAGGGTCCAATCGGCTCCCACCGTCAGCCAGGTCGACGAATCGCTCGCGATCACTCTTGGCGCGCCGCCGACCGCCTCGCCAGGATTGGCGTGCGTGCGGATGGAGTGGTAGTCCAGGGGCAACACCGCGCCTTCGGCAATGGTGAAGTCTTCGCTCGTGACCAGGTCCACCGGCGCGCTCTGGCCTGCCTGCAAGGCGCCGTCGGCGCCAGCCACCAGTCCGCCGATCACGACGGCGCGGCCATTTTGCAGGGTCAGCGTGCCACCGCCTTCGACGCCGTAACCGCGCAATTCGCCTTGCAGCGTCAACCCTCCCTTGGCGGCGGTGGCCGCCGCGTACGCATCGGCGGCCAGCGTGATGTCGCCGCCCTTGCCTCCCAGCAGACTGTCATCGCCCAGCAGCGCCGCGCCCGAGGACACATCCAACAGCGCGCGCTTGCCGACGGTGACGTCGCCGCTGCTACGCGCGACGATGCGACCGCCGTCGATGTGCGGCAGACCGCTGAGATTGCCGTCGCCTTGCTGCAGATTGCTCCAGATGCCGCGCGCGTCCAGGGTCACGCCTTCGCCGATCGACACACGCGCCGTATAGCCCGCCGGCGCCGTCGTCGCCAACGGCAGGTCCTGCCAACCCGAGCTGACGTTGGGGTATTGCTCGACCATGTCGCCCAAGGCGATGGCCCCGCCGCGCGCGGTCAGGTCTGCATTGACGTCGACTTGCGTCGCATGCAGCGCGATCTCGCCTCCCGCCGCCACCTTGACCGCGCCGTCGACCTGCACGGCGCCGTTCGCGTAGGCGCGCAACTCGCCCAGTTCCAGGCCATTGAGCCAGTCTGCGCTCAGGGTGATGCGCGAAGGTTCGGTTTGCGTCGATGCCGCCTCGGCGTCCTCCGAATCCCGCGGCATGCCCAGCACGATCTCGTCAACCACCGCCCCCGGCGTATAACGCAGATTGCCCGAGGCCTCGTCATACACCGGCTGCCAGGTACCCAGGATCAGGCCCGCGCGGCGCGGCGCGGCCGTCTGGCTCTGCTGATAGCCGTCCAGGCGCGACTGCGGCGCGTTGATCTGCCGCACGCCCTGAAAAGCCTTGGCTTCCACATCGCCGTCCAGCGTGGCCTGGCGCGTGCCGATGATCAGGCGGCCCGCGTCGCGGCCCACCGTGTAGCCTTCTTCCCAGCGCTGCGCCTTGGCGATCAAGGGATTGAGAAAGGTGTCCGTGCGCCCCCAGCGCACGCTCTTGCGTTCATAGCCCGTGTACGAGGCGTCCTCGGGAAAGAGCAGATCGCCCGGCGCGCGATCCACGGTATAGAGACGGCCGTCGCCGCCGCGCAGCCAACTCTGGTTGAGATAGCCGCTTTGCACGTCCAGCGAACCGCCCGAGAGGTTGATGCTCGAGCCCGCTCGCGTCGTCACCCCGCCGCCGGCAAAGTTGACCGTGCCGCCCTGCGCCATCCACTCGCCGATGGTATGGCCGGTGGTGCCCAGGTACCCGCCCACTTCCAGCAGGCCGCCTTGGGTATACCATCGGTCGGTTTCATAGCCGCCCGTACCGGCCGGCACCAGCACCAGGTAGCGGCGGTCCACCCACACATTGGTGTTGTTCAGATTGCCGGACTCGCGATTGCCCGAGGCGTCGCGCTGCTCGTTGCCCTGGATGTTGATCTGGACGTTGTTCGAGGCCATCGCAACTTGCACGCCCACGGCGCCCGAGACGTCCACGGCCGCGCCGGCGTGGATCGTGGCGCTGCCTTCGGCGCTCACCGCCACTTGGCCGCCGGTCGCCAGCGTTAGACTGCCGTCGGTGAAATCCACGTTCTGGCCCGAGACGATCTCGATGCGGGACTGGTCCCGGCGGTCGGACTGTTTGGACAGATTATCGAAGGTGCCGCTGATGCCCCGCCGCTGCTGGTCCAGCGTGGCGGACGCTTCGATCAAGGCATTGCGCTGGCCATCGAAGGCGGACTGGCCATCGTCTTCGAGCAGGATGGCGGTGACGGAATCCTTGCCGAGCGTGACCTGGCCTTGCGCGTCGCCCGCGCTGTTGAGCAAATGGATGGTGCCGCGCGCGTTGACCGAGGTCGTGGTCAGCGCCACGCCGTTCTGGCGCACGTCGTGGCCGGCAAGGGTGATGTCGCCTTCGCGGGCCTGGATGAGGCCGGTGTTCTGCACCAGGCCACGCTCAATCGCCGGGTCGACGCGCGCAAGATCGAGATTGGCGTCGGCCTTGGGCGCGATTTCATTGCCGCGCGTGGTCGAGTAGGTCGTGCCGCCATCGGTGCTGTTGGTGACCAGTCCTTTGCGGATCACGAAGCTGTCGCCCGCCGCCAACTGCGTCTGGCCCTTGCGGGTGCGGATGTCGCCGTCATTACGCACTTCCTGGCCCATCAGCAGCACATAGCCACCACCCTGCGTCACGCTGGCGGGCTCATGGGTCTGAATCAATGCGCCCGCCTGCACCGAGACATTGCCCAGGGCTTCGGTGAACGAGGCCGTGTTGGCGTCGGCGCCGTAGATGCCGCGGCTGAGGAACTGGTCGTTGCTGATCCTGGCCGCCGCCGCCACCAGATTGCGCGCGTTGACCTGGCTGCTGCCGGTGAAGATCACGCCGTTCTGATTGACCACCATGACCGAGCCATCGGCGCGGATCGAACCCTGGATCTGGCTGGGCTTGGCCGAGGCCCCGACCACGCGGTTGAGCACCGCCCACTCCGACTGCGCGGTTCGCGCGCCGCTGCGGGCGGCCGCGTTGGCGTAAGTCGCCTGATCGAACACCACCTCGGTGTTGCGGCCGATGTTGAAGGTGTCCCAGTCCAGGATCGCCTTGGCCTGGGTCTGCTCGATGGTCACCGTGGTCTTGCCCTGGGCATTGCTGGCCACGGCGCGTTTGTCGGACACCCCGATCCAGGGCAGCGCCTGACCGTTGGCGTCCTTGTCCCACAAGCCGCCCTGCGTCAGACCGTCGGGGGAGTCGCCGGCCTGCGCCGGGCGATTGCGCTCCTTCTGCCAGGCGGCTGTCTGGCGCGCCTGGGCCTGGGCGATGGCGCCCGCTTCGCCGGCCACGCGATTGAGGTTGTCGACCGAACGGCGCAGTTGCTGCGTCGCCTGGCGGCGCTGTTCGGCCGCCGTCTGCGCGCCCAGGCCCGGCGAGTTCTGGCGCAGGGTGCGCGTCTGCTTGGCGACGTCCGCGCCGACCCACCACGCGCCGGAAGCGTGCGCAACGGATGCGCCGTCCAGCGACAATGCGCTCAGCATGGCCAAGGCCGACAGCGACGCGGCCAGAGGGGTCAAGCGATAGCGAGCGGAAACAGCGGGGTGAGTCATGTGCGACGGTTCCAGGATCTAGCGTGAAAATGGCAGCATCGGGGCGGACGCTTTTCCACTAGACGTTCGACGCGCGAAACGCGGAAATGCCAAGCCATGAATCTTTCATGACAGGCGTTTGTGACACTCAGCCGATCAGCACCAACTCACCCACGCGGCGCAAACGGATGTGATGCGCCGTGCGCAGCAGCTCCAGGGCCTGGTCCAAGTCGCTTACCCGCACGCGCGCCGAGAACCGTCGATCGGCCAAGGCGTCGTCGACCAGCACCACCCTGCCCGGCCGATAGCGGTTGATCTCCTGCACCGCCTGATCCAGCGGCAGGTCATCGAACACCACCACCCCCTCGCGCCAGGCGGACGCCAACGCTGCCTTGGCCAGCGGCGTCGCGGGGCCGACGCGTCTTTCGTCGTAAAAGGCTTCCTGTTGCGCCGCCAACGCCACCCTGCCGGCCGGATGCCGCAACTCGGCCGCGCCGCGCTGGCAGCGCACGCGCACGCGGCCGTCTTCCAGCTGGCGCATTTCGATATCGGCGTGGTCGAGCCTGACGCTGGCCGCGCCCGCCACGATGTCGCAAGCGGGCGCGGACACCGCGGCCTCGCCGCTGATCAAGTCGATGCGCGGCCTGGCGGCGGCGTCGTTCACGGTGATGCTGGTGCGAGTATTCAGGGTGACGCGCACCTGGCCCGGCAGCTCCAGCGAGCGTTGTTCCCCCGCGCCTGTACGGTAGTCGGCCCTGAACTCCGACCAGGATGGCCACAGCCCCCAGGGCGGGCTCACGGCCAGATACGCCGCGCCGGCGGCCACGGCGCCGCCCAGAAAGGCGCGGCGCCCGACGCGCGCCCCCGCGAAACCATGGACCTTACGCGCGGGCTGGGCCTGCGGAACGCGCTGCGCAGCGGTCTCGACGGCCTGCCATTCATGCGCGGCCTGCGACCAGGCGCGGGCGTGCCCGGCGCTTTGCGCGCACCAGGCCTTCAGGGCTTCCAGATCGCGCGTGGTCGGCTGCCCGGTCTTGAGCAATACCACCCACGCGCGCGCCTGACGCAGGACGTCATCGCCTGGAGCGTTGGGTTCGGTCGCCATGAAGGCCTTGTTCATTGTTCAAAAATAAGTGCTATCAACAGACCAGACGATTGACGACGCAAAACCGGAACCGGTCATCGGGTTTTCTTCGGAACATCGCGAGCCTCCATGGCGGCCATGCAGGTTTGAGCGGCGGTCTGGATCTCGCGGCGCACCATGCGCGCCGAGATGCCCCAGCGGCGCGCCAGGCTTTCGGTATCTTCGCCGTGGACGCGATGTGCGATCAGCAAGGCGCTCTGGCGCGGCGGCATGTCCTGCAGCGCCCGCATCGCCGTGTCCAGGCGCTGGCGCGCAGCCAGGTCGCTATCCAGCCCCGGCTGCGCGCCGCGCGCCTGCTCGAACACGGCCTCGATCTCATCGTCGCCCAACAGGCGGGCGTCGCTGCGGATGCGGTCGATCGCCACATTGACGGCGGTATTGACCAGATAGGTGTGCGGGTGGCGTACCTCGTCGAGATTGTCCTGCGACACCAGGCGCACATAGGCTTCGTGCAACGCGTCCGAAGCCATGTCCGACGAGCTCCCGAGGCGGTAGGCCACTTGCCGGCGCAAAGCGTCGTAACCCTGCGTGATCAGCTGCTGCAGGCGCTCCACTCCCTTCCTGCTCATCGCTGGCAGCCTCCCCATCGGGCGGCGGCCTGCGGCGACACCAGCAGGACCATGGGTTGCGCCAGGCCGGCCGGCGGCGGACGTAAGCGCGCCTGCGACAGGGCCTGGCGCACGACAGGCTCCATCTCGGGCCGCGCCTGGACACGCACGCGCAGGTCTTCGACGCGGCGATCCTTATTGATGGAGAAGCGCAACGCGATGCGTTGACGGTCGGCCTGCAAGCCAGGCTGCGCGCACAACACATGCATGATGCTTTGCTGCAGGTATCCGTCGTAGGACAGCGCCAGCACATTGCCTCGATCCGGCGTGTGCGCCTCGGCCTCCAAAGGCACGACCGTGACCACGTCCGAAGAAACGGACTGCGCGCGCATCTGCGTGCCTTTCAACAAACGGCTCAAACCCTCGGCCCGGGTATAACGACCCCGAACGGACGGACTGCGTTTGCCGCGCACCTGCTCGGTGTCAAAGAAAATAGACAGCCTCGTGATTTCTCCATAGCGCCGCAAGGCTTGCTCCAACGGCAGGGCCGGCAGATCGAACACGTGCGTCTCGGCCGACGCTTGCGCCCATGCCGACGCCCCAGCCGCCCACAGCATGACCGTCATCGTCAACAACCAGACCACGCGCATGGATGGCGGGAGCAGAGGAAAAAGGGGGATTGCCCAAGTGCTGACATCGACAAAACAGGGGCGCGGTAAAAGGATGCAACATCTTGCAGCCGGCGCATGACATGAATCTTTCACGGCACGCCGCAGCAGGTAACACTACACTGTGTTCGCGCTCGGTAGCACTGAAGGAGCCGTCTCATGTCCGTTGCCCTTAGGCCCAAATGGTTACTGCTGCTTGGCCTGGCCCTGCCCGTGGCGGCCGCCGCGCAGCAAGCCGCCTCGCCCCGAAAGCCTGCCGATTCCGCCTGCGTCGATGTCGAAGTCAACGGCCATCGCGCCCTGTCGTACGAGTGCCTCAACGCCCAGATGGCGCCAGCGCCGAGCGCACCGCGCGACAACCCCGCCCTGGCGTCCGAAGAAATCTTCTCGCGTCCCGGCAACCAGATCGGCCAGGTCAATCGCGCGGCGACGTCCAATCGCATGGGCAATACCTTCGGCGCGTCGGCCCAGCCGCAGCGTCCGCCCCGCCCCTGACATCCCAGGAAGCCGCACCTCAGGAGGGGTATTCCAGGTTCAAACGCAGTGCCATCGGCTGGCGCATATCGCGCGGCGGCGGCTCTGACAACGGCTGTGCCGTCAATACCCCGTGCAGGTCGGCATCGGCCTGCGCATCGCCCAGGCTCGCGAACTCCACGCGATGCACCTTGCCGTTCGCCGCCACCCATACTCGCACCACCAGCGGCTCCGGCGGCGTCGATGAGGTACTGTTCAACAGGCGGCCCTGCATTTTTTCGTGCAGGCGCACCACGGCTTCGTTGTTGGGATCGCTCAGCCATGCCTGGAATTGGCTACTGGCCAACTGCGCATAACTCGCCCAATGTTGCGGCACGGTCTGGGCTTGGACCGGCGGCGCCTGCGCCGCGATCAGCCCCAGCCCCAGCAGCCCCCGCGACATCGCGCGCAAGCGGCACCACCAGGCGGCCATGCTCGGTCGGCGGGACACGTCATGGGATGTGGCACGGGTGCTCCGCATCGTGGATCCTTATATTTCACGCACACGGCGCACCGACCGACAAGATGGCGGCGCCTGGCGCGCAGGCGGGCACAGGCCCGGACTGGGCCGGGTTGCTTTCGTTGAACGGTGCGTCGCCATTTCGCTGAAGACGACTGATAAGAATGGGCGATTGTGACCGGCTGTTCTAACCGCGTGATGACGGCTCGAAGGGCCAAAGTGTTGCATCGTCTCGACGATCGCCCGTGGCGTGTCCGCAGCCCGCCTTGCCTACAAGTTGTCACGCCATGTAGACAGGGAGCCCCGCGACATAGACATCACGTCACGTAGACAAATGGATTGACGGCAATCCAACCAGCGGAAAAAAAGCGAAGATGGCGGCCCTATATGCCGAGCGTTTGCCTGCTCGGGAGCCTGAATTGAACACCAAAGAACTCACGTAGATTCGCGCGCTTTGGGCCCAAAAGTGGCCCCGGAAAAACGTAAGTCCTTGATTTGATGGCGCGCCCGACAGGAATCGAACCTGTATCAAGAGCTTCGGAAACTCTCATTCTATCCATTGAACTACGGGCGCAGTGCAAGGAGGCGGTATTGTACCTAGTTTTCAGGGAACTGCATGAAGCGGAGCGAATCTTCCGCGAAACTCAGCGAAAACCCCGTCGGTTGCAATGACCCCCTGTCTATGACACCGTTATATAATCCAGCGTTTGCTTGCAAGGCGGGCCCTCATCGCCGCCTACTTGTGCAGTACTGATTTTCTGTTGCCGCCGCCAGGCGCCCCCGGTACCCGTTAGCAGGATTTGGTCATGAGCAACGAGCAGGAACACATAGAAGAGCACTCCTCCCCCATCAAGACCCCGAAGCAACTGATCGTCACGGTCGTACTGGCTTTCGTGGTTCCCATCGCCATCATCATCCTCCTGGTGAACATGGTGGCCACGGGATCCAAGGTAGGGGCCGGTTCAGACACGCTCTCCAACGAAGCCGTCGCCAAGCGCATCGCCCCGGTCGCGGGTTTCGAGCTTGTCGACGCCAACGCCCCCAAGGTCTTCAAGACCGGTGAACAGGTGTTCGCCGCCGTCTGTACGGCCTGTCACACCGCCGGCGTGGCGGGCGCCCCCAAGGTCGGCGACAGCGGCGCATGGGCGCCCTTCATCAAGGCCGGCTACGACGCCATGCTGAACGTGGCGCTGCACGGCAAGGGCGGCATGCCGGCCAAGGGCGGCAACCCCGCCCTGTCCGACTATGAAGTCGCGCGCGCCGTGGTCTACATGGCCAACAAGTCGGGCGGCTCGCTGCCCGAACCCGCCGCCCCGGCCGCTGAAGGCGACAAGAAGGAAGCCGCACCGGCTGCGGCTCCCGCGGCTGCCGCCGCGCCGGCCCCGGCGCCCGCGGCCGCACCGGCTCCGGCGGCGCAAGCCCCGGCTCCTGCCGCCGCCGCTCCGCAAGCCGCTGCCGCCGTCAACCCGGCTGGCGAAAAGCTGTACAAGAGCGTCTGCTTCGCCTGCCATGCCACCGGCGTGGCCAATGCCCCCAAGTTCGGCGACAAAGCCGCCTGGGAGCCCTACATCAAGACCGGCATGGACGCCATGGTGAAGGTTGCGATGCAAGGCAAGCCGCCCATGCCGCCCAAGGGCGGCGCGGCCGATGCCTCCGAAGACGACATCCGCGCAGCCGTGCAATACATGGTGAACGCCGCCAAGTAAGCCGGCGCCGCTCAAGCAAAAAGCCCCTCGAATGCAAATTCGAGGGGCTTTTTGCTTTTGGACGGCCGCAGCCGCGCGGTGTGGGCGCGAGACCCTCGGCGACGCAATGCCGGAGGTCTGCGCGCGCGCAAGTCCTCCTATGCGCCGGCCTTCGTCAGCGGCATGCCCAGCTGCACGCGGCGCTGCAGCCACAGGCTGGGGCGGTAGCGCGGGTCGCCCGTCACGCGCTGCATGCTCTTCAGGATTTCCAGGATGCGGTCGGCGCCCAGCTTGTCGCCCAGCGCCAGCGGACCGACCGGGTAGCCCAGGCCCAGCGTCACGGCCAGGTCGATGTCTTCGGGCGTGGCGATCTGCTGCTGCGCGATGTCGCTGGCGATGTTGACGATGGTGGCCACGATGCGCTGCGCGATGAAACCCGGCGAATCCTGGATCACCGTCACCGGCACGCCATCGGCGGCCAGCAGCGCGTGGGCGGCGTCGCGCCACTTCGTTTCAGTGGCGGGCGACACCATGACGGTGCGGCGCTTGGCGGCATCGAAGGCATACAGCGTGTCCAGGCCGACGGTGCGCGCCGCGTTCAGTCCCTGGGCGGAAACCGCCGTGGAGACGTCGTCGCCGAACGGCGTGACGACGATCAGGGCGTCGGCATCGGGCACGGATCCGGTCACCAGCGTGGCGCCCAGCTTCTCCAGCAGCGCCGTGGCGCGCGAATAACCCTCGGCATGCTTGGGACTGACCCAGACCTTCAGGTTGGCGGGCAGCGCCGGCACGGGCGGTTCGGCCGGCACCTGCTTCTGGCCGTCCGCGTAGACGTAGAAGCCTTCGCCCGCCTTGCGGCCGATCAGTCCGCCGGCCAGGCGCACGGTCGTGATGGGCGACGGGCGGAAGCGCGGCTCGTCGAAGAACTGGCGGTAGATGGATTCCATGACGGGGTGGGACACGTCCAGCGCCGTCAGGTCCAGCAGTTCGAACGGGCCCATGCGGAAGCCGGCCTGCTCGCGCATGACGGCGTCCACCTGGGCGAAGGTGGCCACGGCCTCCTGCGCCACGCGCAGGCCTTCGGTATTCATGCCGCGGCCGGCGTGGTTCACGATGAAGCCAGGCATGTCCTTGGCGCGCACGGGCGTGTGGCCCATGCGGCGGGCCAGCGCGGCCAGCGCGTCGCCCACCTCGGGCGCGCTGCGCAGGCCATCGATGACTTCCACCACTTTCATCAGCGCGACCGGATTGAAGAAGTGGTAGCCCGCCACGCGCTGCGGGCGCTTGCAGGCGGCCGCGATGGCGGTGATGGACAGCGACGACGTATTCGACGCCAGGATGCAGTCCTCGGACACCACGCCTTCCAGCGCGGCGAACAGGTCGCGCTTGACGTCCAGCCGCTCGACGATGGCCTCGACCACCAGTTGGCAGCCGGACATGTCCGTCAGGGCGGTGGCCGACTCCACGCGTTCCAGCGCGGCCTGCGCGTCGGCGGCGCTCAGCTTGCCCTTCTGGGCCAGCTTCTCCCAGGTCTGGCGCAGCGACTCGCGCGCGGCGGCGATGGCCTCGGCGCTGGTGTCGTACAGGCGCACGCGCAGCCCGGCTTGCGCCGCGATCTGCGCGATACCGCGCCCCATGGCCCCGGCGCCCACGACGCCGATGGTTTGAATCTCCGTCATCAACACTCTCCTGCCTATTGCCTATATTTGGATCGGACTCAGGGACGGCTTTGCGCCAGCGCCTGTATTTCTTCGGCCGACAGCCCCAGCCGCTCGGACAGGACCTGCCCGGTGTGCTCGCCCAGCATGGGCGGCGGACGGCGGTATTCGACCGGGCTGCCGGAGAACTTCAGCGGGCTGGCCGCCATCGGCACCTTGCCCGCGGCCGGATGGGGCAGCTCGCGTTTCATGCCGCGCGCGAGGACGTGGGGGTCCTCATAGACCTGGTCCAGCGTATTGATCGGCCCCGCGGGAACGCCCACGCCCTCGAGGGCGGCCAGCCAATGGTCGCGTTCGCCGGTGGCCATGCGCTCGGCCAGGAGCGGCACCAGCTCCGCGCGGTTCTTCACGCGCTGCGGGTTGGTCGAGAAGCGCGGATCCGCCGACAGCTCCGGCAGGCCGATCGCGCCGCAGTAATTGCGGAACTGGCTGTCGTTGCCCACGGCCACGATCAGGTGGCCGTCCCTGGCCGCGAACACCTGGTAGGGCACCAGGTTCTGGTGGGCGTTGCCGGCGCGCTTGGGCGCCACGCCCGAGGTCATGTAGTTGAGGTTCTGGTTGGCCAGCATGGCCACCTGGCAATCCAGCAGCGCCATGTCGATGTGCTGGCCCTGGCCGCTGCGGGAGCGTTCGTGCAGCGCGGCCAGGATGCCCACGGTGGAATACATGCCGGTCATCAGGTCGGCCACGGCGACGCCGGCCTTCTGCGGGCCGCCGCCGGGCAGGTCGTCGCGTTCGCCGGTGATGCTCATCAGGCCGCCCATTCCCTGGATCATGAAGTCATAGCCGGGGCGGCTGGCGTAGGGGCCGGTCTGGCCGAAGCCGGTGATGGAGCAGTAGATCAGGCGAGGGTTGATTTCCTTCAGGCTCTCGTAGTCCAGCCCGTACTTGGACAGGCCGCCCACCTTGAAGTTTTCCACCAGGATGTCGCTCTGCAGGGCCAGTTCGCGCACGAGCTCGGCGCCCCGGGGCGAAGCGATGTCCAGCGCCACGGACAGCTTGTTGCGGTTGGCCGACAGGTAGTAGGCGGCCTCGCTGGTGTCGTTGCCCTCCTCGTCCTTCAGGTACGGAGGCCCCCAGGCCCGCGTGTCGTCGCCCGAGCCGGGCCGTTCGATCTTGATCACCTCGGCGCCGAGATCGGCGAGGTTCTGGGTGCACCAGGGGCCGGCCAGGACGCGGGTCAGGTCGAGCACACGTATGCCGGTTAGGGGAGCGGGACGTTGCGACATCTGTAATCTTTTCGCTGGAAGTGAAATGAGAACGTCCGGCCCGCGGTTGCGCGCAAGCCGGACCGGATCGGCGTAGGTCAAGCTGGATATTAGCCCGGACGCGCGCTCAGGAATGCGCCTTGATCGTTTCGCGGGCGATCACGAGCTGCTGGATCTGCGAGGTGCCCTCGAAAATGCGGAACAGTCGCACGTCGCGGTAGAAGCGTTCCACGGCGTATTCGGACATATAGCCCGAACCGCCGTGGATCTGCACCGCGCGGTCGGCGACGCGGCCCACCATCTCGGTGGCGTACAGCTTGCAGCAGGCGGCCTGCATGGTGGTGTTCTCGCCGCGGTCGCGCATGCGGGCGGCATCCAGCACCATGCAGCGGGCGGCATAGAGCTCGGCCTGGCTGTCGGCGATCATGGCCTGGACCAGCTGGAATTCGGCGATGGGCTGGCCGAATTGCTTGCGCTCCAGGGCGTATTTCACGGCGTCGCGCAGCAGGCGGTCGGCAATGCCGACGCACAGCGCGGAGATGTGCAGGCGGCCCTTGTCCAGCACGCGCATCGACGTCCGGAAGCCATTGCCTTCCTCGCCGCCCAGCAGCGCGCTGGCCGGCACGCGGCAGTTGTCGAACACCACGTCGCTGGTCAAGGCGCCGGCCTGGCCCATTTTCTTGTCGGGCTTGCCGATGATCAGGCCCGGCGTGCCGGCTTCGACCAGGAAACACGAAATGGAGCCGGCTCGGCGTTCGGGCGCGGTGCGCGCCATGACGGAGAACAATCCCGCGATCGGCGCATTGGTGATGAAACGCTTGGTGCCATTGAGCACGTAGCTGTCGCCGTCGCGCACGGCGGACAGGCGCAGCGCCATCGCGTCCGAACCCGCATCCGGCTCGGTCAGCGCGAAGGAGCCGATCAGCTCGCCGCTGGCGAGCCTGGGCAGGTAGCGGCTGCGCTGCTCGTCCGTGCCGGCCAGCACGATGGCTTGCGAGCCGATGCCGATGTTGGTGCCCGCCAGCGAGCGGAACGCGGGCGACGTCTGCCCCAGCTCGAAGACGACGCGCACTTCCTCTTCCATGGTCAGGCCCAGGCCACCGTAGTCCGGCGAAATGGACAGGCCGAAGAGCCCCAGGTCGCGCATTTCAGCGACGATGTCGGGGGGCACCTGGCCCTTCTCGGCCAGTTCGTCTTCGGCGGGAATCAGGCGCTCGTGCACGAAGCGGCGCACGGCGTCCAGCAGCAGGTTCAGGGTTTCGGTGTCGAGGGCCATGATGGAAGTCTCACAGGAAGAAGGCCGGGCGGGGCGGCGCGTTCAGGCGCGCATGCCGCCCACCAGTAAATCGAAATAGCCGGCGGCGATGCTTTCGGCGCTGTCGCCCTGGCCGGGCTTGTACCAGCGCACCATCCAATTCAGCATGGACAGCACGGCGCGGCCGGTGGCGGGCACGTCCAGCGGCCGGAATGCGCCCTCGGCGACGCCCTGGGCGATCAGTTCGCGCAGGCGCTGTTCGTAGCCGTCGCGCAGCCGGGCGGCGTCTTCGCGCTCGGGCAGCGCCATGCCGGAATAGCCGATCAGCATGGTGACGAACTCGGCATGGTGCTGTTCGAAGTAGCGCGCATGCCCCACCATGAAGGCGCGAAGCCGGGCCGCGCCGCCCTCGGCCCGGGCCACCTCCTGGCCCACCGTCTGCGTCAGGCCGCTGAGCACGCCCAGGATGATCGCGTCGTAGATATCCTGCTTAGTGGTGTAGTAGTGGTAGATGGCTGCCTTGGACACCCCGATGGCCGCGGCCAGGTCCGATACGGAACTGCCGTCGTAGCCGCTGCGGGCGAAGAGCTTGGCGGCCTCTTCCAGGATGCGTTCGCGCGGCGCCGCCAACGAGGGCGGCCGGCCGGCGCGGGCGCGTTTCTGGACGGGAGGGGCGGAGGTCGCCATGACAGCCTTTTTGAAGGGAGGCGCCCACGTTGCCGGAGGCTCGAACGAACCTCCATTGACAGCGCTTCGGCGCATGCCGTTTAATAAAGATTAATTAATTACCGGACGGTCGGTAGGTAATTATAGGCACACCCGCCGACGATGCTCAAGCCCTTCCTGGACCTTTTTCGCGACGACGCCCATGCCCCACTCTCTCGTGACTGATTTGTATGGCCAGATGTCCCTCCCGGTCATCTGCGCCCCCATGTTCATCGTGTCCAACCCGAAGCTCGTGGTCGCACAGTGCACGAGCGGCATCGTGGGCTCGTTTCCGGCGCTGAACGCGCGCCCGCAGAGCCTGCTTTCCGATTGGCTGGACGAGGTCCAGGCCGGCCTGGCCTCGTACCGCGAAGCCCACCCCGGCGCGACCGTGGCGCCGTTCGCGGTCAACCAGATCATCCACAAGTCCAACGACCGCCTGGAACAGGACCTGGCCGTGTGCGCCAGCCACCGCGTGCCGCTGATCATCACCAGCCTGCGCGCGCCTGGCGACCTGGTCAAGGGCGTGCACGATTGGGGCGGCAAGGTCTTCCACGACGTAACCACCCTGCGCCACGCCGAAAAGGCGCTGGAGGCCGGCGTGGACGGCCTGATCCTGGTGTGCGCCGGCGCGGGCGGGCACGCGGGCACGCTCAGCCCCTTCGCCCTGGTGGCGGAGGTGCGCCGCTTCTATGACGGCCCGCTGATCCTGTCCGGCGCCATCACGTCCGGCGCGCACGTCCTGGCGGCGCTGGCCATGGGCGCGGACTTCGCCTATATGGGCACGCGCTTCATCGCCAGCGAAGAGGCCAACGCCAGCGAAGGCTACAAATCCGCCATCGTTGACGCCAGCGCCTCGGACATTCTCTATACGCCGTTCTTCACCGGCATCCCGGGCAACTACCTCAAGGCCAGCATCGCCGCCGCCGGCCTGGATCCGGCCAACCTGCCGCAGCCGGAGAGCGGCGCGTCGAATTTCGGTTCCACCCGGGTCAAGCCCTGGAAGGACATCTGGGGCGCCGGGCAGGGGGTGGGCGGCATCGCCAGCGTGCTGCCCACCCGCCAGATCGTCGATGCGCTGCGCACGGAATACGCGGACGCCAAGGCCCGCCTGGACGGCAGGTCCTTCGCATGAGCGGCGGGCTGAAAGTCGGCCGCGACGGCGCGGTCCTGACGCTGACCCTGGACCGCCCGGACCGCCGCAACGCGCTGGACATCGCCACGTATGCCGCGCTGACCGAGCAGCTGGCCCTGGCCAGCGCCGACCAGACGCTGGCCGCAGTGATCCTGACGGGCGCGGGCGCCCATTTCACGGCCGGCAACGACCTGCGCGATTTCCAGGCCGAGCGCGGCGCCGGCGACAGCGCGGGCATGCGCTTCCTGCGCGCGCTGACGACGACGGACGTGCCGGTCGTCGCCGCGGTCGAAGGCTATGCCATCGGCATCGGCGTGACCCTGCTGCAGCATTGCGATTTCGTCCACGTCGGGGAAGGCGCCACGCTGCGCATGCCGTTCGTGGCGCTGGGGCTCTGCCCCGAAGGCGCGTCCAGCCTGCTGATGCCTCGGCTGGCCGGCGCCCGCCGCGCCGCCGAATGGCTGTTGCAGGGCAAGGCGTTCTCGGCCCGGGAAGCCGTTGACGCCGGACTGGCCACGTCGGTCACGCCCGCCGGCCAGGCGCTGGCGGCCGCTCAGGCCACCGCCGCCGACCTGGCGCGGCAACCGCCCGCCGCGCTGCGCCTGACCAAGGCGATGCTGCGCCGCCCTGACCGCCAGGCGATCCAGGAAACGCTCGACTACGAAGCCCAGCAGTTCCGCGCCCGCCTGCAGACCGAAGAAGCGCAGGCGGCGTTCGCGAAGTTCTTCAAGAAGTAGCCGGCTCAGAACGGCGAATCCGGCCGGAAGTTCGGCGCCCGACGCTCGCGCAGGGACTGGATCCCTTCACGCACGTCCGGGCCGCCGAAGCCCAGGAACTCCAGGGCGAGCGAGGTATCGAAGCTGGGCCCCGCCATGCGCAGCCAGTTGTTCAGCGAGTACTTCGTCCAGCGGATGGCGGTCTGCGATCCGGCGGCCAGCTTGTTGGCCACGTCGAAAGCCCGGCCGATGAGTTCTGCCTCGTCCACGCAAAGGGACACCAGCCCGATGCGCTCGGCTTCCTCGCCCGTGACGGTTTCGCAAAGCATCAGGTAATACTTGGCCTTGGCCATGCCGCACAGCAGCGGCCAGACGATGGCGGCGTGATCGCCCGCCGTCACGCCCAGGCGCGTGTGGCCGTCGATGATGCGGGCATCGCGGGCGGCGATCGAGATGTCGGCCAGCAGGCCGGCCACCAACCCCGCGCCCACCGCCGCGCCGTGCATGGCCGAAACGATGGGCTTGTTGCAATTGACGATGTTGTAGACCAGGTCGCGGGCCTCGCGCCAGACGCGGGCGCGCACGTCGAAATCGTCCGCCATCTGCTGTACCAGGTCCAGGTCGCCCCCGCCCGAGAAGCCCTTGCCCTCGCCGCGGATCACCACCACCCGGGTATCCGGATCGGTATCGATGTCGCGCCAGATGTCGGCCAGCTCGCGGTGCATGCGGTCGTCTGCCGTGGACAGCTTGCCCGGCAGGCCGCCCTTGGCGCCCATGATCAGTTCCAGCACGCCGCCCGGATGCCGGCGCAGCTTCAGGGCCTCGTAGGCCGAATAGTGTTCCAGCGTAATGTCGCTCATTGTCTTCTCCGTTGTCTTCTCGATGTGGCGGGCCGAAAGCCGCTCCTTCCGGGCTGGCCCATCTCGGCGCACTATAGTGGATACCGCCCACCGAACCCCCCGATTCCTCCCGGAGCCTCAGCCCATGAACACCCTCGCCCCGCCCGCCGACGGCCAGATCGACCGAGCCGCCCTGCCCGCCCTGTTCGCCCGCCGCGGAACGGACACGCACAAGGGCAGTTTCGGCACTGTCGGCGTGGTGGGCGGCGGCCCCGGCATGACCGGGGCGCCGCTGCTGGCCGCCCGGGCGGCACTGAAGACCGGCGCGGGCAAGGTGCTGGTCGGCTTCGCCCAGGAAACCGCGCCCATGGCCTGCGACCCGCTGCAGCCCGAACTCATGCTGCGCGACGCCCGTTCCTTGCTGGAGGACGACTGGGGCGTCACGGCCTGGGTGGCGGGCTGCGGCATAGGCACGGGCATCCTGGCCGCCAATGTGCTTTCCGAATTGTTCGTGCTGCGCCGCGGAGCCCCGCTGGTGCTGGACGCCGACGGCCTGAACCTGCTGGCGCGCGGAGAGATCCAGCCCAGCTGGGGCGCGGGGCCGGTCGTGCTGACCCCGCATCCGGCCGAGGCCGGGCGCCTGCTGGGCTCCGGCGCGGCGGACGTCCAGGCGGACCGGATGGGAGCCGCCCGGGAACTGGCCCGGCGTTACCGGGCCTGGGTCGTGCTGAAGGGCGCCGGCACCGTAGTCTGCTCCCCGGAGGAGGAGCTGCGTGTCAACACCAGCGGCAACCCGGGGCTGGCCACCGCCGGGACGGGCGACGTCCTGGCCGGCATGCTCGGCGCTCTGATCGCGCAGAAGCTGCCCCTGGACCAGGCCGTGGCCGGCGCGGTGTGGCTGCACGGGGCGGCGGCGGACGCGCTGGTAGCCCGGGGCATCGGGCCCATCGGGCTGACAGCGGGGGAACTTGCCGATGCCGCACGCGGGCTACGCAACGGCGCCCCGGAGAGCGGTCGCCACAGGGAAAACGGCCCGGCACGCCCCTAAGTGCCTGTCAAATAAACATTTTTACAACATACTAGGGTTTACCCTAGAAAAGACATTGCTTTTATCCTAGGGTTATCCCTATAATGGTTTACCCCATGACGAAACGGACTGGAGAAAGCCATGAGCGAACTGACCCTGAACCACACTGCCCGCCTGACCGACGCGCTGGAGCGTGACCTGCTCCGCGGCGCCCTCGAGAACCAACCGAATGCCCACCCGCTGACCAGCCTGAAGAAGGCCGGCCACGCCGTGATCGCAGCCGTTGCCGCCGTCTTTTCCTTCATCGACGAAGTGAACGATTCGATGAACAAGGCTCGCGCCGCCAGCTCGCGCTTCTCCGGCTCGCAGTGGTAAGCCCTGCCGCGCTGGACTGAATCGCGACCGATCTCCCGCGATCCCGCCTGGCGCGCCGCCGCCGCAACGCCCGCCGGTTTTGCCGGCGCCCTTGCGGCGGATCTCCGGCGTATCCGACCCTCACCGGAACGCCATCGCGCCGCGCCGGCCCCCTGCCCGGGGCCCCCGCGACGCCCTCTTTCCCTCCCCCCTTCTCGGCGTTTTCCCTAGCGCCCCATTCGCCGTTCTGCATTGACAGCGCGCGAAGCCCCTACCGATAATCGGCCCCTTGCCGTCGTGCCTGGCGCCAAAACTCCCTGAGCCCTTTCCGAGCGGCCCCCGCCTGTCCGGCCGGCGCAGGCGGTTCACACGCAAGCACGATCCGGTTCGTTCCCCATCCGGAGTTGTCACCATGAAGTTGCGCACCACCCTGGCCCTTGCGGCCGCCGCCATTCCCTTGGCCGCCGCCCAGGCCCAGACGCTGAAGATCGGCCTGTCGGCCGAACCCACCTCGGCGGACCCCCACTATCACAAGATGACGCAGAACGACGCGTTCTCCGCGCACGTCTATAGCTCGCTGGTGGGCCGCAGCGCCGATATGAAGCTGGTGCCGGCGCTGGCCACCTCCTGGAAGACCCTGGACGACACGACCTGGGAATTCAAGCTGCGCGACGACGTCAAGTTCTCCAACGGCAAGCCGTTCACGTCCGAAGACGTGCTGTTCACGATCTGCCGCACGCTGAACAACGAAACCAACGTTTCGCAGTCCTACATGGACATGACCAAGCGCATCACCGACGTGCAGACGCCGGACGCGCATACCGTCATCATCAAGACCGGCGAACCCTTCCCGCTGATGCCCGCCGAACTGGCCCGCTCCCTGCCCATCATCTGGAACGGCATCGTCGAGCACGGCAAGCTCACCTTCGATCCCAAGAAGGGTTGCGGCGTTACCGGCGCCTGGCCCACCGTCGCCGACTTCAACAACGGCAAGGACGCCATCGGCACCGGTCCGTACACCCTGAAGTCCTACGTCAAGGGCACCGGCATCGAACTCGTCCGCAACGAGAACTACTGGGGTCCCAAACCGTACTGGAAGGAAGTGAAGTTCGTGCCGGTGCCCGCGGCCGGTCCGCGCCTGACCGGCCTCCTGTCCGGCGACTTCGACATGATCGAGAATCCCGCCGCCCGCGACCTGCCGCGCCTGAAGGACAACCCCAAGTTCGGTTTCGTGGCCACGCCGTCGACCCGCCTGGTGTTCTTCCAGCCGGACGTGGGCCGCAACCCGAGCCCCTTCGTCAAGAGCGCCGACGGCAAGAATCCGCTGCAGGACCTGCGCGTGCGCAAGGCGATTTCCATGGCGATCGACCGCAAGGCCATCACCGCCCGCATCATGGATGGCATGGCCACCCCGGCCTACCAGTACATGCCCGACGGCATGTTCGGCGCGCTGCCCAAGGCGCCGGAAATCAAGTACGACCCCGAAGGCGCCAAGAAGCTGCTGGCCGAGGCCGGCTACCCGAACGGCTTTGAGCTGACGCTGTCGTCCACCAACGACCGCTACGTCAACGACGGCCAGGTGGCGCAAGCCGTGGCCCAGTACCTGGCCCGCGTCGGCATCAAGACCAACGTGGACGCCATGACGGCTTCGATCTACTTCCCCAAGCGCGCCAAGCGCGAGTTCAGCTTCTCGATGGGCGGCTGGCCGGCGGAAACGGGCGAAGCCTCGGCGCTGTTCCAGCTGTGGGTGGCTTCCCTGGATTCGCCCAAGAGCCTGGGCACCAGCAACTACGGCGGCTTCAGCAACGCAGACTTCGACAAGGTCTACAAGCAGGCCATCGTGACGGTGGACGCCCCCAAGCGCGAGAAGCTGCTGCAGGAATCCACCCAGATCGCGCTGGACAACGTGCCGCTGATCCCGCTGCACTTCGAAAGCAGCATCTGGGCTTTCCGCAAGGGCATCACCTACGAAGGCCGCCGCGACCAGTACACGCTGGCCACCTCGGTCACGCCCGACCAGAAGTGATCAGGTCCGCCTGAACAAAAAACGGCTGCCTCACGCAGCCGTTTTTTCTTGGGCGGCAGCAAGCGCACGCAGTGCGCGCAGCGTGGGGGTTCCCCCCCCCCCCCCCCCCCCCCCCCCCCCCCCCCCCCCCCCCCCCCCCCCCCCCCCCCCCCCCCCCGCCCCCCCCTCGCCCCCAGCCCCCCCCCCCCCGCGCGCCCGCCCGGGCCGGCCCCACCCGACGTCACTCAGGTC
>Ga0182735_1000255_pt1 | contig 51738 bp, 53 predicted proteins | sample eDN5th30CKraftMG_FD_128524 | JGI IMG/M metagenome (GOLD analysis project Ga0182735, IMG submission 128524) | Enriched Miracle-Growth compost microbial communities from Emeryville, California, USA - eDNA 5th pass 30_C Kraft MG (version 2) (version 2) ...
CGGCGGCATGGTCGGAATAGTTGAGGCCGATGCACAGGAACTTGCCGACGCCGGCGACGCAGGCGCCGAGGCGGGGCTTGCCGGCCACCGCCGGCAGCGACTTCGGATCGAGCCTGGCAAGCGAAGCCAGCGATTCCGGATCGAGTGCGGCGCCGCCGATGTCGGCGACATGGCCCGACAGGTCGCGGATCACCCCGTCCGCATCGAGAAGGCCGGGCTTCTCCGACCCCGGCTCGCCAAAACGCAACAGTTTCATCACAGTCCTCCCAGAGCATTTCCAGCAAAAGTGTGAAACGGTTCTGCGTCCGGAAATGCGGCTAAACCAAAGAGATGGAGCGGTTCTCCTGATTCCGTGGAAACCAGAACCGCTCCAGATGCGGCGCACCGTACGTAAAGACCGCGCAAAGGCAAGCGGCGAAACCCGCCACGGCCCGCGGCCCTCGCAAAATTTCAGACTATGCGATCAGCCGACGAAGGCGCGCTCGACCACGTAGCTTGCCGGGTTCGCGAGCGACCCTTCCTCGAAGCCGAGGCTTTCGGCCAGTTCCTTCACGTCCTTCAGCATATGCATCGAGCCGCAGATCATGATGCGGTCGGTCTCGGGATCGAGCTTTTCGATGCCGAGATCGGCGTAGAACCTGCCGGATCCGATCAGCGCGGTGATGCGGCCCATGCGCTCCGTCTGCTCGCGCGTGGTCGAATTGTAGAGCGTGACCCGGCCCTCGGTCATCTCGCCGATCAGCGGATCGTCCTTCAGGGCCGCCACCAGTTCCTGGCCATAGAGCAGTTCGGCGCTGTCGCGGCAGGTGTGGGTCAGCACCACGCGCTCGAATTTCTCGTAGGTGTCGGGATCGCGCAGGACGCTGGCAAAGGGCGCGATGCCGGTGCCGGTGGAGATCATGAACAGGCGGCGCGCCGGCGTCAGCGCGTCGAGCACCAGCGTGCCGGTCGGCTTGGGGCGCACCAGCACGGTGTCGCCCGGCGCGATCTTCTGCAGATGCGAGGTCAGCGGCCCGTCCGGCACCTTGATCGAGAAGAATTCCAGTTCGTCGTCCCAGTTCGGACTGGCGACGGAATAGGCGCGGTAGACCGGCTTTTCCGCGTTGGGCAGGCCGATCATCACGAACTCGCCGGAGCGGAAGCGCAGCGACTGCGGCCGCGTGATGCGGAAGGAAAACAGCCGGTCGGTGTAGTGCCTGACCGACACCACGGTTTCGGCGTGGACATTGGCTGGGATGGGGAAGCGCGGCGTCTCGCCCGCGACCGCCTCGCCCGCAACCGCCTCGATTGCCGAACTGTGCTGCATGAACCGTTCCTCGTCGTGCCGGCGAACAGTCTTTCGCCGCGTGCCGTCGAACCAAACCGCCAAGCCCCGCCCTGAGCGCGAAGGACGCCTTGTCCGGCGCGCGGGTCAGAATCCGTTTTTGGAGGAGCCTTGCCTGCCCGGTTAGTAGTCCAAAGGGGACAATTGGGTCAAGATCGCTGACCAAACGCCTTGCGGGAGCGGATTTCCGCGGACCTGTCCATGGTGCCTCCCTCCTACGAAAGCAGCACGGGACAAGGCGGAGGCGCATTTATTTTCCGCATGATGCAACCTCAAGTTTTTGTTATGGTCCGCGCGTTCCGCACGGGGAATCAAGCGGCTTCGCAACCGGCCACGACAAGGAGAGGCTGATGCTGAAAGAATTTCAGGAATTCATTTCCAAGGGCAACGTCATGGACCTGGCGGTCGGCGTCATTATCGGCGCGGCCTTCGGCAAGATCGTCGATTCGCTGGTCAACGACATCATCATGCCGATCGTGGGCGCCATTTTCGGCGGCCTCGACTTCAACAACTATTTCATCGGTCTGTCTTCCGCCGTCACCGCGCCGTCGCTCGAGGCGGCAAAACAGCAAGGCGCCGTATTCGCCTATGGCAGCTTCATCACCGTGGTGCTGAACTTCCTCATCCTGGCCTGGATCATCTTCCTGATGGTCAAGGGCGTGAACAACATCCGCAGGCGCCTCGAGAGCGAGAAGCCGGCGCCGGCCGCCGCGCCGCCGCCCGCCGACGTGGCGCTGCTCACCGAAATCCGCGACCTGCTTGCGAAAAAGTAGAAACCGCCGATATATCAACCGAAATCCCCGGCCGGTTTCGGCCGGGGATTTTCGTTTCCGGCTCGACAAACGCGGCCGACCGTAGAAATGGACCTTCCATGAACCTGATCGAGACCCTGCGGACCGAAGCACGGGCGGCCCCCGAGAGCGGCATCGTCGAACTGGCCAATCATGGCCGCGACCGAAAAGGGCTGATCCCGCTCTGGGTCGGCGAAGGCGACATGCCGACGCCTTCCTTCATCACCGATGCCGCGACGGCCGCCCTTGCCGGCGGCGAGACCTTCTACACCCGGCAAAAGGGCATTACGGAACTGCGGCAGGCGCTCTCGCGCTACTACCAGCGGCATTTCGGCAGGCAGTTCCGCGAGGAGGAGTTCATCGTCACCGGCTCCGGCATGCACGCCATCCAGCTGGCGCTGGCCGCCCTCGCCGGCAAGGGCGAGGAAGTCGTCTACCTGTCGCCGGCCTGGCCCAATTTCGCCGCCGCCGCCGAGGTCGCCGGCGCCAGGGCAGTGCCGGTCGTGCTCGATCATTCCGACAACGGCTGGTCCTGCGACGTCGACAAGATCAGCGCGGCCGTCACCGAGCGGACACGGGCGATCTTCGTCAACACGCCGTCCAATCCGACCGGCTGGACCGCCGACCGGCAGACGCTGCAGGCGATCCTCGACCTGGCGCGCAGCAAGGGGCTGTGGATCATCGCCGACGAGATTTACTCGCTCTTCCACTACGGCCACGGCCGGGCGCCGTCCTTCCTCGACATCGCGCAGGACGACGACCGCATCCTGTTCGTCAACAGCTTTTCGAAGAACTGGGCGATGACCGGCTGGCGGGTCGGCTGGATGAAGGTCCACCCCTCGCTGCAGCAAGTATTCGAGAACCTGATCCAGTATTCCACCTCGGGCGTCGCCCAGTTCATGCAGCGCGGCGCCGTCGCCGCCCTCGACCAGGGCGACGGCTTCATCGCCGAGCAGGTGGAGCGTGCGAGGAAGGCGCGCGACCTTCTGTGTGCGATCCTCGCCGATACCGGGCGGGCGCGCTTCTCCGTGCCGCCCGGGGCGTTCTACCTGTTCTTCTCGGTCGACAGGATCAGCGATTCGCGCGCGGCCGCCTTCGACATCGTCGACCACGCCAATGTCGGGCTGGCGCCCGGAACCGCCTTCGGCCCCGGCGGCGAAGCCTGTTTCAGGCTGTGCTTCCATCGCCGCCTCGACCAAGTCGAGGAGGCCGCGCACCGGCTGGCGAAATGGATCCGGACGACCTGACCCGCGTCAGGTCATGTCCTTTGCGGCAGCGGCTTGGCAGTGTCGGGCTCGTCCTTGTTCAGGTCGCGCACGATATCCATGAAGCCCCGGAAGAAGCGCTCCATGTAGCCCATGGTCTTGTTGAACTCCTCCTCGGACGGAAGCTTCGATTCCAGGCGCGCCGAAAGCGAGTTCTCCAGCCTGTCCACGCGCTCGTCCAGCGCCTTGACCGACGCCTGCAGCCGGTCGACCTCGTCCTGGAACGCGGTGCGTTCGTCCGCCGCCATGCGGCAGACGAGCTGTCCGTCCAGGTCCCGGCATTTCGATATCGCGCCGGTCTGGGTGTCCATGCGGACATAACCGTCCGTGGTTTTCTCCAGCCGGTAGCGGCCGGTGTCCTCGGCCCTGACCGATGTCGCCATCAGGCAGGCAAGCAGGGCTGGACCAACGATATGCTGAAAACGCATGTTTTTCTCCATCAGCCGTCAGGGTTCCCTTATCGCATGTTTGCGCCCGAAATGGGGACGAACCCGGCCCTGCCCTTTTACCCGACCCTTATTGGGACTATAGCGCAGCCATGGCACGAACCATCTACAAGATATGCCCGCAGGAACTTTGGCGCGAAGCCGAGCGGAACGGCCGCTTTACCGGCGCGCCGGTCGACCTCGCCGACGGCTTCATCCACTTCTCCACCGCCGCGCAGGCACGGGAAACGGCCCGCAAGCATTTCGCCGGACAGGCGGACCTGCTTCTGATCGGCGTCGACGCCGGCAGGCTGGGCGAGGCGTTGAAATACGAGGTTTCGCGCGGCGGCGCGTTGTTCCCGCACCTTTACGGCGTCCTCGAACTCGATGCGGTAACGTCGGTCGAGCCGCTGCCGCTCGGCGCGGACGGGACGCATGTCTTTCCTGAAATGGACAGCCAATGAGCGTATTCGACCGGCTCGGCCAGAAATTCCTGTTCTGCCTCGATCCCGAGGTCGCCCACGGCCTGTCGATCAAGGCGCTCAAAAGCGGCCTCGTCCCGGCTGTCGCCCCGCGAACCGACAAGCGCCTGAAAGTTCAGGTGTGCGGGCTCGACTTTCCCAATCCGCTCGGCATGGCCGCCGGCTACGACAAGAATGCGGAAGTGCCGGATGCGCTTCTCCGCCTCGGCTTCGGCTTTGCCGAGGTCGGCACGGTGACGCCGCTGGCCCAGCCCGGCAACCCCCGGCCGCGCATCTTCCGCCTCGCCGGGGACGAGGCGGTGATCAACCGGCTCGGCTTCAACAACGAGGGTCATGAGGCCGCCGAGCGCCGCCTTGCCGCCCGCACCAGCCGTGGCGGCATCGTCGGCGTCAACATCGGCGCCAACAAGGACAGCGCCGACCGCACCCACGACTATGAACTCGGCGTTCGCCGCTTCGCCGGTCTCGCCTCCTACCTCACCGTCAATATCTCTTCGCCCAACACGCCCGGCCTGCGCTCGATGCAGGCGCGCGGCCAGTTGGCCGAACTGCTTTCCCGCGTCGTCGCCGCACGCGCCGACGCCGCCGGAAAGCCGCCGATCTTCCTCAAGATCGCACCCGACCTTGCCGAAGCCGAACTGGAGGACATCGCCGCCGAGGTCAGCGAAAAGCGGATCGACGGCCTCATCGTCTCCAACACCACGCTTTCACGGCAGGGGTTGCGCGACAGCCATTCGGGCGAGACCGGCGGCCTGTCGGGAAAGCCGTTGTTCGAGCGTTCGACCACCGTTCTCGCCAAGATGCGCAAGCTGTTGGGGCCGGAGGCGGTCATCATCGGCGTCGGCGGCGTCAATTCGGCCGAAACCGCGCTCGACAAGATCCGGGCCGGGGCCGATCTCGTCCAGCTCTACACCGGCATGATCTATGCCGGGCCGGGCCTGCCGGCGCGCATCGTTTCGGGCATGATCGACTTCGTCGGCCGCGAGGGCCTGCCTTCGATCCGCGACCTGCGCGACAGCGACCTATACCTCTGGGCCGCCAAGCCCCTCTAGACCCTGAACGCCGTCTGCACCCGCAGGCGCAGAAGGGCAAAGAGGCTGACGCCGCGCACCAGCAGGAAGACGTGCAGCGCCGCCCACAGGCCATGATTGCCGAGCGGCGCCAGTACCGTCATGGCCGCCACGAAAGCTGCCAGCGCCAGGAGCATCATGTTGCGCATGTCGCGCGACCAGGTGGCGCCGATGAACACGCCGTCCATCTCGAAGGCAAGCACGCCGCTGAGCGCCGTGAAGGAAGCCCAGGGCAGATAGCTTACGGCGATCTCCCTGACATCTTGGGCGGTGGTGATGAGGTCGATCAGACGGTCGCCGAACAGGAGAACCACCAGCGTGGCCGTGCCCGCAAGACCGAATCCCCAGAACACGGTCAGCGACACCGCCCGGCGGAAAGCCGCCTTCGCGTTGGCGCCGACCGCGCGCCCGGCCAGTTGCTCCGCGGCAGTGGCGAAGCCGTCGAGGAAGAAGCTCGATGCCATGAAGAAGTTCATGAGCACGGCGTTGGCCGCCAGAGTAACCGTTCCGAACTGCGCACCCTGCCGGGTGAACAGCGCAAAGGCGGCAAGCAGCGAGAAGGAGCGGATCATGATGTCGCGGTTGAGCGCCATCATGCGCACGAACGCGCCAAGGTCGAGGAGATGGTCTCGCGGCAGGCGCGGCATACGGCCGAAGCGGCGGATCACGATCGCCAGCCCCACCAGCATGGCGGAGAGCTCGCCGCCCACCGTTCCCCAGGCGACGCCCGAGACACCCCAGCCCAGTTCGAGGCCGAGCAGGATGGAAAGTCCGATGTTGACGCCGTTGAGCACCAGTTGCAGGAGCAGGCCGAGCCGGCCCTCGCCGCGCCCGAGCACATAGCCGAGGATGGCGTAGTTGACGAGCGAGAACGGCGCGCCGAGCAGGCGGATGCGGATATAGACGTCCATGGCGTCGTTGACGCTTCTTTCGGCATCCATGAACCATTGGCCGCCCAGCGAAATCAGCGGCGCCAGCGCTGCCAGGACGATGCCGGTGAGGCAGGCGAGCATGACGGCGCGCCAGAACACCGCCTGTTCCTCCATGTCGTCGCCACGCCCGAAGGCCTGCGCGACCAGCCCCGTGGTGCCGGACCGCAGGAAGTTGAAGGTGGTGAACACGACGTCGAAGACGAGCGCCCCGGCCGCGAGGCCGCCAAGCAGGGCCGCATCGCCGAACTGGCCGATCACCGCCGTATCGACCAACCCGAGCAGGGGCGTCGTCAGATAGGCAAGCGTCATGGGCACCGCAATCGCCAGTACCGAGCGGTTGGTGACCGCGAAAGAGCGTGATTCTACCGTTGAAGGCTGGGTCAGGGCTTTTTCCTCGGACGATTGCGGCCGCAACGACGATGTGCGCCGGTTCCAGGGTCCGGCGCAACATCCCGGTCGGCGCTGACAACCGAAAATCGACGCTGGCGCAGGCCGGCGGCCTATTTGCGATAGCTGGCCAGGCGCAGCAGGATAAAGGCCGGAATCACGATCGCGCCACCCAGCAGGAGATAGCCGAAGAACCGGTCGAGCGCATGGAAGCCCAGGTTCCAGATATCGATGAAGAACTGCTCGACGCCGTAAAGGACATCCAGCGGCGACCAGCCGAAGGCATTCATGACGATGCCGACGAGGAACGACACGACGATGAGCTTCAGGACCACCCGCAAGGGGCTGTCGCCGAGGAAGCGGTTGAGTGCGGACAAGGCGTGGCTCCAAAAACGGTTCGGTCGAAATCAGATACGTAGTTGTCGCGCCGGCTTCAACCCGGTTGCTTTACGATTGCCCGACGCCCCGGCTTCGTGGTAACAGGCTTCGCAGCGCGGGTATGGTGAAATGGTATCACAGGAGCTTCCCAAGCTTCTAGCGCGGGTTCGATTCCCGCTACCCGCTCCAGACAGCCCCTTTTCCAGCCAGCAATGCTGATCGGCGCAAAGGTCGCGGCGGAATCAGCCTGTCTTGCCCGGCGTTTCATGCCATAAGGGCCGCATGACCGAGCTTCCCGATCCCGATCGCTTCGCCCACGTCACCGACTGGGTCTTCGACCTCGACAACACGCTCTATCCGCACCACTCGAACCTGTTTTCCCAGGTCGACGTGCGGATGACGGCCTATGTGTCGGAATTGCTGAGGCTGCCGCGCGAGGAAGCGCGCGCCCTGCAGAAGGAACTTTACCAGAAATACGGCACCACGCTGAAGGGCCTGATGACGCTGCACGGCATCGACCCCGACGACTTCCTCGCCAAGGTGCACGACATCGATTATTCCTGGCTGGTGCCGGACCCGGTGCTCGGCACCGCCATCCACCAGCTTCCGGGGCGCAAGTTCATCTTCACCAACGGCGACCGCGGCCATGCCGAGCGCGCCGCGCGCCAGCTCGGCATCCTCGATTATTTCGACGCCATCTTCGACATCGTCGCCGCCGGCCTGACGCCGAAACCGGCGCGCCAGACCTACGAGAAATTCACCGAGCAATATGCGGTCACCGGGGCCAACGCGGTGATGTTCGAGGATCTGGCACGCAACCTGATCGAGCCGAAGGCACTCGGCATGACGACCGTGCTGGTTGTGCCGCGCAATTTCGAGCCCACCTTCTCCGAAATCTGGGAGAGCGACCCCGCCTATGACGATGCGGTGGACTTCGTCACCGACGACCTGGCGGGCTTTCTGGGCGCGATCACGGCCGGCGCCACCGGCGAGCCGCGATAAAGAGCGCCGCTCCTACAGTTTGTAGAATCGGCGGATGATTTCCCAGGCCTCGCCTGCCGTCTCGACATAGTCGATGATGTCCTGGTCGCCGGGGGTGATGGTTCCCTGCTCGGCGAGAAAATCGAGGTCGAGCGCGCGCTGCCAGAACGCCTTGCCGAACAGGATCACCGGCACGCGCTCCATGCGGCCGGTCTGGATCAGCGTCAGCGTCTCGAAGAACTCGTCCATGGTGCCGAAGCCGCCGGGGAACACCGCGACCGCCTTGGCGCGCATGACGAAATGCATCTTGCGGATAGCGAAGTAGTGGAAATTGAAGCACAGTTCCGGCGTCACATAAGGGTTGGGCGCCTGCTCGTGCGGCAACACGATGTTGAGGCCGATCGAGGGCGCGCCGACATCGTCGGCACCGCGGTTGCCCGCTTCCATGACACCCGGGCCGCCACCCGTCACCACCACGAACTCGCGGAAATAGGAGGAAGCCGACTGCTGCGAGCACAGGCGGGCGAATTCGCGCGCCTCGTCGTAATATCTGCTGTTTTTCTCGAGGTTCTTCTTCTGCGTCTCGTTCTTGGCCGCCCAGGCGTCGCCGCCGGGCTCGGGAATACGGGCGCCGCCGAACAGGATGACGGTCGAGCGGATGCCGCGCTCGGCCAGGGTCATCTCCGGCTTGAGCAGTTCCAGTTGCAGGCGGACCGGGCGCAGTTCGCGCCGCGTCATGAAGTCTTCGTCGTTCCAGGCCAGACGGTAGGTCGGAGCGCGCGTCTGCGGCGTATCCGGCACGCTTTTGACCCGTTCCAGATCCTCGTCCGAATGCGGAAGCGGCGTCCAGCCCGACTTTTCATCAACGTCCATGCATTTATCCCGACTCTTGCCTGCTTGCGTCGTCCGACGACGTCGAGTTGATTGACCCGGCCCGGACCTTAACATAGGGTCCGCGCGGTTTTGAAACAGGCTTTAGCCTAAGGCCTGCCACTTGGAAATGGATCAGCGCATGGCAAACCCCGATCTCGAAAGCCTCGAAAAAATCATCGACAAGGCGTTCGACGAGCGGGAAGGCATTTCCACCGCCACGCGCGGCGAAGTGCGCGACGCCATCGAAACGGCGCTCACCCTGCTCGACAAGGGCACGGCCCGCGTCGCCGAGCGGCAGGCCGACGGCAAGTGGCATGTCAACCAGTGGCTGAAGAAGGCCGTGCTTCTGTCCTTCCGGCTCACCCCCATGGAGATCATCGGCGGTGGCCCCGGCCAGGCGGTGTGGTGGGACAAGGTGCCGTCGAAATTCGACGGCTGGGGCGCGGTCGATTTCGAGCAGGCGGGTTTCCGCAGCGTTCCCTCCTCGATCGTGCGCCGTTCCGCCTATGTGGCGCCGGGCGTGGTGCTGATGCCGTCCTTCGTCAATGTCGGCGCCTATGTCGATTCGGGCACCATGGTGGATACCTGGGCCTCGGTCGGCTCCTGCGCGCAGATCGGCAAGAACGTGCACCTGTCCGGCGGCGTCGGCATCGGCGGCGTGCTGGAGCCGATGCAGGCCGGCCCGACCATCATCGAGGACAACTGCTTCATCGGCGCGCGCTCGGAAGTGGTCGAGGGCTGCATCGTGCGCGAAGGCTCGGTGCTCGGCATGGGCGTTTTCATCGGCCAGTCGACGAAGATCGTCGACCGCGCCACCGGCGAGATCTTCTACGGCGAGGTGCCGGCCAATTCGGTGGTGGTGGCAGGCTCCATGCCCGGCAAGCCGCTGCCGGGCGGCGAGCCCGGCCCTAGCCTCTATTGCGCCGTCATCGTCAAGCGCGTGGACGCCAAAACCCGCTCCAAGACCTCGATCAACGAACTGCTGCGGGATTGACGGCGGGCCGGGACCCGTCCATCTGTCAGCCCGGCTGAGCCCGCAGGGCTTGGCCGCCGCCCAAAACCATGGATCGGATCGTCGTGCCTGCAACACCGCAACTCATCTGGCTGTTCTTCAAGACACCGGGCCGCGTCAGCCGGCTGGTCTATTTTCTCGCCGGCCTGCTGGTGGCCATCGTTCAGGCCTTCCCGCTCTACCGCTTCACGCTGGTGGAGGAAGGGACGCCCGAAAGCCAGGTGTGGTCGGTGTTGTTCCTCATCGCCTTCCTCGCCTCGCTATGGTCGAATATCGCGCTGGCGGTGAAGCGGCTGCACGACTTCGACAAGGCAGGGTGGGCGGCCGGCATGCTGTTCGTGCCGGTCATTTCGTTCGTCGCCCTGTTCGTCCTGTGCCTGTTTCCCGGCACCCCCGGTCCCAACCGCTACGGCGAGCACACCAACGCCCCGCAATAGAGCGGCGGCACGCCCGTCTGGCGCATCGGTCCGGTGATGACAGGCCGCCGCCTTTCGACTATCGGTTGGGCCATGATGCTGCCTACCGATCCCGCCGAAAACCTCGCCACGCTTATCCGCTGCCCGTCGGTTACGCCCGCTGAGGGCGGCGCGCTCTCCGCCCTGGAGGCAATGCTGGCGCCGCTCGGATTCGCCGTCGAGCGCCCGACCTTTTCCGAGGACGGCACGCCTTCCATCGAGAACCTTTACGCGCGCCGCTCCGGCAACGGGCCGCACCTGATGTTCGCCGGTCACACCGACGTGGTGCCGGTCGGCGACGAGGCGGCATGGAAGCACCCGCCGTTTTCCGCGGCCGTCGCCCATGGCGAAATGTACGGGCGCGGCGCGGTCGACATGAAGGGCGGCATCGCCTGCTTCGTCGCCGCCGTCGCCCGCCATGTCGAAAAGAAGGGCGGACCGAAGGGCTCGATCTCGTTCCTGATCACCGGCGACGAGGAAGGTCCCGCCGTCAACGGCACCACCAAGCTGCTCGACTGGGCGGCCGCCCGGGGCGAGACGTGGGATGCCGCGATCGTGGGCGAACCCACCAACCCCGACGCGCTGGGCGACATGATCAAGATCGGCCGGCGCGGCTCGCTGTCGGGCATCGTCACCGTCAACGGCCGGCAGGGCCACGCGGCCTATCCGCATCTGGCGGACAATCCGGTTCGCGGCCTGATGGCGCTGCTCGACGCGCTGCTCTATCCCGCCTTCGACAAGGGCACGAAGGACTTCCAGCCGACCAACCTCGAAGTCACCAGCGTCGATGTCGGCAACCCGGCCACCAACGTCATCCCGGCCCGGGCGACGGCTTCCTTCAACATCCGCTTCAACGACAGCTGGAGCGCCGAGACCATCCAGGCCGAAATCCACAACCGCCTCGACCAGGGCGCGCGGCGCAGGAAATACCGGGCCGGCCGAAAAGAGGCGGTGGACTATGAACTCACCTGGCGCGAGCGCCCGAGCCATGTCTTCCTGACGCGCGACGACAAACTGATCCGGACGCTGGGCGGCTCGGTCCGGGCGGTCGTCGGAAAGACCCCGGCGCTGTCGACTTCGGGCGGCACTTCCGATGCGCGTTTCATCAAGGATTATTGTCCCGTGGTCGAGTTCGGGCTGGTCGGCAAGACCATGCACATGGTGGACGAGCGCGTGGCCCTTGCCGACCTCGAAGGCCTGACCCAAATCTACGAGCGCTTCCTCGACGACTGGTTCGGGGAGGCGTGAGGACAGGTCGATGCTGGTCACGGCGGATGAAACGCAGGCTTCGCTGGCCGGTGCCTGGCGTCTGATGCTGGGCAAGGCCGATGGCCAGCGCCTGCTCGACCTCAGCGCCGACGGTTTCTGGAACTCCTTCTATGCCATGGTGGTCGCCGTTCCCGCCCTCGTCGTCGGCTGGGTCGGCATCGCCAACGAGATCGGTGATCCGGACGCCTTCTCCACGCGGCTTTCCCTGCTGGTGCGGCTGGCCGCCGTCGATTTCGGCGCCTGGGTGCTGCCGCTGGCCGGCCTTGCGCTCGTCGCCCCGCGCGTCGGCATCGGCGGGCGTTTCGTCGCCTATGTGGTGGCCAGCAACTGGGCTTCGGCCATCATTGCCTGGCTGATGCTGCCGGCCGCCCTGGCGCGGCTGCTGCTGCCGGAAGGCAGCGGGGTGGCGGGCTTCGTATCGGTGGCCTGCTTCCTGCTGTCCATGGTGCTGACCTGGCGCATGACCAACGCCGTCATCGGCAAGGGCCCGGCGGTGGCCACCGCCGTCTTCACCGGCATGTTCGCCGGTTCGCTGGTGGTGCTGTTTGCCTTGCAGGGACTGCTCGGCATCACCATTCCGCAGGACGCCTATACGTCCGGATAATCGACCTTCGTCAGGAACAATCCGTCCGGCGGGGCAACCTGGCCGCAGGCAGCCCGGTCGCGCGCATCGAGTGCTGCCCTGAGGTCGGCGGCCGACCAGGCGCCGTCGCCGACCCGCTTCAGCGACCCGACCATCGAGCGCACCTGGTTGTGCAGGAAGGACCGCGCCGAGGCGCGTATCTCGATGAGATCGCCGTCGCGCGTGATCTCCAGCCGGTCGAGCGTCCGAACCGGGCTCGCCGCCTGGCACTGCGTCGAACGGAAGGTGGTGAAATCGTGCCGGCCGAGCAGCTTGGCAGCGGCTTCGTGCATGGCCTCGGCGTCGAGCCGCTTCGGCACCCACCAGACCTTGCCCGCCTCGAGCGCCGCCGGCGCGCGCCGGTTGAGGATGCGGTAAAGATAATGGCGGCCGAGCGCCGAAAAGCGGGCGTCGAAATCTTCCGCGACCGGCGTCGCCTTCAGGATCGAGACCCGTTCGCCCGCCATCTGCAGATGCGCGTTGACGGCATCGCGTACCTTGTCGCCCGTCCAGGCCTTGGCGAGGTCGGCATGCGCCACCTGGCCGGTGGCATGGACGCCGGCGTCGGTGCGGCCGGCGCCACGCAGCGAAATGACGTCGCCGCAGAATTTCGCGATCGCCTGCTCTATCGCCTGCTGCACCGTGGGCAGGTCGGCCTGTCGCTGCCAGCCGGCATAGGCGCTGCCGTCATATTCGATGTCGAGGCGAAAACGCGGCATGCCGGGGCGACGGGGTCAGGCGGCCAGCGCGTCGAAGGCCGTGGCGTAGACCAGCCGGCCCGTCTCCGGCGCCTCGCCCCATGCCAGCGCCTGCAAGGCCTCGCCCTGCCAGGGGCTTTCGAAGCCGGCGGCACGCGCATGGCTGTAGCCGAAGCGGCCGTAATAGGCGGGATCGCCCAGAACGATGGAAAGCCGCTCGCCGGCTGCCTTCAGGCGCACATGCGCCTCGCGGACCAGCGCGCCGCCGATGCCCGTGCCGTGGAAGGACGGATCGACCGCCAGCGGCGCCAGCGCCACCGCCGCGAATTCCTTGCCGGCGTGGTGCACATAGAGCCGCGAAAACAGGATGTGGCCGATGACCTGGCCGTCTTCCTCGGCGACCAGTTCGACGATCGCGTCGCCATCGGTCACCAACGCGTCGACCAGTCCCGCCTCCGCGGACTGACCGAAAGCGTGTTCCTCCACGAGCCGGATCGCATCGCGATCGCGCGGCGTAGCCGGCCGTATCGACATCATGCTCATGATAGTTTCGTTCCTTCTTGCATGCGTGTACCGCGCAGGAATTCCGACGCGCTGACCGCCTTGCCGCCCGCCCGTTGCAGTTCCACCAGCCTGACCGCGCCCGCAGCGCAAGCCACCGTCAGCCGGTCGTCGAGAATGCTTCCCGGCTCGCCCGAACCCGTGGTAAGCGCCGAGCGCAGCAGTTTCAGCCGTTCCTTGCGCCCGCCGATTTCCCCTTCGCACCACGCGCCGGGAAACGGCGACAGGCCGCGAATGTGGTTATGGACGGTGACGGCGGGAAGCGTCCAATTGACGCGGGTTTCCGCCTTGTCGATCTTTTTGGCGTAGGTGACGCCCTCGTCCGCCTGCGGCGTAAACGCAAGCTCGCCGGCTTCCAGGCGCGCCAGCGCCGCCGTCATCAGTTCGGCACCCGCCGTCATCAGGGCATCGTGCAGGTCGCCAGCGGTCATGTCGGGCGCTATCGCGACCCTTTGCACGGCCGCCACCGGCCCGGTGTCCAGGCCCTCCTCCATCCGCATCACCATCATGCCCGTCTCGGCGTCGCCGGCCATGACGGCGCGCTGGATCGGGGCGGCCCCGCGCCAGCGCGGCAGCAGCGAGGCATGGCCGTTAAGGCAGCCGAGGCGCGGCGCATCGAGAACGGGCTTCGGCAACAGCAGGCCGTAGGCGACGACCACGGCGACATCGGCGCCAAGGGCGCGGAACGCCGCCTGCTCGCCCTCGCCCTTGAGCGAAACCGGGGTGCGGACCTCGAGGCCGAGCCTCTCGGCCTCGCGCTGCACCGGAGAAGGCGTCAGTTCCAGCCCGCGGCGGCCGGCGGCGCGGGGCGGCTGCGTATAGACGGCGGCGATCTCGTGCCCGGCCTCGACTAAGGCGCGCAGCGTCGGCACGGAAAATTCCGGCGTGCCCATGAAGACGACGCGCAGCGCCATGGCCGGTCAGCCGGCCATCCTGCCGGGGACCTTGTCCCGCGCCAGTTTCTTGAATTTCTTGACCACCATGTCGCGCTTGAGCTTGGAAATGTGGTCGATGAACAACACCCCCTCGAGATGGTCGATCTCGTGCTGCAGGCAGGTCGCCATCAGGCCTTCGGCCTCCATCTCCTGCATCTTGCCGTCGCGGTCGAGATAGCGCACCCGCACCGTCGCCGGGCGCTCGACCTCGGCATAGTAATCGGGGATCGACAGGCAGCCTTCCTCGTAGACCGAGCGCGCGTCGGCCTTCTCCAGGATTTCGGGGTTGATGAAGACGTGAGGCGCCGGCTCCTCGCCCTCCTTGGCGAGGTCGATGACCAGCATGCGCAGCGGTTCGCCGATCTGGATCGCGGCAAGGCCGATGCCGGGCGCGTCATACATGGTTTCCAGCATGTCGTCGGCCAGCTTGCGCAACGGCGCGTCGACCCGCTCGATAGGCTTTGAAACCTGACGCAGGACCGGATCGGGGAGAATGATGAGCGGCTTGATCGACATGCGCTTCACCTAAGACCTCGGACAAACAGCGTCAACCAGCCGCAGCGTGCCGGAACGAATTTCCAAAGGCGGTTGATCACCGCCGGCCCCATGCCCTCGATGACAGCCCTGGCTACAGCAGCCCGAGTTCGGAATCCGTGGCGGCGGGACCGTATTTGGCACGCGGCGGCCACGGGCGATCCTGCCAGCGCGGATCGAAGGCGAAGCTGGACAGCTTGCGCCCCGGCAGCAGCGCGCCGTTTCCCGCGCCCATGGCATAGTCGTAGTAGAGCTTGACGATCTCCTCCCTGGAGACCTGCTGGGCGGCAGGATGCGCCAGGCAGGCATCGCGCCAGCGGCGCACGCGTTCCAGGCCCGGTTCGGCAATGTCGAAATCCTCGTAATAGTCCAGGAACCAGAAGCGCATGAACATCGGCGTGAACACGGCCTCGGCCAGCCCGAACCGGTCGAACAGCCAGGTTCCGGCCGGATTCTGCCATTCGAGGAAGTCGTCGAGCCGGCGGTACTGGGCGATCATCGCCTGGCGGCAGGCTTCGCGCTTTTCCCGGTCCTGGTTCATCACGAAGCGATAGCCCGCCCCGGTGAAATCGCCTTCCATGGCGACCAGCATCGCCTCCACGGCGCGCTCGTAGGGGTCGGCCCGCGCCACCGGCTTTTCCGCGAACAACTCGTCGAGATGGCGCAGGATGACCAGGCTCTCCTTCAGGACACCGCGCGGGGTCTGCATGATCGGCAGCGCCGTCGTGCCGCGCGACAGCGCCAGCAACGCGGGATCGCGCGACCGGGTGATGTCGACCACCGAGAAGCGGACCGCGTCGCGTTTTCCCTTCAGTTCCAGCAGGATTTCCAGCCGCTGCGAAAACGGGCAGACGGGGATGTGATAGACGACGATGTCCGTTTCCATGGTGTTTCCCTCAAGCCGGACCGGTTATGCCGGCGCTAGTTCGGCATCTTTCGTCGCGCTTCGCAACTGAAATACCGGTGCGCCGAGCACAGTCAACCGGCTGTTTGTTCCCTTTTTGATCTGGTGAGCGACCGCGAATCGGCTATGTTCGCCGCATGAATGAAACGGCCTCCTCCCTGTCCGAACCTTTCCTGCGGCTCGGCGCGACGACGATCACGCTGGGCCAGGCGATGGCGGTTGGCGCAGTCCTGTTCCTGCTTCTGGCTTGCGCATTGGTTGCCGCCCTGTGGCGGTCGGCCAAGGCCCGCGAGCAGGCCGCCGCAGAAGCCGCCGCGCAGGCACGGGAGGCCGAGGCGCGCATGGCGGCCATCGTGCAATCCCAGGCCGAGATGCAGGGCCGCATCGGCGCCATCGCCGAAGTGTTCGGCGCCCGGCAGGCCGAGCTTACGCAATCGATCGGCCAGCGGCTCGACGCCATGACCGGCCGGCTCGGCCAGACCATGAGCGAGCAGACGAAGTCCACCCACGAAAGCCTGGCGAAACTCCAGGAACGGCTGGCCGTCATCGATACGGCGCAGAACAACATCCAGTCGCTGGCCGGCCAGGTGGTGCAGCTACAGGCGATCCTGTCCAACAAGCAGACGCGCGGCGCCTTCGGCCAGGCGCGCATGGAAGCGATCGTCGCCGACGGCCTGCCGATGGGCGGCTACGAATTCCAGACGACGCTGTCGAACGGCAACCGCCCCGATTGCCTGATCCATATGCCGAACGGCGCGCCGGCACTCGCCATCGACGCGAAATTCCCATTAGAAGCGTGGAATGCGATTCGCGCAGCCGAAGGCGCGGAGGCGCAGAAGATGGCCGCGCAGGCCTTCCGCCGCGACCTGGAAGTGCATATCCGCGACATCTCGGAAAAATACCTGATCCAGGGCGAGACGCAGGACACCGCCTTCATGTTCGTGCCGTCGGAATCGGTGTTCGCCGAGATCCACGAGCATTTCGAGGCGATAGTCCACCGGGCGCACCGGGCGCGCATCGTCATCGTCTCGCCGTCGCTCTTGATGCTGTCCATCCAGGTTATCCAGGCGATCCTCAAGGATGCGCGCATGCGCGAGCAGGCGCATCTCATCCAGGGCGAGGTGGTGCGGCTGATGGAGGACGTGGCGCGCGTGGACGAGCGGGTGCGCAAGCTGCAAACCCATTTCGGCCAGGCCGCCAGGGACATCGACGACATCCTGATCTCGACCGCCAAGGTGACCCGGCGCGGCGAGAAGATCGAGGCGCTGGAGTTCGGCGTGCCGGACGCTCCCGACAGCGCGGCGGCAAAGCCGGACAAGCATTCGGTGGATTCCAAGACCGGCCAGCTTCGGCTGCGGGTCGTGGAGCGCGACGACTGAAAACAACGCCTGATCGCGCTCAGGCGGGCGGGCGATGTCTTATTGCCGCAACACTAGCAGATTTCATGCCAGTTATGCGGTTTTGGCGCTTGAAATCCCGGTTTCCGGGCGTATGTAAGCGTCGCAGATCGACTACAGGGAACTAGACTTGGCTATCTATAGGGAAAAAGACATTTTCGAGCGGCGCAATGCCGCGAACGAGGCGAAGAAGGCACTTCTGGAGCGTTTCAAGGCAAGACCGGCAGAAGACGATCCGGCGGTGCTGGCACGTAAGGCGGAACGTCAGGCCATTCTGGAGGCCCGTGCAATACGCGAAGCCGAGAAGGCGAAGCTGAAGCAGGAGCGGCTGGCACGCGAAGCGGCCGAACGCGCCGCACGCGAAGCAGCCGAAGAGGCGGCGCGCCTTGCCGCCGAAGAGATCGCGCAGGCCGAGGCCAAGCGCAAGGAAGCCGAAGAGAACGAGCGGATCGCCCGTTTGCTTTCCGACGAAGCAGAGCGCAAGGCCAAGCGCGATGCGCGTTACGCCGCGCGAAAGCAGCGCGTCGGCAGGGCCCCGCCTGGCTTCACCGCCCGCTAAGACCACGAACGTTCTTCGCCGAAGCGCGAGCCAAGAACATACGGCTGGAATGGCCCCTGCCCCAGCCCTGAACAAAAAGTCGGGACGACCGCAGGGTCGCCCGGCTTTTTTCATGCGCCGTGCTTGTCAGGCCGCCAGCTTGAGCCCGATAATGCCGCAGACGATCAAGGCAATGCAGCCCAGGCGGGCGGCCGTCGCGGGTTCACCCAGAAGCCAGATGCCGAGCAATGCCGTGCCGACGGTGCCGATGCCCGTCCATACCGCGTAGCCGGTACCGACCGGCAGCGTCTTCAGCGCCAAGCCGAGCAGGATCACGCTGACGAGCATCGACAGGGCGGTGAAAACCGTCGGCATCAGGCGCGAAAAGCCCTCGGTGTATTTCAGGCCTATCGCCCAGCCGACCTCGAACAGGCCGGCAAAAAACAGGTACGTCCACGCCATTTGAAGACTCCATCAAGTGGGCGGGTCGTCCCGGCCGGATTTTACGGGAACGGCAAGGTCGTCCTTGCCGGCAGGCTAGAGCGGCTCTGATTTTACTATGGAACCAGCAAAACCGCTCTATCTCACTGGTTAGTCGCATTTCCAGCAAAACCGTTTCACGATTTTCCCGGAAACGCTCTGGCCTATTTTTCCTTCAGCCGCGTCGCCTGCACAGGAGGAGCCTTGAACGCCGGAGTCGCCGGTGCCGGCTTCTTCGCGTCCTTCTTGGGTTTGCGAGGCTCCTTGCCCGGCTTCATCGCACCCTTGGCCATGATTCGCTCCTGCGTTTGGCTGTCGTGGCACTCAACCAAGTCTTGCAGCGTACCGCAAGACCCATCGCGACAGGCCTTGCATATAGGAAATTACCGGCCGCTTTGAAGGCTCGGGCAGGCCCGGCCGGGAAAACCGGCCAGCATTTTCCCGCAACGCGCGGCGGCGCTAGCCGTGCGCGATCATGACGTGGCGGACGGCGGTGTAGTCCTCCAGCGCGTAGAGCGACATGTCCTTGCCGTAGCCGGACTGCTTCAGGCCGCCATGCGGCATTTCATTGGTCAGCATGAAATGCGTGTTGATCCAGGTGCAGCCATATTGCAGGCGCGCGGCCGTGGCCATGGCGCGCGAAATGTCCTTCGTCCAGACGGACGAGGCCAGCCCGTAGTCGCTGTCGTTGGCCCAGTTGACCGCCTCGTCGGCATCCGAGAAGCGGGTGACCGAAACGACCGGGCCGAACACTTCGCGGCGCACGATCTCGTCCTCCTGCAAGGCGCCGGTAACGACGGTCGGCTGGTAGAAGAAGCCCGAGCCCTCGCCCGGCTTGCCGCCGGTGGTGATCTCGATGTGCTTCAGTTCCGAGGCGCGCTCGACGAAGCTGGCGACGCGGTCGCGCTGGCGGCGCGAAATCAGCGGGCCGATCTCGTTCTCGGTATCGTCGGGGAGGTTGTAGCGGATGGTCGAGACCGCCGACGTCAGGTCGGCGACCAGCCGGTCATACACCTTCTTGCCGGCGTAGATGCGGCAGGCGGCGGTGCAGTCCTGCCCGGCATTGTAGTAGCCGAAGGCGCGCAGGCCGTTCACTACCGCTTCCATGTCCGCATCGTCGAAGACGATGACGGGAGCCTTGCCGCCCAGTTCCAGATGCGTGCGCTTCACCGACTTCGCGGCGGCCTGCAGCACCTTCTTGCCGGTGGCGACGTCGCCGGTGATCGAGATCATGTTGACGCGCGGATGGTTGATGAGCGGGCTGCCGACGCTCTCGCCCCGGCCCAGCACTACGTTGACGACGCCTTCGGGCAGGATATCGCCGAAGATTTTCGCCAGTTTCAGCGCCGTCAGCGGCGTCTGCTCGGAAGGCTTGAAGACGACCGTGTTGCCGCCGGCAATGGCCGGCGCCAGCTTCCAGGCCATCATCATCAGCGGGTAGTTCCACGGCGCGATCGAAGCGACGATGCCGATCGGATCGCGGCGGATCATCGAGGTGTGGCCGGGCAGGTATTCACCCGCCACCTGCCCCGGAAGGGTGCGCACCGCGCCGGCGAAGAAGCGCCAGCAGTCGACGATCGCCGGAATCTCGTCGTTCAGCACCGCGTTGATCGGCTTGCCGCAGTTCAGCGCCTCCAGCGCGGCGAAGCCCTGCGCCTCCGCCTCGATGCGGTCGGCGATCTTCAGCAGATAGCCCGAGCGCTCGGCCGGCGTGGTGCGCGACCAGGTCGCGAACGCCTTCTCGGCCGCGGCGACGGCGGCATCGATCTGCGCCGGCGAAGCCTCGGGCAGGTCGAGAATGGCTTCCCCGGTCTTGGGGTTGAGGACCGCTTCCTCGGCCTCGGTGCCCGCTTCGAATTTCGAGCCGATCAGCATCTGGGTGTCCATGAGAATCTCCCTTATTTGCCCGATCCGGCGATCTGGTCGCCGTCGCGGGTCAGGTAGTAGGCAAGAAGGATCGGCAGCAGGGTGACCAGCACCACCACCATGGCCACGACGTTGGTGACGGGGCGCTGGCGCGGACGGATCAGTTCCTCCAGCATCCAGATCGGCAGCGTCTGCTGCTGGCCGGCGGTAAAGGTGGTGACGATGACCTCGTCGAAGGACAGCGCGAAGGCGAGCATGCCGCCGGCCAGCAGCGCCGTCGCGATGTTGGGCAGCACCACATAGCGGAAGGTCTGCAGCCCGTCGGCGCCGAGATCCATCGACGCCTCGATCATCGAGCCCGAAGTGCGGCGGAAGCGGGCGACGGCGTTGTTGTAGACCACCACCACGCAGAAGGTGGCGTGGCCGAGCACGATCGTCCAGAACGAGAACGGAATGTCGGCCAGCGAGAAGGCCGAGCGCAGGGCGATGCCGGTGATGATGCCGGGGAGCGCGATCGGCAGGATGACGAGCAGCGAGATCGTCTCGCGGCCGAAGAATTTGGTGCGCGAGACGGCCGCCGCGCACAGCGTGCCCAGCACCAGCGCGATGACGGTGGAAATGCAGGCGACGCGCACCGACAGCGACAGCGCCTCCCACACATCGGGGCGGTTCCAGGTGACGGCAAACCACTGCGTGGTCAACCCCGGCGGCGGCCACTGGTAGCTGCGCTCCTCGGTGGTGAAGGCGTAGACGAAGATCAGCAGGATCGGCAGATGCAGGAACAGCAGGCCGCAGGCGGCGGCTATCTTGAGGCCGAGCGGCGTGTGCTGGGAGCGATCAGAGCGCATCGAACGCCCCCAGTTTCTTCGCACCCCACAGATAAAAGCCCATGATGACGATCGGCACGACCGTGAAGGCGGCGGCGAGCGGGATGTTGCCGGCGGTGCCCTGCTGGGCATAGACGGCCTGGCCGATGAACAGGCGCGAGGTGCCGACGATCTGCGGCACGATGTAGTCGCCGAGCGTCAGCGAGAAGGTGAAGATCGAGCCAGCGACGATGCCGGGCAGCGCCAGCGGGAAGATCACGGTCCGGAACGTCTGCCGCGGCGAGGCGCCGAGGTCGGAAGACGCCTCGACCAGATTGGCGGGCACGCGCTCCAGCGCCGCCTGCATCGGCAGGATCATGAACGGCAGCCAGACATAGACGAAGACGATGAAGGTGCCGGTGAAGGAGACCGACAGCGAATTGCCGCCGACATAGGGCAGCGACAGCCAGGCGTCGAGCACCCACAAAAGATGCAGCTTGGCCAAGAGCCAGTTCAAGATGCCTTCCTTGGCGAGGATGAGCTTCCAGGCGTAGATCTTGACCAGGTAGCTCGACCACAGCGGCAGCATGACGCCGAGATAAAACAGCGCCTTCCAGCGGCCGCGCGCATAGCGCGCCGCGTAATAGGCGATCGGGAAGGCCACCACGATAGAGGCGAGCGTCACGCAGGCCGCCATCACCACGGTGCGGATGATGATGTCGACATTGGCGGGCTGGAGCAGGTCGCCATAGGTCTTCAGCGTCAGTTCGTGGTTGATGAGGCCCGAAAACTCGTCGATCGAAAAGAAGCTCTGCGCCAGGAGCGCGATCAGCGAGCCGATATAGACGATGCCGAGCCACAGCACCGGCGGCAAAAGCATGATGAGCAGCAGCAGCGTCGGCTTGCGCCAGAAGGCGTCAGACAGCACCCCGCGCACGCCGCCCGAAGGCGGCAGGATGGCCCTTCGGACCTCGATGACGGGAGCGGAAACGGCGGTCATCACGCCCCTTCCTCCATCAGGTGCAGCTGCTCGCGGTTGAAGGTCAGCGTCACCTCCTCGCCGGCCTCCGGCAGGGCCGCACCGGCGGGAACCGTCGCATGCAGGCGCAATCCTTCGGCTTCGAGCAGCAGCTTCGTGGTCGCGCCGAGGTAGTTGGTGGAAACCAGCCGTGCCGGCACGCCCTCGCCGGCAACCTTGCGGCCGACACGGATCGCTTCCGGCCGCAGGCTTGCCCAGCGATGCTGGCCCGACCATCGCTGCACGAAGTCCGGCGGCAGGACGTTGGAGGAGCCAACGAAGTCGGCGACGAAACGGGTGGCGGGGCGCTGGTAGATTTCTTCCGGCGTGCCCACCTGCATGATCCTGCCGTCGTTGAAGACGGCCACGCGGTCTGCCATGGACAGGGCTTCGCCCTGGTCGTGGGTGACGAAGACGAAGGTGATGCCGAGCGCCTTCTGCAACGCCTTCAGTTCTTCCTGCATGTTCTCGCGCAGCTTGAGGTCGAGCGCGCCGAGCGGCTCGTCGAGCAGGAGTACCCTCGGCTGGTTGACCAGCGCGCGGGCGAGCGCGACGCGCTGGCGCTGGCCGCCCGACAACTGGCCGGGCCGGCGTGCCCCGTAACCGGGCAGTTGCACCAGCGACAAGGCCTCCTCGGCCGCCTTGTAGCGCTCGGCCTTGCCAATTCCCTTGACCATCAGCCCATAGGCGACGTTGTCGAGGATGTTGAGGTGCGGAAACAGCGCATAGTCCTGGAACACGGTGTTGACGTTGCGCCGATAGGGCGGAACGCCTTCGGCCCGCTCGCCGAAGATGGAGATCGAGCCGGACGTCGGCTGCTCGAACCCGGCGATCAGCCGCAGGCATGTCGTCTTGCCGGAGCCGGACGGCCCCAGCATGGCGAAGAACTCGCCGGCCCCGACATCGAGGTCGACCGCATCGACGGCGCGCACGCTGCCGAAATGGCGCGAGACTTGTCTGAAAGAAACAGCTGCGGTCATGGGTTCACTCTCGAAAGTCAGCGCTGCCCCTCACCGCCCTGCCGGGCACCTCTCCCCGCAAGAGGCGGGGAGAGGAAGACAGCTTCGACGCCGGTGCTCCCTCTCCCCGTTTCATGGGGAGAGGGTAGGGGTGAGGGGCGGCACGAGCCTGGGAGGCTTGTCGCCTCAGCGGCCGCCGATCACACCGATATAGTCCGACACCCAGCGGTAGTAGGGCACGCACTGGTCGTTCTGGCTGGCGCACTGGGAAACCGGCGTCTTCCAGAACTTGATCTTGTCGAAATTGTCGAAACCGTTGGTGGCGCAGCCCTCGTCGGTCAGCAGTTCGTTGCCCTTGCAGGCGGCGGGCACCACCGGCACCGAGCCGAACCAGGCGGCGAGATCGCCTTGCACCTTCGGCTTCAGCGAATGCTCCATCCACATATAGGCGCAGTTGGGATGCGCCGCCTCGGCGTGCAGCATGGTGGTGTCCGACCAGCCGGTCGCCCCCTCTTCCGGAATGGTCGAGGCAATCGGCTGCTTGGCGGCAACCAGCGTGTTGACCTGGAACGGCCACGACGAGGAGGCGACCACGCCCTCGTTCTGGAAATCGTCGACCTGGATCGCGGCATCGTGCCAGTAGCGGCCGACCAGCGTGCGCTGGAAGCGCAGCAAATCGAGCGCGGCCTTATACTGGTCCTCGTTCAGCTCGTACGGGTCCTTGATGCCGAGTTCCGGCTTGTGCGCCATCAGGTAGTTGGCGGCGTCGGCGATATAGATCGGGCCGTCATAGGCCTGTACCCGGCCCTTGTTCGACTTGCCGTCGGACAAGGTCTGCTCCTCGAACACCACGTTCCAGCTCTTCGGCGCCTCCTTGAAGATGTTGGTGTTGTACATCAGCACGTTCGGCCCCCACTGGTAGGGAACGCCGTAGTGCACACCCTTGACGGTGTACCAGGGCGCGTTCTGCAGGCGCTCGTCCACCGTCTTCCAGCTCGGGATGAGATCGACGTTGACCGGCTGCACGCGCTTGCCGGCGACCAGCCGCAGCGAGGCGTCGCCGGAGGCGGTGACGAGGTCGAAGCCGCCCTCGTTCATCAGCGCCACCATCTCGTCGGAAGTGGCCGCGGTCTTGACCGTCACCTTGCAGCCGGTCTCCTTCTCGAAATCGCTCACCCAGTCATAGGCCTTGTCAGTCTCGCCGCGCTCGATGTAGCCGGGCCAGGCGACGATCGACAGCGCGCCCTCGCCCTTGCCGATCTCCTTGAGCATTTCCTGCGCGCTCGCCTGGCCGACAAAGGCCAGCGCCATCGTAAGAGCCGTGCATGATTTCAGAAACGATTGCATGTCGAACCTCCCGTTTGGCGGGGGCCGACCCTCCCGGCTCCCCCCTCGAGCCAAAGGTGTCGCAAATTTTTCGCATTCGCAAATTCATTTATGGGAAGGTCGCTATCGGTTTTACCGATAGGAAACGCTCCCAAGCCGCTGGCGCAGCACGCGCTGCGACTGGGCGATGCCGATGAAGTCGCGCGCCGATTGCGGCAAGGTCGAGCCGCGCCGCCACACCATGCCCACCTGCACCACAGGCAGGGCGCCGGAAATGTCGCGGCTTTCGATGCGGTCGCCTTCCAGCGACCAGGGGCGGTAGACGAGGTCGGGCAGCAGCGCGACGCCGGCGCCGGTGGCGACGAGGCTGCGCACCGCCTCCACCGAGCGCGTGCGGAAGGCGACGTTGGGCTTGGCGCCGATCGCGGCCAGCAGCGGCCCGGCGCTTTCCTCGATCTCGTCCACCGTCAGCATGATCAGCGGCTCGCCGGCAAGGTCGCTGATGCCGATGATCTCGGTCGAGGCGAGGCGGTGGCTGAGCGGCAGCCACAGCCGGTAGGCCGATACTTCGAGGATTTCCGATTGCAGCGCCATGCGGTCGCGCAGGTTGGAGGTGACCATGACGGCGATGTCGAGCTTGCCGCCGACCAAGAGATGCTCGAGGTAATCGCCATTGTCCTCGATGGCCGACACTTCCACGCCCGGATAGGCGCGGCGGTAGCGCGCCAGGAGATCGGACAGCACATAGCCGGCGACCAGCGAGGTGACGCCCAGTTGCAGGCGGCCGCCGACCACGGTCTGCTCGCCGGAAAAGGCGCGGCGGGCGTCCGACACGTTGGCCAGTATCTTGGTGGCGTGGCGCAGGAACTGGTGGCCCTTGTGGGTGATGTTGAGGCCGCGCGAATGGCGCTCGAACAGTTCCACGCCGAGATCGCGCTCCAGTTCCCGGATCGCCTCGGTCACCGACGATTGCGAGATCGACAGGTGTTGCGCGGCGCCCGACACGGTGCCCTGCTCGGCCACCGCGACGAAAAACTGCAACTGCCTGATCGAAAACGCCATCGCCCGATTAAGCACGGATCGGCGGGAACGCGAAAGAGCCCCCACGCCGCTTTGCGTCCGCCCTAGCTGACGCCCTTGGGCACGTTCTCCGGCGGCACCGTCGCCACCGTGTTCTGGCGGTGGAAGATGAACAAGCCGGCGAGCACGACGACGCCGGCGCCGATCAGGATACGCGGGCCGGGCACGTCGCCGAAGAAGATCAGGCCGAAGACGATCGCCCACAACAGCAGCGTGTAGTGCAGCGGCGCCAGCGTCGAGGCGGGCGCCAGCTTGAGGGCGCGCGTGATCAGGAGATGGGCGACGCAGGAGACGATGCCGAGAAGGGCCATGGCGCCGATATCGAAGGCGGTCGGCGTCTGCCAGGTGCCGATGGTCAGCACGCCGCCGGCCACCAGCGTGCCGACCGTCTGCCAGGTAACCAGCGAGGTGTCGCTGGTGCCGCGCAGACGGCGGTTGAGGACGATGCCGAAGGCAAAGGACAGGCTGCCGACCAGCGCGAAGATCGACGGCAGCGAGAACGCGGAGGACGACGGCTTCAGCATGATCAGCACGCCGCAGAAACCGACGAGGATCGCCGTCCAGCGCCGCCAGCCGACCTTCTCGCCAAGCAGGAGGTGCGACAGCGCCGCGACATAGATCGGCCCGGCCATGTAGAAGCTCATGACATCGGCAAGCGGCAGATAGACCACGGCGGCGTAGAAGAGCATCGTGTCCAGCGTCATGGCCAGCACGCGCAGGAACTGCAGGTCGCGCCGCTCCATATGGAACAGCTTGGCGCTGCCCTGCCGGGCCAGCATCGGCCCGAGGACGACGAACGCGCCGATCGAGCGGATCAGCACCACCTGCCCGACCGAGAAGGAAGCGACCAGCCATTTGCCCATGGCGTCGTTGAGCGCGAACATGAAGTCGCCCGCCAGCATCAGCAGGATGCCGACGACAAGCACGTTACGGACCGGAATTTGAGTGACCGAGGTCATCGATGCTGCATCTCACAGAATGAACGGGTCCTGCCCAAGTCCGCACACCGCCGATGGCGCGCTTTAGCCGGACAGCACAGCATTAGCGAGGAAATTCGATTGGCGCAGGCTTGGTTACGACGGCCGGTGCCGTGGCGGCCGCACGATTATCGGCCGGTAGATGACGGGCGGGCCCCAGAACGGGTCGTAGCTTTGCATCGCGCGCAGGTCCGCTCGGCGGTCGAGTTCGATGCGCTGCAGGCATTCGGCGAAGGCGTCGTTGTCATGCCGGAACCCGTAAGACCGGCACGTCGCCTCGTCGGCAGCGCGCTGCTCCTCGGCGGTAACGCAGCCGGACAGCGTGAGGGCCAGGACGGCGACGGCAAGGGAAGAAACCACACGCATTTTCGATGCCTCCGCATCGCTCGTGAAGCCATATCAGCGCTGCGATAGCGCCCGATCGTGGCAAAACTTATATCGGGCCGCCTACGCTTTGTGCCGGCGATTGACGCTTGCCGGCCGCGACGGCAGCGACAGGGCGGCGTCGCGCTTTTCGCGGCGCGAGACCACCTTGCCGCGCGCGATGACGCAAAGCCGGTCTGGCCTGAGCCGCACCGCCTCGATAGCGTTGCCGGCGTCCAGCACGACGAGGCTGGCGCGTTTGCCGACCGCGAGCCCGAGATGATCGAGCCCCATGATGGCGGCGTTGACGTTGGTCACCATGTCGAAGCAGCGCGCCATGTCGGCCGGGCTCGACATCTGGGCGGCGTGCAGCCCCATGAAGGCGACGTCCAGCATGTCGGCGGTGCCCAGCGAATACCACGGGTCGAGCACGCAGTCCTGGCCCCAGCCGACGCGAATGCCGAGCTTCAGCATTTCCGGCACGCGGGTGAGACCGCGCCGCTTCGGATAGGTGTCGTGGCGGCCCTGCAGCATCATGTTGATGAGCGGATTGGGGATCACCGAAAGGTCGGCCTCGGCGATCAGCGGCAGCAGCTTGGAGACATAGTAATTGTCCATGGAGTGCATGGAGGTTAGGTGCGAGCCGGCTACCCTGCCCTGCAGGCCGAGGCGCTGCGTCTCATAGGCCAGTTGCTCGATATGGCGCGAATGCGGATCGTCGCTCTCGTCGCAATGCATGTCGACCATCAGGCCGCGCTTTGCAGCAATCTCGCACAGTTCGGTCACCGAGCGGGTGCCGTCGGCCATGGTGCGCTCGAAATGCGGAATGCCGCCGACGATCTCGACGCCCTTGTCCAGCGCGCGGATGGTATTCTCGCGCGCGGTCGCCGAGCGGTAGAAGCCGTCTTGCGGGAAGGCCACCAGTTGCAGGTCGATATAGGGAGAGACTTCCTTCTTAACCTCGAGCAGCGCCTCGACCGCCAGCAGGCGGTCGTCGCAGACATCGACATGGGTGCGGATGGCGAGCAGGCCCATCGACACCGCCCAGTCGCAATAGGCCAGCGCGCGTTCCTTCACCGCCTCATGGGTGAGCAGCGGCTTCAGTTCGCCCCACAGCGCAATGCCTTCCAGCAGCGTGCCCGACGCGTTGATACGCGGGATGCCGTAGGACAGCGTCGCGTCCATATGAAAATGCGGGTCGACGAAAGGCGGAGAGACGAGATCGCCGGAAGCCTCGACGACGGTGCCGGCCTCGGCCTCGATCTTTGGTTCGATCGCCGTGATCGTCTCGCCCTCGATGCCGATATCGGCCACGCGCCCGTCCGGCAGGGTGCCGCCGGCAACGATGATGTCGAAGCTCATTTTTCCCGTTTCCCCATTTTGGCGCCGCCAGTATGTGCGGGCGCTCGTGGGCTTCAGTACCCCCACCCCTGCCCCCTCAAGGGGGAGGGGGATTGCGCACCTCGCTTCCGCTTCCCCTCCCCCTTGAGCGGAGTGGTCAGGGGTGGGGTAAATCCAGCGCGCTGTGCCTCAGCCCTTTTTCACTCCGGAACGTGGCGCACCGCGCCCTTGTCGGCGCTGGTGGCGAAGGCGGCGTAGGCGCGCAGCGCCTGGGTGACGTTGCGCTTGCGCGGCTCGGCCGGCTTCCAGCCGGCCTTGTCCTGCGTGGCGCGGCGCGCTTCGAGTTCCGCCTCCGGCACCGCCAGGTTGATGGTACGGTTCGGAATATCGATCTCGATGATATCGCCGTCGCGCACCAGCCCGATCGCGCCGCCCAGCGCCGCTTCCGGCGAGGCATGGCCGATGGACAGGCCCGACGTGCCGCCGGAGAAGCGCCCGTCGGTCAGCAGCGCGCATTCCTTGCCCAGCCCTTTCGATTTCAGGTAGCTGGTCGGATAGAGCATCTCCTGCATGCCCGGGCCGCCGCGCGGCCCCTCGTAGCGGATGACGACGACGTCGCCGGCCTTCACGGCGTTGCCGAGAATGCCCTTCACCGCCGCGTCCTGGCTTTCGAACACCACTGCCGGTCCCTTGAACTTGAGGATCGATTCATCGACGCCGGCCGTCTTCACGATGCAGCCGTCGAGCGCGATGTTGCCCTTCAGCACCGCCAGGCCGCCGTCCTTGGAGAACGGATGCTCGGCGCTGCGGATCACGCCCTTTTCGCGGTCGAGGTCGAGGTCGTCCCAGCGCCTGTCCTGGCTGAAGGCCACCTGCGAGGGCACGCCGCCGGGTGCGGCAAGGTAGAAGTCGCGCACCTTCTGGCTATGGGTGCGCGACACGTCCCAATGCTCGATGGCCTGCCCGAGCGTCGCGGTATGCACGGTCGGCAGGTCGCGCTTGATCAGGCCGGCCCGGTCCAACTGGCCGAGGATGGCATAGATGCCGCCGGCGCGATGCACGTCCTCCATGTGCACGTCGGCCTTGGCCGGCGCCACCTTGCACAGGCAAGGCACGCGGCGCGACAGCCGGTCGATGTCGGCCAGCGTGAAATCGACGCCGGCCTCGTGCGCGGCGGCAAGGATGTGCAGCACCGTGTTGGTGGAGCCGCCCATGGCGATATCCAGCGTCATGGCGTTCTCGAACGCGCCCTTGGAGGCGATCGCGCGCGGCAAGGCCGTCTCGTCGCCCTGCTCGTAATAGCGCTGGGCAAGGTCGACGATCAGGTGGCCCGCCTCAACGAACAGGCGCTCGCGGTCGGCATGAGTGGCGAGCGTCGAGCCGTTGCCCGGCAGCGACAGGCCGAGCGCCTCGGTCAGGCAGTTCATGGAATTGGCGGTGAACATGCCCGAGCAGGAGCCGCAGGTCGGGCAGGCCGAACGCTCAATCACCTTGACGTCGTCGTCGGAAATCTTGTCGTCGGCCGCCGCCACCATGGCATCGACCAGGTCGAGCGCCTGCTTCTTGCCGGAAAGCACGACCTTGCCAGCTTCCATCGGCCCGCCGGAAACGAACACGGCGGGGATGTTGAGGCGCATCGCGGCGTTCAGCATGCCGGGCGTGATCTTGTCGCAGTTGGAGATGCAGACCATGGCGTCGGCGCAATGCGCGTTGACCATGTATTCGACCGAGTCGGCGATGATTTCTCGCGACGGCAGCGAATAGAGCATGCCGTCGTGGCCCATGGCGATGCCGTCGTCGACGGCGATGGTGTTGAACTCCTTGGCGACGCCGCCCGCCTTCTCGATCTCGCGCGCCACAAGCTGGCCGAGGTCCTTCAGGTGCACGTGCCCCGGCACGAACTGGGTGAACGAATTCACCACCGCGATGATCGGCTTGCCGAAATCGCTGTCCTTCATGCCCGTGGCGCGCCACAGGCCGCGGGCGCCGGCCATGTTGCGGCCATGGGTGGTGGTGCGTGAACGATAGGCAGGCATGAAATTTTCCTCGATCCAAACGCCGTGCCGCAGCGACACGGAAAACCAAAAAAGGGAGCCGCAGGCGTTATATACGCGCTCGCATGGTCTTGCCACGTTTTTGCGATACGCCACAGTGGGGAGCCGTCAGCAGAAGCAAGCAAGCCGGCCCGCAGCCTGCCGGAACCGACCGACACGACCAGCGAGGAGCAAGACAATGCAGAAGATCAGCCCATGCCTGTGGTTTCGCAACGAGGCCGAGGAGGCCGTCGATTTCTACGTCTCGATTTTCCCCGGTGCGAAGAAGGGAAGCGTGCTGCGCAGCGACGACGTCGAGGTCCGATCCTCCGGCGGCGTCGTGATGGTGAATTTCGAGCTGTTCGGCCAGTCGTTCCAGGCGCTGAACGGCAACCAAGAAGATCCGTTCAACCACGCCATATCGCTTTCCGTGGACTGCAAGGACCAGGCCGAGGTCGACCATTACTGGGACAAGCTGATCGGCGACCGCGGCAAGGGCATCGCCTGTAGCTGGCTGAAGGACCGCTACGGGGTTTCCTGGCAGATCGTGCCGGAAATCCTGCCACGGCTGCTCAACGACCCGGACAAGGCCAAGGCCGCCCGCGTCATGCAGGCCATGATGAAGATGGTCAAGATCGACGTCGCTGCGATCGAGGCGGCGGCGCGAGGCTGACGCGCAGGCATCCCGGACCCTGGAAAAAGCAAAGGGCGGCGGATCGCTCCGCCGCCCTTTGAAGGCTTCAGGCCGGAGTCAGTCCAGCGGCGCCGGCATCAGCGCCGGGTCCGGCTTTTCGGCATGTAGCGGCACGTCCTTGCTGGCGATGAACGTATAGAACATCGGCACGACGAACAGCGTGAACATGGTGCCGATGAGGATGCCCGTGAAGATCACCAGGCCCATCGAATAGCGCGCCGCCGCACCCGCGCCGCTGGAAGTGATCAGCGGCACCACGCCCAGCGCCATCGCCGCCGTGGTCATCAGGATCGGCCTGAGGCGCACCTTGGCCGAAGCGACGATGGCGTCGCGCCTCCGCAGGCCGTTCACTTCGCGCTGCTGGTTGGCGAATTCCACCAGCAGGATGCCGTGCTTGGTAATCAGGCCGATCAGCGTGATCAGGCCCACCTGCGTGTAGATGTTGAGCGTCCCCAGCCCCAGGTTGAGCGGCACGATGGCGCCGAAGATCGACAGCGGCACCGCCATCATGATGATCAGCGGATCGCGGAAGCTCTCGAACTGCGCCGCCAGCACCAGGTAGATGACGAGGATCGCCGCGGCGAAGGCGATCAGGATGGTGTTGCCCTGCTCCTTTTCCTGCCGCGACTGGCCGGAATAGTCGACGAAGAAGGTGTCGGAGAGCGTCTGGTTGGCCAGGTCCTCCAGCGTCTTGAGGCCGTCACCGGTGGTGACGCCGGGCACCGGCAGGGCCGAGATCGTCGCCGAGTTCAACTGGTTGAACTGCTCGATCGCCGCCGGCGATGCGTTGGTGGAAACCTTCACTACCGAGGACAGCGGCACCATGGCTCCCGTCGAACTGCGCACGAAATAGTTGCCCAGCTTCTCCGGGTTGTTGCGGAATTCCTGCGGCACCTGCGGGATGATGTCGTAGCTGTTGGAATCGCGGTCGAACTGCGCCACTTCCGCGCCGCCCACCAGCAGGGTGAGCGTGCGGCCGATATCGCTGATCGGGATGTTGAGCGCGGCCGCCCGGTCGCGGTCGATCGTGACCGTCACCTGCGGGGCGTCGAACGACATCGAGTTCTGCACGACGATGAAGCGGCCCGAAGCCTGCGCCTTCTGCTTGATCTGCTCGGCGGCCTGGAACACCTCGTCGGCGCCGCCGGTCGAGCGAACCACCATGGAAATCGGCAGGCCGCCGCCGGAACCGGGCAGCGTCGGCGGGGCGAACACGAAGGCCTCGACGCCGGCGACCTTGGCCAGCCGGCCCTGGATGTCGGCCTGGAGTTCCTTTTGCGAACGGTCGCGCTCGGCCCAGTCCTTGAACGCGAAGCCGACGAAGGCCTGGTCGGTCGCGCCGCCGAAGGCGGTAGCGGCGAACAGCGCGCGGGTCTCCGGCACGTCATGGACCAGACCGAGGATCTGGTTGACGTAGGTTTCGGTATAGTCCGAGGTCGCGTAGCGCGGCGCGGTGACCAGCGACAGCAGGAAGCCCTGGTCCTCTTCCGGCGCCAGTTCGCTGGAGGTCTTGGTGAACATGAAGCCGGTCAGCGCCACCAGCACCAAGACGATCAACAGCGTCACCGGGCGGTATTTCAGCGAGCCGGCGACCAGCTTCTCGTAGATATGCTCGACGCGCTCGAAGGTACCGTCCACGATGCGCTGGAAGCGGCTTTGCGAGCCCTTCTTGAGCAGGCGGGCCGACATCATCGGCGTAATGGTGATGGCGACCAGACCCGACAGGACGACCGCGCCGGCAAGCGTCATGGCGAATTCGCGGAACAGCGCGCCGGTGAGGCCGCCGGTGAAGGCGAGCGGCGCGAACACGGCGGCCAGCGTCATCGTCATGGCGATAATGGCCGAAGCGATCTCGCGCATGCCGCTGAAGGCCGCCTGCATCGGCGCCATGCCGTCTTCCTCGATGTGGCGGTGGATGTTCTCCACCACCACGATCGCGTCGTCGACGACAAGGCCGATGGCGAGCACCATGGCCAGCAGCGACAACAGGTTGATCGAATAGCCGACCGTATAGAGCAGGAAGCAGACGCCGATCAGCGACAGCGGGATGGTGACGATCGGCATCGCCACGGAACGGAACGAACCGAGGAACAGCAGGATCACCACCACGACGATCGCAACCGCCTCGCCGATGGTCTTGAACACCTCGTCGATGGAGGCCGAAATCTGCTCGGTCGAATCGTAGACGATCTCGATCGTCATGCCCTTCGGCAGCGATTCCTGGATCGACGGCACGATCTTGTGGATGGCCTCCGCCGTGCTCAGCGGGTTGGCGGCCGGCGTCGGGAAGATCGCCAGGAAGGTGCCCGGCTTGCCGTTGAAGTTGACCCTTGTGTCCGTGCTTTCGGCGGCGAGTTCCACATTCGCCACGTCGCGCAGCCGCACCACCTTGCCGTCCTGCGAGCGCAGCGGAAGCTGCGAGAACGCCTCGGGCGTCTGCAGCGTCGAGCGCACGGTGATCGAGGAGGTCACATATTTGTTCTCGGTCTTGCCGGGGGCCGACAGGAAGTTCGAGCTGTTGATGGCGTTGAGCACGTCGGTCGCCGTCACGCCGCGCGCGGCCAGCCGCACCGGATCGATCCAGACGCGCATCGAATAGTCGGCCGCACCGAAAATCTGCACGTCGGCGACGCCTTCGACCGTCGTCATGCGCGGCCGCACCACGCGCTCGATATATTCGGTGAGCTGCTCGGGCGTCATGTTCGGATTCTGCATCGACAGATACATCATCGCGAACTGCTGGCCGGTGCCCTTGACGATGACCGGGTCCTTGGCCTCGGTCGGCAGCGTGCCGCGCACGCCCTGCACCTTGGACAGCACTTCCGTCAGCGCAACGTCGGGGTCGGAGCCGAGCTTCATCTGCACGGTGACCGTGCTCGAGGAAGGCCGGCTCTGCGACGTGACGTAGTCGACGTTCTCGGTCGAGGAAACGGCGCGCGCGATCGGGGCCGAAATGAAGCCCTGGATAAGGTCGGCGCTGGCGCCCGGGTACACCGTGGTGATGGTGATCGCCGTCTCGTCCACCTTCGGGTACTGCCGGATCGACAGGTTGAAGATGCCCTGGAAGCCGAGAAGCAGGATCAGACAGGCAAGCACGGTCGACAGGACCGGCCGGCGAATGAAGAGATCTGAGATACTCATTGGGCGGGCGCCTGCGGGTTGGCGAGCTTGGTCGGGTCGATGGTGTTGTCGACGTGGACGGACATGCCGTTGAACAGGCGGTTCTGGCCGGCGGTGACGACTTCGTCACCCTCGGACACCCCCTTCACGATCTCGACGAGGTTGCCGTCGCGGCGGCCGGGCGTGACGAAGACCTGCGACAGCACCAGAGCGGGCTGCTCGCCTTCGGCCGGCGCCGCGGGCTTGGCCGCATCCGCTTCCGGCTTCTTCTCGGCGTCGGCGGCCGGCTTGCCGGCGTCGGCTGCGGGCTTCTCCGCCTCCGCCGCAGGCTTCTCGGCCGGCTTCGCCGGCTGCACCACATAGATGTAGTCGCCGTAAAGGCTGGTCGTCAGTGCCGTCTGCGGCACCGCCAGCACGCCCTTCTGTTCCGGCAGCTCGACACGCACCTGGACGAACTGGCCGGGAGAGAGCTTGCCTTCGGGATTGTCGACCTCGGCCCGCACCGACACCAGCCGGCTCGAGGGGTCGATCTTCGGGTTGATGCCGCGGATCGCGCCCGCATAGGGCATTTCGCCGTTGCCGATGCCGATGCGCACCGTCTGGCCGATCTTCAACAGCGGAAGCTGCTGTTCCGGCACCGTGAAATCGACGCGCATCGTCTCCAGGTCCTGCAACGTCACTACGACGGTGCCGGGCGCGAGATACTGGCCGAGGTCGATCTGCGGGATGCCGGCGGTGCCGGCGAAGGGAGCCTTGAGCTGCTTCTGGTCGAGGATGGCCTGGAGCTTGTTGACCTGCGATTCGGAGGCGGAAGCGGCCGCGCGCGCATTGTCCAGCGTGACGTCCGAGCCGACGCCGCGCCGCTGCAGTTCGAGGGCACGCTTGAGCGCGACCTGGTCGAGCGCCGCCTGCGCCTTCTGCGCCTCGAGGTCGGCGCGCTGCACCGCGTCGTCCATCTGCACCAGCACCGCGCCGGCGTCCACCTTCTGGTTGGCGTTGAACAGGACGTCCTTGACGATACCCGCCGTTTCCACCGTGAGGTCGACGCCGCGCACCGCGCTCACCGTGCCGATCGCCTCGATCCCCGGCGTCCAGTCGGCCGGCTTGACGACAACCGTCGAGACCGTCGCCGCCGGCGGCTTCATGGTGGCGAAATACTGCTTGATGGCGTTTTCGCGGAAGAGGTTGAAGCCGACGATGCCGCCGCCGATCAACACGAGCAGGATAAGGGCAATGATAAAGCGCTTGATCACGGACAGTCCCCTAGGGCGCAATAGTAACGATGGCAAAAATGCGGGCATGGCTCGTCGCAGCCCGCCAGGCTGGAATCTCCGGCGCTTACTGTACCGTCTGGACGGTCTTGTCAATTGGGTTTAGGTACAACCGAGCCGGAGAACGCAATGAAGCTGACAAGATCCAAACCCAACTCGCGCGAGAAAATCCTTGCCGCCGCCGTGGCCGTGGCGCGCGAGGCCGGCCCCGGCAGCCTTTCGCTCGAGGCCATCGCCGTGCGCGCCGGCGTGTCCAAGGGCGGATTGCTATACAATTTCCCGACCAAGGCCAAGCTGATGCAGGGGCTGGTGGAGCGCTACCTCAGCGAGTTCGAACAGGCGCTGGAGGACGCGCGCGCCAACGAGACGGCCGGCGAGAGCCTGCTTTCGACCTATATCCGGCTGGCGGCGAGGGAATGCGAGGAAACCAAGCCCTCGCCCTCATGGATATTCTCGGCCATCGCGGAAGACCCGGATTTCCTCAAGCCGATCAAGGCTTTCCGTCGCCAGCTGTTCGAGCGCCTCAAGGCGCAGACGCCGGACAAGAAAGCCCTCCTGGTCAGCTACCTGGCGATAGAGGGGCTGCGCAGCATGAACCTTTTCGATTCCGATGTCCTTACGCAGGAAGAACGCCAGACGCTCGTCTCCGCGCTCATGGACATCGCCGACACGCCGGGGGGCCGGCGCGACACCGATCAGAGCGGCTGATCGGAAAAGACCACCCGTGCATTTCCCGGCGAGCCCGTGAGCGCCCGCTGCAACAGGGCTTCGGCATGGGCGTTGCGCTCGCGCGCACTGTCGGCCCCCATCACCACGACGACGAGGCGCCGGCCGTCGGCATCGTAGGACGTGACGATGTTGAAGCCCGAAGCACGGATATAGCCGGTCTTGATGCCGTCGACGCCACGGACCCGGCCAAGCATGTCGTTATGGCCTCGCACCAGCTTGCCGCGGAACATGAAGTCCCCATCGGAGAAATAGTGATAATGGTGCGGGAAGCGCTGGCGCAGCGCCATGCCCAGCACCGCCATGTCGCGCGCCGTGGTGTGCTGGCCGTCGTCCGGCAGGCCGGAAGCGTTACGGAAGACGGTGTCGCGCATGCCGATCTGGCGCGCCTTCGCCGTCATCGCGGCGGCAAACCCTTCCTCGCTGCCGCCGAGATATTCCGCCACCACCACGGCCACGTCGTTGGCCGACTTGACGGCCAGGGCCCGGATCGCGGTATCGACGTCGATCGTCTCGCCGGGCTTCAGGCGCATCTTGGTCGGCGGCTGCGAAGCGGCATGGGCCGAGACCGGAAGCGGCGTGTCCCTGGCGATGCGGCCGGCATCCAGCGCCTCGAACACCAGGTAGAGCGTCATCATCTTGGTCAGAGAGGCGGGATAACGCTGCGCCGTCGAGTTCACCTCGAACAGTTGCTTGCCGGTCCGGGCATCGACGACGATGGCGGCGTATTTCCCGGGCGTGGCCGGAACCGCCAGCACCTGCTCGGGCGGCGTCATCGTCGTGCAGCCGGCGGCGAGCCCCAGCAGGGTGACGACGACAAGACATTTGCGGAAGAAGGCAGGGAGGCGCAAGGCTAGTCTGTTTCGAGATTCGCGGTTGGCAAGGTCCAGCGTGTCTACAGCAAGCGGATGGCCGCGTCCATTTGGCGAGGCCGCCGTCCACCGCACAATCCCGCCGGGCCCTTGCGCGGCATCGACCGGGGCGCTTTGCTGCGGGCTGACGAATCGACGGTGGCCGAGATGGATCAGATCACATTCGCCGCAAAAGGCATTTCGGTAACGCTCGACCTCGCCGTCGGCCATATCGCCGAGCTGCGGATCGAGGCCGGGGGCCGCACCCTCAAGCCGCTGCACCGCGCGCCGTGGATCGGCGAGCCGGCCGACCGGCTGCCGCCCAACCTTCCCGACGGAGTGGTGCGGCTTTCCGGCGATTTCCTGTGCGCGCCGTTTTCGCGCAGCGATATCGAGGAAGCCCCGCTGCATGGCTGGCCGGCCAATAGCGGCTGGGACGTGATGGAGAGCGCGGCCACCGCCGACGGCTGGCGCGCGCGCTTTCGCCTGCGCCGCACGGTGATGGGCGCGGTGGTGGAAAAAACCCTGACCCTGCGCGACCACCACCCCTTCCTCTACCAGGAACACGCCTTTTTCGGTGGAGCCGGGGCGATTTCCGTCGCCCACCACGCGATGACGGCCATGCGCGAAGGCGGGCTGCTGGCGTTTTCGCCCAAGCGCCTTGCCGCGACACCGGCCGACCCGCTGGAACCCGATCCGGCGCGCGGGCGATACCTCCTGGCCTATCCGGGGCGGTCCGCCGACCTGTCGCGGTTCCCGATCGCCGAGGGCGGCACCACCGACCTGCGGGACTACCGCGCCGAGCAGCACCGGGAGGACTTCGTCACGCTGGTCGAGGCCGGCCATGGCGGGCCGGGCTGGACAGCGGTCGCGCGCAAGGCGGAGGCCGACCTGGTGCTGGTGCTCAAGAACCCGGCCGAGCTGCCGGTCACCATGCTGTGGATCTCGAACGGCGGGCGCGACTATGCGCCGTGGAGCGGCCGCCATCTCGGTGTGCTCGGCATCGAGGACGGCCGCACGGCCATCGGCCACGCCGCCTCGATCGGCGACAACTGGCTGAAAAAGGAAGGCGTGGCGACCGCCTTCGACCTCGGCGGCCATGTCGCGTTCCGCCAGGTGATCGGGGCATGTCCCCTTGCCGGCGGCGAGCCGCCTGAGAATGTCGCCAGCGAATCCGACCGCCTTCGCCTCGCCCTGCCCGGCGGGCTTGCGCAGGAAATCCCGTTCGACGGCGATTTTCTGCGGACCGATTGAACCTTTTCACTCCCCATGGCGTTTGAAATAATGCCAGTTCGCCGGCACCATCGCCGCGAAGAACCTGGGGTACCCCATGTCCGAGATCGCCCACATCGCCGCCGCCATCTTCAAGCGCGCAGGCAAATCGGAACGCATCGTCGTGGCCATTGCCGGCCCGCCGGGTGCAGGCAAGTCGACGCTGTCGTCGGCGCTGCAGGAACTTTTGCCTGGAGGGCAGACGGAAGTCGTGCCGATGGACGGCTTCCACTATGACGACGCCATCCTGGTGGCGCGCGGCCTGCGCCCGCGCAAGGGCGCGCCTGAAACCTTCGACTTCGCCGGTTTCGAGGCGCTGCTGAAGCGCATCCGCGCCAGCGAGCCGGAAATCGCCATCCCCGTATTCGACCGCAGCATGGAACTGTCGCGGGCCGGCGCCGCCATCGTCTCGAAGGACACGAAGTTCGTGCTGGTCGAAGGCAACTACCTGCTGCTCGACGAGGAGCCCTGGTCGCGGCTGGCGCCGCTGTTCGACTTCACCATCTTCGTCGATGTGCGGCGCGCCGAACTGGAGCGGCGGCTGATGCAGCGCTGGCGCGAGCATGGCCGCAGCGACGAGGACGCCCGCGCCTGGATTTCGTCCAACGACATGCCCAACATCGAACGCGTGCTGGCGCGGCGGCGCACCGCCGACATGATCGTCGGCGATCCAGGCTGAGCGTCAGACTTTGGCCGGGATCGTAAGCCCGCGCTGCACGGCGGGGCGGGCAAGGCCGCGTTCCAGCCAGGCGGCAACATGGCCGAAATCGTCGAAGCCGACCAGTTCGCGCGCGCCGTAGAGCCCGATCAGGTTGCGCACCCAGCCGAGCATCGAAATGTCGGCGATGGTGTACTCGTCGTCCATGATCCACTGGCGGCCGGCAAGGCGGGTGTCCAGGACGCCGATCAGGCGACGCGATTCGACGCGGTAGCGCTCCAGCGGCCGCTTGTCGGCAATCTCGCGGCCGGCAAACTTGTGGAAGAAGCCGACCTGGCCGAACATCGGCCCGATGCCGGCCATCTGGAAGAAAACCCACTGGATGGTTTCATAGCGGCGCGCGGGATCGGCCGGGATGAATTTCCCCGTCTTCTCGGCGAGATAGAGCAGGATCGCGCCGGACTCGAACAGGCCGAGCGGCTTTCCGCCCGGCCCGTCGGGATCGATGATCGCCGGAATCTTGCCGTTCGGGTTGAGCGAAAGGAACTCGGGCGTCCAGCTCTGGTCCTTGCCGATATCGACGTAATGGGCCTCGTAGGGCAGGCCGAGTTCTTCGAGCAGGATCGAAACCTTCACCCCGTTCGGTGTCGTCGCCGAATAGAGCTGGAGAAGATCGGGTTGTTTTGCCGGCCACCGCCTGGTGATGGGAAAAGCGGACAGGTCGGTCATGGCAGGCTCCAGCAATCTTGACGATGCAGCCGATCTAGGCGCGGCGGCCGCCGGCTTCAATGGGACGAGGTGGCGCGCCCGGTCTTCCGAGGCGTTGCCGTCACCGACGATTCTCCCCTTCTCAGCCAGCCGTATCTCTTTAGCCGCATTTCCGGACGCAAAACCGCTTCACGCTTTTGCTGGAAGGGCTCTAAACGCCCTTGAAGGCCAGCACCGCGTTGGTGCCGCCAAAGGCGAAGGCGTTGCTGAGGGCGACCTTTACCTGGCGCTCGCGCGGCGTGTTCGGCGTGATGTCCAGATCGCATTCCGGGTCCGGCTCGCGGTAATTGGCCGTGGGCGGCACGATGCCCTCGCGAATGGCATTGACGCAGGCGATCATCTCCAGCGCGCCGGAGGCGCCGAGACAATGGGCATGCATGGACTTGGTCGAGGAGACCGACAGGTCCTTCACATAGGAGCCGAAGACCCGCTTGACGGCCTTGGTCTCGATCATGTCGTTGGCCTTGGTGCCGGTGCCGTGGGCGTTGAGGTAGTCGACGTCCTCCGGGTTCAGGCCAGCGTCGGCCAGGCAGGCGCGCATGGCGTTTTCCGGTCCCTCGACGGTCGGCGCGACGATGTCGGAAGCATCGGCGGAAAAGCCGACGCCGGCGATCTCGCCGAGAATCTCGGCGCCCCGCGCCTTGGCGTGGTCGAAGCTTTCCAGCACCGCCATGCCGGCGCCCTCGCCCAGCACCAGCCCCTGGCGGTCGGCGGAGAATGGCCGGCAGGTATCGGGCGCCAGCACGCGCAGCGCCTCCCAGGCCTTGAGCACGCCCCAGGAAAGCGGCGCATCGGTGCCGCCCGCCAGCATCACGTCGGCACGGCCGAGCCTGATCTGGTCCACCGCCGAGGCGATGGCATGGTTGGCCGACGAACAGGCGGAGGTGACGCCGAAGGTCGGCCCGCGCAGTCCGAGGTCCATGCTGACCTGACCCGCCGGCGCTCCCGGCATGACCTTCGGCACGGTGAAGATGCCGGCGCGGTTCTTGCCCTCCAGCAGCAGCGCCCGGTAATTCTCCTCGATCGCCTCCCAGCCGCAGATGCCGACGCCGACGACGGCGCCCATCCGGTAGCTGTCGGCATCGCCCTCGACCAGGCCCGACTGGCGCATCGCCTCGCGCGCGGCGATCACCGCGAGCAGGCTGAAGCGGTCCATCGAAACGGTCTGCCTGTGGGGAATGCCGTGGTCCGGCATCTCCTTGACCTCGCAGCCGACCTTGACCTTCAGGTTGTGCAGGTCGTGGGTGGTGACCTCGCCGATGGCGGAGCGGCCGGAGCGCAGTCCGTCCCATATGGCCGAGGCATTGGTGCCAAGGCCGCAGATGCCGCCAAGGCCGGTAATCACGACGCGGTTGCGCATAGGCGGTTCGCTCAGGCTTTCTTTGCGATCAGGGCGCGAACGGCCGCAACGATGTCGCCGACATTCTTCAGGTTAGCCCAGGCATCGACCGTGTTCATCTCGATCTCGATGCCATAGTCTTCCTCGAGGTCGAAGATGATCTCGGTCAATTCGAGCGAATGGATGCCCAGTGCTGTCAGTTCGGTCGCGGCCGTGATCTCCTCGCCGCCAGGTTCGGCATGCGCCTTGATCTTCGCAATGATATCGGTCGTCAGCGCGTCAGCCATTCGGTTCCTTTCCCACCTGCATACCGGCACCGAAGGCCTTGCCTCGTCCCCGCTCGGGCTGTGCCGTCACCGCCCTCCGCCGGTTGCCGGTGAGCCATCACATGGTTTCTCTATAGAAACGGAAACGACACGTGGCAACAAGCGATATGTCGATCATGGAAGCACCGCCGTCAAACGACCGCAAGGCCCCCCTCTCCGCCCGGTCCCGCTTTCGCCCCACGAACGGCGCGCTTCAGCCCGCCGGCCGGGACGCCGCATAGACGATCACCGTTTCCGGGTCCGGGAACTCGACGGCCAGTATATCCTTCATCATCACCCGCTTTGAATCGATGGCGTGGAACAGAAGCGCATTGCCTTCGACCTCCTGGCGAAGCACGAGGACGTCGCTCTGATGCTCCTTGAGCTTGCGCTCGATCGCCGGCGGCGGCCCGCCCTCAGAAGGCACCGCATCGGCGAGGAAGACGATGTCGACCTGCCTGGCGGCCGTCAGCTTGCGCACGGTGCTGATATTATCGGCGGTCTTGTCGATGGCGGCGAGCACCCGGCTCTCTTCCGCCGAGGCGGTGGTCTCTTCCTGGCGGATGTCGGAATCGCCGACGATCCCCTCGATGGCCTTTTCCCCGCCCGGTCCCTGGCTCAGGCCCTGGCTCGCGGCGGGGTGGACGGCGGCTGTGCCCAGCATGGCCGTCATCGCGAGTTTGGTGATTGTACGATGCAATTTTCATTCCTTCGACGTCGCGCACCCTTCAGGTCCGAAACGGAGGTTCCCATGCAAGGTTCCACGAGGAGGCAAAAGACGCTACATAGCGGACGTCGCGCACGGGTGATGCGTTCCGGTTCTGCGGGAGCCATTGCCCTGCACCGCAATAACGGGGGAAAGATGGCAGTCCAGGAAACGGCGGTTTCGGCGCACGACGTTTTCCCGCATATCCGCATCGTCATGGGCATGGTGATCGGCCTCGGCGTCACCCGCCTTCTGTCCGGGGTGGCGCGCATCGTGCAGCATCCCCGCCAGTTCAAGCTCTATCCGGTGCATCTTGCCTGGGTCGCCTCGGTCCTGCTCCTGCTCGTTCATTTCTGGTGGTGGGAATTCGGCCTCTACCACATCCAGGCCTGGACCTTCGGCATCTACCTGTTTCTCATCGGCTACGCGATCGTGCTGTTCCTACTGTGTGCGCTGTTGTTTCCCGACAGCATGCAGGACTACCAGGGCTACGAGGACTATTTCTATTCACGCCGCGGCTGGTTCTTCGGCCTGCTGGCCTCGACCTATGTCCTCGACATCATCGACACGCTGCTGAAGGGCGAGGCGCATTTCGCCCATTTCGGCAACGAATATCTTATCCGCACGCCGATCTTTCTGGCCTTGTGCATCGCCGCGATCTATGTGCGCGACCGCCGTTTCCACGTCGCCTTCGTGCTGTTCGCGCTGGTCTACCAGGGCTGGTGGATCCTGCGGCTGTTCGACAACATCACCTGACGCCCTGTACCAACGAAATCCGATTGCCTGGGGAGCGCCCGCAGGCCATTCTTCGCAGCATCGAGGAGTATTGCCATGAGCGTCACAGCGCTGAAGAACGAGAACCGGACCAACCTGCCCTTCTACGAAGAGCGCGTCGATCTTGCCTGCGCCCTGCGCTGGACGGCGCGGCTGAACATGCACGAGGCGGTGGCCAACCACTTTTCGCTCGCTGTCAACGAGGACGGTACCCATTTCCTGATGAATCCGAACCAGCGGCATTTCTCGCGCCTGAAGGCGAGCGACCTTTTGCTCATCGACGCCAACGACCCCGATACGCTTTCCGGCCCCAACGCGCCGGACCCGACCGCCTGGGGCCTGCATGGCTCCATCCACCGCAACGTGCCGCACGCGCGCTGCATCATGCATGTGCACTCGATCCACGCCACGGTTCTCGCCGCGCTGGCGGATTCGACGCTGCCGCCGATCGACCAGAACACCGCCACCTTCTTCAACCGCACCGTGGTCGACAGCCACTATGGCGGGCTGGCTTTCGAGGAAGAAGGCGAGCGCTGCGCGAAACTGCTCACCGACCCTAAGCAAAAAGTCATGATCATGGGCAACCATGGCGTGCTGGTGATCGGCGACAGCGTCGCCGACACCTTCAACCGCATGTATTATTTCGAGCGTTCGGCCGAAACCTACATCAAGGCGCTGTGGACGGGCCGGCCGCTGCGCGTGCTTTCCGACGAGATCGCCGAAAAGACCGCAAGGGAAATGGAAGTGTTCCCCGGCTTCGCCGAAGGGCATCTGGCGGAACTGAAGGCGATTCTCGATGAGGAAGAGCCGGCCTACCGGAACTAGGCTTCCACCACGCGCCTGATCTTTTCGGCCACGCTGCGCAGCAGGGCCTCGTCGGCCTCGCTGCGCGCCCGGCGCGAGGCCGCAAGACAGGCCTGCGAGCGCAGGATGACGCCGTCGCCCAACACTTTCAGGCGGTTGGCGCGCAAGGTCGAGCCGCTGGAGGTGATGTCGACGATGATGTCGGCGGAGCCGGCGGCCGGCGCGCCCTCGGTGGCGCCGAGGCTTTCGACGATGCGGTAGACCTGGATGCCGTGCTTCTGCGAAAAGAACTGCTGGGTCAGCCGCCAGTATTTGGTCGCGATCCGAAGCCGGCGACCATGGCGCTGGCGGAAATCGGCGGCGACGTCGTCGAGATCGGCCATGCCGTCGACATCCAGCCAGATTTCCGGCACCGCCACCACCACATCGGCATGGCCGAAGCCGAGCCGCGCGGCAATCTCGATGCGCTTTTCCCAGTCGGCGATGTTCTCGCGCAGCAGGTCCTCGCCGGTGACGCCGAGATCGACTGCGCCCTGTCCGACTTCGCCGGCAATCTCGGAAGCCGACAGGAACGCCACCTCCAGCCCGGCACAGCCCTCGATGCGCGCGCGATAGGTGCGCTCGTCATCCGGCAGGCTGACGGCGAGCCCGGCCTTGGCCAACACCGCCAGCGCCTGCTCCTTCAGCCGTCCCTTGGACGGCAGGGCAAGGGTGATGGTCATGCCACGTCTCCCCTTACCGCCTCGATACGGTCCAGCCACACCGAAAAGCCGACGCCGGGAATCGGCTTTTTCGCGCCGAGCAGGGTCAGGAGCCGGTCGTAGCGGCCGCCGCCGACCAGCACTTGCCGCGCGCCGGCGATTTCGAACACCATGCCGGTGTAATAGTCGAGCGGACGGCCGAAGGCGGCGTCGTAGCGGATGGTTTCGACCGGCAGCCCGTGGCCGGCAAGCGCTTCGGCGCGGCGGCCGAAATTCTCCAGCGCCGGGCCTAGCAGCAGGCCCGCCCCCTTGGCGAAAATTTCCAATGCGGCGGCGGCCTCGACAATCGGCGTATCGATGGCCAGGAAGGCTTTCAGCGCGGCGAAGGCTTCGTCGGACAGCCGCACCGAGCGCAATTGCGCCTTTTCGATCAGGCGGCGGGCGATATCGGCGGGCGCACGGCCGGCCGAAGCCTGCAGGCCGGCCTGCTCCATGCCTTCGGCGATATGGGCGGCCAGCCCCTCGGCGTCGCCGTCGAGCGCGAGCAGGGCGACCGGCGCCGGCAGCGCGGTGTTGCGCGGCGGATTGGCGAGGTCGGCAAGGGCTGCCTCCAGCATCGCATCGGAGCCGAAGGCGCGCGCCAGGCGCATGCGCCAGCCGCGCGGCAGGCCGAGTGCGGCCAGCACCGCCTCGAACACCGACTGGTCGCCGAGCGTGACGGAAAGCGCCGTATCCGGCAAGGCAAGGGAAAGCAGCGCGTGGGCATCCGCCACCAGCCGCGCATCGGCGGCGGCGATATCCGTCTCGCCCAAATCCTCTATGCCTGCCTGATAGAACTCGTTCTCGCCCTCGCGGCGCTGGCGGAACACCTCGCCCAGATAGGCGTAGCGGCGCGGCGTCCCGGCCTGGCGCGCGATATGGTCGAGGCAGACGGGAATGGTGAATTCCGGCCGCAGGCACAGGCTCTCGCCCGTCTCGCTTTCTGTCAAAAAGATGCGCCGGCGCAGATCCTCGCCGGCCATGTCGAGGAACGGATCGGCCGGCTGGATGATCGCCACGTCGACCATGTTGGCCCGCTCGGCCAGCAGGCCGGCAATGGCGTCGGCAAAGGCGGGACGGGCGGTCATCGGCCGCCCCTGGCCCTTTCCTGCGCCTGCGCGTCGAGAATCTTGCTCACCTCGGCCACCAGGTCGGCCTCGGCGACCGTGACCTGCCCCGGCCGGGCTTCCTTGTATTCGGCATGATCGGCGATCGCCGCCGCCTGCCTGGCGCCCTCGATCAGGTCCTTCAACTGAACCTGCCCGGCCTCGCGCTCGTTGCCGCCCTGAATGACGGCGACGGGCGAGCCGCGACGGTCGGCGTATTTCAACTGCGCCTTCATGCCGGCGCCGCCGAGATACATTTCGGCGCGGATGCCGGCCCTGCGCAGGTCCGACACCATCTTCTGGTAGCGGCCGAGGCTTTCCGTGTCCTTGTCCATCACCAGTACAACCACGGGCTGGAGGACGTCGGAGGTATCGAGCTTGCCGAGGTTCTTCAGCGCCGTCATCAGGCGCGAGACGCCGATGGAAAAGCCGGTGGCCGGCACCGGCTCGCCGCGGAAGCGCGACACCAGCCCGTCATAGCGGCCGCCGCCGCCGACCGAGCCGAAGCGCACGATCTTGCCGTCCTCGTTGGGAATCTCTGCCAGCAATTCGGCCTCGTAGACCGGGCCGGTATAATATTCGAGACCGCGCACGACGGAGGGGTCGATAGCAACTCGATCATCGTAGCCCGCGGCTACCAACAACATAGCAATCTCAGACAACTCCTTGTAACCGGCTAAGCCGCTTGGAGTTGAAGTGGCATCACCGCCAAACTTGTAGAAGGCTGAATGTAAGACACCTAGCGGTAGAGAATAACGGCCCGCTTCTTGGGTGGCGGCCACGTCGAGGTCCATCAAATTGGGTTTTCTATAAAACACTCCATCTTGTGATGGGGTCACCTCGGCAACGGTACGCCCTTCAAAGCAGGCGAACAGGAACTCAAACTTATCAATCTGTCCCTCGTCTAGCCCCGCACCCTTGGTGAAATCGCCTTCACCTTCTTTGCCGCCGTCCCATCTACCTGCGCCCAGCAACAGCCGAACACCCTCGACGCCCAGCTTGTCCAGCTTGTCGATGGCGCGCAGGACGGTGAGCCGGCGGCCGGCGTTTTCCTCGCCGCCAAGGCCGATCGCCTCCAGCACACCATCCAGCACCTTGCGGTTATTGACGCGGATGACATAATCGCCGCGCGCGATCCCTAGCGCTTCCATCACGTCGGCCATCATCATCGCCATTTCGGCGTCCGCCGCCACGCCGGGCGTGCCGACCGTATCGGCATCGAACTGCATGAACTGGCGGAAGCGGCCCGGCCCCGGCTTCTCGTTGCGGAACACCCAGCCCGAGCGGTAGCTGCGGAACGGTTTCGGCAGGCGGTCGTAGTTTTCGGCCACGAAACGCGCCATCGGCGCGGTCAGATCGTAGCGCAGCGAAAGCCACTGCTCGTCGTCGTCCTGAAAGGAAAACACGCCCTCGTTCGGCCGGTCCTGGTCGGGTAGGAATTTGCCCAGCGCGTCGGTATATTCGATCAGCGGCTGGTCGGCCGGCTCGAAGCCGTAAAGCTCGTAGACGCCCCGGATTTTGGCGATCATCTCATCGACGGCGCGGATGTCCTGCGGGCTGCGGTCCACCAATCCGCGCGGCAGCCGCGCCTTCATCTTTTCCGATATATCGGCCATGATCTGTACTCGGCAATTCAGGACATGCCGCAGCGGCAAAACTACCGATTATGCGACGCGGCTGTCCTAACCGATGCCGCCCGAAGCGGCAAGGGCAGGTTGCGTTCAGGCCGGGCGCCTGAAGGCCTCGCGCTCGGCCTCGACCTCTTGCCGGCACACGCAACCCTCCAGATGGTCGTTGACCAGCCCCATCGCCTGCATGAAGGCGTAGACGGTCGTGGGGCCGACAAAACTCCAGCCGCGCTTCTTCAGTTCCTTCGACAGGCGAACCGACACGGCTGTAGTCGGATTGGCCCTGAGATGCGCGAGATCGACGGTTTCCGGGCGCTCGGCAGGGCCGGGCTCGAAGCTCCAGAAGAAGGCCGCCAGCGACCCGGCCTCGTCGGCGAGTTCGCGGGCGCGTTTGGCATTGTTGATGGTGGAGACAATCTTGCCGCGATGGCGGATGATGCCGGCATTGCCGACCAGGCGCTCGACATCGGCCTCGGAGAAATTCGCCACCTTCTCGAAATCGAAGCCGTCGAAGGCGTCACGGAAATTGTCGCGCTTTCTCAGGATCGTCAGCCAGGACAGGCCGGACTGGAATCCCTCCAGGCAAATCTTCTCGAAGAGCCGCCGGTCGTCGGCGACCGGTCTTCCCCATTCATGGTCGTGATAATGGAGATAGTCCGGCAGGTTGCCGTGCCAGAAGCACCGGCTTTGCCCGTCCGGGCCGGCCAGCAGGCCCGTTTCCTTATCGTCCATGACCGAACTCCCGCCCGTTAACGCGCTTTGCCGCCTGTTTTACCGGTGCTTTACCAGATTCCTGCACCGGCCGGTAACCACACCGGAAAGTTTCCTGACAATCGCGCATTTTAAACATTCCGATTCACGTTTCGGTTGCCGCCCGGTGCTCATGATCGCGCAAGCCGGGGCCAGAACCACCCGGTTTCAGTGACGATCAGTTCGAGAGTCCGTCCCGATGAAGCTGTTTCTACTGCCCTTGCTCGGCACGGCCGCGATGGTGGCCGCAGGCGTCACCGCTGCCAGCGCCAACGACCGCTATGCCGAGCGCCCGCCGGTAACGGTCAGCCCCGATCTTTCCGCGCCGTGGGTGATCCAGCTCGGCCGCCAGCCGGGCGTGGTCGTGCGCCCGAGCCGGCAGGCGCCGTCCGTCCAGCGCCAGCAGGCGCGCGGCCTGCAAAGGCCAGCGCAGCCCAACCCGGACAGCGTACGCACCGCGGCCGTTCCCGCGCCGACGAAGAAGGCCGTCAGGCGGCAGATCAACCCGATCTACCTGCCACAGGAAGTGGCCTATGACGGCTCGCGCAAGCCCGGCACCGTCATCATCGATACGCGCGAGAATTTCCTCTACCTGGTCGAGAAGGACGGCAAGGCGCGCCGCTACGGCGTCGGCACCGGCAAGCCCGGCTTCGAATGGGCCGGTACCCACAAGGTTTCGGCCAAGCGCGAATGGCCGGATTGGCGCCCGCCGGCCGAAATGATCGCCCGCGAGAAGGCCAAGGGCCGCTATCTGCCGACTTTCCTGCCCGGCGGCATCGAAAATCCGCTCGGCGCACGCGCGCTCTATCTCGGCTCCACGCTCTACCGCATCCACGGCACCAACCAGCCCTGGACCATCGGCGGGGCGGTGTCGTCGGGCTGCATCCGCATGCGCAACGAGGACGTGGTCGACCTCTACGAGCGCGTCCCGGTCGGCGCCACCGTGGTGGTGATGTAGGTTTCCGCAACAACGGGGGACGGGCCTTGTGGGGACAGGGTCCGCCGGAAAGGCCAGCGCCGGTTCGCCGCGCTGGCCTTTCGCTTTTGACGGCAACGGCGCGTCCTAAACTACCGAGCGGTCGCATCGAAACCGGACGTGTCGCTTTCGCACTGCCGCTACTGCTGCCGGCCTGCTATGTCGGCGGCGGATCAACACCGGCATAAGGCTCGCCATGTCTCTTCCCGACGATACCCGCTACCTCAAGGGCGGCCCGGTCGCCCGGCGCATCATGGCCGAAGTCGCGCGCGACGCGGCCAAGGCGACGGCGGAAGGCTTCCCGCCCAAGCTGGTGTCGATCACGGTCGGCGACGTCGAGGCGGTCGGCGTCTATGTGCGCAACCAGCGCGCCAAGGCCGAGCAGGCCGGCATCGGCTTCGAGGAGCGCAATTTTCCGGCCGACCTGACCGCTGCCGAACTGGAGGCGGCGATCCACGGCATGAACGCCGATCCGCGCGTCACCGGCATCATCATCCAGCGCCCGGTGCCGCGCCATATCCCGATCAAGGCGATCCAGGCTGCCGTGCATCCGCTGAAGGACGTGGAGGGCATGCACCCTGCCTCCATCGGCAACATCGTCTATAACGAACTCGACCTCGCCCCCTGCACCGCCGCCGCCTCTGTGGAACTGCTCAAGGAAACCGGCCTCGACCTGAAAGGGCTGGAAGTGGTGGTGGTCGGCCATTCGGAAATCGTCGGCAAGCCGATCGCCTTCCTGCTGATGAGCGAAGGCGCGACCGTGACCGTTTGCCACCACATGACGCGGTCGGTGGCGGCGCATGCGCGGCGCGCCGATGCGCTGTTCGTGGCCGTCGGCAAGCCGCGCCTGATCAAGGCCGACATGGTGAAGCCGGGCGCGGCCGTCATCGACATCGGCATCAATGCCGAGACCGGCCCGGACGGCAAGGAGCGTGTCGTCGGCGACGTCGATACCGACAGCGTCAAGGAAGTCGCGTCGTGGATCACGCCGGTGCCGGGCGGCGTCGGCCCGATCACGGTCTCGATCCTCTTGCGCAACACGATGGTGGCGCTCGCCCGCCAGCGCGCGCTCTACCAGGCGACCTACGGCACGGCGGAGTAGGGCTGGGAAAATAAGAAGGCCCCTCTCCGTCTCGCTGCGCGAGCCACCTCTCCCCAAAGGGGCGAGGAACCCAAGTTCGGCTTGGCCAACTTAAAAACCAACAGCCTGAGGGTTCGCCGCCAGCCCGGACGCGCGCTATTCCCGCCGTTACGCCAGCCCTTCCGGCTTCGGCCCGCCATAGGCCCAGTCGAGCAGCTTTATCGTGTGCACCACCGGCATGTTCGCGGCCGAAGCGATCTGGGTGATGCAGCCGATATTGCCGGTGGCGACAACCGCCGCGCCCGTCGCGGCGATGTTCTTCACCTTGCGGTCGCGCAGCCGGGCCGAAATCTCCGGCTGCATGATGTTGTAGGTGCCGGCCGAGCCGCAGCACAGATGCCCCTCGCGCGGCTCCTTCACCACGAAGCCAGCCTTGGCCAGCAGTTCCTTCGGCTGGCGCACGATCTTCTGGCCGTGCTGCATGGAACAGGCCGAATGATAGGCGATCACGGTGCCCGGTTTCCGCACCGGTTCCGGCAAATCGAGCGTGGCGAGATACTCGGTAATGTCCTTCGCCAGCGCCGACACCCTCGCCGCCTTTTCCGCGTAAGCGGGGTCGAGCCGCAGCATGAAGCCGTAGTCCTTGATCGTCGTGCCGCAGCCCGACGCGGTGATGATGATGGCGTCGAGCCCGCCATTCTCGATCTCGCGCGTCCAGGCGTCGACATTCTGGCGGGCGGAGGCGAGCGCCTGCTCCTCGCGCCCCATATGGTGCACCAGCGCGCCGCAACAGCCCTCGCCCTCAGGCACCACCACCTCGACGCCGAGCCTGTTGAGCAGCGAGATCGTCGCCTCGTTGATGCCAGGGTCGAGCACCGGCTGCGCGCAGCCGGTGAGGATGGCGACACGGCCTTTTTTCGCCGCCCCCTGCCTCGGATGAGCGCCGGGCAAAGCCATCGGCGACGCGGCCGGCACGGTGGCGGGCGCCAGCCTCAGCATGGCCGAAAGCGGCTTCAGCGCCGGGACTTTCTCGAACAGGCCGGCGAACGGCTGGCCGAGCTTCGCCAGCTTCAACGCGGCGCGAAAGCGCTGCGGATAAGGCAGCACGGCAGCCAGCAGCTCACGGATCATCCGGTTTGGCAGCGGCCGCCTGTAGGTCTTCTCGATATGGGCGCGGGCGTGATCGACCAAATGCATGTAGTTCACGCCCGACGGGCAGGTGGTCATGCAGGCGAGGCAGGACAGGCAGCGGTCGATATGGGTGACGATCTCCTTGTCGGCCGGCCGGCCGCCTTCCAGCATGTCCTTGATCAGGTAGATCCTGCCGCGCGGCGAATCCAACTCGTTGCCGAGCGTCACGTAGGTCGGACAGGTCGCGGTGCAGAAACCGCAATGCACGCATTTGCGCAGTATCTTTTCCGATTCCGCCACATGCGGATCGGCAAGCTGGGCAAGGGAGAAATTGGTCTGCATGATGCGTGCCTAGGCCATCCGACCGGGGTTCAGGATGTTCTTGGGGTCGAACTGTTCTTTCAGCCGCGCCGACAGGGCGGCAAGCGCCGGCTCCTGCGGCTGGAACACGGCAAGGGCTGCGCGAATGGCGGGCGCGGCGCGTACCAGCGTCGCATGGCCGCCGCCGTGCCTTGTCACCAGTGCGCGCACCAGTTCGGCTTCCGGGTCGCCATGTTCCATCTGCAGCCAGATCAGGCCGCCCTGCCAGTCATAGAGGGTCGAGACCGCCGTTTGCATCCTGAGCGCCATCACCATTTCATGGCCGGCGGAGGGCGCCATCGACGCACGCCACAGCGGCTTATCGCTGCCGGCGAAGGGCAGGCAATCGCGCACCTCGCGCCAGACCGTCCGCGACAGGTCGGCCGCCAGTTCATCCAGGCGGCCGGCGTTCTTCAGCAGGCCCTTCAGCGCCTCCATGCGGTAGGCGACCGAGGGCCCAAAACCCTCGACGCGCAGCAGCGTCGCGGCTTCGTTGCCGAGTTCGCCACCGGCAATGCGGCCGACCGCCGGATAGGGCAGATGCGCGGCGCTCGACACCTCGGCGCTGGAGCCGAGCGCCAGCGCCATGGCGGCCA
>Ga0182735_1000257_pt1 | contig 51543 bp, 49 predicted proteins | sample eDN5th30CKraftMG_FD_128524 | JGI IMG/M metagenome (GOLD analysis project Ga0182735, IMG submission 128524) | Enriched Miracle-Growth compost microbial communities from Emeryville, California, USA - eDNA 5th pass 30_C Kraft MG (version 2) (version 2) ...
GGCAAGCGCACCGGCGACCTGATGTCGCGCATCGGCAGCGAAACCGACCGCATCTGCATCTTCCTGTCGCTGCACCTGCTCGACTTCGCCACCGACGTGCTGATGATCGCCATGACGGCGGCCATCCTTGTGTCGATCAACCCCTGGCTGGCGCTGGTGACGCTGGCACCGCTGCCATTCATCGTCTGGATGATCCACGCGGTGCGCGACCGCCTGCGCCATGGTTTCGAGAAGGTCGACCGCATCTGGGCCGAGATCACCAACGTGCTGGCCGACACCATTCCGGGCATTCGCGTGGTCAAGGCCTTCGCCCAGGAAAAGCGCGAAGTGCAGCGCTTCCGGGCGGCCAACAACCGCAACCTGGAAGTGAACGACCGCGTCAACAGCCTGTGGTCGCTGTTTTCGCCCACGGTGACCCTGCTGACCGAAATCGGCCTGCTGGTGGTGTGGGTGTTCGGCATCTGGCAGGTCGCCAACAAGCAGATCACGGTGGGCGTGCTGGCGGCGTTCCTGGCCTACATCGGCCGCTTCTACACCCGGCTCGATTCCATGAGCCGCATCGTATCGGTCACGCAGAAGGCGGCCGCCGGCGCCAAGCGCATCTTCGATATCCTCGACCACGTCTCCAGCGTGCCCGAACCCGAGGCCCCCGCGCGCCTGGAACGCGTGGCCGGCCGCATTGAACTGCGCGACGTGGCGTTCCGCTACGGCAACCGCTCGGTCATCCGGGGGCTGGACCTGGCCATCGCCCCGGGCGAAATGATCGGCCTGGTGGGCCACAGCGGCTCGGGCAAGAGCACGCTCATCAACCTGATCTGCCGCTTCTACGACGTATCCGAGGGCGCCATCCTGGTCGACGGCACCGACATCCGCTCGCTGCGCATCGCCGATTACCGCCGCAATATCGGCCTGGTGCTGCAAGAGCCTTTCCTGTTTTTCGGCACTATTGCCGAGAACATCGCTTATGGCCGCCCGCAGGCCTCGCGCGCCGAGATCGTCGCCGCGGCGCGCGCCGCTCACGCGCACGAGTTCATCCTGCGCCTGCCGCACGGCTACGATTCGCTGGTGGGCGAGCGCGGCCAGGCGTTGTCGGGCGGCGAACGCCAGCGCATCTCGATCGCGCGCGCGTTGCTGATCGACCCGCGCATCCTGATCCTGGACGAGGCCACGTCGTCGGTGGACACCGCCACGGAAAAAGAAATCCAGAACGCGCTGGACAACCTCGTGCGCGGGCGCACCACCATCGCCATCGCCCACCGCCTGAGCACCTTGCGCCGGGCCGACCGCCTGGTGGTGCTCGACCATGGCAGCATCGTCGAGCAAGGCCCGCACGAAGCGTTGATGGCCCGGCAGGGCGCGTACTACCGCCTGTACCAGGCGCAGGCCCGCACGGCCGATGCCGACCTGCGCGACGACGATGAAGACGAGGACGCCGATGACTGAACCGCGCGAACCCGCCGTGCCGGCGCCGCCCGCCTTCGACCTGCGCGGCAACGCGCGGGGCCAGCTGGTCTATGTGGGGCCCGACGGCCAGGCGCACGAAGGGGTGCAGGCGGTACGGGCGTTTCCCATCAGCGACCCGGCGCAGGGCATATCCATCGTGAGCGCCGACGGCCGCGAGCTGGCCTGGCTCGACACGCTGGACGGCCTGCCGCCCGCCACCCGGCAGCAGGTCGAAGAAGCGCTGGCCGGCCGCGAATTCATGCCGGAAATCCAGCATATCGATGGGGTGTCCTCGTTCGCCACGCCTTCGGTATGGGACGTCCGCACCGAGCGCGGCCCCACTTCCTTCACGCTGAAAGGCGAAGAAGACATCCGCCGCCTGGCCGGCCAGACCCTGCTCATCGCCGACAGCCATGGCATCCACTACCTGGTGCGCGACGTGACGGCGCTGGACCGGCACAGCCGCCGCCTGCTCGACAATTTCCTGTAGGCGCCGCGAACCGGCCTAGGCGCGCCGGAACGGCGTGTGCGCTTCCAGTTCGCCCAGGTAGCCGCCCACGGCCTGTGTTTCGCGTTCCAGGAAATCCTCGATCGCGGCGGCGAAGCGCGCATCGGCGATCCAGTGCGCCGACCACGTGGGCGTGGGCAGCAGGCCGCGCGCCATCTTGTGCTCGCCCTGCGCGCCGCCCTCGAAACACGCCAGGCCGCGCCGGATGCAGTAATCGATCGACTGCAGGTAGCAGGTCTCGAAATGCAGGCCCGGCACGAAATCCAGCGCGCCCCAGTAGCGGCCGTACAGCGTGCCGCCGCCCCGCATGTTCAGCGCCGCCGCGATCGGTTCGCCATCGCGCAGCGCCAGGATCAGCACCAGCGCGTCGGCCTGTTCGCGGCGCAGGCGCTGGAAGAATTCGGTGCTCAGATACGGCGGATTGCCATGGGTGAAATAGGTATGCCGGTAGCACCGGTAGAAAAACGCCAGCGCCTCGTCGTCGATCTGCGGGCCGTCCAGCCAGCGGTATTGGATGCCGGCGGCCCGTACCTTCTTGCGGTCCTGCCGGATCTTCTTGCGCTTGTCGTGGTTCAGCGCGGCCAGAAAGGCGTCCAGGTCGGCGTAGCCGGCATTGCGCCAATGGAATTGCACGCCTTCGCGCACCAGGTAGCCGGCCTGGCGCAGCGCGGCCAGGTCGGGTTCGCCGGGAAACAGGATATGCAGCGACGACACCTTCAAACCCTGCGCCAGCTCGACCAGCCCGCGCGCCAGTTCCAGGCGGTCCGCCGCGGCGGCGGCCAGCAGGCGCGGCCCGCCCACCGGCGTGAACGGCACCGCCGCCAGCAGCTTGGGGTAATAGCGCAGGCCATGGCGTTCGAAGGCGTCGGCCCAGGCATAGTCGAACACATATTCGCCGCGCGAGTGCGACTTCAGGTACAGCGGCACGGCGCCGGCCAGCCGGCCGTCGCGCCGCAGCAGCAGGTAGTAAGGCGCCCAGCCGGTATCCGGCGCGGCGCAGCCGGTATCGTGCAGGGCGGCCAGGAACTCGTGGCGCACGAATGGCTGCTCGCCGGCCAGCGCATTCCATTCGCGCGGGTCTATTCGGGACAGCGAGGTTTCGATAGCGAGACGGGCAGGGGGGCTCATGGCGCAATGATAAAGTCTGGTTGCACGGGCCGCGCTGGCGGTCCCGTTCCCGCGACCTTACCGCTGCGCGCATGACCATTTCCGTATCTTCCGACTTTCCCGCCGCGGGCTTGCGCCGCCAGGCGCTGGCCGCGTTGGCCGCGCGCGGCTGGCCCGACAAGCTGGCCGCCGTGCGCGCCATCGACGACGCGGCGCCGCTCGACGCCGGCGCCGAACTGGCCGAGCCGGCCGGCCTGCCGGGGCGGCCCGATACGCCGGCGCTGGTGCCGCCGGCGCAAGTCAGGCAGCGGTCGGTCCAGTCGGCCGAAGGCCGCGCCGCGCTGCTGCACGCCCTGGCCCACATCGAATTCAACGCGGTCAACCTGGCGCTGGACGCGGTCTGGCGCTATGCGGGGATGCCGGACAATTTCTACCGCGACTGGCTGCGCGTGGCCCGCGAAGAGGCCTACCATTTCGAGCTGCTCAATACGCACCTGGGCGGCCTGGGCCATGCCTACGGCGATTTTCCCGCGCACAACGGGCTGTGGGAAATGGCCGAGAAAACCCGCGGCGACCTGCTGGCCCGCCTGGCGCTGGTGCCGCGCACGCTGGAGGCCCGCGGGCTGGACGCCTCGCCGCTGATCCGCGACAAGCTGGCGGGCGCCGGCGACACCGCCGGCGCGGCCATCCTGGACATCATCCTGCGCGACGAGATCGGCCATGTGGCGATCGGCAACCGCTGGTATCGCCATCTGTGCACGCAGCGCGGGCTGGACCCGCTGGCCTGCTATGCCGAACTGGCCGGCCGCTACGGCGCCCCCCGGCTGCGCGGCCCCTTCAACCTGGCGGCGCGCCGCCAGGCCGGTTTCGACGAGGCCGAGCTGCAGGCGCTGCAGCAAAGCTAGGGCATCGGCGGTTACAGCGCGATACCACGGTATGGCGGGCCCGGCCGGCATGGCGCCCCACCTGCCTATAGAATCGACGCCATGAACCTTCGATACGCTTCATCGCTGTTTTGCGCGGCCGGGCTGGCGGGCGCCGCGCAGGCCGCGCCGGCTCCCGCCCAGGTTTCCGCCGCCGACGCCGCGGCCTTTTCCGGCTGCCTGTCGCAACTGCGCGGGCAAGCCCTGCAGCAAGGGGTGGCCGCCGGCACCTTCGACACGCATACCCGCGGCTTGACGCCCGACATGAGCGTCATCGCCTCGCTGGATGCACAGCCCGAATTCAAGACGCCGATCTGGGATTACCTGGCCGCCCTGGTCGATGACGAGCGCGTCGCCGACGGCCAGCAGGCCTTGCGGCAATGGCATGCCGAGCTGGCCCGCGCGCAGGCGCAGTTCGGCGTAGACCCGGCCACGGTCGTGGCGGTGTGGGGCGTGGAAAGCAATTTCGGCAAGAAGCTGGGCGGCCGGCCGCTGCTGACCTCGTTGTCGACCCTGTCGTGCTTCGGGCGCCGGCAGGCGTATTTCCGGGGGGAGTTCTTCGCTACCCTGAAGATCATCCAGCAGGAACACGTGCGCCCCGAGCGCTTGAACGGATCATGGGCGGGCGCTTTCGGCCAGACGCAGTTCATGCCGTCCACCTACTTGCGCCTGGCGGTGGATTTCGACGGCGACGGGCGCCGCGACCTGGTCGACAGCGTGCCCGACGCGTTGGCTTCCACCGCCAATTTCCTGCAGCGCGCCGGCTGGAAGGCCGGGATGCCCTGGGGGTTCGAAGTCACCTTGCCCGCCGGCCTGGACACCAGCGCCGCGGGCCGCCGCAACAAGCGGCCCATGTCGGCCTGGGCCGCGCAAGGGCTCAAGCGGGTCGACGGCGGCGCGTTGCCGGCGGGCGACCTGCAGGCCGGCCTGTTGCTGCCGGCGGGGCCAACCGGCCCGGCCTTCCTGGTTACCCGCAATTTCGACGCCGTGTATTCCTACAACGCCGCCGAAAGCTACGCGCTGGCCATCGCCCACCTGTCCGACCGGCTGCGCGGGGCGGGCTCGTTTGTGCGCGCCTGGCCTACGGACGACCCGGGTTTGTCGCGCGCCGAGCGCCGCGAGTTGCAATCGTTGCTGATCGCGCGGGGCTTCGATATCGGCGAGCCCGACGGCCTGATCGGCGCGCGTACCCGCGATGCCCTGCAAACCGTGCAGCGCCAGGCCGGCCTGCCGGCCGACGGCCGGGCCGGGCTGAAGTCGCTGCAATGGCTGCGCGACAATGCCGGCCAGCCGCCCGCCGCCCTCAATGCGCCGCCGGCGGATTGAACACGTAAGCATCCATCGACAACACGCCATGACTGATGCCGCCGTCCAGTACTTCCACGTCGGCATCGGGGGCGCCGGCGCCGGCCGCGATCAGCAGCGGCAGGTAGTGCTCGGCGGTGGGGTGGGCGCGGCGCGCCTGCGGCGCGGCATCCAGGTAGCCGACCAGCGCGTCGCGGTCGCGCGCGCGCACCGCCTGGCGCGCCCATGCGGCAAACGCCCGCACATAGGGCTCGTCGGCGCCGTCGCGCTGGCGGAATTCATACAGATTGTGCGTCAGGCTGCCGGACCCCACGACCAGCACGCCCTCGCGCGACAGCGGCGCCAGCGCGCGGCCCAGGGCCCACGCCTGGGCGGGGTCCAGCGTGGCGGGCAGCGACAGTTGCACCACCGGAACGTCGTGCGCCGGAAACATGTGCAGCATCGGCACCCAGGCGCCGTGATCCAGCCCGCGCGCCGGGTCCAGGTCGACACGATGGCCGGCCTCGCCCAGCACGGCGGCTACCCTGGCCGCCAGGGCGGGGTCGCCGGGGGCGGGGTATTGCAAGGCGTACAGTTCGGCGGGGAAGCCGCCGAAGTCGTGAATCGTCGATGGGCGGGCGGCCGCCGTCACCGCCAGGCCGCGGGTCATCCAGTGCGGCGACACGATCAGCACCGCGCGCGGCGCGGGCAGGCGGCGGCCCAGGGCGGCCAGCAGCGGGCCAGCCTGCCCCGGTTCGGTGGCGAAAGTGGGCGCGCCATGGGACACGAAAAGGGTAGGTTGGGCTTGCATGGCAGAAAATCTCCGATAGTGGCCGGATAGCAAGGTCCGGCGGTCCAGAAGACTTTAATTGCCTTGCGGATCGAGATAAATAGCCCATTTGTGGATACATTGTTCCAGGATGGTGGGTAATATGGACCGATTCGAAGAAATGCGCGTATTCACGGCGGTGGTCGAGGCCGGCAGCTTCGTCAAGGCCGCCGAAGCCCTGCGCATGTCCAAGGCAGGAGTCTCGCGCCATCTCACCGAGCTGGAAACCCGGCTGGGCGCGCGCCTGCTGCACCGAACCACGCGCAGGCAGTCGCTGACCGAGGAAGGCCAGTTGTTCTACGAGCGCTGCAAGATGCTGCTGGCCGAGGTCGAAGACGCCGAAACCGAAGTCAACAGCCGCAGCGGCGAGGTCGGCGGCCTGTTGCGCGTCAATGCCCCGCTGACCTTTGGCGTGCGGCATCTGGCCCCCTTGTGGGGGGTATTCAAGGCGCAGCACCCGAAGCTGATGCTGGACATCACCCTGACCGATCGCCTGGTCGACCTGGTCGACGAAGGCTATGACGTCGCGGTACGCATCTCGCAACTGGCCGATTCCACGCTGGTCAGCCGGCGCCTGGCCACCACGCGCATGGTGCTGTGCGCCACGCCGCGATACCTGCGGCAGCACGGCCGCCCCGAACACCCCAAAGAGCTCACCATGCATGCCTCGGTCGCCTACAGCTATTGGGCCGGCCGCGACGAATGGCGCTTCCATGGCCCGGAAGGCGAGATCAACGTGCGCATCCAGCCGATCATGCGCGCCAACAATGGCGATACCTGCCTGGAGGCCGCGCTGGCGCACCTGGGCATCATCCTGCAGCCCACGTTCCTGGTGGGCGACGCGCTGCGCGCGGGCACCCTGGTCGAATTGATGCCGGCCTATCGTTGCGCCGAGCTGGGTATCTACGGGGTCTATCCCACCCGGCGCCACGTCCCGCCGCGCGTGCGCGCGCTGCTCGATTTCCTGGCCGCGCATTTTGCCCAGCCGCCCTGGCCGGAATGATCCCGGCAGCATGCGCCACCCGGCGCCGCTCAGGCAGGCGGCCCGCCCGCCGGTCGTGCCGCCTGCAGCAGGTATTGCATCATCTGCTGCGCATAGGCGGGCAGCTCGTCGGCGTGGCGCACGCACAGCAGCAGGTTGCGGCGCGCCCAGGGCGCATCCAGCGCCACCGCCTTGATCCCCGCGGCGCGCGCGCAGCGCCGGGCCGCGGCGCGGGGCACGATGCCCACGCCGATGCCCAGGCCCGCCAGTCGGCAGATGGCATCGAAGCTGCGTAGCCGCACCCGGTAGTTCAGCGGGGCGCCGGCGCGCCTGGCGTGCTGGGCAATGTGGTCCTGCAGGGCGCTGCCTTCGGCCAGGCCGATGATGTCGCAGGCCGCGATGTCGGCCAGGCCGACCGACTCGGCCCCGGCCAGCGCATGGCCGCGCGCCACCACCAGCACCAGCGGGTCGTGGCGGAACGGATAGGTCTGCAGGCCCTGCAGGTCGGCCGAATCGGCCAGGATGCCGATATCGGCGGCGCCCGCCCGCATGGCTTCGGCAATGTCGTCGCTGAGCCGCTCTTCGACATCGACCGACACACGCGGATATTGCGCCAGGAAGCCGCCCAGTACCTCGGGCAGGTATTCGCTCAGGGCCGCCGTGTTGCACAGCAGCCTGACATGGCCGCGCATGCCGTGGCCGTACTGGTCCAGCTCGCCGCGCATGCACTCGACCTGCCTGAGCACGGTGCGGGCGTGGTGCAGCAGGGTGCGTCCGGCGGGAGTGGCCCGCACACCGTGCCGTTCGCGCACCAACAGGGGCACCCCCAGCGCCGATTCCATGCCGCGTATGCGCTCGCTGGCCGAGGCCAGCGTCATGTGCGCGCGCTGCGCGCCGCCGGTGATGGTGCCGGCTTCGTGCACGTACATGAACAGGCGCAGGTCGGTCAGGTCGAAACGCATGCGCCGATGCTAGCACGCCAGAATCAGGAATAGCCTGAGGCTGGATATGGAAGATACGCATTGGCTGCCGCGTACCATGCGGCAAAAATACGCGCATTGCATAAATATCCGACGCGGCTGCGCCGACTGACGCCCTCAGGCTGAACCGAATGTCTATCCCGCTCGATCTACCGGATTTCCTGTCCGGCCCCGCAATCGGCCCGCTGGCCGCCGTGGTCGCCGTATTCCTGCTGGCCGGCGTGGTGAAAGGCGTGGTGGGGCTGGGGCTGCCGACCATTTCCATGGCCTTGCTGGCCCTGTTCATGCCGCCGGTCCAGGCGGCGGCCCTGCTGGTGGTGCCCTCGCTGGTAACCAACCTGTGGCAGGCCCGGCCGCTGGGCAGTCTGGCGCCGCTGTTACGGCGCATCGGCGCCATGCAAGCGGGGATCTGCGTGGGCACCCTGGCCGGCGCCGCCGCGTTCGGCGCGCCGGCGGGCGACTGGGGCGCGGTGGCGCTGGGCGTCGCCTTGCTGGCCTACGCCGGCTGGGGCCTGTTCGGCACGCCGCCCGCGCCATCGCCGCGCGCCGAGCCCTGGATGGGGCCGTGCGTCGGCGCGCTGACCGGCCTGGTCACCGCCCTGACAGGGGTCTTCGTGGTGCCGGCGGTGCCGTATCTGCAATCGCTGGGGCTCGGCAAAGATGCGCTGATCCAGGCGATGGGCATCTCGTTCACCGTATCCACCCTGGCCCTGGCGGCCGGCCTGTGGCTCAACGGCAGTTATGGCGCGGGGGCGGCGGGGGCGTCGTTCGCGATGCTGGCGCCGGCCCTGCTGGGCATGGCCGCCGGCCAGCGGCTGCGCCGGGCGCTGTCGCCGCGCGTGTTCCGCCTGTGCTTCATGGCCAGCCTGGCTGCGCTGGGCGCCTACCAGGTCGTCGAGGGGTTGCTGTCCTAGCGCTGGAATCCGTACGAACGCATGATCTGGCCTACCTTGGGGCCCTTCAGGTAGAACAGGAACGAGCGCGCCGCCAGGTTTTCCTTGCCAGGTTCCAGCAGCACCGCGTCCTGCCGGATAGGGTCGTATAGCGACGTGGGCACGATCCACGCCGAGCCTCGCTCGACGCGGTTGTCGCGATACACGTGCGACAGCGTGACGAATCCCAGGTCGCTGTAGCCGCCCGACAGAAAACGCCGCGTGTCCGACACGTCGTGGCGCTCGACCAGCTTGTCGTCGACCGAGCCGCGCAAGCCCAGGCGGTCCAGCACCTGCATGGCGGGGCGGCCGTAGGGCAGCAGGTCGGGGCTGGCCACCGACAGGCGCTCGAAGCGGTTGTGTTTCAGCACATTGCCATGCGGATCGACATAGCCCTCCCGGGGCGACCACAGCGCCAGCACCTGGGTGGCGTAGGTGTAGCGCGTGCCCGGCACGGCCTTGCGGGCCGCTTCCAGGCGGGCCGGCAGCACGTCGTTGCCGGCCAGCAGCACGTCGTAGCGCGCGCCGTTCTTGATCTGCGCGTACAACTGGCTGGTGGGAGCGGTCGACAGCACCACGACATTGCCGGTTTTTTGCTGGAAATCCTCGGCAATGGCGCGGATCGGCGCGGCGGCATTGCTGGCCACCGCCACCTGCACCTGGCCCCCATGGGCCATCGCGCTGGTTGCACAGGCCAGCATCGCCAGAACAAGAAACCGGGTGCGTGCGTTCATTTCAGCCCCTGGCGCCGCTCGCGGGCGCGCGATATCCGTATCGAGGCGTGTGATTTGATCATATTCGCGGCCGCGCGCCCACTGTTCGGGCAATCGGCCGAAATACGGCCATTCCTGCCTGCTGATGCATCGAGTCGGACCTGGCCCGCCCGCGCTACATATGAGGCAGGCCAGCCGACGAGTTGGCCAGTTCCAGGAGAAACACCATGCAAGACCCGATCGAAGCGTCCACACCCATGAAATGGCCTAGCGACTTCCCGGCCAAGCATTGATGCGGGCGACCCGGCCGGCGGGCCGGGTCGTATCTGTGCCGGGGGCCTAGGCGCGCACGTACAGCCAGCCCTCGCGTTGCAGCGTGGCCAGCATGAGGATGGCCGCGGCGGGCAGTGCCCGCATCGGGTCGCGCGCCGCCAGGCCGGTACTGGCCAGCGTGTTGGGACATAGCCAGGTCAGGACGTCGCCGGCATCGGATTCGCCTGCGACCGCGGCGGCCACGGCTTCGCCGTTGAGCACCAGCCGCACTTCGGCATCGGGCCGCGCCCGCAGCAAATTCGCCGCGTTCTTGCGGGCGCGCGCCAGCGCGCCTGGCGTCGGCGCGTGGATCAGGACCTTGAGGGGATCGGGCAGGGCAACGACAGGCATCGGAAAGCTCCAGCAGATTGAATGAGGCTTGGCTCGCGGCGGCGGGCCTATCCCGCGCGCTCTCGGTTCAGTGCATGGCCCGCCACGCCAGCAAGGCCGCGACAACCAGGCAGGCCAGCGCGAACGCGCGCCGCAGGGCGACCTGCGGCACGCGTTGGGCAAAGCCGCGGCTGACGCCCATGCCCGCGACGGCCGCGCCGATAAAGGCCCATTGCGGCGCGGACAAGGCCAGGCCATGCGTGGCGGCCGACGCGACGGTGGCGGCCGAAACCAGCGCGATGATCATCAGCGAGGTCGAGACGATGCTGTGCATGCGCGCGTCGGTGAAATAGCTGAACGCGGGCACGATGATGAAGCCGCCGCCCACCCCCAGCATGCCGGTGCACAGGCCGGACACCGCGCCGATGGCGCCCAGCGTGGCGGCGGCGCGCCCGGTCCAGATGAACTTCCCGGTTTCGGGCGACAGGCGGCAGGGCTTGGCGGCCGGCATCGCGGCGTCCGCCGGCCCGCCGCCCGGCGAACGGATCATGCGCGTCGCCACGATCACCATGATGGCCGCAAAGCCCAGGCTCAACCAGGCAGGAGGCAGTTGGCGCGCCAGTTGCAGGCCGGCCGGCGCCGTCAGCCCGCCGGCCACCGCCATCAGCACGGCCGCCTTGTAGCGCACCAGGCCCTGGCGCAGCCCCTGCGCGGCGCCGACCGCCGCGGCCGCGCCGACCGCGATCAGCGCCACCGGCGCGGCGTCGGCCAATGGCATGCGCAGCCCGAACATCAACGCGGGCACGGCAAGAATTCCGCCGCCCGCGCCCGTCAGGCCCAGCAGCATGCCGATGGCCAGTCCCAGGATCGAGCCCGTCATCATATAAATTACTTTTAGAAATAAACATATTATTTAATATTATTAAGACGGGCGCAAGCCACCCGCACCGGCCGGCTGCCGGTGCGGCGGGCCCGGGGTAGCGTGCTGGGGGCGATCAGCCGTCGTGGCGCGCGAATTTCGACGGCGCCACGCCGAAATGCTGCTTGAAGACCAGGGTGAAGGCGCTGTGGCTCTTGTAGCCGCTATGCAGGGCCACGTGCAGGATAGGTTCGCCGCGCAGCAGGGCGTCCAGCGCGGCCAGCAAGCGCAGCCGCTGGCGCCAACGCCCGAACGTCATGCCGGTGTATTGCTGGAAATGCCGGTGGAATGTCTTGGGGCTCATGGCCAGCGATGCCGCCCATTCGTCCACGGCGTAGGGATGGCCCGGATCGGCGTTCAGTGCTTCGCACACCCGGGCCAGGCGCGCATGCGCCGGCCAGGGCAGATGGAAAGGCAAGGCTTGCTGGATCTTCAGTTCTTCCAGCAGCAGCGCGGCCATCAGGCGGCCGTGCGGGTTGCCGTCTATGTCCAGCCCCGCGTCCGTCACGCGTTGTACCAGCGCGCGCAACAGCGGCGAGACATGGATCACGCCGTCGGTCAACGGCAATGCGCGCGCGGCCGCCGTGGCGATGAAGATGCCATGCACTCGAGCCTGGCGGCGGATGACCAGGCGATGTTCGACGCCCGCGCCCAGCCAGACTGCCGTGGTGGGCGGCACCATCCATTGCCCCGAGGCCGCCTCGACGTGCACGACGCCCTCGACGGCATACAGCAGTTGGCAGCGATCGTGGCGATGATGCGTCACCTCGAACCCCGCCGGGTAATCCGCGGCGACGCCGGCGACGTGCGCCATGGTGGCCTGGTATTCATCCAGGTCCAGGGGTTCGGCGCGGCCGGGGGCAGGGAAGTGCTGCATGGGAAATAACAATGTCCGTTTCCATAAAGAAATGGACAGTTCTTATAGAGAACACGCATCTTGTCCTGTCTAGACTCATTGCACAAGACATCTCTTGCCCACACACGCAATTGATCATGGCCCTGCCCGCGACCCTACCGCCCGCTTTGCTAGCCCTGGCTCTCCGTCGGGGTCCGAGCGCGCCGGCGCGCGTCGCGACTCATCCTGGTTCCCCCTGACCCCGACCTCGCCCAGCTTGCCTCAAGCAGGGGAATCAGGAACGTCATGCCGATTTCCCGGCGAGAGGTTTTCATGATTGCCCAACCCCAGAGCAAGTACCACCCCTATCCCGTCGTCGATTTGCCCGACCGGCAGTGGCCGTCCCGCGCGATCGCGCAAGCCCCGATCTGGCTGTCCACCGACCTGCGCGACGGCAACCAGGCCCTGTTCGAGCCGATGAACCGCGAGCGCAAGCTGCGCTTGTTCGCCGAACTGGTGCGCCTGGGATTCAAGGAAATCGAGGTCGGTTTCCCGTCCGCCTCGAAGACCGATTTCGATATCGTCCGGCACCTGATCGACAACGCATCGATCCCGGACGACGTCACGCCGATGGTCATTACGCAGTTGCGCGAAGACCTGATCCGCGAGACCGTGCGCAGCGTGCGGGGCGCGCGCCGCGTGATCGTGCACTTCTACAACGCCATTGCCCCCGCCTGGCGCGAGACCGTCTTCGGCATGAGCGTGCCGCAGATCGTCGGCATGGTCGAGCAGCACATCGGCCTGCTGGTGGAACTGGCCGCGCAGCATCCCGAGACCGAATGGATCCTGCAATACTCGCCCGAGACGTTCTGCATGGCCGAACTGGATGTCTCGCTGGCGGTCTGCAACGCCGCGATCGAGGCCTGGGATGCGGGTCCGGGCCGCCCCATGATCGTCAACCTGCCCACTACCGTGGAAGTGTCCACGCCCAACGTTTTCGCGGACCAGATAGAGTGGATGCACCGCCGGCTGGCGCGGCGCCGGCATATCGTGCTGTCGGTGCATCCACACAACGACCGGGGAACCGGCGTGGCGTGCGCCGAGCAAGCCTTGCTGGCGGGCGCACAGCGCGTAGAGGGCTGCCTGTTCGGCAACGGCGAACGCAGCGGCAACCTGGATATCGTGACGCTGGCCCTGAACCTGTACACGCAGGGCATCGCGCCGGGGCTCGATTTTTCCGATATTGCGGCAGTCGCGCGCATTGCCGAGGAATGCACCGCGCTGCCCATCCACCCGCGCCACCCCTATGTGGGAGATCTGGTGTTCACCGCCTTCTCCGGCTCGCATCAGGATGCGATCGCCAAGGGCTTCGCCGCGCGGCGCGAGGGCGATCCCTGGCGTGTGCCGTACCTGCCCATCGACCCCAAGGACCTGGGGCGCACCTACGACAGCATCGTGCGGGTCAACAGCCAGTCGGGCAAGGGCGGCATTGCTTACCTGCTGCAGCGCGATCACGGAATCGTCATGCCGCGGCGCATGCAGGTCGAATTCAGCGCCATCGTGCAGAAACTGACCGATGCCAGCGAAACCGAGCTTTCCAGCGAAGCGATCTGGGACCTGTTCAGGCGTACTTATCTGGCGCCGCCCGAGGGCTACCTCTACCGGGGGCACCGGCTGACCGATGTGCCGCAGGGGCAGTGCATCGACCTCGAGATCGCCGCGCCGGACGGCACCGTCCGCCACATGCGGGGGGTTGGCAATGGACCGATCGACGCCACCGTGGCCGCGCTGGGCCTGCCGTTGCGGATAGACAGCTACGAAGAGCGCAGCCTGGGCGGCGGGGCGGACGCCCCGGCCCTGGCGGTGGTCGAGGCCGCCTGGCCTGGGGTGGCGGGTTCCCGCCATGGGGCGGGGTTGCATCCGAATATCGTCACGGCGTCGGTGCAGGCCGTCCTGGGCGCCGCCTCGCGGTTTTGTGGCGGCGCGTAGACGACCGGCCCGCCAGGCTGCGGTGGCATGCATTTTGTCCCGCAGCCGGCGCCACCGGCAGGATATGATCCATGCAATGGCATTCATGTCGTTGCGCCCGGTGGTGTCGGCCGGTCGCTCGTGCCGGACGAGATGGAGAGAACAACAAGATGATTTTGACCCGGGCCCAGGCCGACGCGGTGCGGCAGGCCATACGAGCGGTGAATGTCGTGCAGGGGCGGCTGCGGGTGCTCATGGGCGACTCGATCGTCATGGAATTACCCGACGGGACCATCCTGGTCAGCGGCAGCGGGGGCATCAGCGAGTGCTACGAGAACCCGCGGGCCTTCGCCGAGGCCTATGGGCTCGGCGACGACGGCGACCACTCCCGGGAACCGCTGCACTGACGGCGCGGCCGGGCCGGCCGGTCAAGGACGGGCAAGGCAAGCGCCGTCACATTCGCTGAATGAGCGTCGCCGTGGACATCCCATGGCCGGCACAGAACACGACCAGGCCGATTTCCCCGTCCATCGCTTCCAGCGCGGCCAACGTCTTGGCGATCAGGCCGGCGCCTGTTGCGCCCAACGGATGGCCGTGGGCGATGGCGCCACCCCACAGATTGAATCGATCCTGGTCGACGCCGAACTCGCGTGACCACGCCAGCGGCACGCTGGCAAAGGCCTCGTTGATCTCGATCCAGTCGATGTCTTCCAGCTGGAGGCTGGCGCGGCGCAACGCTTCGCGGGTGGACGCGACTACCCCGTCCAGCTGCATTCGTGGGTCCGAGCCGATGGCGACCCGCGCCAGGAACCGGGCCTTGGGCCGCAAGCCATCCGAACGCGCCCGGTCGGCGTCCGCCACCAGCACGGCCGCCGCGCCGTCCGTCATCTGGCTGGAATTGGCGGCGGTGACAACGCCGTTGTCGGGATCGAAAAGCGGGTCCAGGGCGGCCACGCGCTCGGAGTCGAGCCGATGGCGGATGCCTTCATCGTGAAGCACCCGGGTATCCGCACTGCCTTGCGTGCTCGCCATGATGGGCACGATCTCGGTATTCTTGCCCGCGGTCGCCGCGGCGCTGGCGCGCCTGTGGCTTTGCATCGCGTAAGCATCCAGTTCCGGGCGGCTCATATTCCAGTGGCGCGCCAGAAGCTCGGCGCTGACGCCCTGGTGCGGCATTTCGTAGCGCGCGAGCAGGTCGGGGTTCAGGCCGCGCCAGTCCAAGAATGCCGGCCCCAGCGTGACGTCGAGAAACATCGGAACGCGGCTCATGTGCTCGACGCCCGCGCCGATGACGTAGCCGGCATCCCCGGCGGCAACCGCTTGCGCCGCAAAGTGCACCGCGCTCTGGCCCGAGCTGCACATGCGGTTCAAGGTAACGCCGGGGGTCCGGATCGGCAGGCCGGCCAGCAATGCGGCCTGGCGCGCCACGTTGCCGCCTTGCTCGCCGGCCTGGCTGACACAGCCCACGATGACGTCGTCGACCAGGTCCGGCGCGACGCCGCCGCGCGACAGCAGCGCCGTCAAGACCTGGGCCAGCAAGGCATCCGGCCGCAAGCCGGAAAACACGCCGCCTCGTTTTCCAAACGGGCTTCGCACTGCTTCGATAATGCTCGGACTGCGCATTCCCTGTCTCCCGTACCGAGTGCGGGCGCGCGTACGCGCCGCAATCGCATCTTTGGATTCGCCGCTATTTCTGCAGATTGAGTTCCCGCACGAGATCGCCCCATTTCTTGTTCTCTTTGGCGATGAATGCCGTGAACTCGGCGGTATCCATGGGCGACACCTCGGACCCCGTGTCGACGATCTTCTGGCGGGTGTCCGGCATGGACAGGACATCGGCGGTTGCCTTGGCCAGCGTGTCGAGGACGGGCTGCGGCGTACCTGCGGGGGCCAGCAGGCCATACCAGACGGTGGCCTCATAATCCGGGCGTTCCAGCAGCTCGGCAAGCGTGGGCACGTCCGGCAGCTTGGCGGAGCGTTCCCGCGAGCCGACCGCCAGGGCCTTGAGCCGCCCTTCCTTGACCTGCTGGGTCGCCGCCGGCAATACCGGAAAGTAGAACGACACCTCGCCGCTGATGACGTCCGTCAAGGCCTGCGACCCCGTGCGATAAGGAACGTCCCGGATCTGGATGTTCTCCAGTTTCGCCAGCATGGCCGCTTCCAGATGGCTGGGCGAACCCTTGCCCGACGTTGCGTAGTTCAACGCGTCGGGGTGCCGCCTGGCTTCCTTCAGCAGCCCGTCCCAGCTGGAAAAGGGGGTCTTGGTCCCGGACACCAGCAGCATCGGCAGGGTCGCGACCCGCATGATCGGCGCGAAATCCTTTGTCGCGTCGTATTTGGGCTTCACGTCCATATGAGGGCTGACAGTCAGGGTCGTGGGCGCGAACAGCAACGTGTATCCATCCGGCGCGGCGGACGCGGCCGCGACGGTGCCCAGTTCGCCGCCCGCGCCGGGCATGTTGTCTATCACGATCGACTGCTTGAGTTTGGCGGCAAGCCGGTCTCCCAGGATGCGGGCGATCGTGTCCGCTCCGCTGCCGGCGCCGTACGCCACGACGATCTTCACCGGGCGCTCGGGATATCCCGCGGCGGCCGCTTGCGGGCCCGCGAGAATCGCCAGCCCCAGCAATGCACTATTACCCAGCCATTTTGCGTATTTCATGGTTTGTCTCCTTGCCTTCGGCGTAGGCATCAGCAGTCGTGGTGTCGTGTTATCCGCTGATGGTCTTTTACGATCAACTGTGCCGTTCTGCCTCCCCGGCGCAGATGATGGTTCCCTTGCTGCGCCACCGGTGCAGCGTTTCCTGGGGGATGCCCCAGCTGGCGGCAAGCACCTGTTCCGTGTGCTCCCCCAGTCCCGGGGCCGCGCGATGCCTGTCCTGCTGGTCTGCCATTTTCAAGGGGTTGGCGATGTTCGGCGTCTGGCCGTCTCCCTCGGCGGGCAGCGTATGGATCAACCGGTTGTGCACGACCTGGGGGTCGTTGACCAGGTCCGGATAGCTGTTCACCGGCGCGCACAGGATGTCCATCTTCCTGAGCCTGGCTATCCAGTCTCGGGAGCTTCGTGACTTGAACACCGGCGCGAGCACCGCCTTGAGTGCTTCGCGATGCTTCTGCCGTGCCTGCGACGAGGAATAGTCGGGATGGTGGGCCAGTTCCGCCAGCTCCAGCCCCTGGCAGAATGCCTGCCACTGGTGGTCGAACACCGTGAAAGTGATGCTGCCGTCCTGCGTGGCGATGGCCCCCGACGGAGCGATCAGCGGATGATCGTTTCCCAGCCTTTCCGGTGCCACGCCCGTCTTCAGGAACTCCATCAAGGGCGGGGCCTGGAAGGCCACCAGCGAATCGAGCAGCGACGTCTGGACATGCTGCCCGGCGCCGTTCCTTGCCCTGGCCATCAGCGCCAGCAGCACGCCTGAAAAGGCATTCATGCCCGCCAGCATGTCGGACACCACATTGCCCAACCGCAACGGCAGCCCGCCGCGTTCCCCGTTGATGCTCATGAGGCCGGCATAGGCCTGCATGATGGAATCCCCGGCGGGAAGATTCGTGTTGGGGCCGGAGGAGCCGAATCCCGTCACCGAGCAATACACCAGCCCGGGGTTCTCGTTGCGCAGCGTGGCGTAGTCAAGGCCGAACTTGTCCATCACGCCGGGCCTGAAGCTTTCGATGATGACGTCCGCCTTCGCCGCAGCGGCCCGCACCAGGTCCCGGATCTCGGTGTCTCGCAGATCCAGGCATACGCCGCGCTTGTTGCGGTTGACGCTCAGAAAGACGCCCCCACCCGTTCCCATCGTGCGGGACCAGTCGCCGCGGGGCGGTTCGATCTTGACGACATCGGCGCCGTGGTCGCCCAGAAATTGCCCGCAATAAGGTCCTGCGACGCCCTGGCCAAAATCCAGCACTTGCAGCGCGGTGAGGGCAGGCATGGTTAGAAATTTCCCTTGCGCATCATGAAGGCGCCATGGAAGACGCAGGGTATGACGCCATCCTGGTTGACGACCTCGATTTTTACGCTGAGCACGCCGCGGTCCGGGGCCGAGACGTCCTTCAGGCCTTCCACCGTGATGCGGGTATGCAGGGTGTCGCCAGCCTTGACCGGCGCCGAGAACTTGAACCGGTCCAGGCCCAGGGCGGCCAGGGTGTACTTGCCGAGAATATCTTCCAGCATGCCGGCCGCAATCGAGGCGGTCATCAGCCCGGGGGCTACCCGGGTCTTGAACAGGCTGTGCGCTTTGGAAAATTCTTCGTCGATGAACATCGGCAACTTCAAGCCGGCGAAACACGTGTAGTTGACAATGTCCGCCTCGGTGATCGTGCGCGCGTAGCTTTCAAACACCTCGCCGACCGAATATTCCTCGTATGTCTTCTGGGCCATGCCTCGCTCCTGTTCGATGGAATGTACGTATATACGTATAATGTATGTATATAGGTACAGAATAGGCGTGCATGTCCGCGGCTGTCAACCATGGATATCGTTCAGAGCATCGAACCGAGGATGTTGCTGGGCAGGCTGCCGGCCAGGCCCTTCATGGTGGCGGCTTCTTGCTTGAGCACTTCGATATGCGCCGCGCTGGCGGCCACCATGCGCTCCGTGGGGCCCGCCAGCCCCAACCCGAACAGCAGCGACCCGTCTTTGCCGGTGACAGCGGCGGCGATGGCGCTCGAGCCGACCACGCGTTCGTCGATCGATTGGGAAACACCCGTTTCCCGTATGGTCTGCAATTGGCGCAGCAGCTCGGCCTTGTCCAGAATCGTCCTGCGGGTGTATGCCTGCAGGACTCGTTCCTTGAGATAGCGTTTTTGCTTGGCCGGGTCCATATAGGCAAGCAGCAACTTGCCCATGGCGGTGCTGTACAGCTCGTCGCGCTTGCCTACCGGCGCGGTATAGCGCACCGGGTGGGTGCTTTCTTCCTTGGCGAAGTAGAGCAAGGTCTGATCGTCATGCGCCAGCTGGCCCGCCAGGGCCGTCTCGCCCGACGCCTCCATCAGGCGGCGCAACGATGGCGCGACCAGTTCCGGCAGGTGCATGTTGGCCAGGATCTGGGTCGCCAGCACGAACATTTCCTGGCCGATATGGTAGGCGCCATCCTCGCGCACCAGATAGCCGCCGTCGGTCAGGCCATTCAACAGGCCCACCAGGCTGGTCTTGGGCGCATCGAGTTCCTGGGCGATCGATGCCAGGGTCATGCCCCGGTCGCGCGTGGCAAGCGCGCGGAAGATATCGAGAATGCGGCGTACCGACTGTGGGCCCGAGGTTGCCATGTGCTGATACATCAAGCGGGAAGTGGGCCGATTGTACTGTGCGGCCGGAACCGGCTAGGGAAAATACCCATCCCGGCGAGCCGGGCCGCTATTGACAAGCGGTCGCGGTTGATGGAACATACTTATGCGTATATAAAAAATCCAAAGAGAATTTTTGAATTCTCATTAGTGCTTTCGCGGGTCGCCGCCGGCTCGTCGTCGACGTACCGGGGCAACGAACAGGAGGGAAGTGGTGGAGCAGGCATTCTTCCAGCTGTATCAGAAAGAGCGGATCCGGGATGTGGTCCGTTCGTATGCGCGGGGCGTGGACCGGCGCGACTGGCAATTGGTGGCCGCGGCCTACCATGCGGACGGATACGACGACCATGGCGGCTACAAGGGAGGCATTCCGGGCCTGCTCGAGTGGCTCGAGCGCCGCCATGCCTCGATAGACCAGTCGATGCATTTTCTCGGCAACAGCATGGTCGACCTGCTTTCGGAAACCACCGCAATTGCGGAAACCTACTGCGTCGTGTATCAGCGCTACGGCGAGCAAGCGCAAGAAACGATAAAGACCTGGCTGGGCGACCAGACGCTCGAGCCCGGCAAGGCGCTGATGGCCGAACTGGCCTGCCGCTACGTGGATAGATTCGAATTGCGCGACGGAAACTGGCGAATCGCCAGGCGCACGGTCGTCATGGAAGAAGTGAAGGTTGCCTCGCGACCGGTACTGCTGCGGGAAGGCTATGCCCTGGCGCGGCGGGATCGAACCGATTCGTTGTGGCAGGCGCTGGCCGGCGACGACAAGCGCGGTGCTTGACCGCGCGGCGCGATCGCCACGCGGCAGGCAGCATATCCATTATCTATAAGAAGGCCATGGGCCGACAGGTGGGGGCAGAATGAAGCTGGTATTCGCTCGAATTGCATTCGTGGCGCTCGCGTCGATCTTGAATGCCGCGCAGGCCGAGAACTATCCGACCGCGCCGATCAGGCTGGTCGTCCCGTATCCCGCGGGCGGAGGCGCCGACGGCATCGCCCGGACGATCGGCGAGGAGCTTTCCAAGAATCTCGGCACGTCGCTGATCATCGATAACAGGCCTGGCGGGTCCTCCACGATCGGCCTGAAGGCCGTGGCCGAAGCACGACCCGATGGGTACACGATCGGCCTGGTCAACATGGCATTCACGGCGAATCCGAGCCTGATAAAGAACATGCCGTTCGATACCGTGAAGGATTTCACGCCGATAGGGATGGTGGCCAAAATTCCATTGGTCGTCGCCATCAACCCCTCGGTCAAGGCAAGCAGTCTTCAAGCGCTGATCGATCTGTCCAAGCAAAGCAAGAATGGCATTTTCTATGGATCTGCCGGCAACGGGACCTCGAACCACCTGATCGTGGAGCGGCTGAAGAAGATCACCGGCGCGAACCTCGTTCACGTGCCCTACCGGGGAGGCGCGCCGTCCGTAGTGGGCCTGGTCGGCAATGAAGTATCGATGGTGATGGTGTCGCCCTCGTCCGCCATGGCATTCTTTCAAAGCAAGCGCCTGATACCCTTGGCCGTGGGAGTCGATGAAAAAGTGCTGAACCTGGAGCAGGTGCCGCCCATCAGTCAGTCCATCCCCGGTTTCGAGGCCATTGACTACTACGGGATCGTGGCGCCCAGGGATCTGCCGCCCGCCATCAAGGCGAAACTGAACGAGGCGATCGTCGCCACATTGAAAAATGAAAAAGTGAAAAGTAATCTCCGCGTCAATGGAAATATCCCTTTCCCTTCAACGCCGGAATATTTCTCTGAATTCCTGAAGTCGGAAATCAGTACCTGGTCCGCCGTGATTGCGGAAGTCGGCATTACGTCCGATTGAGGCGCACGCCCACGATGGTTGCCGGCCGGATGGCTGGCCAATGATGACAGGTGCGGCTACGCACCGCATGGAGACGAATATGTGGCGAATGGTTCTGGGGCGGGCGGCGTGCATAGCCGTCGCGCTGTGTTCCGGTGCGGTGCTGGCGGCCAGCGATTACCCCAGCAAGCCCGTGAAAATGGTGGTGCCGATGGCCGCGGGCGGCGGCACCGATGCCGTGGCGCGGGTGATCGCATCGAAAATGTCGGACAGAATCGGCAGCCCGATCATTGTCGAGAACCGGGCCGGCGCGGGTGGGCAGTTGGGGGCGGAGCAGGTCGCGTCGTCCAGCGCGGATGGCTACACGCTGCTGTTCGCTTCCTCGTCGGTCATGACGTTGCCTTATCTCAGGCAAACCCGCTACGATCTTCAAAACGATTTCATTCCCGTCGGGCAGGTGGGAGTAGGGGGCTTCGTGCTGGTTCTGCGCCCCGGCCTGAACCACAAGACTCTCGCCGAGTTCATGGCCGACGCCAAGGCCAACCCGGGAAAATTCACCTTCGGGTCGCCGGGCATCGGCTCCGCGGGTCACCTGGCGCTCAACCTGTTGAAGGCCAAGACAGGGATAGAAATGGTTCATGTGCCTTTCAAGAGCTCGACCGAGATCGTGAATGCGCTGATCGGTGGCCAGATCGATTGCGCGATCGACATCGTCACTATCGAGAAACCGTATATCGAGGCCGGCAAGGTCCGGGCATTGGCCACCACGACGGCCAAGCGGGATCCGAGCCTGCCGGACCTGCCGACTTTCAACGAGCTGAAGGCCGTGCCGGGCGGGTATGAAATTACGTTCTGGTACGGCATGTTCGTTCCCCGCGCCACGCCGCCGGATGCGGTAGCCAGGCTGCAGAAGGCATTCGCGACGGTCGCTCAGGAACCCGAAATCACCGAACGGCTCGAGCACCTCAGCCTGGTCCGGTCGTCCTTGAGTCCGGCCCAGTTCGAGGAAAATATTGCCGCCGATATAAAGACCTGGCGCAAAATCATCGAAGACAACAACCTATCTACAAGTCAATAATCATGGCGAAACGATTGTCCACTCCGGAAGAGGTACGCGAGCGCTTGCGCGAACATGTGGGGCGCCGCGGGTATCTGCTTCCCCAGCAGGGCCTGATGGCCGTGGCGATGCCGGATATGCAGGACGGCTACACCGTCATGTATTCGGCGCTCACTGTGCAAGAGAACCACCTGACGCCGTACGAACGGGAATTCGTCTGGATGGCCATTCTGTCGGCCGCCGGCGAGAGCATCGGCACGCATCACGTCCGGTTGTTCAAGGAATTCGGCGGTACCGCCGGCCAGATGGAACTGGTCACCGCGCTCGTGGCGCTTGCCATGGGCGCTCCGCGTTCCTATGAGTTCATGCACAAGCATTGGCAACAGTATTTCGAACCCTTCGACGCGGTGGCGTCCTATCGCCGGGCGGCCGATCGGCTTGCGGCGGCCCACGACGTGCCGGTCGATCTGGCGCGGTACGCCTTGCTCGCCGTGCACACCACTTTCGGCCATGCCTGGGGAGTCGAGCAAGAGCTGCTGGCCCTCTATGATGCCAAGGCGCACGAAGGGAAGATGGCAGAGAGCATTTCGCTGCCGTTCTGGGCTGCCGGCGTGAACCGCATGATCGACGCCAGCGAGATCTGGCTCGACCTGATTCGCCACAATCGTGTTCCGGCTTCCGAATCCTTCCGTGTCTGGGCCGAGACCGCGGGGCAGGGGGCCATGCCTCTCTGAGGCGATGGAAAATGGTCGGGCCGCTTTATTACGAAGACCTGGCGCCGGGCGCGATCTTCATCGCGCCCGGGCGCACCATTGTCGAGAGCGACCTGGCGCTGTTCGCCCAGGTGTCGGGGGACGACCATCCCATCCACATGAGCGACGATTACGCCAGCTCGACGCCATTCGGACGCCGGATCGCCCATGGACCGCTGGGAATCGCCCTGGCCATCGGACAGTTCGGACGGATACCCGGGTTTCGCGAGACGGCCATCGCCATGACCGACGTCCGGGATTGGCGCTTCAGGGCGCCTATATTCATCGGCGATGTCATCACGGTCGAGGTGACCATCGTCGCTAAATATCCCAGGCGCCCCGGCGCGGGGCTGATCGAGCGTCGCTTCAGGCTGCTCAAGGCCGATGGGACGCTCGCCCAGGAAGGAATGTCCGGCATGCTGGTCGCTTGCCGGCCGCCCGCTACCGCGCAGGTCCGGTAGCCGCGGCGGGCACCGGGTCCGGCACGCCACCGTAGATGTGCCAGGAATTCGCCACTTCCCATCCCGCATCGATCATCAGGTCCGTTCCCGTGATGGCCGAGGCGCGGTCCGACAGCATGAACTCGACGCCTTCGGCGATCTCGTCGGGCTGGATGCGGCGGCCAAGCGCCATTTGTCCGTCGATATCGGTGGCATATCGTCCGGGTGCCCTGGCCTTGACGCGAGGCACCAGCACCGCGCCCGGCGAGACGGAGTTGATGCGTACCTGGCTCTTGCCGTACTGCGCCGCGAAATTCTTGGTCATGTTCAATACCGCCGCCTTGGTCGGGCCGTAGGCATGTTGCGGGGACGAGGCGTGACCGACAATAGAGGCCACGTTCACGATGCTTCCCCCGCCAGACCGCGCCATGCGCGCCGCGAACACTCTGTTGGCATTGAACGTTCCCTCCAGGTTCACCTGCACAATGCGGCGCCACAGGTCCATCGGGAATTCATCCGGCGCATACTTGTCCTGAAAGGCCGCGGCCGCCACGACCAGGCCGCTGACCGGGCCATGTTCATTTTCCAGCTGGTCCGCAAGTCGTTCGACGGCAGCCAGGTCGCCGATGTCCAGCGCATAGGCGCCGCCGGAAACCTCCGCCGCCACGCTTTGCGCGGCCTCCAGGTTCAGGTCGACCACCGCCACGCGCCAGCCTTGTCGCGCCATGACTTTACAACACGAGGCGCCGATGCCGTTGCCGCCGCCAATGACTACACCCAATTTCGAATTCATGGTCGTCTCTTCCTGATTTTCAAATGCGAAGCCCTACACCCGCTCCAGAATGACCGCGACACCTTGCCCGACGCCGACACACATCGTGCACAAGGCGTAGCGCCCGGCGATACGGTGCAGCTGGCTGGCGGCGGTGGTGACCAGCCTGGCGCCGGAGGCGCCCAGGGGATGGCCCAGCGCAATCGCGCCGCCGTTGGGGTTCACCCGGGCGTCGTCGTCTTCCAGGCCAAGCATGCGCAGCACGGCCAGGCCTTGCGCCGCGAACGCCTCGTTCAACTCGATCACGTCGAGATCGTCCAGGGTAATGCCCGCCAGAGCCAAGGCCTTGCGGGTAGCGGGTACCGGGCCCATGCCCATCACGCGCGGCGCGACGCCGGCCGTCGCCATGGCGACGATGCGCGCCCGGGGCGCCAGCCCGTGCCGGACAGCCGCTGTCTCGTCGGCCACGATCAGGGCGCATGCGCCATCGTTGACCCCGCTGGAATTGCCGGCCGTGACGGTCCCGTCCGGACGGACAATGCCCTTCAAGGCCGCGAGCGCTTCGAGCGAGGTCGCGCGCGGATGCTCGTCTTTATCGACCACCAGAGCAGCGCCTTTTCGTTGCGCGATCGAGACGGGCGTGATTTCGTTATCGAAGAAGTCGCTCGATTGGGCCGCCGCCGCCTTGCGCTGCGAGCCCAGAGCGAACTTGTCCTGAGCCTGGCGGTCGATCCGGTATTCGGTGGCCACGATCTCGGCCGTTTCCGGCATCGATTCGATTCCGTGAAGCTGCTTCATCCGTGCATTGACGAAGCGCCATCCGATCGTCGTGTCGTAAATGACGGGGTTGCGGGAAAAGGGCGCGTCGGCCTTGGGCATGACAAAGGGCGCCCGGCTCATGCTTTCGACACCGCCGGCGATCATCAGGGAAGATTCGCCAGCCTTGACGGCCCGTGCGGCGGTTCCTACCGCGTCCAGGCTCGAGCCGCACAGGCGGTTGATGGTCGCGCCAGGCACGTCGATCGGAAGGCCCGCCAGCAACGCGGCCATTCTTGCCACATTGCGCGTATCTTCGCCGGCCTGATTGGCGCACCCGTAGACCACATCGTCGAGTGCCTGCCAATCGACTTGCGGATTGCGTTCGATCAGGGCCTTGATGGGCTCGGCGGCCAGGTCGTCCGCGCGCAGGGTCGACAGCGCGCCCCCATAGCGCCCGATCGGTGTGCGGACGGCATCACAAACAAAGGCATGGCGATTCATGGTCAAGCGTCCCTTATCGTTATCTTGAAAATCGACCCGGGGTGATCGACCCAGGGGTCAGGGGGGAAATCCGGTTTTCTGGGGCCAGAGATTCAGGAATCCGTGGATCTGCACGGATTCGTACAGGCCGCCCTGGGTGAACGGTTCTTCATCCAGCCAGGCCGCGGCGCTGGCGCGATCGGGAAAATCTATCGCGAGCAGGCTGCCGACCCGGGTCTGCCCATCGTCCGCGACCAGCGCGCCGGCAAAAGCGATGCGTTCCGAGATGTTGGCGATATAGGTACGGTGCGCGGGTCTCAATGCCTGGCGCAGCGCAAGCGCTTTCGGCTTGTCCAGCAGGATGAAGGTGTAGATCACGGAAGCCTCGAGTGGCGGCCGGCAATGTCTGGCGCGCGGGACATTGCTCGGGGAAGTATTTGCCCGTACTATACTCATGCGTATATAAATAGTCAATTACGAATATTTTTATATTGGAGAGAGTAATGTCATTTCAAGCCGACCAGGCGCTGTACCGGATGGGCGCCGAGCTTCGCGCCGATGTCCTCGGACGCGAGCGCCTTGAGCAAGCGCTGAGGGATGAAGACGACCTGGATGTCTTCTATCACCTGTATGGCCACGAATGCGCTTATGCGCAAGTCTGGGCGCGCGACGGACTGCCGCGTCTTGAACGGGCGCTGGCCATCGCGGCCATGCTCGCGGCCTTGGGCCCGGACAGCGAAACGCTGAGAGTGCATACCCGGGGTTGTATCCGCGCCGGCGCGACCCGGGCCCAGCTGCGCCAGGTGCTGGCGATGGTGACGTGGTATGCGGGCGTGCCGGTGGGGTCGCTGGCTACCGCGACGGTTCGCGCCGCGTTGCAGAAAATCCCCGAGCCGCTGGCGGGCATACCGGCTGGCGAGCCCGCGCGCCCCGCGGCTGACCTGGCAACCAGCGGGCGCGCGCTCAGGCAGAAAATCCTGGGCACGCCAGTCGATGACCCGGCGTCCTCCAGTGCGGCCCATCGCGCGCACGAGCGTATCCAGGATACGCATTACTTCGGCGTTCTCTGGAGCAATCCGGACTTGACATTGAAGCAGCGCGTATTAGTGCTGATCGGCGTGATCTGCGGCTGCAACCGCGTGGCTGACGCCCAGTGCTGGCTGGCCGCGGCGCTACGCCTGGGCTGCACGGCCGAAGAACTGGAAGAAGTCCTGCTTTCGGCGGGCATCTATTGCGGGGAACTGACCTACGCCAGCGCGCGCCGCGCGCTTGTCGATGCCGTGGCCGCCCATCAAGGCGACGGGCGGCCATGACGTCACCGAGTCGATCGGCAGCTTCGCTTACTGGCCATTTCAAACCCGGCGACCGTGTTTTCGTCGCGGGCCTGACGGGTGAATCCCGGGCGGTGCTCGACGAGCTCGGGCAGCATCCGCAACGCGCGGCCGGTGTCGAGTTCACCAGTGTCCAGCTACCCGGCATCGACCAGGCGGATTATCTGTCGTTCCACCCCGAAAGCCGCCTGCGGGCCTTCTTCATGACGCCCGCGGTGCGGCGTGGGCTGCTGCAGCGCCGTGCCTCGCTTCATCCATTGGACTACACCGCGATAGCGGGGTACTTGCGCGATGCCCAGCCCTTCGACAGTGTGATTGCCCAATTCTCGCCGCCGGATGCGGACGGATGGTGCCTGCCTGGCCTGACCGCGGATTTCACGCCCCTGGTATGGCGACAGGCTGCCCGGCGCGTGGCGCACCTGAATCCCCGCCTGCCTCGTATCGGTAGCGGCTTCCGGGTGCATGTGTCCGAGTTCGATACAGTGGTGGAAGCCGACGCGCCGCTCCTGTCCCTGGACGAGCCGCCCTCGACAGAGGCGGGCCGGCAGATCGGCCGGAACGCCGCCGCGCTGATCCGCGACGGCGACACCCTGCAGTTCGGCATCGGCTCCGTGATGTCCGAGGTCGCCTCGGCGTTGCATGGGCATCGCAACTTGCGCATCCATTCGGGAATGATCGCGGCGTTCGTCGGCTCCATGTGGGAATCCGGGTGCCTGGACCCGGACGCCGATGTCGTCACGGGCGTCATATTCGGCAATGCGCCGTTCTACGAATACGCGGCCAACCGCGGCCGGATCCGCCTGGAAGATGTCCGGCATACGCACGCGATCGGCGTGCTGGCGGGCATCAGGAGGCTGGTGGGGGTCAATAGCGCGGTGGAAGTCGACCTGCTCGGGCAGGTGAATTCAGAGCGTGGCAACGGCATGCTCCAGGCCGGGCCAGGCGGGTTGCCGGCCTTCGCCCAGGCCAGCGTGCTGGCACCGGATGGCCGCTTGTTGATATGTCTGCCGTCGAGCGCGCGAAGCGGCAGCCTGTCCCGGATCGTCCCCAGCCTGGGCGCGGGCGGGTTGTGCACGGTGCCCCGTTATCTGGCCGACGCGGTGGTCACGGAATACGGGGTGGCCGAACTTCGCGGCCTGCCGATGGACGAGCGGGCCCAGGCCTTGCTCGCGATCGCCCATCCCGACCACCGGCAGTCGCTCGCCGAAGCATGGGAACAGATGCGCGCGCGGATCTGACCTGGCGAGTGGAATACTCACCAAGATGTTATTATACTAGCGCGTACATTCAATTCCGCTCGTGCAAGGACGATTCCATGGTTTCTGCAGCAGACACTCCTCACTACGATGCCGTCGTGATCGGCGCCGGCATCACGGGCATGTACCAAGCCTATGCCCTTCGGAACATCGGCCTGTCCGTCAAGGGCTACGAGGCAGGGGGCGATGTAGGCGGCACCTGGTACTGGAACAGGTATCCCGGCTGCCGCCTGGACACCGAGAGCTACGCCTACGGCTATTTCGAGCTCAAGGGCATCATTCCCGACTGGAAATGGAGCGAACGGTTCGCGGGCCAGCCGGAGTTGTTGCGCTATGCCCGCCACGCGGCCGACAAGATGAACGTCCGCTCCCTGTATCAGTTCAATACGAAGGTCGCCGCCGCGCAATACGACGATCGCCAGAAAATCTGGCGCGTCACGCTCGATGACAATTCGCAGGTCACCTGCCAGTTCCTGCTATCGGCGGTCGGGCCGCTATCGGCTACGCGGATGCCGGATATCCCCGGGCTGGAGACCTTCGCGGGGCAGTCATTCCATTCTTCCAGGTGGCCGCACGGCAGCGACGAAGGTCCCAGCAATACGGATTTCGCGGGCAAGCGCGTCGCCATCATCGGAACCGGGGCGACGGGTGTGCAGATCATCCCGGTGGTGGCGCGGACAGCCAAGCGCTTCCACGTCCTGCAGCGCACGCCCAATTGGTGCACGCCGCTGGGCAATCACCCCCTCGATCCCGAATCTGTCCGGCAACTGCGCGGCGATATCGATGAATTCCTGGCGTTCCTGAAGAGAACCGAAACGGCCTTTCCCTATGAACGTTCGCCCAAGAAGGCGGACGAGGCCACTGCGCAGGAGCGCCAGGAGCTGTTCGAATCCCTCTACGACATGCCGGGCTACGGCATCTGGCTGTCGGGCTACCGGGACTTGCTGACCAATAGAACGTCGAACAGCTACCTGAGCACCTTCGTGGCGAATAAAATTCGCGAACGCGTGAAAGACCCGGCCGTGGCCGAGAAGCTGATCCCCAAGAACCATGCATTCGGGACGCGTCGCGTGCCCATGGAAACCAACTACTACGAGGTGTACAACCAGGACAATGTCGAGCTGATCGACATCAGCGAGCAGCCCATCCGCGAGATCACGCCGCAAGGCATACGCGTGGGGGACCGCCTGATCGAACTGGATACCATCATCTATGCCACGGGCTTCAATGCCGTGACCGGGGCGCTGGACCGCATCGACATCAGGGGAAGATCCGGCCTGGCCTTGAAAGATGCCTGGGCCGAGGGGCCAGCAACCTACCTGGGCATTCAGTCGGCGGGGTTTCCCAATTTCTTCACCCTGGTCGGTGCCCACAATGGTGCGGCGTTTTGCAATATCGGCGTCTGCGGCGCCCTGCAGGTCGAGTGGGTCACCGCGATGATCCAGTACATGCGCGCCAACGGCTTGACCTCATCCGAGCCGTTGCCCGGATACCAGGACCACTGGACGGCCCAGGTCTATAAGATCTATTCCAAGACGCTGCTGGCCGAGAGCGATGCATGGTGGGTCAAGAGCACTCGAAATCCGGACGGCACAGTCACACGGCGCGCATTGATCTACGTCGGCAGCGCGGCGGACTACCGCGCTCAGTGCGACCTGGTGGCTGAAAACGGATACGAGGGCTTCGAGTTGCGGTGACCGGACCGGCGAGGCTGCCATGCTGGAAGTGATGACGCTTTTCTTGAAGGTAGTGCATTTTGGCAGTATGTCCGCCGCTGGAAAGCATGCGGGGCTGTCGCCGGCAAGCGTGTCGCGGGCGATCGCTGCCCTGGAAGCGCACCTGGGTGTGCAGCTGTTCAACCGAACCAGCCGCAAGATGGTGCTGACCGACGCCGGGGAAGCCTATTACGAGCGGTTGAAGCCCCTGCTGGAAGAACTGAGCCAGATCGAGGAGTTCGCGCGCAATACCCAGGATGAGCCGGAAGGGCTGTTGCGGGTGCACTGCCACACATCGGTGGGCATTCACCTGGTCGCGCCTTGCATGAATGAATTCTGCCGCAAATATCCCAACATAACGGTCGACCTGCAACTTTCCGAGATCCCGGTCGACCTGCTCGCGCAGAACTTCGATATCGACATCAGGCTGGGCCAGCTGCAGGACTCTTCCATGCTGGCCAGGCGCATCGCGCCTAGCGACCGCCTGCTGGTGGCCAGCCCGCGATATCTGGCCAGCCATCCACCCATCGCCCGGCCAGAAGACCTGTTGCATCACAACTGTGTCACCTTCCGGCCGAATTCCGAGATCACCACTTGGCGATTTTCTCGCGACGACGAGCCGATGAAAGAGCTGAAAGTCACTGGGAACTTCCACACGAGCAATTCCGAAGTGTTGCGGCGAGCCGCTATCGATGGCATTGGCGTGGTGCTTGTCACCAATTGGATCTCTCACGAGGACCGCAAGCTGGGACTGGTACGGCAAGTGTTGCCGGACTACAGGGTAACAATCAATTCGTTCAATAATGGTATTTATGTCGTCTTCCGGCAGGCGCGCTTCATTCCCAGGAAGGTCAGGGTGTTTGTCGATTTCCTGGCGTTGCAGACCGAGCTGAAGCGCAGTGTCGGCCTGGGGCCGGGGTGTCAACTGCGCGACGAGAATAGCAGTCGGTAGACGGAAGCCGGCATGGCCGGTGCCAGGGCGGCGAGTTCCGGCAATTGCCGCAGGCCTTCCAGGTGCCTGCAGACCGACGACTGGCATGAGCCTTCAATAACGATCGCAAGGCCCGTCGATTGCTGCGGGTCGGGGCGCAGCGCTGCCTCCGGGTTGGGAAGATTATTGGTGCCGGCATTGGATTCGAAGACCCGGGCCCGGGTAATGCGCGGATCGGCCATGACATGGTCAATAGCCGCATCGATGGCGGCGCGGGTCGATGCGCGCAGATGCGTCTCGGGCGCTTCATAAAGCGCTGTCGCGGCATATCCGCCGGTGCCGTCTCCGCGATCGATGTTCACGTCGGCCACCACGCGGATCAGGTTGCGGAAGTGCGGCATGATCCTGCGGGTCCATTCAGTGGGGTTGCGCAGCCGTTCCGCGTACGCGTCGGCCTTGATGACGTCTACGGATTCAAGGTCGGAGAAAGTGAAGTACCTCCTGCCATCGCCCAGGATGCGCTCGTACCGCCGGCAGCTCTTGAAGCCCGGCGTGCCGACCCGGTCCCTCAGGTGGTCCCTTTGGTACCACGCTTCGTATTCGTGCTCGATCTCGGGGTCGACATCGTTCCAGATGCTGAGCACGGCAACGCATCGCTCGTCTTTCGTGTCCACGGCTGCCGAGTTGGATGCACTGCGCTGGTGGGCCTGGGGTTGCGGGGTTTTCATGTTCTCAGACTTTGATGTTCGCGTCGGCGATCACTTTCCCCCATTTGGCGGATTCCTCGCGCATGTACTTGGCGAGCTCCTCTGGCGACGAACCGAAGGTCTCGAAACCCAGTTCGTGCAGCCGCGCCTGTACTTCCTTGTCCGACAACGCCGTCTTGACGGCGTGCAGCCATTGCTTGACGATCTCTGGCGATGCGCCTTTGGGTAGGAACAGGGCTTGCCAGAAATTGGCTTCGAACCCGGGCAAGATGGTCTCGTGCAGCGTTGGCAGATCGGGAATGCTGGGACTGCGGGTCTTGGACGTCACCGCCAGGTTCTTTACCTTGCCGGCGGCACCGAGCGTGATCGCCGTGGGAACAATGTCGAAGAAGACCTGTATTTCGCCGGCCAGCAGCGCGGCCGTGGCAGGGCCATTGCCACGGTAGGGAACATGCTGGATCTTGGTGCCCGCCACCCGGTTGAACAGTTCTCCTACCAGGTGCTGGCTGGACCCCTGGCCCGCGGATCCGTAGAACAGTTCCGAACCTTTCGCGCGTGCGTACTCCAGGAACTCGGTGATGTTATTGACCGGCAACGAGCGGGTGACGACCAGCACAAGAGGAAACTGCGTCAGCAAGGATATCGGCGTGAAATCCGCCTGGTAGTCATACCCCGGGTTCGCGGTCAGATACTGCTGGATGATCAATGTGGAGCTGTGCAGCAACAGCGTATGGCCGTCCGCGCTGGCGCGAGCCGCGGCTTGCGCGCCAATGACGCCTCCCGCGCCGCTCTTGTTTTCCACCACGATGGCTTGCCCAATGGTGGGGGCCATTTTCTCGGCCAGAATCCTGCCGACAATATCGTTTGTGCCGCCCGGCGCGAATGGCACGATCAGCTTGATCGGGCCGGACGGAAACTTGTCCTGGGCGAAGGCCCTTGTCAGTCCCGCGGCCAACGGCAGTGCCGCCGCCGCGCGCAGCAGGTCGCGTTTCTTGAAGTTCATTTTAACGTCTCCATCAACCAGAAGAAATAATTTTATTCTCGTGAAGCTAACAATATACGCATTGGTATGATACTATCGGATTCGGGCCTGTCAACCAGGCAAGAGGCGTTTGGATTCAGTAATTACCCTTGATCGGTGCGGGTCCAGGGGAAGGCGCGGATCGCGGCATGCGCGGGCAATTCGCGCACGAGGCCGGCGCGCGCCATGGCTATCAAAAAGAAATGGGCGACGACAGTCGCGCCGTCGTGCTTGCCGGCCGGTTCGTACATGGCCAGTGTCAAATTATCCAAATTTGACTATTTCCATACGGATTCGTACATTGAGATCCGATAATGTGCCAGGAGCCCGGCAATTCTGGCCAACACGTATTCCACACCCATCAAAGAGCTATACATTTCATGTCTACAAACCTGAAAGCATCCTCGACTTCCGGCAAGAAACCTGGCCGCACGGCGCAAAAGCGCGCGCCAGCCAAGAAAACCGGCAAGGCCTGGGAAGGCACCAGCCTGCGAGACGAGGTGGTCGCCTACCGCAAAGACAGGATCCTGCAGGCGGCGTGCGATGCTTTCTACGAGCACGGGTACCACGATTGCACCGTGGACATGATCGCGGAAAGGCTCTCGGGCAGTAAGGCGATTGTCTACTATTACTTTTCCGACAAACATTCGATCCTGTACGAAATCTACCGTCGCGCCCTCGACGAGGCGCAGGCGCTCATTCGCAAGGCTGCCGCCGACAACGACGGGCCGTCGGCCAAATTGGCCGCGATCGCCCGCAGCTACGCCACTTGGGTGATCGACAATACGCGTGTGGTGGGTGTCTATTGGCGGGAAGTCCAATCGCTTTCCTCCGAGGCGCGTGCCGCGGTTGCCGCCGAACAGAAGAAAATCGACGACTTCATTGCCCAGGTCATCCGGGAAGGCGAGGCGGGAGGCACTTTCCAGGTCTCCGATGTGCAGACGACGTCGCGGGCGATCACTGGGATGATTACGTTCACCTATACATGGTGGCGCGGCGACAAGCGCCTGTCGCGGGAAGACGCCGCCGAATCCTACGCCCAGATGGCGTTGCGGCTGGCGGGTTCGCCAGCCTAGTCCCCGGGCGCGTTCGCGCGCGACCAGCCCTCCGTAGCTTCATTGTGCATTGACAGTCTCGAGGCCGGCCCATAACATACGTTGTAGTATATTTAAATTCTTACTGGGATGTCAGTGGGAACTCACTGCAACTACACCATGACGCCGAACCTTATCTCGTGTGAACTACTGGGCCAATTGCCCCGTGTCGCGGCAGAACATTGGGGAAACCGCAAGGCACTGATTTTCAAGGATAAAACCTGGACATATCAGGAGTTTGAAGAAGAGGTCCAGGCCTTGTCCCGCGCACTGGCTGGTGCGGGCATCCGTGCCGGGGACCGAGTGGCGTTGTGGCTGCCGAACTGCCCCGAATTGCAGTTCCTGTTGTTCGCCATCACCCGCATCGGCGCGGTCGCCGTGCCGTTGAACACGCGCTACAAATCGATGGATCTCACCTACGCGTTGAATCGGTCCGGTTGCGTGATGGTGATCAGTTGTACGCGCGCCGGGCCCGTGGACCTTGACGCCATCCTGATGGGCGCGCTTGGCGAGCCGACAGAGCGCGGGCCGGGAAAACTGGCTTTCGGCGCAGTCCCGAGCCTTGAAACGGTTGTGATGATCGGGGATTCCGCCATTCCCGGCAGCGTGCCATGGCCCGTGTTCCACCGTGGCGGCCGGGCCGTCGCCGGGCAGCCCGCGTCGCCATCCATTCAGCCGTCGGACGTCGCCTTGATGTTGTTCACGTCGGGGACGACCGGCCGCCCGAAGGGCGTGCTGCTGAGCCATGCCGGGTTGCGGCTTTGCCGCGATCGAGCCCGGATCATGGAACTGTCCGAGCGCGATATACAGCTGACCTATCTCCCCTTGTTTCACATTTATGCGTTCGGATATTCCGTGCTGATGTCCTTTATGTGCGGCGCAATGCAGGTCCTGATGGAGGTGTTCAACGGCGAGCAGGCCTTGCGTCTTATCCACCAGCATCGGGTCAGCGTGATACACGGCTTCGAGGCGCACTTTGCGGATTTGCTGGCCGCGAAGCGCAGATTGTCCCTCGATGCCTCAAGCCTTAGATTCGCCAGCTTTGCCACAGGCGCAGAATCGATACGCGAGCTGGCCGAGCGAGTGCAGACCGAACTTTGCGAGACGGCGTCCAGCTACGGGCTGACTGAAACCTGGGGCGGCATCACCATTTCGCCTCCCGGCACGACGCTGTCCCAGCGTTGCGAGGCTAGCGGGATGCCGCAACCCGGTATCGAAATTCGTATTGTCGATGCCGAGTCCGGCCGTGTGCTGCCGACGAATACCATCGGGGAAATACAGGTCCGGACCTATGCGCGCCTGCTCGCCTACCACGATGACCCGGAGGCTACCGCGGCGGCCCTCGACGACGGCTGGTTTCGCACCGGCGACGCGGGTCTGTTGCGGGAAGACGGCTACCTGCGATGCCTGGCACGCTACAAGGACATGTTGAAGGTCGGGGGAGAGAACGTGGCTCCTGCCGAGATCGAGGGGCTGCTTTGCGGCATTCCCGGTATTCGTGCCGCCGCGGTCGTGGGGCAGAAGAATGACCGGTTGCAGGAAGTGCCGGTCGCCTTTGTCGTGGCCGAACCCGGCCACCATCCCGGCGAATCGGAAATCATCGAATTCTTCCGCGGGAAGATCGCGAATTTCAAGATACCGGCGCGCGTCATTTTTATCGACGAGCTGCCGATGACCCCGACCGGAAAGGTGCAGAAAGAAGTGCTGAGGAAGCGGCTGCAGTCCGGCCCAGCTACCGAGTAAGGCTGCCGCGGGGCTGGCGGCCCGTCCGGTTCCAGCCCCTGGTCACACTGCCGATGCCGCCCGGTCCGGGCAGGGGACCGGGGCGCGATTCAATTGAAAGTCCGTCCGCCTTGTGCAAGCCGGACAAGCAGGGGGGCGGGGGCCCAGGACGGATCCGCCCCGTCATCGTCGGCAAAGCGCTGGAGCGCCGCTACCACGTGCGGCAGGCCCACGCTGTCCGCATAGAGCATGGGGCCGCCAACATGGGCCGGAAAGCCGTAGCCGTTCAGGAACGCCAGGTCGATATCGCTGGCGCGCGCGGCAATACCGTCTTCAAGGACCCGGGCACCCTCGTTGATCAAGGCGAACAGGCAGCGTTCAACGATTTCCCGCTGGTCGACGGCGCCGGGGACGATGCCCTGCTCCCGGCGAAACTCGTCGATCAGGCGTTCGGCCGCCGGGTCGGGCAGGGGAGCGCGTTGTCCATTTTCATATCGGTACCAGCCGGCGCCGGTTTTTTGCCCGAAGCGGCCATGCTCGCATAATTTGTCGGGCACCACCGGTTTCGATGGCGCGCCTGCCGCGGCTGCTTTTCGCTGGCGCGTGGCCCAGCCGATATCCAGGCCGGCCAGGTCGCCCATGCGCAGGGGGCCCATTGCCATGCCGAATGTCTCCAGGGCGCTGTCAACCTGTTGCGGCGCGGCCCCGCGCGCGACCGAGCCGAATGCGGCGGCGGTATAGCGAAAACCCATGCGGTTCACAATAAAGCCGTCGCATACCCCGGAAACGACGCCAATCTTGCCCAGCCGGCGCACCAGCGCCAGGCTCGACGCCAGCGTGCCGGGCGACGTTTGCGCGCCGCGAATCACTTCGACCAACCGCATGACGTGAGCAGGGCTGAAGAAATGCAGGCCCACCACGTCGTGCGGACGGCGTGTGCATCGGGCCAGGTCGTCGAGATTCAGGAACGAAGTGTTGGACGCCAGGATGGCCCCCGGTTTGCAGATCGCATCAAGCCGTTCGAAGACAGACTGCTTGACCGCCATATCCTCGAATACCGCTTCGATGAGCACATCGGCGTGCGCCAGACCGCCATACTCGTTGGCCGGCTTGATGCGGTCCAGGCATTGTCCGGCCTGTTCGTCGCTGATTCGTCCCTTGCGCGCAGAGGCCTCGTAGTACTTGCGTATCGTTGTTTGTGCCCGGTCCAGCGCTTCATGGGAGGTGTCCATCACCGTCACTTGCAAGCCTGCGTTCGCGCAGGCCATGGCGATACCGCATCCCATCGTGCCGGTGCCGACGACACCGACGTGCGCGATTTCCCCGGCCGTGGCAAGCTCGAGGCCCTTGAGCTTCGACGCGGCGCGCTCGGCGGCGAACGCATGGCGCAAGGCGCGCGATGCGGGCGATGCAATCAAGCTCGCGAACGCCTCGCGCTCTTGTCGCAGGGCGATGTCAAACGGCGTGCCGAGGCACCAGCCGACCGCCTCGACGCATTGCAGGGGGGCCGGAAACCGGTTGGCCGCCGACGCGGCCTTCTGCCTGAACCGGTCAAGGACGCCAGGATCGCCATCCAGGATTGGCATGTCGCGCAAGCGCGGAAGCGGCTGCCGGCCGGCAAGCACCGATAAGCAGAGATCAACCGCGGCAGCAATGGGATCGTCGTCGGTAACCGTATCGAACAACGGCGTTTGCCGCAGGCTGTAGGCGGACACGATTTTCCCGGAGACAATCATGTCCAGCCCCGTCTCCAGGCCCACGGCCCTGGGAAGACGCTGGGTTCCACCCGCGCCCGGCAGCAGGCCGAGCTTGACTTCGGGAAGACCGACCCGGGCCTGGCTATGGGCCACCCGAAAATGCGCGCCCAGGGCCAGTTCCAACCCCCCGCCCAGGCAGATTCCATTGATGGCCGCGACGACGGGCTTCGGGCATGACTCCAGCACGTCGATCAGGGTGGCCAGCCTGGGTTCGCGGACGGCCGCCTCGGTGCCGAATTCCTTGACATCCGCCCCGGCCGAAAAGGCCCGCGCATGACCGCTGATGACGATGCCTTGCACCCGGTTGTCGGCCTTGGCCGCATCCAGGGCGCCACCGAGCGCAGTCCGCAGGGCGGCGCTAAGGCTGTTCACCGGCGGGAAATCAAGCATGATGACCGCGATACGGCCGCGAATATCGATCTGGATGCTCATGGGAAAGGGCGACGAAGGCAAGGGGCTGAACACGGGGCAGGGGGATGGGCCTGCGGTCAATAGGATTTGGGAAGGCCCAGCACTTTCTCGGCGATGAAGCACAAAATCAGTTGCGGGCTTACCGGCGCCAGGCGGGGAATCCATGCCTCTCTCATGTAGCGCTCTACATGGTATTCCTTCGCATACCCCATCCCGCCATGCGTGAAAATGGCGTTTTCGCAAGCGCGGTAGCCGGCTTCCGCGCCCAGGTACTTGGCACTGTTGGCTTCCGCGCCGCATGGCCGGCCCTGGTCATAAAGCCAGGCTGCCTTTTGCACCATCAGATAGGCCGCCTCGAGATCGATCCATGATTTTGCCAGCGGATGCTGAATCGACTGGTTCTGGCCGATCAGGCGGCCGAAGACCTCTCGCTCGCCCGCATAGGCCGACGCCCTGCGCAGGGCTGCGCGCCCCAGTCCGATGGCCTCGGCGGCGATGAGTATGCGTTCCGGGTTGAGGCCATGGAGTATGTAGCTGAATCCCTTGTTTTCTTCGCCGACTCGGTCAGAAACAGGAATGCGCAAGCCGTCGATGAACACCTGGTTGGAGTCGACGCACTTTCTTCCGAGTTTGTCGATTTCGCGGACCTCCACTTTGGAGCGGTCCAGGTCCGTATAGAACAAGGTCAGGCCTTCAGTGCCTTCGCATTTGTCGACATCCTTGGTGCGGGCAAGAAGCAGTATCTTGGTGGCCACCTGCGCGGTGCTGATCCACACTTTCTGGCCCGTTACGACGTACTCGTCTCCTTGCCGGACCGCCTGCGTCCGGAGCTTCAGCGTGTTCAGCCCCGAGTTGGGTTCCGTGACGCCGAAGCACGCCCGATCCACGCCTTGTATCAGGGGCGGCAACCAGCGCTGCTTCTGCTCTGGCGTCCCGAACACCACGACGGGGTGCAGGCCGAAGATATTCATGTGCACCGCCGAGGCGCCCGAAAGGCCCGCGCCACTTGCGGAAATGGTATGCATCATGAGCGCGGCTTCGCTTATTCCCAGTCCGGCGCCGCCGTATTCCTCCGGCATGGCGATGCCGAGCCAGCCGGCATCGGCCAAGGCCTTGTGAAAATCATGCGGAAACCCGCCGTCGCGGTCTTTCCGCAGCCAGTACTCCGCATCGAAGGGCGCGCAGACCCGTTCGATCGCGTCGCGGATCTGTTCTTGCTCGGGTGTCAGGTCGAAGTGCATGCTAATTCCTATTGGGGCCGGTCACGTCGAAAACCCGCCATCGAGCACGAGGCGCTGTCCTGTGGTGTAGGCAGAACGGCTGGACGCCAGGAAAACGATCGCGTCGGCGGCTTCGTCGGCCTTGCCGATTCGTCGCAATGGCGTTCCGTGGCGCATGGCTTCGGCCGTTTTGTCCGACAGGTGCGCCCATACGCGGTCCATCAGGCCCGTATCCATGGCGCCCAGGCCGACCGAGTTGGCGCGGATGTTGTACCGGCCTTCTTCGCGGGCGACGGCCCGGACCACGGCCTCGATGCTGCCCTTCGGTCCGGTGGACAGGATGTCCATCGGCGAGTGCCGGACCATGGCCGCCGAGCTCAATGCCACGATCGACCCGCCGCCCCCCGCGCGCATATGGGGCAGCACCAGCTTTACCGCATTGAAGAAGCCGATCGCATCATTCATGATGGTGTCGCGCCATTCGTCCACGCCGATATTGAACAGATAGTCCATTCGCATATCCGCGCCAGTGGACACGATGAGCGTATGGATGCGTCCGAAGCGCTCGACCACATGCCGGTAGTATTCTTCGACGGCCTGGGGGTCGGTCAGGTCCAGCGGCCGGGTATCCGCCTGGCAGCCAAGCTGCTCGACCGTCGCCGCGACCTCCGCCGCCTTGGCCGCATTGCTCCGGTAGGTCAGTGCGACATCGCTGCCGCATTGGGCAAGCCGCTGGCAGACAACCGCGCCAATGCCACCGCTGCCGCCAATGACGACCGACACGCCATCGCCCGGAAACTCGGCATAAAAGCCGGCGCCGCGTTCATGCCGGATATTCTGTTTGTCCATGAGTCAATAACCTCTGCAGTGCCGGCTTTCGATACAAATCCCTGCCAATCCGGCCGGGATCGATGTGTGCCGTTAAGATGATTCATATATGCGCGGCATGGCCGCTCTTCGCTAGAGACCTGCTTGCCGGCCTACTGCCCGCCACTTGGGGATTTCCTTTTCGACCAACGAGCGAACTTCCGCCGGCGAGCCCAACGCGGGCCGGAACAGCATGCTCTCCAGCCTTTGTTTTATGTCGGCCGAACGGGTCGCGTCCACAATGGCGGCATTCAGCCGTTCCGCCACGGCAGGCGGCAGCCCGGCCGGGGCGATGAAGGTATAAAACGCGTACAGCCCCAAAGACTTGGCCTGCGGAACATTCCCCTCCATGACGGAGGGCAGGTCCGGCAAGGCAGCCAGGCGCTCGCTGCCGGTGACTGCAAGGCCATTGATGCGGCCATCCAGGACGAACGGGGCCAGCATCGGCGCCACGGCGACCGCGAAATCGACGTTGCCCGCGGCGACCTCGCGCGCGACTTCCCCATCGCTCTTGTAGGGAACATGGGTCGCCTTTCCGCCAGTCAGCGCCAGCAGGTACTCCGGGATCAGGTGGTTGGGAGACCCCATCCCCGTCGAACCGAAGTTCAACTCGCCGGGACGATCTTTGACATACTGGACCAGCTCTTCCAGCGAGCTGACCGGCAAGCCTTTCCTCGCCACGAACATCCCGTCCGTTTCGACCACTTTTCCCAGGAAGGTGAAGCCGCGCGCGGGGTCGTAGGGCGCTTCCCGCACGGCAGGGCCCAGAATCAGGGCGATGTTCGTGGCCAGCCCAATCGTGTAGCCGTCGGGCGGCGCATTGGCGACGGCCTGCGCCGCGATGGTTTCGTACGCGCCGGGCTTGTTCTCGACGACTACCGGAGTCTCGAGCAGTTCCCGCAGCCGCTGGGCATAGAGGCGCGCGACGGTATCCGTTCCGCCTCCGGCGGTAAACCCCACCAATAGCCGGATAGGCTTGGATGGAAATTCCTGGGCGGTGACGCTGGTCATGCCGGCCGCCGTGATGGCGCATGCCAAGGCGATGCGAACGATGAATGGGGTTTTCACAATGTCTCCTGGTAATCAGCTTGGCCGGGCCGGGTCCATTGGCTTTGGCGATTTCTGCCTGATCGGTCAAGGCGCATGCCACGGCGGCACAGGTATATACCTATAAGATCATAAATATACGAATGCGTATGTTTCTTGTCAATGCGCCGTTGCGCTGCCTTCCATGACCATGGCGGCTCCCGGGGCAGGCAGCCGAGGCACCCTCGAGAAGGGCGGGCCGCCCGGGCGCGCCATGCGACAATCGCATCGCACGCCTTCCGCTTCCCGCCTCCATGCCCGACTCCTCTTCGCCCGCCTCTTCCGCTTCCGTCCGCATCGCCATCATCGGCGGCGGCCCCGCTGGCTTGATGGCGGCCGAGGCCCTGGCGGGCCGGGGCATACCGGCCGACGTCTATGACGGCATGCCGTCGGTGGGGCGCAAGTTCCTGCTGGCCGGTCGCGGCGGCCTGAACCTGACCCACAGCGAGCCGGCCGAGCGTTTTCAGCAGCGCTATGGCGCGCGCGGCGCCGCCGTGGCCGCCTGGCTGCGCCGCCTGGACGCCCAGGCCGTGCGCGACTGGGCGCAAGGGCTGGGCATCGACACCTTCATCGGTTCGTCGGGCCGCGTCTTTCCCCGCGAAATGAAGGCCGCGCCGCTGTTGCGCGCCTGGCTGTCGCGCCTGCGCGCCGCGGGCGTGCGTTTTCACATGAGGCATCGCTGGAACGGCTGGATTGACGGCGAGCCAGCCAGCCCGCAAACGCTGCATTTCGACACGCCGCGGGGCGCGCTGGCGGTGCGGGCCGATGCCGCCATCCTGGCATTGGGCGGCGCCAGCTGGGCCCGCCTGGGCTCTGACGGCGCATGGGCTGCGGGCTTGCAAGCCCACGGCGTGGACGTCGCGCCGCTACGGCCAGCCAATTGCGGTTTCGAGGCCAACTGGAGCGCGCACCTGCGCGAACGCTGCGCGGGCATGCCGGTCAAGTCGGTCGCCATGGCGCTGGATAATGATGGTGCTCCTGGCACCTGGCGGCGCGGGGAATTCGTGCTGACCGAATCGGGTGTCGAGGGCAGCCTGGTCTACGCCATGTCGGCGGGACTGCGCGACGCCGTCGATGCCCATGGCGCGGCGCTCGCGTGGGTCGACCTGCTGCCGGACCTGCCGGCTGAACGCGTCCTGGCGCAAGTGTCGCATTCGCGCGGGGCGCGTTCGATGGCCAGCCATCTGCAGAGCCGGCTGGGGCTCAAGGGCGCCAAGGCCGCGTTGCTGCGCGAATGCGCGAGCCCCCAGGCCTGGCAGGACATGGCGTTGCTGGCCCGCCGCATCAAGGCGCTGCCATTGCGCCTGCTGCGCGCACGCCCGATCGATGAGGCGATCAGCAGCGCCGGCGGCATTCGCCTGGAAGCCACCGACGATGCGCTGATGCTCAAGGCCGCGCCCGGCGTTTTCTGCGCCGGGGAAATGCTGGACTGGGAGGCGCCGACTGGCGGATACCTGCTGACGGCATGCATGGCCAGCGGCGTGGTGGCGGCCGAGGGCGTGCAGGAATTCCTGGCATCGCGGCAGTAGGCCGCCAGGCTGGCTTTCTTCCGCCAGCCCAGGCGTGGCAGTGGCACCTTGCTGGAAATCCCGAACTGCCCGGCCGGGAAATGCTGTATACAGTATGGAAAGTTTTCAGGGAAACCCAGGGGCTGGCCTTGCCACGCCCACGGAGGCGTCATGAAAATACTGTTCCAAAGCCTGGTAGAAATGGGCCGCACGCCGGCCTATTTTTCGGGCATGCAGGCCCGTGCCGCCACGATCGCGCGCCCCGGCGTGCAGGTGGACTTCGTCGGCATGCCTGCCGGGATCTACGGCGACCACGCGCCTTCGGAGCTGCTGAAGTACCCCTACGTGGCCGCCATGACGGAGCAGTTCATCCTGGATAATGCACTGCGTGCCCAGTCCGAGGGGTACGACGTGTTCGCCATCGGCTCCGTCCAGGATCCCGCACTCGAGCAGGCGCGTGCCCTGGTGGATATCCCCGTGGTGGGTTATGGCGAATCGGCCATGCACCTCGCCTGCTGCCTGTCCACCCGCTTCGCGGTGCTGGTGTTCGAGAAAGGCTTCGACCAGATGATGGACTTGCGCATCCAGCGCCTGGGGCTGGCCGGGCGCGCGTTGCCCACTGTCTTGATAGACGCGGACTTCGAGCAGGTCAGCCGTGGCCTGGCGCAAGGCGAGCTGATCGTGGATGCGTTCACCCAGGCCGCGCGCCGGGCCGTCGAAGGCGGGGCCGAGGCCATCATTCCGGGCCAACTGTATCTGAGCGAGGCCATTGCGCGCGCGGGCGTGACGCGTATCGACGAGGCGCCCGTCGTAGACGGCTTGAGCGCCAACCTGAAGATGGCGGAAATCATGGCCGACCTGAAGGCGCTGGGCATCGGCGTGACCCGGCGAGGCTATCTGCATGCGCGTCCTCCCGCCGGCGTCGTCGAACACGTACAGCGCCTTCAGCAGCGTGGCGAAATCGCGGCGGCTCTTGCCGCGCGCGCGCAAGGCTGACCGCATCGGCCGGACTCACTTCGCTTGCCATGAGTCTGCGCGGTAGCGGACAGACAATTCGAGTGCAAAAAAAGGGGAAGCAATATGGTCGCATTCCAATCTGCCCGGCGATTGCTCGCCGGCCTGGCGCTGGCGGTCGGGACGGCCGCCCACGCCGCCTATCCCGACAAACCGATCACGCTGGTCGTGCCTTTTCCCGCCGGCGGCGGCACTGACGCCACCGCGCGGTTGATCGCGGGCGCCATCGGCCCCATCCTGGGGGCGGGCGTGGTGGTAGAGAACCGGGCCGGCGCCGCCGGATCGATCGGCGCCCAGGCGGTGGCCGACGCCAAGCCCGATGGCTACACACTGTTCTTCACTACGACGGGCGCATTGGTGATCAACCCCCACCTGTACAAGAACTTGCGCTACAGCACCAGCGACTTCACACCCATCGCCCCGGTGGGCGAGTCGGCCAATGTGCTGGTGGTGAATCCGGCCGTGCCCGCCCGTTCGGTGAAGGAACTGATCGCGCTGGCGAAGGCCAACCCCGGCAAGTACACCTACGGCTCGTCCGGCGTCGGCAGTTCCAGCCACCTGGCCGGGGTCATGCTGGAGTCGCTCACGGATATCCGGTTGACCCACGTTCCCTACAAGGGGTCGGCGCCGGCTGTGACAGACCTCATCGGCGGGCGGATCGACATGATGATCGACAATATCCCCAGCCACGTCGAATTCGCCAAGGCCGGGAAAGTGCGGCCGCTGGGCGTCTCGGGCACCAAGACATCGCCCCTGTTCCCCGGCGTGCCCACTATCGCGCAGGCCGGCGTGCCCAATTATGACGTGACGATCTGGTACGGCATCCTGGGGCCCTCGGGCATGCCGGACGACGTCGTGCAGAAGGTCGCCGGGGCGGTGCGCCAGGTGCTGCAGGAACCCGCTCTGCGCACCAAGCTGGTAGAGATCGGCTCGGATCCCATGATCATGACCCCCAAGGAATTCGCCGGCTTTATCGACCGGGAAAACAAGAAGTGGGGCGATATCGTCGAGCAATCCGGCGCCCGGCTGGACTGAACTGGGGGGCGGACGCGGCACCCTTTCTCCCAGTGCGCATGCAAGGGGGGCCATTGCGGGGGCAATGAGCCGCCCTGCGACCTGGCGCTATACCATCAGCATGGTGGACAGCTCGGCGGCCAGTTCCCGCATGGCCTGCGCCACCGGGCCTTCGAGTTTCTCGCGAGTCATGACGGAACTGGCGCCCCCGCAGTTCATGGCCATCACGTGCCGGCCATTGGGCGATACGATGGCCACCCCCAGCGCGTTGACGTCGGGATGGTAACGCCGCAGATTCAGCACGTAGCCGTGCTCGCGATACATGCCGACCGCCTCGTCGAGATAGCGGCGATGTTCTTGCCAGTGTTCGGGGTGCGCCTGCTGCAGCTCTTGCAGCAGCGCTTCGCGTTCGGCCTCGGGTAACGCGGCCATATAGGCGGCGCCCACGGCGGAGCGCTCGATCTGCAGGGCCGAACCCACATGGAAGTTCAATCTCAGCATGGTGGGCGCCGATGCCCGGGCCAGAATGCGCATGTGAAGCTGGTCGCGGCCGGCTACCGAGACCGACGAATCGAAGCGGTTGGCAATCTCGGCGATGCGGGGTTGCGCGACCTCGGCAATGCCGCCGTGCGACAGCGCTTCGCAACCCAGCGCCAGCACCCCAGGGCTGACCCGCAGTTTTTCCGGATCGTGCCCCGGTTCCAGGTAGCCGGCTTTTTGCAGCGTGTAGCAAAGACGCCAGACAGTGGATTGCGACAGCCCCAGCATGCGGGCGATCTCGGTGCTGCCCAGTTCGCGATGCGCGCTGCTGAAGCAGCGCAATACATCCAGCCCCCGGGCCAGCGCGGTGACGAAGTGACGATCTTCCTTCATGGGGCCTCTCGGTAGACGGGTAAGGGCGCGCCGGCGCGTTGACAGCGCCGGCCGTAGGCTCTTACACTGACCTGCATGGTGGATAATAAATTTGCACTGCAAATTATAAACGAGGCAACCCAATTATGGCAACTGATTTGGCGGGCGCAGTTGGCGGTCCGGACGGTTTTCCCGATTTAGGGCGTTTCTTCGCGCCACGGCGGGTCGCGTTGGTCGGGGCAACAGAAGACCTGTCCAAGTTCGGCGGGCGGTGCATGCGGCAGACCCTGGATTTCGGCTACAAGGGGACCATCTACCCGGTGAATCCACGCCGGGCGGAAGTCTTCGGCCTGCCGTGCCATGGCTCGATCGCCGATCTGCCGGAAGTGCCCGACCACGTCGGAATCGTGCTGCCCGCCACCGCGGTGCCCCAGGCGCTCGAAGAATGCGCGGCGCGCGGCGTTCCGTTCGCGACGGTGTTTTCCTCCGGCTTCGGCGAACTGGGTACGGACGCGGGGCGGGCCATGCAGCAACGGATCGTGCAACTGGCCCGGGAAGGCGGTATCAGGCTGATGGGGCCCAATTGCAATGGCATGATCAATTTCGTGGATGGCTTCGCGCTGACCTCCACGGCGACCATCCGGGGCCCGCGCCGTCCCGCCGGCGACATCGCCGTGGTCAGCCAGTCAGGAGGCGCGGGGCAGGTCAATGTCATGTGGCGGGCCCAACAGGCCGGGCTGGGCATCAGCTACCAGGTCAGCTGCGGCAATGCCGCCGACCTGGACCTGATCGATTACGCGTGGTTCATGCTGGAAAGCCCGGCCACGCGCGTGGTGCTGATGCTGGTGGAGCGCCTGGCCGACGGCGAACGACTGCGTCGCTTGGCGTCGCGCGCCCATGAACTGGGCAAGAGCATCGCGATGGTGAAAGTGGGGCGCACCGAGGCCGGCAGCCGCGCGGCGGCATCCCATACCGGCGCGATAACGGGGGCCGATGATGTCTGTGATGCGGCCTTGCGCCAGATGGGTATCGTGCGCGTCGATGACTGCAACGAGCTTTATGAAACCGCCATGCTGTTGCGGCAGGAGCGTACTGTCGCTGGCCGCGGCGCGGCGGCAACCTCTATCTCGGGCGGCAATCTGGTCATGGTGGCTGACCTGGGCGCTTCGCTGGGCCTGGATTGGCCCGAATACGCGCCGCGGACGCGCGAGCGGCTGGCGCAGGCGCTGCCCGGATTCGGCTCGGCCGCCAATCCCACCGATCTGACCGCCGCGGCTATTGGCCAGGACGGGGCGTACGAGCAGGCCGCGCGGGCCATATTGGCCGATCCGGCGGTGGATGTGATGATCCCCGTCCTGACCATCGCCAGCGCCTCCGATATCCAGACCATCGCGCGCGTGGCCCAGGCCAGCGAGAAACTTGTGCCCATCCTCTGGACGGGCTGTGCGTCCGACGACCCGGCCTTGACGCCCGAAACCTTGGTGGCGCAAGGGCAGGCGGTGTACCGGGACGCGATGGCGTGCCTGAAAGCGGTGCGCCGCATCATGGACCATGGCGAGTGGCGGCGGCGCCAGGGCGAGGCGCCCGCGGTCCGGCCGCCCGGAACCGATGCGGCTGCCGCGCGCCGATTGCTGGCGCAAGCCACCGGGGCGCTCAGCGAACATCAATCGAAAGCGTTGTTGGCATGCTATGGCCTGCCATTGACCCGGGAATACCTGGCGCGCACAGAGGACGAGGCCGTCCGTTGCGCGGCCCGTCTTGGCGGTCCGGCCGTGTTGAAAGTGCAGTCGGCGGATATCCCGCACAAGACCGAGGCCGATGCCATACGCATCGGCATGCAGGGCGATGCGGCCGTGGCGGCTGCCTATCGCGATGTCCTGCAGGCCGCCACGCGGTACTGCCCGCAGGCCCGCATCGATGGCGTGCTGGTGCAAGAGATGATCGTCGGCGCGCGTGAACTGCTGCTGGGGGTGTCGCAGGACGCCACGTTCGGGCCGGTGCTGGCCATCGGCTTGGGCGGCATCCACGTCGAGGTGTTCAAGGATGTGGTCTTCAGGCTGGCCCCGCTGAGCCCCGCCGAGGCGCGTCGCGCCATCATGGAATTGCGCAGCGCGGCGTTGCTGGGAGAAGTGCGGGGCCAGCCGGCCGCCGATATCGATGCGCTGGTCGATTGCGTGGTGCGAGTGTCGTGGCTGGCCGCCGACCTGCGCGACGGTCTGGCCGAGCTCGACATCAATCCCTTGTGCGTATTGCCCGATGGGCAAGGCGTCCGGGTGGTCGATGCCCTGGCCGTGCCGCGCAGGTAGTCCCGCCCCGCAAGGCTTTTTTCACCGATCCAAGGAACTCGAATGCCCGCAAGATCGCTTTATCTGGTGCTGGATATGATCAACGACCTGGTCCACGAGCAGGGCCCGAACGGCTCGACGCCGCTCGGCGAGCAGGTGCGCAGCCGCGGCCTGCTGGCCAATACGCGAGTCGCGCTCGAAAAGGCGCGCAAAGCGGGCGTGCCCGTCGGCTATGTGCGCGTGGGTTTTTCTCCCGATTACCGGGAATGCCCGCCGGCCTCGCCGATATTCTCGCGCGCGCGCGAGCATGGCCTGTTCAAGCTGGGCAACTGGGGCACCGAGGTGCATCCGGAGCTTGCGCCGTCCGAGGCCGATTTCGACATCGTCAAGCACCGGGTCAGCCCGTTCTACGGCACGTCGCTGGAACCGTTGCTGCGCGCGCATCGGATCGAACGGCTGTACCTGGGCGGCGTTTCGTCCAATGCGGTGGTGCAGGCCACTGTCCGGGATGCGCACGACCGCGATTATGAATGTGTCGTGCTCGAAGATTGCTGCGCTTCGTTTTCGGCCGAAGACCACCAGCAATCCATGCAGGCGGTCGCGCGCTTCGCCACACTCTCTTCGTCCAGGGAAGTCGATTTCCTGGCGTGAGGCCCGGCCCGCGCAAATGCCGCGGGCCGGTAGAACGATACCTACAAGGAGACAAACCATGATTGCGAAACGGCAGACGCCGCGCCTGGCGCGGTGGGGCAGGACCATGCTGGCCGCCGCGGCGATGGCGATGGTGGCGCCCGCCGCGATGGCGTATCCGGACCGACCCATTACGGTCATCAACCCCTGGACTGCCGGGGGCCCGGCCGACACGGTGGCGCGGCCCATCCTGGAGAAGTTGTCGCAGCGCCTGCGCCAGCCCGTGGTGCTGGAAAACCGGGCGGGCGCCAATGGCGTGATCGGCGCCACCTATGTGGCTCGGGCCAAGCCCGACGGCTATACGCTGTTGTTCTCGCACGTCGGCCCGATCACCATCAGTCCGGCCTTGACCAAGGACATGCCTTACGATTCGATGCGTGATTTCGCGCCGATTACGCAGGTCGTGTCCGCGCCCACCGTCCTGTTGATCCGTCCGGACCTGCCTATCCACAATCTCAAGGAACTGGTCGACTACGCGCGGGCGCATCCCGGCAAGCTGTCCTATGGGTCGGTCGGACCGGGCAGCACGACGCACCTGGCCGGCGTCATCCTGGGAGACATGGCCGGTGTCGAACTCTTGCACGTGCCCTACAAGGGGGCGGCGCCGGTCGTCACCGATCTGCTGGGCGGCCAGATAGACATGGGCTTCCTGAACATCGCGGGCGCCATGCCGTATATCAAGTCCGGCCAGTTGCGGCCAATCGGCGTCAGCACTTTGAAGCGCTCCTCGCTATTGCCAGACCTGCCCGCGATCGCCGAGAGCTATCCAGGCTTCGAAGTCAATTCCTGGTACGGCCTGATGGCCCCCGCAAAGACCCCGCCAGCCATTGTGGAACAGTTGCAGCGCGAGGTCGGCGACATCCTGAAATTGCCCGATATCAAGCAACAGCTCGAGGCCAAGGGCCTGGCGCCGGAGGGCACGACGCCCGAGGTCTATGCGCAGCAGATCGAACGCGACCTCAAGCGCTGGGCGGGCATCGTCAAGGAAGCCGGCCTGACTCCCCAATAGGCGCGGCCTGGTTCATGAATGCCAGCATCCGGTCCACGACGTCCGCGGGCCGGCTTTCCAGCACGCCGCCATCGGCATTGTCCAGCGTCGCGTAGTGGGCCTGCCGCATCTGCGCGCACAGGGCGGGGCCCTGCGGCCCGAAATGCGCTTCGGCCGGGGTCAGCAGTTCAAGCACCAGCGTGCGCGCGGCGATGCGCCGCAACGAGCCGGTCAGGTCGAAAGCGAAAATGGCATCGTAGATCGGCATCACCGACTTCCAGCCCTGCAGGTAGTCCAGCACGCGGATCTCGGCCTGCGCGATCTGCGCGGCGTCGATGCGCCGGGAATGCAACAATGCTGGCGGCCACCAGTATCCATCCAGCGTGGCATGCGCGCCCAGCCAGTTGCGCAGGGCATCGGCATGCGGGTCGCCGCTGGCGTGCGTGGGCGTGTAGCGGGCCAGGAAGTCGTGGATGCCGGCGTTGCGTTCGGCCTGATCGGCGTGGATGCTGTGGGTCTGGCCAGCCAGCATGATTTCGCCCACGCGGTCGGGCCAGTCGCTGGCCAGCGCGGCGGCAATCTTGTTGCCGGTGTGCAAGCCGAACACGTGCGCCCGCTCGATGCCCAGCGCATCCATCAGCTGCACCAGGCTGGCGGCCAGGGCCGGCAAGGTGACGGGGCCGGGCAGCGGCGCCGAACCGCCAAAGCCGGGCGTGTCGACGGCGATGGCGCGGAAGCGGGGGGCCAGCAAGGGCAGGATATGGCGGTATGCACGGTGCGAGCGTGGCGAAGCGTGCAGCAACAGCAGCGGCTCGCCGGCGCCGGCCTCGGCATAGTGCACCTGGCCGTCCGGCGTGGTGGCATAGGCGCAGCGCGGCAGGCTGGCGGTGCAACGTGGGCTGGACATAGCCTCAATCCATGGTGACATGGGCCGCGCGGATGATCTGCGCGTAGCGTTCGGAATCGTTGCGCAAGGTCTGGGCGAACGTTTCGGGCGTGGTGCCGGTGGGCGTGATGCCCAGCGCGTCGAAGTGCTGGCGTACGTCGGGCGACTTCAGAGCCGCGTTGACGTCCGCGTTGATCCGGCGCAGCAGGCCGTCCGGCAGGCCGGCCGGGGCCAGCACGCCCCACCAGATGCCGCCGTCGAAGCCGGGCAGCGCCGCCTCCGACATGGTGGGCAGGTCCGGCAGCACCGGCGAGCGCTGCGGGCTGGTGACCGCCAGGGCGCGGATGCGGCCGGCCTGCACTTGCGGCAACGCCGACGGCATGGCCTCGATCATCATCTGCACCGTGCCGCCGAGCAAGGCGGCCATGGCGGGCCCGCTGCCGTTGTACGGGATGTGCACGATGTCCACGCCGGCATCGCGCTTGAACATTTCGGTGATCAGGTGAATGGATGTGCCGTTGCCGGTGGAGGCGTACGACAGTTTGCCGGGGCGCGCCTTGGCCAGCGCGATCAGTTCCTTGACCGAGTGCGCCGGCACCGACGGATGCACGACGGCCAGCATCGGAGCCACGCCCACCTGCGACACCGGCGTGAAATCGGCAATCGGGTCGAACGGCAGGTTGGGATTCAGGCCAGGCAGGATGGCGTGCGTGATACTGCCCAGCATCAACGTCAAGCCGTCGGGCGCAGCCCGCGCCACGACGTCGCTGCCGATGACGCCGCTGGCGCCGGGACGGTTCTCGACCACCACGGGCTGTTTCCAGGCCGCGGTAAGGCGCTGGGCCAGGGCGCGCGCGATCGAATCGTTGGGCCCGCCGGGCGGGTAGGGCACCACGATGCGTACCGGATGGGTAGGGAAGCTCTCGGCCGCGTTGGACGCGGCGGCGCTCGCGGCGGCGGCGAACAGTACGCACGCCAGTAATCTGTGCCATGCCATGGCTGTCTCCTTGGCGCGTCGGGGGCCGCCGCGCTTCGCTCGATTCAATTGAGCTTGATATTGGCTTTATGAACCACGTCGGCCCACTTGTCAGTCTCTTGCCGCATGTAGTCGGCAAAGGCTTGCGGGCTCATGGGCATCGGGTCCAGCCCCAGCTTGGCCAGCAATTGCTGCATGTCCGGGCTGTCGATGATGCGAACCAGCTCGGCGTTGAGCTTGGCGATCACCGGCGCGGGCGTGCCGGCCGGGGCCAGGATGCCAAACCACGACCCGACATCGAAGCCGGGCAGTCCGGATTCGTCCACGGTGGGCAACTCGGGCATGGCCGAGGCACGCTTCTTGGTCGAGACGGCCACGGCGCGCAGCTTGCCGCTACGCACGTGCGGCAGCGACGACGTCATGCCGTCGAAGATCATGTCGACATGTCCGCCCAGCAGGTCCACGATGGCCGGCGCGTTGCCTTTATACGGTACGTGCGTCATGGAAATGTCGGCCATGCTCTTGAGTAGCTCTCCGGCCAGGTGGGCGCCTTGCCCGGCCCCGCCGGAAGCGAAGCTGAAGCGATTCGGCTGCGCCTTGGACAGCGTGATGACATCTTTGATGGAATGGATGGGCGAATCGGGGCGCACCACCAGCATTAGCGGCAGCGTGGCGACAGTGGTGACGGGAGCGAAGTCCTTGACGGGATCGTAGGGCAACTTGTCGTACAGGCTGGGGTTGACGACCAGCGTGCCGAAGAAGGCGACCAGCAGGCTGTACCCATCGGGGGACGCCCTGGCTA
>Ga0182735_1000260_pt1 | contig 51354 bp, 47 predicted proteins | sample eDN5th30CKraftMG_FD_128524 | JGI IMG/M metagenome (GOLD analysis project Ga0182735, IMG submission 128524) | Enriched Miracle-Growth compost microbial communities from Emeryville, California, USA - eDNA 5th pass 30_C Kraft MG (version 2) (version 2) ...
AACGACATCGAGCAGGCGACGAAGATCATCGAAGGCAGCGCCCGCTCGATGGGCCTCGAAGTGACGGAGGGCTGAACCGATGGCAAAGCTGACCAAGAAGCAGAAGGCCCTCGAGGGCAAGGTCGACGTGCTGAAGCTGCATGCCGTCGATGACGCGATCAAGACCGTGCGCAACCTCGCTTCGGCGAAGTTCGACGAGACGCTGGAAATCGCGATGAACCTGGGCGTCGATCCGCGCCACGCCGACCAGATGGTCCGCGGCGTCGTCACCCTGCCCGCGGGCACCGGCAAGGACGTCAAGGTCGCGGTCTTCGCGCGCGGCGATAAGGCCGAGGAAGCGCTGAAGGCCGGCGCCGACAAGGTCGGGGCCGAGGACCTGATGGAAGACATGCAGGCTGGCAACCTCGACTATGGCCGTGTCATCGCGACGCCGGACATGATGGGCATCGTCGGTCGCCTCGGCAAGACGCTGGGTCCCAAGGGCCTGATGCCGAACCCGAAGCTCGGTACGGTAACCCCGAACGTCACCGAAGCCGTCAAGGCGGCCAAGGGTGGTCAGATCGAGTTCCGCGTCGAAAAGGCGGGCATCATCCACGCCGGCCTCGGCAAGCTGTCGTTCGGCGACGAAAAGCTGCGCCAGAACTTCGACGCCTTCGTCGACGCGATCGTCAAGGCGAAGCCGGCGGGTGCCAAGGGCAAATATGTTCGCAAGATCGCCTTGTCGTCGTCGATGGGCCCGGGCGTGAAGGTCGACACCGCCGAAATCGGCGCCTGATCGGATCGCACAAGCTATAGGGAAGGGCCGGGGGAAACCTCGGCCCTTTTCTTATGGGTTTCGACGTCGCCCCAGCGAAAGCTGGGGCCGCTGTCGATCGGGCGCTCGCTTCAATGTGGGACCATGCCGCGTGCAATCCCAGCTTTCGCTGGTATGACGATGGCTATTCGCGCAGCCCTCTGAGCGCGACCCCCGCCGCGAACGGTCCGATCACCGTCAGCAGCAAGGCGGCTGCCGCCAGCAGCTTGGTCGCGCCGCGCCCCGATGGATCGAGCATTCCGGCGCCGAAGATCAAGAGCGGCACCGCGAGCGGCAGCACGAGCAGGCCGCCGATCGCGCTTCCACTCTTGAGGTTGGCAGTCAGTGCCGCGCTCAGCACCGCAAGCGACGCGAGTGCGGGAATGGCGAGCGCGAGGCCGGAGGCGAGGGTGACGACCCCTTCCGCATCCTGGGCGAGCAGCGCCGCGGCGGGCAGCAGCGCAATCAGCAGCGGCAGACCGAAGCCGATGGCATGCGCGGCGATCTTGACCGCCGCGATCAGTTCGTCGGAAAATCCACGCACCGCAAGCTGATCGAGCACCCCCGCTTCGCGGTCGGGTCGCACCAGCCGGTCGATTGGTAGCAGCGCCGCGAGCAGAGCGGCGACCCACACCATGCCGCCGCCGGTGCGCGCGAGCAGCGGCGCGTCGGGGCCGACCGAAAACGGAAAGGCAGTCGCGACGAGCAGGAAGAAGACGACCGGCAGCCATAACGCTCCGCTGCCCCAGGCGCGGCGCAGGTCGCGCCAGAACAGGGCGATGAGGGCGGTCATTCCAAACCTCCCTCGTCATTGCGAGGCGCGCAGCTTCGCTTCGCTCGCAATGACGGGAACCGAGTCATGTCCGTACCCCCATGTCCAGTTCGGACAGATCGGGAATCCCCAGCGCGAAATGCGATGCCAGCAGCAGCGCGCCACCGCGCGCGCGATGCTGCGCGATCGCGGCGACCAGCCGCGCAGCCGCGGCCGCATCCATGCCGTTGGCGGGCTCGTCGAGCAGCCAGATCGGTGCCCCGCTGGCAATCACCCGCGCCATCGCGGCGCGCTTGCGCTGCCCCGTCGAGAGCATCGTGACCGGCACTTCGGCGAGCGAGGCGAGCGCCATGGCCGTGACGGCGCGATCGATCGCATGACCGTCGACCGTGTCGATGCACGCCCAGAAATCGAGCGCGCGGCGGAGTGGTAGCTCGCCGTCGAGCGCCGCCGCCTCGTCGATCAGCGCGCAGCGCTCGCGACGCTCGACGGTGCCGGCGGCGGGGCGCAGCAGCCCGGCGGCGAGGCGGATCAGGCTCGACTTGCCCACGCCATTGGGGCCGCGCAGCCACAGGGCTTCACCGCGCGCCAGCGTTAACGACAATCCCTCGAACAGCAGGCGCTCGCCGCGGATGCACGCCACCCGTTCGAGCCGCAGCAGCAGCGCCGCGCTCACGCCATCTCTTCCAGCGCGTGCATGTCGTCGTCGGAAAAGCCGAAATGATGGCCGATCTCGTGGATCAGCACATGGCGGATCAGCCAGTCGAGCCGCTCGCCCTCCTCGATCCATTCGACGAGGATCGGGATGCGATAGAGGGTGACGCGGTCGGGCATGGTGCCGCTCGCGTCGATGCTGCGCTCGGTGAGCGGGCGCCCTTCGTAGAGGCCGGTCAGTTCATAGGGATGCGGGATGTCGAGCGAGGCGAGAACCGCGTCGTCGGCGACGTCCTCGACGGCGATCACCACGTCGGCGATATGGGGCTTGAAGACGTCGGGCAGCGACGCGAGCGCCGCCTCTGCCATCGCGCGAAACGCGTCGGCGTCGGGCGCGCCGCCGGTCCAGCCGGCGGGCAGATCGGAAAGGGTGGGCTTGTCGCTCATCGCGCCCTTCCTTATGGCGGGCGCGCGACCTTTACCAGCGGGAGAAGACGGATGGTCCAGAAACTCGACGATGCGGCGCGCGCCGCGCTGCTCGCCCGCTTCCCCGACTGGATGCACGAGCCCGAACGCGATGCGATCACGCGGCGCTTCCAGTTCCGGGATTTCGCGCAGGCCTTCGGCTTCATGACGAGCGTCGCGATCATCGCCGAAAGGATGAACCATCATCCCGAATGGTCGAACGTCTATAATCGCGTCGACATATTGTTGACGACGCACGATGCCGACGGGCTGTCGGACCGCGACGCGCGGCTGGCCGAGGCGATCGAGGAGTTGCTCTAGCCCCGGTTTCTGCGCCGCGGTGCTGCGGAGATCCGCCAATGCCCGTCGACGGGATCGCCGACGGCGTCGATCAGCAGCGCGCCGACCATCGCGCGCCGACCCGCGCGCATCGCGGCGATGACCCCATCGAGCGTCTGGCCGCGCAGTGTCAGCCGTGGGTCGTTGGCGCGGAGCCGCGTCTCGACGATGCGCCGGAAGATTTCGGCCGGATAGCCGCGGTCACGGATCACGCCCTTGTCGTCCGCGCCCGCCCAACTCGCGATGGCTCCGGCGACTGCCCAGTCGATCGCGGCATCGGCGTCGGCCAGCCAGGCGGCCGAGCGCGCGGCCGCCTGTGGGTCGAGGATCGTTTGCGACCGTAGTGCATTGCGCAGCCGCGCGCGATCGAAGCGGATGTCGCTGTTCGACGGATCCTCGATCAGCGGTAGATCGGCTTCGAGCGCGAGCGCGGTCAGTTCGGTGCGCCGCCAGGACAACAGAGGGCGTAGCACCGTTCCGTTGCGTGCGCGCACCCCGGCCAGTCCGCCGACCCCGCTGCTGCGGTTGAGCCGCATGATCATCGTTTCGAGCTGGTCGTCGGCATGATGCGCGGTGACGACATGATCGAGCGCATGCGCCTCGCGCCATTGTTCGAGCAAGCGATAGCGCTCGGCGCGCGCCGCAGCCTGCAGCGATCCCGAAATCGGGGCTGCGGGATGGAGGATGCCGTGCGGAATATGCTCGCGCGCGCAAAAGCCGGCGACCATCCGCGCCTCGTCGGCTGATCCCTTTCGCAGCCCGTGGTCGACGGTTGCGGCACAGACCTGGCCGGGCAGCAGCGTCGCCATCAGCCACAGCAGCGCCATGCTGTCGGGGCCGCCCGAAACCGCGACGCCATAATGCAACTGCTGCCAGCCGGAGCCAGCGACCGCGGCGAGGTCGGCAGCGAAGCGCTCGACCGCCTCGGCTTCAGCAGCCGGCTTTTGACTTTGCCGCGGCTGCGTCATCGCGGACATCCTTCGGCGCCTTGTCGCCATAGACTTCGTCGAGTTCGCGGAACGCCTTGCAGGCATCGGCCTTGCGGCCGAGCTGCGTCAGCGCGACGCCCATGTACATCAGGCTGTGCGGTGCACGTGCGCCGTTCGGACGATCCTTGTAATTATTATAGAAAGCGACGGCGGCGAGACTGGGCTTGTCCTCGTCGAGATAGGCGCGGCCGAGCAGGTTTTGCGCATAGCTCGCATAATTATGCTTGGGCCACTTGGCGACCACCTGCTTCAATTGCGCTTCGGCCTCCGGATAGAGCTTTGCATCCCACAGCCGATAGCCATAGGTATAGGCGTCCTCGACCTCGTTGCCGGTCGCGGGAACCTCGACCTTCTTGACCAGCGCAAGCCGGTTGGCATCGGCCTTGTCGGCCGCGGGCTTTTTGGCGGGCGTCGCCGTGACGGTGGTCGGTTTGACGACCGGTGCCAGCGCAGCGGTCTCGGTCGTTGCTGCCGGAGCTGCGAGCCTCTTGTCCATCTCTGCCTTATAGGCAGTGAACTGCTTTTCGAGCTCGCGGAGCTGATAGGCGTTCTGTTCGGTCTGGCCGGTCAATGCCCGCAACTGCTCCTCGAGCGCATCGACCCGCGCGGTCAGGTCGATCACCGGCGCGCTGCTCTTTACCCGCTCGCCGGGGGTGTTGTCGGGCGCGATCTCGCCTTCGAAAAAGGCGGGGTTGCCGCCGGGGAAAACGCTGCGCTGCACGGCGCGCATCTGTTTTTCCAGCCGTTCGACCCGCTTGTCGACCGTGCTCTCCTGCGCGACGGCGACGGGCGTCATCGCCACCAGCGCAAGCGCCGCCGCGCCGCCCGAGAAAATCTGCCGCATCATCATATGTCGTCGGTCCCCGCAATTAACCATCTTCGCGTTCCATAACGCCGCAACCGATGGCAGCGCAAACCCAATTCGGCGCACCGCTGCTGCGAAAGGTTCGAATGTGCGGATTTGCCGCCGGTTTACCGCCCGGTCGCAGCGGCGGGTGCTCCACCGCTGCTACCGTCGGCACCGGCGATCAGGTCGGCGGGTTTCAGCGAGATATTCTTGACCAGCGTGTCGGCAGGGCCGATCTGGCCGACGTCGCGGCCGCCGACGGTGACTTTCAGCGCCTGCGGGATGCTGGTGCGCAGCGTGAACTGCTGGATATAGGCGGGCGGCACCTCATAGGTCTCGCCCACGTCGAGCGTCCGCCAATTCTCGGTCTTGCCGGTCGCATCGTCGAAGCCGATCCACACTTCGGTGGGGCCGACCGCGGTCAGGACAACGGGGGCATCGGCGGCGACCTTGCCGTTCGCCGCCGCCGCCTTGGCGGCGGGCTGGCCGGCCACGGTCGCAGGAGCCTCCGATGCGTCGGCGTCGCGATTCTGCGCCTCGATGAGGGCCTCGTCGGGCTCGACCGACAGGAAACGCCACACGCCGTAAGCCGAAACGAGCAGTGCCGCGACGATGACCAGCGTCCACGCCAGGCGCGCGGTTGGCAGGCGCGCCGGATCGGTCGGTTCATAAGCTTCATAGGCCGGTCGCGCCGCATAGGCGTCTTCCTCCAGCTCGCGGCGTACCGCGGCGCCGATTTCGGCCTCGGGCAGATCGACAGCGCGGGCATAGGCGCGCGCGAAGCCGGTAACATAGGTGCGCCCCGGCAGCTCCGAAAAATCCGATTTCTCGATCGCTTCGAGATGGCGCTGGGTGATGCGCGTGCGCGTTGCGACGTCGGCGAGCGACAAGCCGGCGGCTTCGCGCGCCAGCCGCAGCCTGTCGCCGGTGCGCGTAATCGCCAGTTCGCCCTGCTCGGCGCCCTCTTCGTCAGCCATTCCTGTCTCCGTGCCGGTCGTATGCGACCCGATGTCGACCGTGTCGGCCGTTCTTCGCATCGACGATGCGGCGGAGTCAAATGAAGTTCTGTGAGGGGCGCAAGGAAATGCCGTCAGGGCAGGCGCTTACTCAGAGCACATATTTACTGAGGTCGGTATCGCCCACGACATCGGCGAGCTGCGCGTCGACATAGGCCGCATCGATCGCCAGCGTCTCGCCGGTCTTGTCTTCGGCGGTGAAGCTGATTTCCTCGACCAAGCGTTCCATGATCGTCTGCAGTCGGCGCGCGCCGATATTCTCGACTCGCTCGTTGACTTCGGCAGCGAGCCGCGCGACGCGGACGATCGCGTCGGAGGTAAAGCTCAGCGTCACGCCCTCAGTGCCGATCAGCGCGGCATATTGCTCAGGCAGGCCGGCCCGCGTTTCGGTCAGGATGCGGACGAAATCCTCTTCGCTTAGAGCGGCGAGCTCGACGCGGATCGGCAGGCGGCCCTGGAGTTCGGGCAGCAGGTCGGAGGGCTTGGCGACATGGAAGGCGCCCGAAGCGATGAAGAGGACATGGTCGGTCTTCATCGGCCCATATTTGGTCGCGACGGTCGTGCCCTCGATCAGCGGCAGCAGATCGCGCTGGACGCCCTCGCGGCTCACCGATCCGCCGCGCACGTCGCTGACCGCGATCTTGTCGATCTCGTCGAGGAAGACGATGCCGTTCGCCTCGGCATCGGCAAGCGCGACGCGCGCGACGTCGTCCTGGTCGAGACGTTTGTCCTGCTCCTCCTCGATCAGCCGCGTCGCGGCTTCGAGCACGGTCAGCTTGCGGCGCTTCTTCGGTAGACCGCCCATCGCCTTGCCGAGCATGTCCGACAGATTGATCATGCTCATCTGTCCCGGCTGGCCGGGCAGCTCGAACGGCATGCTCGGGGCATCGGAAACCTCGATCTCGACCTCGCTGTCGTCGAGGTGGCCGTCGCGGATGCGCTGGCGGAAACTCTGGCGCGTCGCCTCGCTGGCGCCCTTGCCGGTCAGCGCATCGAGCAGTCGCTCCATCGCAGCCTCCTCGGCTGCGGCGCGCACCGCCTCGCGGCGGCGGTCCTTCTCCAGCCGCACCGCTTCCTCGACCAGGTCGCGCGCAATCTGTTCGACGTCGCGGCCGACATAGCCGACCTCCGTGAACTTGGTCGCCTCGACCTTGATGAAGGGCGCGTCGGCGAGCTTGGCGAGGCGGCGCGAAATCTCGGTCTTGCCGCAGCCCGTCGGGCCGATCATCAGGATATTCTTGGGGCTTACCTCGTCGCGCAGCTCGGGCGCGAGCTGCTGGCGGCGCCAGCGGTTGCGCAGCGCAACCGCGACCGCGCGTTTCGCCGCGTCCTGGCCGATGATATGCGTGTCGAGCGCGGCGACGATCGCCTTCGGGGTCAAATCCTTGTTCATCTTGCTAATGCCTGGATGTCGATGGTTTCGAGGGTGGTCTGGTCGTTAGTGTAGACGCAGATGTCGGCGGCGATCGCCATCGCCTTCTTCGCCAGCACCTCGGGGTCCTTCTCGTAATCGACCAGCGCGCGCGCGGCCGACAGAGCGTAATTGCCGCCCGACCCGATCGCCGCGATGCCGCCCTGCGGCTCCAGCACGTCGCCGTTGCCGGTGACGACTAGCGTCACCTCCTTGTCGGCGACGATCATCATCGCCTCCAGATTGCGCAGATATTTGTCGGTGCGCCAGTCCTTCGCGAGCTCGACCGCGGCGCGCAGCAGTTGGCCATTATGCCGCTCGAGCTTGGCCTCGAGCCGTTCGAACAGGGTGAAGGCATCGGCGGTCGCGCCGGCGAAGCCGCCGATCACGCTGCCGTCGTGCAGACGGCGCACCTTCTTCGCATTGGGCTTCATCACCGTCTGACCCATCGACACCTGGCCGTCGCCGATGACGACGACCTTGTCGGCGGTGCGGGTGGAGAGAATGGTGGTTCCATGCCAGGGCGCGGCACGGTGCGCGGTGGGTTCGGTCATGCGGCGCGATATGGGAGGTCGGCCGCTGGACCGCAAGGGTGGTGGGATTGGCCGGGATCAACCGGGATTGGACAGGCTTTCGACGATCCGCTTCACGTCCTGCGCCCGGTCGCGCGGGACGATCACGATGTCGTTGCCGTGCGCGACGACGACGAGGCCGGAGATTCCGACGACCGCCAGCCGCTTTCCCGCGTCGGCGCGCAGATAATTGCCTTCGGCGTCGATCGAGAGGACCTGGCCTATGACGACGTTGCCGGTCTCGTCCTTTTCGCCCAGTTCGTGAAGTGCCGCCCAGCCGCCGACGTCGGACCAGCCGGGATCGACCGGAGTGACCACGACATGCTCGGCCTCTTCCATCACGGCATAGTCGATCGAATCGGAGGGACTGGCGAGGAAGGCCTCGGCGGCAGGGTGGACCTCCGCTCCCCTCTGCTCGGCGGCGCCCATCGCCTCGGTGCATGCCTTCACGATCGACGGCTGCTGGCGGTCGAGTTCGTGCAGGAACCGGTCGGCGCGCATCAGGAAAATGCCGGCGTTCCAGTAGTGACCGCCCTCGGCCAGCATCGCCTCGGCCTTTTCGCGCGCGGGCTTTTCCACGAAACGGCGGACGCCATGAACGCGCGGGTTGTCCGGCAAGGGCGCGCCGGCGGCGATATAGCCATAGCCGGTTTCGGGGTGCGATGGCGCGATCCCGAATGTGGCCAATGCCCCGCCCTTCACCGCTGGCAGGGCGGCATCGATCGCGGCGAGAAAGGCCGGAACGTCGGTCATCACATGATCAGCGGGCATGACGAGCAGAATAGCGTCGGGCGCGGTGGCCAGCGCGGCCAGCGCGGCCAGCGCGACGGCGGGCGCAGTATTGCGCGCGGCGGGTTCGACGAGAATCCGGGCGTCGTCAATGCCGGCTGCCGCAAGATCAGCCTCGACGTGCCGGACGTGTGCGCTGCCGCACACGATGATGGGGGCGGAAAAGCGGCCGCGATCGGCTGCGCGCGCCAGCGTCTGGCGGAACATGCTGCTCTCGCCGGCCAGCGGCTGGAACTGTTTGGGCGCGTCGCAGGTCGACATGGGCCACAGCCGCGTGCCCGAACCGCCGGACAGGATGACGGGGACGATCGTCGTCATGGGCATATTCTTTCTTCGCGCGACCGGATCAGGTCGGCCAGCACAACAGGGCGCGGGCGTCCGGCGCCAGCGCGATTATTCGCGCATCGTCGAGGATCACGCATTCGCCCAGCCTTACCTCTTCGCCCGCTGCGGTGCAGCCCGCGGACAGCGGGACAAAGCTGAAGCGATTCTTTTCCTGCGGCAACAGGGCGTCCGCGCCGGACCCGGATAAGTGCAACAGATGAAAATGCGGTCCGCCGACCAGTTCGCAATTGTCGGATTTGTCGACTCTGGTATCGCGCGGATCGCTGTGCGGCTCCGGTACGGCGACCGCCAGCCCGGCATCGAGATGCAGTTCGCGCGGCCGACCGTAATCATAGAGGCGATAGGTGCAATCGACATTCTGCTGTACCTCGACAAGGACCAGTCCTGGGCCGATGGCGTGGATCGTTCCGGCCGGATTGTAGACGAAATCGCCCACATTGGCATGCCGCCAATCGATCATGTCTTCGATGCTGCCGTCGAGCGCTGCTCGCCGCAGGGTTTCGGCATCGCTCTTCGCCTTGAGCCCGACACCGAGTTCGGCGTCGGGATCGGCGGAGAGGATCAGCCAGCATTCTTCCTTCCCGCGCGGATAGCCGGCGCGCTGCGCGGCCGCATCGTCCGGATGGACCTGGATCGAGAGCCGTTCGGAAGTGAAGAGGAATTTGACCATCAACGGCGCGTCGTCGCCGGCGGGGTCCTCGAACCAGATTTCGCCGACGCGGCGCCCCTTGAAATTGCCGAAAGTCGCCGGGACGTCGATGCGTCCCCACGGCTTTTCCACGATACGCGTGCGGGTTCGGACCAGCATGATCCTGCCATGACCCGATTCGTCCATCCCGTCAACGTCGGGTCGACGGGCGCATCGACCGCTTCGCGGGGAAATTGCTCAGGCGGCGCTGCGCAGGCCGGCAGTGCTGTGGGCGAGCGGCTGGTCGAGCCACAGGCCGCGCGTGTCATAGACGATCTTGTCGACCCGTTCCTCAAGGGGAATCGATTTGAACAGATCATGATCGACGAGCACGATGAGCAACTCACAGGTCGCTAGCGCGGTGTCGAGGTCGATCAATTCGGCGCCGGTACCCGCGAAATCCATCGGCAAACCGCGCGCATAGGGTTCGACGATGTCGATCCGCTTGCCGAACCGGCGCGCGAGCGCGGCGGCGACCTCGACTGCGGGGCTTTCGCGGAAATCGTCGATATTGGGCTTGAAGGCGAGGCCGAGGCAGGCGACCCGGGCATCGGGATGCTGCGATACAAGCATTTCGGCGGCGCCGATGACATGCGCGGTCTTGGCGAGATTGACCTCGCGCGCGGTGCGGATCAGCCGGCTGTGCTCGGGCGCGCCGTGGACGAGAAACCAGGGATCGACCGCGATGCAATGGCCGCCGACGCCGGGACCCGGCTGGAGGATGTTGACGCGCGGGTGGCGGTTGGCGAGGCGGATCACCTCCCAGATGTCGACGCCCAGATGTTCGGCCATCATCGACAACTCGTTGGCGAAAGCGATGTTGACGTCGCGGTAGCTGTTTTCAACCAGCTTCACCATCTCGGCGGCGCGCGCTGAGGTGGTGACGCAGGCGCCGCGCACGAACTGGCGATAGAAGGTCATCGCCCGGCGCGCGCAGCGCGGGGTGATGCCGCCGATGCAGCGGTCATTGTCGACCAGTTCGACCAAGATACGTCCCGGCAGCACCCGCTCGGGGCAATGAGCGATGAAGATGTCGGCGGCGCCGGTGCAGGTGCCCGGAACCCTGAGGTCGGGGCGAAGCGCCGTGATCTCCGCCGCGACCTTTTCGGTCGTGCCGACCGGCGAGGTCGATTCGAGGATCACCAGGTTGCCGGGCACCAGCACCGGCGCAATCGCGCGCGCGGCCGACAGGACGTGGCTGACATCGGGGCGATGCTCGTCGTCGTGCGGGGTCGGAACGGCGATAACGAAGGTGTCGGCCGGCGCGACTTGGGTGGAAGCGGTCAGCGCACCGCGGGCGACGACGCCCTGGACGAGGCCATCGAGATCGACTTCCTCGATATGAACCTTGCCGCTGTTGACTGTGTCGACGACCTTCTGGCTGACATCGACGCCGATGACGCGACAGCCCGAGCGTGCGATCAGCGCAGCGGTGGGCAGGCCGATATAGCCGAGGCCGAGGACGGTGACTTGCTGGTCGGTATCAATGGGCACGCGCGACGATCTCCGCAATCTTCCGGGCCGCCGTGCCGTCGCCGAACGGATTGTGCGCGCGCGCCATGGCGGAATAGGCGAAGTCATCGTCCAAAAGGCTGAAGATTTCGGAAACAATGCGATTTTTATCGGTGCCGGTCAGCCGGGCCGTGCCGGCCGCAATGCCTTCGGGCCGTTCGGTTGTCTCGCGCATCACGAGCACCGGCTTGCCGAGCGAAGGCGCTTCCTCCTGCACCCCGCCGCTGTCGGTGAGGACAAGGTCGCTTTCGCCGAGCAGCCGCACGAAATGCGGATAATCGAGCGGGTCGATGAGCGCGACATTGGGCAGATCGCCGAGGATCGGCGCCATGATGCCGCGGACATGCGGATTGGGATGAACGGGAAAGATCACTGCGATATCGGGCCGCCTGGCGATTGCGGCGATGGCATCGGCGATCGCCCTCATGCCCTCGCCGAAATTCTCGCGCCGGTGCGAAGTGACCGCGACGATGCGCTTGCCGGCGAAACGTTCTACCAGCGGGTCGAGTCCGGCGGCGAGCGCCGGTTCTTCGGCGATCCGCGCCTGCGTCGCGAGCAGGGCGTCGATCACCGTATTGCCGGTGACATGGATGCGTCCGGCGGGCACATTTTCGGCGTGCAGCGCGGAGGCGGCGGTCTCGGTCGGCGCGAAATGCATATCGGCGACTGCGCCCGCCACCTTGCGGTTCACCTCCTCGGGCCAGGGATGATAGATGTTGCCGCTGCGCAGGCCCGCTTCGACATGGCCGACCGGAATCTTCCTGAAATAGGCAGCGAGCGTTGCCGCCATCGTCGTCAGCGTGTCGCCGTGAACGAGCACCCGGTCGGGCCGCTCGGCATCGAAGGTCCCGCCCAGCCCGGTGACGAGGCGTGCGAGCAGTGCGTCGAGCGTCTGGTCGGGCTGCATGACGTCGAGGTCGACATCGGGGGCGATGCGCGCGATATGCAGCACCTGATCGAGCATCTCGCGATGCTGTGCCGTGACGCACACGCGCGCATCGACGCCGGGTTGATCACGCAAAGCATGGACGACGGGGAACATCTTGATCGCTTCCGGGCGGGTGCCGAAAACCGTCATTACCTTCATCGTCGAATGTCTCCCGCGCCGCGCTGGCGCTCTCATGCAAAGCGCTGGAATCGCCGGAAAAGCTTACGACACCCTTAAATCTAAATCTTTTGCTGTTATAAAAAGCGCCACAGGCGGCAAGGCAGAACGCAACGACTGCTTCTATTTAGCGTATATTGCCGATTATTGCCATTGACGACGTTCGCGGTCCCGCCTGCAGTTCAAATTCGTCGATGCGATCCTCGCGGTTGGCGGTCTCTGTGCCCCGTGACCGCGCAGGAGGAAGGGGGTAGCGAATTCGTGGTCCGGCATCGTGATAATTACGACTGCTTGTGGGACGGAGGCGGGAATGCTCGTATAATCGCGGCAACGTCTCATGTTGCCTCAAATGGCACGCACCTGATCTTGTTTTAAGTCAGATGGCGCGCTGGACCGACAAAAATATCGTTCACAAATCAAGCCATGCTCAATGCGGACAATGCGCCATCGTGTTGTTGCAATGCCCCTGCCGGATGTTAAGAGGCGGTCGCCTGACAGTGGAGAATCGAATTTGTTAAGGGAAACAGTCGCTCTGGCAGTGTGCATCGCCTTGACGGGATGTGCATCGACAGGTCTTCCGATCGGTGATCAGGCTTATGATATCATCCCGGCTCCGTCCAACCAGACGGCGCCTGCCGAATATCGTATCGGTCCTCTAGATGTCCTCAAGATCACGGTGTTTCAGGAACCAGATCTCTCGCTTGAAGAGGTTCCGGTCGATGCGAGCGGCAATATCCTCTTTCCGCTGATCGGACAGGTCGCCGTCGCGGGCAAGACGAGCACCGAACTCTCCAACGCCATCGCCGAACGGCTTGGCGAACGCTATCTGGTGGACCCACAGGTCTCGACGATCGTATCGACGTCGGCCTCGCAGAATGTGACCGTCGAAGGGGCGGTCAATAAGCCCGGCGTTTTCCCCTTGCAGGGGCCAACCACCTTGCTGCAGGCGATGGCGCTGGCGCAGGGGCCGACCCAGACGGCGAACCTGGACGAGATCATCGTGTTCCGTCGCAAGGACGACGGCGTCTATGCCGCGCAGTTCAACCTCGACGACATACGCAAGGGTCGTGCAGCCAACCCGGAGATTTTGGGCAGCGATATCGTCGTCGTCGGCAATAGTTTCGCAAAGCAATTGTTCCGGGACTTCATGCAGCTTTCGCCGTTTTTGGCGAGCGTTTTCGTTCGAGTTAGGTGAGTATCGGTTTCATGAGCACGAACGACACTCCCAAGAACAATCGGTTCGACTCCGTCGCCCCGCAGGCCACGCCAGCGCAGTCGGTGGGGCGTTATGCCGGCGAATCCGAGCATGACTACGGCGATACGTCTTTATTTTCGTTGGACTTTGCGGCAATCTGGACTGCGATATACCGATCGCGGTATTGGATAATCGGAATCGTCGCGGGATGTCTGTTGCTCGGCATCATCGTCACGATCCTGTTGACGCCCGTCTATCGGGCGCAATCCACGGTACAGATCGACCAGGAGGCGGCAAAGATCCTGGGCACCGAAGACACCGACACTTCGGCCGCCATTCAGGACTCGGATCGCTTTCTCAAGACCCAAATCGACGTAATCAGAAGCCGGTCGCTGGCCCAGACGGTGGCGGAAGACCTGAAACTGTTCGATGATCCCGAGTTTCTGGATGCGATGAACGTCGATCCCGACAGATATTCGTCGGAGCGGATGTCGCCGGAGGAGGCGCGGCGTAGGCTTGTCCTCGAAACGCTGAGCGAGAATACCAGCGTGGCATTGCCGATCGATTCCCGTATCGCGACGATTTCCTTCGACAGCCCGGATCCCGCGCTCGCGGCGCGCGTCGCGAACAGTTTTGCGCAGAACTATATCCGCAACAACCTGCAGCGTAAGTTCAACACTTCTTCCTATGCCCGCGAATTCCTGAAGCAGCAGCTCGACGAGGCCGCGGTTCGGCTGGCCGATTCCGAGCGTGCGGCACTGGAATATGCACGCCGGACGCGCATCATCGATGCGAGCAACGCGGCGAACCCCAACGGGGATCAGGCGGCAACCCCGCGATCGCTTACCACCGCGACACTTGTTCAGTTGAATAATGATTATGCAACGGCGCTTGCTCGCCGGATCGATGCGCAACAGAAATGGGAAACGGCGCGCGGCCAGAATCTGATGAGCCTGCCGGACGTGCTGAACAATCTCGCCATCCAGAATCTGCTGCAGCAGAAGGCGACGATACAGTCGGAGTATGAGCAGGAGCTGCAGCGCCGCAGGGACGATTTCCCGACCGTCAAGCAGATGAAGGCGCGGCTCGATGAACTCGACCAGCAAATCGCGTCGATCGCATCGAGCATTCGCCAGACGGTCCGTGCCGGATACGAAACGGCGTTGGAACAGGAAAAGGCTCTCGAAGCGCAGATATCGCGCTTGAAGAGCGATACGCTCAATGAGCAGGGGCAGGCTGTCCAGCTGGGCATTCTGCAGCGCAAGGCCAACAATGACCGTCAGCTTTATGATGTGCTTTTGAGCCGCTACAACGAACTCAACGCCGCCGCCGGCGTTCAGGCGAACAATGTGTCGATCGTCGACACGGCCAATACGCCGACCACACCGATCAAGCCGAGTATTCCGCTGAATATTGCGTTGTCGCTGGCCGCCGGGCTGGTGCTGGCAGGGTTGTTCGTGTTCGGTCGCGAGCAGTTGTTCAACGTGATCCGTTCGCCGGAGGACGTGACGCGCAAGCTGGGCCTTCCGTCCCTCGGCGCTATTCCCAAGATGCAGGAAGGTCTGCTGGTCGAAAAGGAAGTTCTGGACCAGAAGACATTGGTGTCGGAAGCCGTTTCGAGCCTTCGCTCTTCGTTGATGCTGACGTCTTCGCACGGCTTGCCACGCAGTCTGATGTTCACCAGCGCACGGCAGGGCGAAGGCAAATCCTCATCCTGCTTCGCTACCGCGGTGGCGCTGAGCCGGATCGGCAAGAAGGTATTGCTCGTCGACGTCGATCTGCGCCGTCCGAACCAGCACAATATGGTCGGGGTCCAGAACGGGGCCGGGATGTCGGACCTGCTGAGTCACAACAAGACGGCGGAAGACGTGATTCAGCCCACGTCGGTGGAAGGCCTCTTCTTCATCCCCAGCGGCAGCATTCCGCCCAATCCGACCGAATTGCTGGCGAGCCCCGCTTCGCGGGAAGTGATCGAGAATCTCCAGGCGAATTTCGACGTGGTGCTGATCGATAGTGCGCCGACCTTGGGCCTGGCCGATGCCATCGAGCTGTCGAGCATGACGGAGGCCTGCATCTTCGTCGTAGAGGCAGGACAGGGTCAGGTGGGGACTATTCGTACCTCGATGCAGCGCCTCCTGCAGGGGGGCGCCAATGTCATCGGCGTTCTGCTGACGAAGTTCGACGTCAGGGAGGCGGGGTACGGATATGAATATGGGTATCAATATGATTACAAGGCGGCCTGACCGATAGAATCCACACTCGGATATCGGGGGCGGGGCATTTGGTGACCGATTCCGCCGCGGGCCGGCGTGCCGGCCGTTTCGTGTCCCCTCCGCAGCAACAGGATATCCGATACGTCCGCGCGGGGTAGGCCGCGAATTCAGCACAAGGAAGGGGCGCAAATGTTTGCCAGATTGGTCAAGCTCCTGACGATCGCACGCTATCCGCGCGCGCTGGGCGCGCTCGCGCGGCATGGCGTCGCGATGACCTCCGAACATCTGGACATGCTGCGGCTTGCGAAGCCGGCGAGCGTCATCGACGTCGGGGCGAACAAGGGGCAGTTTTCGCTGGCGACGCGCACATTGTTTCCGTCGACGCGGATTCACGCCTTTGAACCGCTGCCCCAGGCACAGGGGCAGTTCGGACGGTTGTTTGCCGGCGACGACGGGGTGACGTTGCACGGCGTCGCGCTGTCCGCAGAGGAAGGCGCGGCCGATCTGCATGTGGCGGATCGTGCCGACAGTTCGTCGCTGCTGCCGCTCGCCGAGGGGCAGAGGACCGCCTACGGCGTCGGGGAAGCGGGGACGGTCAGCGTCGTCAAGCGGCGGCTGGGTTCGGAAGTCGACCTGGCATCGCTGCCGCGGCCGATCCTGCTCAAGATCGATGTCCAGGGCGGCGAACTCGACGTGTTGCGGGGGATCGGCGACTTTGCGTTGATCGACCATGTCTATGTCGAGCTGTCGTTCGTGGAACTGTATCGGGGACAACCGCTGTTCGACGAGGTGTACCAGTTCCTCGCCGACCATGGTTATCGCCTGCGCGGACTGTTCAACGCATCGCGCACGCCGGCGTTCGGCCTGACGCAGGTCGATGCGTTTTTCGTCCGCTAGCTTGTCTTGAAGGCGTCTCGTTTTTGAAGCAGCTTGAGCGATGGCAGAATGGACCAGCGAAAAGTCGCTGCGACCAAAAGTGCGGACAGTCCAAGATTACCCCACAAGGGAACATCGATTGACAAGGTTAGAGCTGCAATCGCTCCACAAGCCAGTGTCGGTCTTAAAGCTGCATTCAAGCTGAAAGGCGGTTGCTCCAGCCGCAAGCTAAGCCAGTATCCGATTATCGCTACGCTGGCGTATGACAGGATTGTCACCCACGCGGCAGCAATAAAGCCGAATTGCCATATGGCAACGATAGAGAGCAGGATCAGCGACGCGCTGGTTATGAATGTTATCTGCGACAGCATGGCCGTACGCTTCAGATAGAAATATGGCTTTACGGCCATGAAATATATCGGCTGAAGCATGCCGGCGATTAGCAGCAACGGAGCCACCGCGTCAGCTTCGGCGAACTTCGTACCAAAAAATATTGCGCGCATATCGGAGAAGAGGAGGATCGCCGGAGCACAAGCAGCGAATATCAGGCCGTTGATCAGGTTCAACATGTATTTCACGTTGAGTTTCCAATCCGGAACATGCTTGCGCCAGCGATAATAATAGGGTGCTGTCGCGAAATCGAGGCTCCATGATAACATTGCGACAAGACTGAGCGCTGCGAATCCGACCGAATAGGCGCCTACCAAGGCTGCTGTGACGAAGTGGCTGAGAACCACTAAGGTGCTGGAATTGCGTATCCACCAAGATAGGTCGTGGACCACGACGGGCGCGCTATAGCGGATCATAGGGCCTGCACCGGCAAACCGAGGCAGCTCAAGATCGAGCGGTGGCTGGCGCGCAACCCACGAAAATATCCAAACGATAGCTCCGACAGAAGCGATCAGATTAGCAGCGGAAAGCCCAAGTGCAGCCCCCTGAAGTCCGAATTGCTTTGCAAGTAGGAAAGGAAAGGCGACAGTCAATAGGCCCTGTCCAAGTCTCAAGGCTCCAAATACGATAGCAATGTGACGTGCGCGCGAAAACGCCGTGACAGCCAATAGGATTGTTTCACTCATGCAGGCGATGAGCAGCGGCAAAATGAACAAGTCGGGCGCCAGCTTTCCTCCCGTAAGGCCGGTCCAGCTATAATAAAGTGCTAGCGTGACAGGGGTAATGAGGATGGCGTATGTCAAAGCACGGAGCCAGACCGCGCGGCGTACGAAGGCCGCTAGCTGGGCTCGGTCGTGATCGTAGTCGAAATAGAATCGACCAATAGCTTTACTGAACCCAAAATCCATAATTGATGCCAACATTGGCACCAGCGCAATGAATATGGTCCATCGCCCGTAATCGTCTGCTTGGAGAATGTGCCCCAAGATAGGAACGAGAAGAAGAAAGGCCGCTCGTTGGGCGGCACCGCCCAACGCATAAACGATTACTTCCGTTAGTACTGCCTTCGAACCGCGAAGAGAAGAACTCATAGAGCCGCTGCTGATACCTGATGCGGCAACGATTCGATACTACGGAGAAGCCGAACATTGCCACTCGCCTGTGCGCGTAAAATATCGGCTCGCTCGCGAATGCGGTTACGCAACTGCTCACCCTGTTCAAGATAGGTAGCCGTTAGATCAACCAAATCCTTGATGCTATCTTGCAAATTTGTGCAATCGAATGTCGTCGTATCTAGATCAAGTTGTTCAAGCAGCGCCGTGGTTTTTTTTGTATTTGCCGTCATATTGACCAGTGGTGTACCGCCCGTAGCTGCAAGGATTCCGGGGTGCCATCGACCCCCAACCAGGCAGGACGCATGAGCAAGCACCTGATGCGCTAGTGGTAGCGGAGTACTTGGCGCAATAAATGGCAATTTGAGAGCCCGTGCGACGGGAACGAGAAACTCAGCATCCGTCGGATCCGGGGCGACCAAGATAACAGGGAGACCCAATTTCTGAAGCTCTTCGCAAAGCTTGGTGAACTGAGCTGACGTGGTGCTATTTGTACTGGTCTCGGGACGATTGAGTGCCGAACTACCTGTAACTGCAAGGTAAGGACGTGAAATGTCGAAATTATCGGCATCGTATGGCCAGATCGAAAATAGACCGCGGCGGGACGCAAGGTCGCATAAGGCGCTCATGGGAACCGGTCTATGACAAAAGGCTGCATCCGGGACGACACCACCTTGCGCCTGCGGGGCGGCATAAGCGCATTCCCGCTGGGAAACGGGTTCCCGAAAACTCACGTCATCCAGAAGCGGGTAGACATATTCGGCAGCGCGACGGAGTTCGGGATCAGACAAATCGGCCGTGTGGTTAACAAACGCCACGCTCTTGCCATGTCTTGACTTTGCATACCACGCCCAAAAAAGAGCAAGAAACCCCTTCAACTGCTGGCCATATATCGAGCCTTCGCCGTTCACGATCGTGACATCGGCTGTTCGGAGCATTTGGCCTTCAACGCGCCAAATCTCCCCACGGTCAACCGCTTCAGCAGCGACGGGAAAATCGTCAAGAGACCGAATAAAGCCCCGCTTCGGACCTTGAATCTTCTGCCAGCGGACGCTCGCGTGCCGAGCTGCTTGATGGATAATCGGCAGGCGCTTCAGGGTCGAGCGAGCGACAAGCTTGAATTCGCTGCGTCCTGCATAATCGGTATGAGGTGCATGCCCGATATTACCAATAATCCTCGCCCCTTCGCCTTCGATAAGGCTGATCAGCGCAGTAGTGGTTGCGCGGCAGCCCCAATTGTTCTGCGCACGACTGTCGTTAACGAGAAATACGCTCGTCATCAGCCTCGGCCTTCACCAATAGCTTGCCGCCTCGTACTGGCGGGGATGCGAGATGGCCGAGCTTTAGGCAGAAGTAGCCACAGAACAATGATAATAAGTGCTATAGGAAATTTATAATCCATAAATATCGAAAATGATCCCTGAGTGTATCCGCTATAGGTCCATAAGCAAATATAAGAGCTTGGAATAAGGAGAATGAATCGCCCCGTCACAATAAAATATCCATACATTCCGGCGGCCAAGCCAAGAATTATGGAGTAAGCAATCATTGGTAGAATGCCGATCCAGAATCCGAAAACTAAAATAGAATTTCCGGGAAGGGATCCCGCGAGGTTAACCCCCTTATGAATATAGGATTGCGCCAACTGTGCTGGCATATATTCCATGATTGTGCGTTCCATCCCTTGTGTGAGAAGTGCAATGGACGCTCGATGGCCTTCCTGCGCTTTCAGGTCGGCTGTGAAATACACATCACCTTGCAAGGCAAAAATTCGATAGAGAAATCCATTCCATGTGCTCCCGGCCATTTGGGAAATGCCGCGATCTGCGATCTCAAGATATCCAACGAATAAGAATAGTAGTATGGCTATAGAAACGACTAAGCCCATTCTCTGAAGTTTTGGAGATTTCCCAAACATCCATAGGATTGACCAGTAAGGTGCCAACCAGAATAGTAGAGCAAGCAGAGATCCGTTAAATCTCGCCCCTGTGATGAGGAAATAGAAGCAGTACGCTAAAATTAGTCTTATGCTATAACTTCTAAATGCTCGATTCCCAGTTACTTTGGCATAGCCTAGGGAGGCTCCTGATATAGCTGGAACAAATATAACGAGTACGCCAATGAGATCTGCTACAAGAGGGGACCGTATATTTGCCCAGAACTGTTGTCGATTGATCGACATGCCGGGCAAGGCATAGGGAGGAGAGAGCAGGGCATTCACAATCTGGATGCCAAGTAGAATGCTGACAACGATAATTGCCAGCCTTAGCTCTGAGTCCATTTCACGAGTGCCAAAGAGTCTCTTTCGTGCGCAAACCACGCGACTGCCCCGCTTCACAAGGAGTGAGATAATGGCCAACGCTGAAGAAAATATAAATAAGTTGTATAGTATATGGCGCATGGAGGCATTAATATCTCGTGATGCTAAGGCAACTTCTATGATATAAGTGGGGACCGCCTCTAGATAAACGACACTAGCGGACTTGCTTATCATGGAATAAGCGACCACTGCGAGTAAAAGGGTCGGAGGGTATTTTATACACGCTAATATGTATAGTGATGCCCCTATAACGAGCACGGAAATTGCTAAAGCTATGCCAATTACTTGCATTATTTCCTGCCGCACTAGCTCTTTTCAATATTTGTCGCACAGCGCCGTATCTCGCGCGCGCCCTTCAGCGTGACCAGATGTTTCGATTCCGTATGATCAAGGTGTCCGGGACAGGGAACGCTCGTCATCAATTCACCTGCTGTTCGAACGGAACGCGCTCGACCCCTGCTGCCTCGAACAGGGGCGAGGCGCCGACGCCGCCCCGATAGACCACGGGGACATAGAAGTCCGCCCCGAAATCGATGCAGCGCAGCTCGGGGCGCATCAGCTTGAGAGTCACCAGCGGTGTGGTGCCTGGGCCAATGATCACGCCCGCGGGAATGTCGCCCGCAATATCCTCTATCGCGCGCGGATCGTCGATGATCTCGTGCGACGGCAGCAGCGATTCGAGGAGCGGGTCGCTGCTGCGCGGATGACGCTTGGTATAGAGCTTACGGAAATTCTGCTTCGCGATCCACTGCGCATAGCCCTGCGCGAACGCCTGATATTGTTCCTGCGGCATCAGTTGGGCCAGTCCGGTGTGCACGATCAGGCCGACGTCGGCCGCCGGCGCGACGGTGCGCGTCGCGGTGATCGGCCATTCCCGCAGGACGACCTTGTCCGCCGGGGCCTTCAGGCCCGTCGCCGAAAAGCTGACCACCCGCGATACCGCGGGGTGGAAGGCTCCCGACTGGTGCCCCGCTGGCGGCGCGTATCGCAGCCCCAGAAGGCGCGCGAGCAACGGCTTCACCTTGAGCCGCCAGGGCGCGAGGTTATGCGTCCCGGCGTCGAGGAAATTCATCAACCCTTCGGTCACGACGGTCACGTCGCGGCCGCTGCCGGCCGCCGTTTCCAGGACATGGCTGCACAGAAGATTGTCGTTGTTGACGATATACAGGTGGCGCAGGCGGTCGAAAGCGAGGTTTTGCCGCAGCAGCTTCGCCGCCTGCCGATAGAAGCGGATGAACCGGCGCTGCCCCCAAATCCCCTGTTCGGGCCGGCCCGGATATTCGAGCGCCACGCCGAGATCGGCCGGCAAGTCCATCTCGCGCACCGCTATGACGCAGCAGTCCCGGCGCGCTATCCCCCTGGCCGCCAGATCGGCGAGCAGCATGTTGAGCGAAATGTGGTTGTTGATGACCGCAAGCGCTGTCGTCATCGTACCGTCTCGAGCGCGGGCTCTTCGTTTCCGGCATTGATGCCATAGGTGAGCACGCCCTGGCTTTCGAGATTCAATGCGATTTCGCGGACGTCTTCGATCCGGTTCGCGGACTCTTCCGCAATCTGCCGTGCCTGACGGTCGATATTGGCGGCCGCAAAATCATAGGTGAAGCGGTTGGCCCGGCCAAAGGTGAAGAACACCGACATCCGGTCCGCGCGTCCCAGCAGGCGCCAGTAACGATCGTGCAGCCAGGTCACGAATCTGGTGTCCTCGCCGTTGCGCCGCCCCTTGTTGAGGAGACGCGAGAAGAGTTTCAGGCCGCGTTCGACCTTGTCGGGCAATTGCCCCGTATGGCTCAGCCGCACGTCGAAGATTACCGCGTCGCCCATCCTGGTGGGAATCTGAATGGCCTCGCCGCCGCGAATCCGGGGCGTGCGGTGCGACCGCGGTTCGATCGTCAGGCCGGACTGCGGCGTCGAATCCTGAAGATAGAGGGCGATCTTGTAGACCTGGCAGTCGTCCGCGCCGAAATAATCGCCCTTGAAATAGCCGCCTTTCACGCTTTCGCCGCTGTCCTTGTGCCAGCCCGACACCATATTCTTGTGGATGTCGCAATGGCGCGTGAAAACAGTGCTCCCATTGCCGAATATCCCCCGAAATAGCGCGACCACACGCGGATGCCGGAAGATGAAATCGAGCGACGGAACATGGGCGGCGGCGTTGGGCTGCGTCTTGCCCAAGCTGTATCGCGCGCCGCCCCCGTCCAGATGGTCGCCGACGATCCCGCGCAGCCGCAGCATGTCGGCCTCGTCGATCATGCCGCGGACGAGCGCATAGCCATCGGTACGCAGCATGTCGGCGATCCGGCTGAAATCAGCCGGCGTTTCGTCGCTCCAATGCACTTCGTTCAGCGTCATGGCGCCTTGCTCTTCCTTCGGCGGACTGGCGGTCGCCGGGCGTCAGGAAGCCGATACCGGAACCGTCGGCGCCCACTTGAGCTTCTTGCGCATCTCGACCTCGACATCCAGCAGTTCGTTGTTCTTGTAGGTCAGCGACTTCGACACGGCGCGTACGTCGCGCGCCAGACGGCGAAGGCCGTCGGGTTCGAGCGACGCCGCATGATCGGTCCCTTTCCATGTGCGATCGAGCGTGAAATGACGCTCCACCCATTCGGCGCCCAAGGTGACTGCCGCGATATCCGCGGCGATACCAAGATGATGGCCCGAAAAGGCGATCGAACCGACGCGATCGCCGAACCGTTCCTTCAGGCGGACGATTTCCAGCAGGCACAGGTCGTCGAAGGAGACCGGATAACCCGAGGTGCAGGCATAGAGAACGAGGTCCCCCGCGCGCCCGGCCTTTTCATAGAAACGGACGATCTCTTCCTCTTCGGCCTGGGTCGTCATGCCCAGTGAGACGTGAATGCCGCCGTTGAATTCCTCGCACAGCACCCGCTGCATTTCCCAATGAAGGTTCGAGGCTGACGGAACCTTGATATAATCGGGGTTCAGCGAAGCGATCTCGTGCGCAGAGGTGGTGTCCCAGACCGAGCAGGAGTAGCCGATGCCGACGTCGCCGCAGTAGCGCATCAGTTCCGCTTGCTGCTCAAGCGTGAACTCGAGCGCCTCGCGATGCGCTCCATAGGTGGGGCCGTAGGAATTGGCCGGAACGGGGTGCGGCGCATCATATTGCTCGGGTGTCAGCAATTCGCGATTGTTGCGTTTCTGGAACTTTACATAGTCCGCCTTCGCATAGACCGCGGCAATGCTGATCAGCTCCTTGGCGATCGCCAAATCGCCTTTGTGGTTACAGCCGACTTCGGCAACGACAATGGCATTCTTCATCACAATTCTCCGCTACCAATCGCCGCGAAATGCGGCTGTTCGGAAACAACCATTTATAACGACTATCTACACCCTGCCGTGTTGCGGTGCAACAGATTGCCCCGCGGTCGCGCAGGCACCTATCGCGAACTATCGGCGGGCATCCCTACTTCCACATCTCGTCCAGCCATGTCCGGGTTTCAGCGATGGCCTGTTCAAAGGATATGGCGGGCGGAGCCACCAGGTCGAGTGTCGCCTGTGCCGGAACGGCATAGTTGCTTGTCATCCGCAATACCCGTCCCGAATCCACGGGGGCGGGCAACCCCAGTTTCCCGACGAGGTCGCCGCCCCACCCAAGCATCGTGAGGAACCAGCGAGGAACGCGCCGTGCCCTCCGCCCCCGGAAGGCGAGGGACAGGCCATCGACCCAGACGCCGCTGTCCATCGGGGTCTCTGAAATATAGAAGACTTTCCCGCGCGCCGCAGGTTCCAGCATCAGGTCGATAATCTGGTTCGCACAATTCTTCACATAGCAATAGCTGCGATAGATTGGCGGGCCGGACGGATGCATATACACGCCCTTCGCGATATATTTGAAGATGGCGTCGGCAAAGCTGGGATGATGCGGTCCCCAGATGTTGGCCGGCCGCAGGATAATCCATGGTTCGGGGGCTTCCGCGCGGATAGCCCGTTCCATTTCCGCCTTCGTCTGGCCGTAAAGCGTGTAGGGGTTGAGATGGGTACCATCGCCGGGATCGTCGCCCATCGTCACGACGAGCTGGGTCGATGCGTAGAGCGTCGTCTTGACCCGGGGCGTCAGCGCCCGCATGAGATTGCGCGTGCCTTCCACATTGCTGTGCCGCATATCCTCGAGCGAGGCCGTCAGGCTCGCGAAGGCGGCCAGATGGATGACATGGTCGGGGTCGACGTCCGCCACGAAGCGCGCCACCTCGTCGGCGTCACGGAGATCGACGATCCCGCTTTGCCCCGACAGCGGAACAGGGCAGGGCGCCAGGTCGAAGGAATGCGCCTCGAATCCCCGCGCTTCCAGTGCTTCGATGACATGGCGGCCGATGAAGCCCGAACCGCCGGTCACCAGAACGCGTTGAGGGGTGCCATTGTCAGCCGTCATTGCCAATCCGTTGTTTGAGTATCATGTCTGCCAGTTCGCGTACCGCGCCATTGCCGCCGCCGCCGGTGAGAACAAGGTCGGCGGCAGCGATCGCGCTTGGATGGGCATCGGCCGGAACAACGCCAAGGCCTGCCGCCTTCAGGCACTCGACATCGTTGAGGTCGTTGCCGAGATAGGCGATCGCTTCCATCGGCAAACCCTGTTCGTCGGCCCAACGGCGCAGCTTGGGCAGTTTGTCGTCCTCGCCGTGGTGGCACGGGATGCGCAGCTTGGCGCAGCGCCGGGCGACGATACCGACCCGCTCCTTTGAGATCACGACCATGGGCAAGCCTGCCTCGCGCAGCAGTTCGATGCCCATGCCGTCCCGGCGCGAACAGAAGACCGCTTCGCGGCCGTCCTCGTCGACCAGCACATGGTCGTCGGTGTGGACACCGTCGAAATCCATCGCCAACCCCTGTATGTCGAAGGGGGGTAAGGCCGATCCCACAGTCTCGCCGCCGGCTCGCAAGGCGGCAATCCGTTCCTCGGCGCGGGTAAAATCAAACGGGTCGTCGATCTCCAATACCCGATCCGACGGAATTTCGTGCATGGCGGTGCGCCCGAAGAAGCGGTGCCGGTTCCTCCGGAATCCTTCCGTCTTCATGACATAAACCGCGCCGGTTTCAAGAAACTCGGCCTCTCGCTGCTGCCGCATCAAGCGAACGCGCTTGTCGTGATTGACGCCGACGGCATCGCCTTCGGCTGTTTGTTTCCACAGGAAATAATGGAAGGCTGTCACCGCAAGCGCCGAATCCGCGCCCGATTCCTGCAAGGCCGCGATGGTCGCGTCGATGTCGTCCGCGAGCGTCAGCGGCGAAGTGCATTGTAGGAAGACCAGCAGTTCGGGCTCGTATCCCTCGTCACGGCCGAGCGTGTCGAGTACGTGAAGCAGCGCATCCTCCGATTTCGCATCGTCGCCGGATAGCGCCGACGGGCGATCGATCACCTCGGCACCGTGCGCCCGCGCCACGGCCGCAATTTCCGCGTCGTCGGTCGATACGACGACGCGTGTCACACGGGACGCCGTCTGCGCGGCGCGGATCATATGCGCAATCAGCGGGATGCCTGCCAACGGTAGAACATTCTTGCGCGGAATGCCCTTCGATCCGCCGCGCGCGGGGATGATGGCCAGTGTCTCACGCATCGCGGGTGGTGCCAGTCTTTTTCCGAAGGACGACATGAAATTTCGCGCTCAACCAACGCGGCATCAACCAGCCCCACATCTCCACGAGCCGGAAGAGGACACGCCTGTTCGCATGATAACCCGGGTCGCCATTGAAGCCATAGGTATAATGGTGCCAGCGGGCAGGTGGAAAGACCTTGCGCAATGCACCCAGCGTATTCATTCGATAGACGACAGGGAAGACATCCTCAGCCTTTCGCTCCGGTTGAAGCTTTTCCAGAAAGCGCGTGTGCAGCGAGTTGGGAACCAGTCGCGCGCCGAGGCCGACATATCCCCATCGCGTCGGCGTTCGGGCGAGGAACCACCCTCCCGGTTTGAGCACCCGATCGATCTCCGCGGCAAACTCCGCCGGGTTGGCCACATGTTCCAGCACATGGTCCGAGATGATGAGGTCGATCGATTCATCGGCTACCGGATAGGGTTTGCCGATCTCGATGACATGCGCTTCGTCCAGGTCGGGGTTTTCGAGCACCACGGGATCAAGATCGAGGCCGATTACGCGCGCGACGCGACCGCGAAAGGTCTGCAGCTTTTGCCGGTAGGTCGAACTGTCCTCCGCGATATTGGCCCCGCGTCCGGCACCGAGGTTGAGGATCACCATCGAAGGATCGAGCAGCGCGTTGATCCGCGAATAGAAGGCGACCGTGCAGCAGCGTCGGCTGAAACCGCCCGCCTCGTTTTCCGGGTACATTTTTGCCTCGAAGGCTCTCGTGGCAGCCATGTCGGTCATATGTGCCTCCCCCCAGGTTCGGAGGTCCGATCCATAGGAGCGAGGCGGGAGCAGAGCGCCTTCATATCTTCGATCAATCCTCCGATAATATGCTGCCGATTCCAGACCGTCATCGCTCGCGCTCGGGCGCTGGCCGACAGATGCCCCCATTCATCGGCATCGTCGATCAGTCTTTCGATGGCTTGGGAAAAGGCGGCGGCATCGTTGGGCGGGGTTGCGATGCCGACGCCCTCGATCTCGCGCGCAAGCCCCGTCCCCGGAGCGGCCGTAGCCACGACGGGGCGCCCGGAGGCCAGCATGTTGGTCAATTTGGACGGAAGCACAAGATCGGCTGCATCCGCCTTTTGCGGCAACAGATGCACCGTCGCGAGCCCCAGCAACTCGCCAAGGCGCTCGGCAGGCTGAAGATCGCGGAAGAGAATGTTCGGCAGCCCAGCCGCCCGTTCTTCCAGCGGGCGGCGATTGGGCCCTTCGCCGCAGATGACAAAGGTCAGGTCGTCGCGATGTCGCAACAGGGTGGCGGCTTCCAGAACGATTTCGATACCCTGCTTGTTTGCGATATTGCCCGAATATAGGGCGACATGGCGCGTCGCGATGTTCCACTCGGACCGAAACGCCGAATCGCGGGCGAGCGGCGATACGCGCGAGATATCGGCCCAGTTCCGGAACTCGCGAATGCGCTCCTGGGCGACGCCCATCTTCGTCAGCTTGCGACACATTTCCGGGCTGATGCTGCTGACCCGGTCGAACAAATTGACCACGCGACGCTCGAAAGCGCGAGCGAAGCGCGCGACGCGGTTGCCATCGTTCAATAAGCCAGTGGCAAAGGCGGCCTCGACTTCGAAATCCTGAATATGGAGCCAGCTTCGCGCGCCTGAAAGCCGTGCCGCCAGCCATGCCAACGGTGCCGCGATGAGAGAGGGAGCGACGGTCATCACGACGTCGGGTTTGAAACCCAGCGCGGCTTTGAGCAACGGCCCGAATGCGGAAAGTGCGAAACTGACATGGTGAATCAGTCGCTTGCCCCCGGATGGCGCGGCGGGAACGTACAGCGGGCAGCGGGTCAGATCGACGTCCTTCTCCCGCGATCGGCGCCAGCCGCCGCCAAAGCCCGGAAAAATCTTCCACTGCGGGTAATAGGGCGGGGCCGCGATCACGCGCACCTGATGGCCGGAGGCGGCCAGATCTTCGCACATGCCCGTCGTATAGGCAGCGATGCCGATTTCCTCAGGCGCATAATTGAGGCCAAGAACGAGGATTTTCACGGGATCAGGCCGGCAAAGTGTCGAGAAATGCCTGATAGGCTTTTCCGATACCTTCGCGCAGCGGCGTACGCGGCCTCCAGCCCATTCCGGCGAGCAGGTCCGATGACATCAGTTTTCGCGGCGTGCCGTCGGGCTTGCTTTCGTCCTTTGCAATCTGCCCGTCGAAACCGACGACATCGCAAACCAGCCGTGCGAGATCGATGATCGGGATGTCCTCGCCGCTGCCCACGTTGACATGACTTTCGCCGGAATAAGTCTTCATCAGGAAAACGCACGCGTCGGCACAATCTTCCGAATAGAGAAATTCGCGGCGCGGACTGCCGGTGCCCCATATCTGGATGCTGTCGGCGCGAGCCAGCTTCGCTTCATGCGCCTTGCGGATCAGGGCAGGCAGCACATGGCTCGATTGCAGGTCGAAATTGTCGCCGGGGCCATAAAGGTTCGTCGGCATCGCCGAAATGAAGTCCCGTCCATGTTGCCGGCGATAGGCCTGGCACAGCTTGATCCCCGCGATCTTGGCGACGGCATACCATTCGTTGGTCGGTTCGAGTGGTCCCGTCAGCAGGGCATCTTCGTGTATCGGCTGCGGAGCGAGCTTGGGATAAATGCAGGACGAACCTAGAAAAAGCAGCTTTGCCACGTCCGCACGATGGGCCGCTTCGATGACGTTGCTGGCGATGATCAGATTGTCATAAAGAAAGTCTGCCGGAAAATTGTCGTTGGCCAGGATGCCGCCAACCTTGGCGGCCGCCAAAAAAATGGCATCGGGGCGCTCGTGGAGCACCCAGTTCCGGACAGCCGCCTGATCGGAAAGATCGAGCATATCCCGTCCCGCAGTCAGCACATCGCATTGTTCCGAGGCGAGGCGGCGCACGATCGCCGAGCCAACCATCCCGCGATGGCCCGCGACGAAGATGCGTTTTCCTGCTAACCCGAACTGATCGGCCATGATTCAACTATCCCGAGCGATCGGGGCGTCGCGCATAACGATCAAATCCTGCTCGACCATTTCGCGGGCCAATTGCCGAACGGGCGTATTATGGGACCATCCCAGCTTTTCCTTGGCCTTGGTGGGGTCGCCGATCAGCAGCTCGACTTCGGTGGGTCGGAAATAACGTGGATCGACCTCGACCAGGCATTTGCCCGTGCGCGTGCAATGCCCTTTTTCATCGATGCCATCGCCGGACCATTCGAGCGATATGCCGGCGTCTTCGAATGCCCATTCCACGAACGAGCGAACCTCGGTGGTCTCGCCGGTCGCCAGCACATAGTCATCCGGCTCGTCCTGTTGCAGCATCATCCACATGCCGCGGACATATTCCCGCGCGTGTCCCCAGTCGCGCTTCGCATTCAGGTTGCCGAGATACAGCTTATCCTGCCGGCCGAGGCTGATCGCGGCCGCTGCACGCGTAATCTTGCGCGTCACGAAAGTCTCGCCGCGCAACGGGCTTTCGTGATTGAAGAGAATGCCGTTGGACGCATGCATGCCATAGGCTTCGCGATAGTTCACGACGATCCAATAAGCATAGAGCTTTGCCGCAGCGTAGGGGCTGCGAGGATAGAACGGCGTCGTTTCGCGTTGCGGTATCTCCTGCACAAGGCCGTAAAGTTCCGACGTGGATGCCTGATAGAAGCGACAGCTTTCCTGCATGCCCAAGATGCGGATCGCCTCCAGCAACCGTAGCGTGCCGATGGCGTCGGCATTGGCGGTATATTCGGGTGTTTCGAAACTGACCGCGACATGACTCTGGGCAGCAAGATTATAGATTTCGTCGGGCTGGGTTTCCTGGACGATACGGATCAGATTGGTGCTGTCCGTCATATCCCCGTAGTGAAGACGAAAGCGTACATTATCGAGGTGCGGATCCTGATATATATCTTCGATTCGGCCCGTGTTGAAAGACGAGCTTCGACGCTTGAGGCCGTGAACGACATAACCTTTTTCGAGAAGAAGGTGTGCGAGGTACGCGCCGTCCTGACCCGTTACTCCCGTAATAAGTGCCGTTTTGCTCATTAATTTCCCTCTGGTATTGGAAAGATTGGTTGATGGAGGCAGGGACGCGACGAGGCCCTAGGATGAGAAGGCGCTTCTATAGTCTATAGGGCAGCAAGCCGAATGTTTTGATCATGATTTGGACATCCAGCAGAATTGACCAACGCGCCACATATTCCAGATCGGACATCAGTCGCTCGAACAGATCGCATACCGCCTCCGTTGAGCCGCGGAAGCCCCGTATCTGGGCCAGTCCTGTGAGCCCGGCTTGATGGCGGTGCCAATAGCGCGCATCGATATCGCAGGACAGTAGATTCTCTGCCCATGACTCTCGCGGTCAGTTGCTTGACGTGCAAGCTCTCCAGCTTGACGAGGCTGGCTGTAAGGAACGCGCAAAGGATGCACAGGAGGTCCAGACACACCCCTCGGAGAAACAGGATCGTACGCTGCTGTCATTTCCCGGGCTGAAGCGCGAGCCGCGGGAGGTTGATCTGTTGGTCCGGCTTGGAGAGATTGCATTCCGGCAGAAAGATCGAAGGTAGAGGGAGCGTGCGCGCTGATTAAAGAATTGGATTCCACCAGTGCCTCACGATTTTTCGACCGAGGAACGGATAACAATCTTATGTTGTAGTTCAGCGACATCGTTCCGGTCGCGTTGCAAAACCAACTGCACCGCACAACCCCGGTGAAATTTCATTGGGCATGGATTTGGGACTCCCCCTTCAGCACAAGCCACAGCGAACGAGGCATGGAATTGGTTCCCATGCAGTGGATTTTTATGCCTCTGTCTATTCGAAAGTGCAGCCGGACGCTGCCGACTTGACTGGCAAACGCAATTCCCGCATCTGCCTCTCCACTTGGCGTTCGAACCGTCACAATGAGGCTCCTCCACCATGCGAAATCGATCCACGATGGCGGGAAAAAAGGGGCTGGCTACTGAAATCCTGATTTATCTATTGTTGGTGTTGGCGCTCACCCTTGGAGGTGGGTCGATCAAACCCAACGGGCGCATATTCATCATTTGCCTGGTGTCGGCCGCATTATTTGCTTCCGCCGTGTCGTTTCGGGGATGGGCGGCCTTCGGCAAGCTGTCGGGGCTAACACGCGTCGCCTTGCTCCTGATCGTGATCGTCCCGCTGGTGCAGCTCATCCCCCTGCCGCCCGGCTTGTGGGCATCGCTTCCCGGACGCGAGCTTCCTGACACCATATTCGGCCTGGTCGGAGCGGCCGACGCGTGGCGCCCGCTCAGCTTGACGCCGCGAAACACCCTGTTCGCGCTGCTGATGCTGCTGCCGCCCTTCGCGATGTTTTTTGGCGTTCTGACGCTGGATGATCGTGCGAAGACGCGGGCCGTGGCAGTCTTTCTGGGTATCGCCGCGATTTCGATTCTCGTTGGCCTGGTCCAACTGGGAAGCCGGGGCAGCGAGTTCGACTTCTATGGCAGCGCGCATCGCTGGAATCTGATCGGCTTCTTCGCCAACCGGAACCATCAGGGGCTGATGCTTGCCGTCGCTGCGGTCATGAGCATTGCGTTCGTGCACCGGCGATTCCGCGATCGCCGGACGGCGATCGCATGGGCCCTGCTGCTTTCGATCACCTTTGTCGTCGCAGCGGTGGGAACGATTTCCCGGGCCGCGCTAGGCCTGATGCTGGCCGGGCTTGCGGGCAGCATCTACATGCATTTCTTCCGGGGTATCGGACGGCGGCACCTTGGCCTGAGCATCGCGGCCATGGCCGCCGCCGCGCTGGTGCTTTACCTCTTGACCTTCAGCAGCGTGGTCGGAATGGCGCTCGCCCGCTTCAGCGAGGTCGGCGAGAATGATCGGTGGGATCTATGGCGGTATACCTGGCCGCTGGTATCGCAATATGGTGCATGGGGCAGTGGGCTCGGGAGCTTCGTCACCGCTTATGCGGCCATCGAAACGCTGAACAGCGTGACGCCGAATTATATCAACCACGCACACAACGACTATCTGGAACTGCTGATCGAAACCGGCCTCGTCGGTCTGGCCGTGCTTGCTATCTTCATCCTGGCGATATTGGTGCGGCTGGTCGGCGTGGCGCGAGGAAAACAGGCTTTCGGCGTGTTCGGCGCGCCGGCAGCCTTGGCGCTTCTCCTCGTTGGCATACATTCCTTTGTCGATTATCCGTTGCGGACGCCGGCAATGACCGTGATTTTCGCGTTGTTGCTGGCGCTGTTCTTTTCCAAGCCGGACGATGCGGCACTTGCCGACAACGCACAGCAAGATCCTCCTGTCTTGGAGCAAACAGGTACGACGGAGGGGGCGAGGGCCTTGTCCCCGACGTGGCGGGTCGGCACTGCGGTACTAGTCTTCCTCCTGTTGGTGGCGTTTACGATCTTCGCTTGTTCAAAGCGTCTGGATGGCCGCATCAAGGTGGACCCGGCCTGGCCGCTGACGGCCATCAGGGACGCAGAGATTCCATCGGCGGTCGTCGAGAGGACGAGGGAGCTTCTGGCCGAGCAGCCGCTCGACCAGCCTCTGTTGAATTTTCTCTTCGCGGCCGAGTCACGTGGTGACATGAAGCCCGAGCGGCGAGCGGAATTCGTCGATGCGCTGAGCAAACTTGGGTGGCGAGACACGCCGAGCCAGCAGAACCTTATATTCGAGGCCGTGCAGAGCGGGAAGCCGGCCGAAGCCGTGCTGCGCGCAGACGCCTTGCTGCGCCGTGGCAAACTGACGGACCACATCATCCCCGTCCTGATACAGATGGAGGCGGATCCCGACGCCGTCGCGTTGCTGATCGACCGGCTTGCAAAGAATCCTGGGTGGCGGGGCGGTTACTTCGCCATCGGCGCGCCGTTGCACAATCCGGCCGTATTGGACGCGCGAGTGCGGCTGTTCGACCGGATGTTGAAGGACGGGATTCCGCTTTCCCGCCGTGAAATCAAATCGTCGATCGAAGTGATGCTGCGCCAAGGTCGGCGTCAGGAGGCGGCCGACATCGCGATGCGAGCCAGCGGCATCAAAGTTGGTCAGGCGATGATTTACGACGCCGATTTTACGAACTTCCTAGCGCTCAACTCCGAGGAGCGAAACGAAGTGCTGCCTTTCGAGTGGGAGGTTTCGAGCCGCCCCGGCGTGTCGACCCAGATTTCGGCGAACAGCGGCGCGGGTCAGATGGCGATACGCTGGAACGGCTTGGGCGTACCCGTTCTTGCGCGCACGATGGCGATGCTCGGCGAGACGCGGCAGCCGCGGCTCGAAATCGTCGCGTCAAGCCGCCAGGCATTCGCCAACCTGTCGATACTCGCCTTCGCGCTGCGCTGCCCCGGACAGGCGGCTGTGCCCTTCGTCGCCGACGGTTCCGACGAGTCGCGCAATGCCGCTCTCTATCGTGCAGATGCTGCGGTGGCGTGCGGCAATCCCGATTTGGTCATTTTGGGGCGGCCACAAGGACGCGATGCGACGGTGGAGACGGCGCTCCGATCGGTGCGCCTGCTGCCTTGACAGGCCGCACGGGTGGCCATGGATGATCGTTCCAGCCGTGCTTGCCCGACGGCCGATATCAAAAGGATGCGGGCACCACCCCGGCATTGGACCTCGCGCTCCGCTGCCGGAGACGTTTCGCCTCGTCGATAGCGGCACAGGTCCGCGATGTCGCCGCGCGGTTGCCAGCGGTCCGTGGGAGGGGTAGGGGCGGTTGATTGATCCAGCCGGCGCCGGACTCGGGCGCTGGAAGTCATGTGACGATGTGGATGTGATGATCTCTCTGTCGAGTTTCTGGAAACGCAAGACCAAGCCGGAACCCGAAATCCGCCCCGACTATTCGGTTCCGCCTGGCCGGCGTGTCTATGCGATCGGCGATATCCATGGTCGCGACGACCTGTTCGCGCAGTTGATCGACCGGATCCGGGCGGATCATGCCGCGCGCGGCCCGGCGCAGATGACGCTGATCCTGCTTGGCGATCTCGTCGACCGCGGACCGCAATCGGCCGAAGTGGTCGAGCGGGCGATGAATCTGCACCGCGAATTTCCCGACACGCGGCTTCTGATCGGCAATCACGAGGAATGTTTTCTCGCGGCGTTGACCGGCGATGTCCGCCGCGTGCGCTATTTCATGCGCATCGGCGGCGACGCGACGGTGCGCAGCTATTGGCGGGACGACGCGAGTTACGAGGCGGCCACGTTCCAGCAGGTCGCCGAGCGGTTGCCGCAGCTCGTGCCGGCGGACCATGTCCATTTCCTCGGTATGGGCGAGGATGTGGTCGAGATCGGCGATTATGTTTTCGTTCACGCCGGCATCCGGCCCGGCGTACCGCTCGACAAGCAGGCGCTCTCCGATCTGCGCTGGATTCGCGAGGAATTTCTCGAGGATGCGAGCGACCATGGCAGGATGATCGTCCACGGACACAGCATCACGACGGAACCCGACGAGCAGAGCAACCGTATCGGCATCGACGTCGGTGCCTTTCGCAGCGGAACGCTGGCGGCGCTGGGGATCGAGGGCGACCGGCGCTGGTTTCTCTTCGCGCAGGATCAGACGCGGCTGGCCGAGCACGCAGCCTGAGCGCGCGTTAACCGCTTGGCAGCGCGCGGAGGGCTAGGGCGCGTGCGTTGAGCATCAGGAAAGGGGCGCCGCGCGTGGGTGGCAAGGTCTTCATTACCGGGACGGCGGGTTTCATCGGCTATCATCTGGCGAAGCATCTGCTGGACGAAGGGTTCGAAGTCGTCGGCTACGACGGCATGACCGACTATTACGACCCGCAACTCAAGCGTCGGCGCCACCAGAATCTCCTCCAGACCGCCCGCTTCCGGGCAGTCGAGGCGATGCTCGAGGATCGCGCGGCCTTCGACGGAGCGGTCGATGCGTTCGAACCCGACATCATCGTGCATCTCGCCGGACAGGCGGGGGTGCGCTATTCGCTCGATGAGCCCGCCTCCTATGTCCAGAGCAATCTGGTCGGCGGCTTTCATGTGCTCGAAGCCGCTCGGCGCCATGCGGTGCGGCACCTGCTCATGGCGTCGACCTCCTCCGTCTATGGCGCGAACGAGGCGATGCCATTTCGCGAAACGGACAAGGCCGACCTGCCGGTCTCCTTCTACGCCGCGACGAAGAAGGCGAGCGAGGCGATGGCGCACAGCTATGCTCATCTGTGGGATATTCCGACGACGATGTTCCGCTTCTTCACCGTTTACGGGCCGTGGGGACGACCCGACATGGCGCTGTTCAAATTCGTCGACGCTATTTTCGCGGGACGGCCGATCGATGTCTATAATCAGGGCAATCTGTCGCGCGATTTCACCTATGTCGGCGATCTGGTGCGGGCGATCGGGCTGCTGATCGATGCGGCGCCGGAGCGGCCCTCGTCCGCGGCGGAGATTGCGGCGGGCGATAGCCTGTCGCCGGTCGCGCCCTGGCGCGTCGTCAATATCGGCGGTGGCCGGCCGACGAAGCTGCTCGACTTCATCGCCGCGGTCGAAGCGGCGCTCGGCCAACCTGCGAAGCGCAACATGCTGCCGATGCAGCCGGGTGATGTGGTCGACACATGGGCCGACGCCAGCCTGCTCGAACGGCTGACCGGCTATGTTCCGCAAACGGGAGTCGAGCAGGGGGTTGCGGAGTTCGTCGTCTGGTATCGCGACTATTATGATTGCTGAGAGGTAGCCTGGACCACCTCAGTCGCTGAACGGGTCGCGGATCAGGATCGTGTCCTCGCGTTCGGGGCTGGTCGAAACCAGCGCGATCGGGGTCTCGATCAGCTCCTGCACGCGCTGGATATATTTGATCGCCTGCGCGGGCAGGTCGGCATAGCTGCGCGCGCCCGCGGTGGATTCGCTCCAGCCGTCCATCTCCTCGTAGATCGGCTCGACTACCGCCTGGTCGGCGGCGTGGCTCGGGAAATAGTCGAGGATCTTGCCGCGCAGGCGATAACCGGTGCAGATGCGGATCGTGTCGAACCCATCGAGCACGTCGAGCTTGGTCAGCGCGATACCGGTGACGCCCGACACCGCGCAGCTCTGCCGCACCAGCACCGCGTCGAACCAGCCGCAGCGGCGCTTGCGCCCCGTCACGGTGCCGAATTCGTGTCCGCGCTCGCCGAGCTGTTGGCCGGTTTCGTCCTCGAGCTCGGTGGGGAAGGGGCCGCTGCCGACGCGCGTCGTATAGGCCTTGGCGATGCCGAGCACGAAGCCGACCGCCGAGGGGCCGAGGCCCGAGCCCGCCGCCGCGGTGCCGCTGACGGTGTTCGAGCTGGTGACGAAGGGATAGGTGCCGTGGTCGATGTCGAGCAGCACGCCCTGCGCGCCCTCGAACAGGATGCGCGCGCCGGCCTTGCGCACCTTCTTCAGGCGCTTCCACACCGGCTGCGCATATTCGAGCACATAGTCGGCGATTTCGGCTAGGTCGGCGAGCAGGCGCTCGCGGTCGATCGGCGGTTCGCCGAAGCCGGCGCGCAGCGCGTCGTGATGCGCGGTCAGGCGGTCGATCTGCGGCTCGAGATGGTCGAGATGCGCGAGGTCGCAGACGCGGATCGCGCGGCGGCCGACCTTGTCCTCATAGGCGGGGCCGATGCCGCGCCCGGTGGTGCCGATCTTGCCCGCGCCTGCCGCAGTCTCGCGCAGCGCGTCGAGGTCACGGTGAAAGGGCAGGATCAGCGCGCAATTGTCGGCGATGGCGAAATTGTCGGGGTTGATCTCGACCCCCTGACCGCGCAGCTTGGTGATCTCGTCCCGCAGCGCCCACGGATCGAGGACGACGCCGTTGCCGATGATCGACAGCGTACCGGTGACGATGCCGGAGGGGAGCAGCGACAGCTTGTAGGTCTGGTTGCCGACGACGAGCGTATGGCCGGCATTGTGGCCGCCCTGGAAGCGGACGACCGCGTCGGCGCGGCTGGCCAGCCAGTCGACGATCTTGCCCTTGCCCTCGTCGCCCCATTGCGACCCGATGACGGTAACATTTGCCATGATGCTGTCCTGCTGTGTGCGGGCTCCGAGGCCCGCGCGGCCTTAGCGGATTCCGCCGCAGAGGCAAGGGTCGGTGCTTGGAATATGCGGCGGGCAGGGTGGAAGCCGATATCGCCATCGCCTATCAGGCCCTTCCCCTCTAGGGAGGGAGAAGGAAATATATGACCGACGCCACCGCCCCTTATCACGCCCATGTCTATTACAGCCCCGAGGACCGTGAGGCGGCGGTCGCGTTGCGCGACGATTTCGGGCGCGACCCGGCGATCCTGCTCGTCGGTCCGATGGTCGATGCGCCCGTCGGTCCGCATCCGATCGCGCAATATGAGGTGCATTTCCTGGGCGCCTCGGTTCCGGCAGTGGTCGCGATGATCGAAAAGGCGGGGCTTCGCGCTCTCGTCCACCCGCTCACCGACGATGACCTCGCCGATCATACGAGTCTCGCGCGCTGGATCGGCGAACCGCTCGAACTCGATGTAAGTGTGCTCGATCCTCCGGGCGCGAACAAGGGCGTGCCGCGCTTCGGCGTTTCGGATTTCTAGGCCTCGACCGGCCCGTCCGGTCCCAGCATCCACCCGCAGCCCAGTCGCGCCGCTTCGTCGACGTCGGTCAGTGCCGCGACAGTCCGCCAGCCGTCGGCGCGCAGGCTCGCGGCGAGCGCGGAGTCGTGGCCAGGGGGCAGGAAGATGCGGCGTTCGCGCTCGTCCTCCTCGGCCAGCCCTTCGTCGATCAGCGGGTCGGGATAGAGCGAAAAGCCGACCGCGAGTTCCTCCTGCCCGCCGCCGACCGGGATCGCATAGCTGCCGCCAAGCCCGATATGCGCGCCCTGGCCGGGGACGAAGATCGAGAAGCCGAACCAGCTCTGATAGGCGAAGCCGTGGCGCTCGGTCGGGTCGAGGGTCAGGTCGACGCGCTCGCGCACCGGGGCGGCGATCGCTTCGATCGCGTCGAGGCGCCCGGCGAGTACGCCCGCAGCATCGAATGCGCGCAGGTCGGCGATCGCCCGGTCGAACGGCCCGGTCGCGCGCAGCAGCGGCAAATAGGCTTCGGCGCCGAGCCGGATCAGCGCACCGGCGTCCTTGGCGTCGAGCGCGTCGCGCAGGGCTGCGACGTCGCCCGCGACCGGCAGCGGCCCACCCGCGAGCAGATCGACGACATCGGGCAGGGTGAAGTCGAAGGTGACGCGGCCGATTCCCGCCGCTTCGAGCGCGTCGATCGCGACGGTCACGATCTCGCGCGCCGCGGCGACGCTGTCGCTGCCGATCAGCTCGGCGCCGACCTGCAGCATCTCGCGCGCCGGGCGGAGCTGGCTCGCGCGCAGCTTGACCACCTGCCCGGCGTAGCAGAGACGCAGCGGGCGCGGTGCCTGCGCGAGCAGCGAGGTCGCGATGCGGCCGACCTGCCGCGTGATGTCGGGGCGCAGCGCGAGGGTGCGCTGCGATACCGGATCGGTGAAGCGCAAGAGGTCGCGCGCCAACCGCTCGTCATCGCCGCCCAGCGTTTCGCGAAACTCGGCGAGCGGCGGCGCGACGCGGCCGTAGCCGTGCGCGCGCATCGCGTCGACGAGCGCGCGCGTCACGCGCGACGCCGCCTCCGCCTGCTCGGGCAGGCGGTCGCGGAGGCCTTCGGGCAGCAGGGCGGGGGCCTTGGTCATCGGGGTGGCCTTAGGATGGTGGCGAGAGGGATTCAATATTTCTCCCCTCCCGCTTGCGGGAGGGGTCGGGGGAGGGCCAGTTCGTTTTAGCCCAACTCTCGACATGCCCTCCCCTAACCCCTCCCGCAAGCGGGAGGGGGACTTGGGCCTAGAACTTCAGGCCCTTCACCGTCTTCACGCCGGGAAGCTGGCAGACCTGCCACAGCAGCGGCTCGGGCATCGGCGAATCGAGGCTGAGCAGCAGCACCGCTTCGCCCCCCGCGGCGCGGCGGCCGAGGTGGAAGGTGCCGATGTTGAGCCCCGCGTCGCCCAGCGCGCCGCCGATGCGGCCGATGAAGCCCGGCGCGTCCTCGTTGACGATATAGAGCATGTCGCCGGCGAGATCGGCCTCGACCTTGATCCCGAACATCTCGACCAGCCGCGGCTCGTTGTTGCCGAACAGCGTCCCCGCGACCGAGCGGTCGCCGGCTTCAGTCGCCACGGTGACGCGGACCAGCGTGTGATAATCACCCTCGCGGTCGTGGCGCACCTCGCGGATGTCGAGCCCGCGCTCGCGCGCGAGATGCGGCGCGTTGACCATGTTCACGCTGTCCGAATAGCGGCGCATCAGGCCGGTCAGCACCGCGGCGGTGATCGGCTTGATATTGAGCTCGGCCGCCGACCCCTCGACCTCGACCGAGATGGTGGTCAGATTGTCGTGCGCGAGCTGGCCGACGAGGCTGCCGAGCTTTTCGGCGAGGCTCATATAGGGGCGCAGCTTCGGCGCTTCCTCGGCTGACAGGCTGGGCACGTTGAGCGCGTTGGTGATGCCGCCGGTCAGCAGATAGTCGCTGATCTGTTCGGCGACCTGGATCGCGACATTGACCTGCGCCTCGTCGGTCGAGGCGCCGAGGTGCGGGGTGCAGATGAAGTTCGGGGTGCCGAACAGCGGGTGGTCGGCCGCCGGCGGCTCGGTCGCAAACACGTCGAGCGCCGCGCCCGCGACATGGCCGCTGTCGATCGCATCCTTCAGCGCCGCCTCGTCGATCAGCCCGCCGCGCGCGCAGTTGATGATGCGCACGCCCTTCTTGGTCTTGGCGAGATTCTCCTTCGACAGAATGCCCCGCGTCTGGTCGGTCAGCGGCGTGTGCAGCGTGATGAAGTCGGCCTTGGCGAGCAAGGTGTCGAGATCGGCCTTTTCGACGCCGAGCTCGATCGCGCGCTCGGGGGTCAGGAAGGGGTCAAAGGCGACGACCTTCATGCGCAGGCCCAGCGCGCGCTCGGCGACGATGCTGCCGATATTGCCGCAGCCGATCAGGCCGAGCGTCTTCTGCGTCAGCTCGACGCCCATGAACTTGTTCTTCTCCCACTTGCCGGCCTGGGTCGAGGCGTCGGCTTCGGGGATCTGGCGGGCGAGGGCGAACATCATCGCGATCGCATGTTCGGCGGTGGTGATCGAGTTGCCGAAGGGCGTGTTCATCACGATGACGCCCTTCTTCGACGCCTCGGGAATGTCGACATTGTCGACGCCGATGCCGGCGCGCCCGACGACCTTGAGATTCGTCGCGGCGGCGAGGATGTCGGCGGTGACCTTCGTCGCGGAGCGGATCGCGAGGCCGTCATAATCGCCGATGATCGCGATCAGCTCTTCCTTGGTCTTGCCGGTGATCTCGTCGACCTGTACCCCGCGCTCCTTGAAGATCGCGGCGGCTTTGGGGTCCATCTTGTCGCTGATGAGGACTTTGGCGGTGGTCATGTCGTTTCTCCGTCATCCCAGCGAAAGCTGGGATCGTTGGGAATGAATATGTGGGATAGCGGTCCCGGCTTTCGCCGGGACGACGTCATGCGTTGAGCGAGGCGTAAGCCCAGTCGAGCCACGGCCCGAGCGCTTCGATATCGGCGGTGTCGACCGTCGCGCCGCACCAGATGCGCAGGCCCGGCGGAGCATCGCGATAGCCCGCTATGTCATAGGCGGCGCCTTCGGCTTCGAGCAGAGCAGCGAACTTCTTGATGAAATCCGCGTCCGCCCCCGCGACCGACAGGCAGACCGAGGTTTTCGACCGGCTTGCGGGATCTGCGGCGAGGTGGCTGAGCCACTCGCGCTCCGAGACGATCTTGTCGATCGCCGCGGCGTTCGCATCGCTGCGCGCCTTCAGGCCGTCGAGCCCGCCGAGCGACTTCGCCCATTCGAGCGCGAAGATCGCATCCTCGACCGCGAGCATCGACGGGGTATTGATCGTCTCGCCCTTGAACACGCCCTCGACCAGCTTGCCGCCCTTCGTCAGGCGGAAGACCTTGGGAAGCGGCCAGGCGGGAATATGGCTTTCGAGCCGCTCGACCGCGCGGGGGCCAAGGATCAGCACGCCGTGCGCGCCTTCGCCGCCGAGCACTTTCTGCCAGCTGAAAGTCGCGACGTCGATCTTGTCCCAAGGCAGGTCGTAAGCGAATACGGCACTGGTCGCGTCGGCGAAGCACAGGCCGGCGCGGTCGGCGGCGATCCAGTCGCCGTCCGGCACACGCACGCCGCTGGTGGTGCCGTTCCAGGTGAACAGCACGTCGTTCGACCAGTCGACCTGGTTCAGGTCGGGAAGCTGGCCGTAATCGGCGCGGACGACCGTCGGGTCGAGCTTGAGCTGCTTGGCGGCATCGGTGACCCAACCTTCACCGAAGCTTTCCCACGCCAGCGTCGTGACCGGGCGTGCGCCCAGCATCGTCCACATCGCCATTTCGAAGGCGCCGGTGTCCGACCCGGGGACGATGCCGATGCGATGCGTGTCGGGCAGGCGCAGCATCTCGCGCATCAGATCGATGCAATGGGCGAGGCGCGTCTTGCCGATCTTCGCGCGATGCGAACGGCCCAGCGATTCGGTGGAAATCTTTTCGGGGGACCAGCCCGGCGGCTTGGCGCAGGGACCGGAAGAGAAAAAGGGGCGCGCAGGGCGCACCTGCGGCTTACTCACGTCTGTCATGTCAACTCTCCTTGCAGAGAGCACGCGCGGCGTTGGGACCGCGTGGCCCGGCGCCGCGTTTAAGGATGCCCGGCCGGCTGTCAAACGAATATCGCCCGCCGCACGAAATTTTCGGCTGGCCGCAGCGATGGTTTACAGCTCGTTAACCAATGTGTCGGTAAATTGACGCCATGGCGATCCCGACGCTCCTCCAGCCCCGGATGCTCCTTGCGGCCGCCGCGGCGCTGGCGCTGTCGGCCTGTTTCAGCACCCCCGACGCGATGAAGGGCGGTGCGGCAAAGCGCTCCGGTGGAACGGCGGCCCAGCGGCCGCATGCGACGGGCGCACCCTCCTTCACCAGCGCCGATGCCAGACAGTGCGCGGTCGACCTGCGGCGGGCCGGGGTGAAATTCACCCCGCTGCCGAACACGGATCATGGCGGCGGCTGCTCGTCGATCGATTCGGTGAAGCTGCTCGACATCGGCACGCCGGTCACCAACCTCGGCCCGATGACCTGTCCGCTCGCGCGCAATTTCGCGGCGTGGGTCGAATATGCGGTGCGCCCTGCGGCGCGGCTTTATTTCCGTACCGAGGTGGTCAAGGTCGAAACCTATGGCACCTACAGCTGCCGCAACATCTATGGCGGCCGCTCCGGCCGGCTGTCGCAGCATGCAACGTCCAACGCGGTCGACGTCGCGGGCTTCGTCCTCGCCGACGGGCGGCGGATCATGCTCGATGGCGGCTGGCACGGCGACAAGAGCTCGCAGCAATTCCTGCGCGCCCTCCACAAATCGGCCTGCCGCCGTTTCGGCACGGTGCTGAGCCCCGATTACAACGCCGCCCACTATAATCATTTCCATCTCGACATGAGCGGCAACGGATACTGCCGCTGACTTGGCAAAGTCGCGCGAAGCGGCTAGCCGCTCGCTAATGACAGCAGAAAAGCAACCGCATCGCTCGCGTTTCCACAAGGCCAAGGACGACGCGCAGTTCGCCAAGCAGGCGACCACCACTCCGCAGACCGCCAGCGCCGCCTATCGGCTCGCCTTTCAGGACACCGACTTCCTGCTGCGCGACGACCTGCGCCCGGTCCGCTTCCAGCTCGAACTGCTCAAGCCCGAGCTGTTGCTCGAGGAAGCGAAGATCGAATCGACGCTGGTGATCTATGGTTCGGCGCGCATTCCCGAACCCGGCACCGCCGACGGGCTCGAGGCGGCGGCGACCGACGACAGGGCGCGCAACATCGCGCGGCGGTTGAAGGCGAAGGCCAAATATTATGACGAGGCGCGACAGCTCGCGCGGCTCGCGAGCCAGGTGCCGTGCGACGACAAGGGGTGCCGCCACTTCGTCGTCTGCTCGGGCGGCGGACCATCGATCATGGAGGCGGCGAACCGCGGCGCCGCCGACGAAGGGCGCGAGTCGATCGGCCTCAATATCGTGCTGCCGCACGAACAGGCGCCGAACCGCTACGTCACCCCGTCGCTGAGCTTTCAGTTCCACTATTTCGCCCTGCGCAAGATGCACTTCCTGCTCCGCGCCCGCGCGGTGTGCGTCTTCCCCGGCGGTTTCGGCACCTTCGACGAGACGTTCGAACTGCTGACCCTGATCCAGACCGGCAAGATCAAGCCGATCCCGGTGCTGATGTTCGGCAAGGAATTCTGGAACCGCGTCGTCGATTTCGACGCGCTGGTCGAGGAAGGCGTGGTCAGCGCTCGCGACCTCGACCTCTTCACCTTCGTCGAGACGGCCGAGGAAGCGTGGAGCATCATCCAGCATTTCTATGAGAATGCCGAGGATTGACGGCCGTTAAAGCCCCTCCTCTGAAGAGGAGGGGAGGGTCATTTCATTCCGACTGCTGCTTCAGATACAGGATCAGCGCCTCGCGATCCGCCGCGTCGATGACGCCCGCGAACGCCATGCGGGTGCCCGGCACCGTCTTCATCGGATCGGCGAGATAGGCGTCGAGCGCTGGCTCGTCCCACACTCCGCCCCTGGCCTTCATCGCGCCCGAATAGGAAAAGCCGTCGTGTGCGGCGACCGCGCGGCCGACGATGCCGTGAAGGTTCGGGCCGATGCCGTTGCGGCCGCCCTTGTCGATCGTGTGGCAGGCGACGCAGCGCCGGAAGACCTGTTCGCCCATCGCCGCGGTCGGTGCGACTGTCGGGGCAGCTTCATCCGCGGCCGATGCGTCCGACGGCGTGGTCGTCTCGGCGGGAGGCTGCGACTTGCCGCAGCCGACAAGGGCCAGCGCCCCCGCCAGCACGACGGGCGCGAGGCGCATTATTTCTTGGCTTCGGCCGGGGTCGGGGCAGCGCCTTCCGCAGGGGCTGCGCCATCGGCCGCCGGAGTGGCGCCTTCGGCCGGGGTCGCCGCCGCATCGCCCTCGGCCGGAGCCGCGGCCGTGTCTTCTCCGCCCTCCGCCGCGGCGGTTTCGACCGGTGGCGGCAGCGGCAGGTTCGAACCCTGCGCGTTCAGATAGACGATCAGGTTGGCGCGATCCTCGGGATTCGACAGGCCGGCGAAGGACATTTTGGTGCCGGGCGCGAACTTGCGCGGGCTGGTCAGCCATGCATCCATTTTTTCGAAGTCCCAGCTTCCGCCCATGCCCGCGAGCGCCGAGGAGAAAGCGAAGCCGTGCTTGCCGTGGCCGATTTCCTCGCCGAGCGTGCCATAGAGGTTGGGACCGATGCCATTGGCGCCGCCCGAGTTGATCGTGTGGCACGCGGCGCATTTCGCGAACACCGTCTCGCCCTTCGCCGCATCGGCGGCGGCGAGCAGATTGGCGAGCGGCACCGCCGATTCGCCGCCGCCTGCGCCTGCCTCGGCATCCTCGATCGGATAGCCGGGCTTTTCGGGGTCGTGACTCGCGAACAGCATGCCCGAGCCGATCGTCAGGCCCAGCGCACAAATGCCGGCGAACAGCACCCATCCGGCAATAGTGTTGTTGCGATTGTCCATGCTTGCAGCCCCGTTCGCTGGCGCCCGCTCGTCGGAGCGCTTGATAGATTTGGCGCTCCCTTACTGGGGCGCGGGCGGCGGCGCAAGGGGATGAACGCCCATCAGCGCGGTTGCGCCCGAAGCATGGCCCCGCTATGCGCCGCGGCGCATCTCGGAAAGGCGGACATGGGCAGCTATTCGGCTTCGGCGCAGCGACTGGTCGACACGATGAAGGCGGCGGCGCTCGCCGATCCGGCGCGCGGTCTCGCCTTTCAGGGCGCGCCCGGTGCCAACAGCGATCTGGCCGCCCGCGAATATGATCCGGACGCGCTGCCGCTGCCCTGCTATGCGTTCGAGGATGCGATCGAGGCGGTGCGCGACGGCCGCGTCGACCGCGCGATCATCCCGATCGAGAACAGCCTGCACGGCCGCGTCGCGGACATCCATTTCCTGCTGCCCGAATCCGGCCTGTCGATCGTCGGCGAGCATTTCCTGCCGATCCGTTATGGGCTGATGAGCCGCGACCTCGGGCCGGTGACGCGGGCGATGAGCCACGAGCAGGCGCTCGGCCAGTGCCGGGGCTGGCTGCGCGCGAACCATATCTCCCCCGTCGCGCACAGCGACACGGCGGGCGCCGCGGCGTGGGTCGCCGACAGCGACGAGGTCGGGCTCGCCGCGCTCGCGCCGCCGCACGCCGCCGACCTCTATGGACTGACGCTGCACGGCACCGGCATGGAGGATGCCGATCACAATATGACGCGCTTCGTCGTCCTCGCACGCGAACCGCTGGCCGCGCCGCCCGCGGACGGGCCGCTGATGACCACCTTCATCTTCGAGGTGAAGAATGTCCCCGCCGCGCTCTACAAGGCGCTCGGCGGCTTCGCGACCAATGGCGTCAACATGACGAAGCTCGAAAGCTATCAGGTCGGCGGCAGCTTCGCCGCGACGACCTTCTATGCCGATATCGTCGGCGCGCCAGGCGAGGAAGCGGTCGACCGGGCGCTGGAGGAACTCGATTTCCAGACCAAGTCGCTGCGCCTGCTCGGCACCTATCCGATGGCGCGGGTGCGGGGGTAGATCAGCCGCCGCGGCGCGCGAGCAGGCGGGCAGTCGCAAGGCTCTGGACGACATACAGGGTCATCAGAATGCTCGCGACGACGAGACCGAAGATATCGAAGGCCGAAAAATCGGTGCCGAGCACGGTGGCACCGCCGACCAGCGGCATGATCATCGTCATCGCCATCAGCATCAGCCGCAGTTCGGTCGGCCCGCCCGCCATATAGGACAGGCGGAATTCGCCGAGCACCTTCGCCGACAGGAAAGTGTGGATCGCCAGCAGCAGATAGCCGACCGCACCGAACAGCGCGACGTCGAGCCGGAAATAGGGACTCGCGCCGATCCCGCCGACAATCAGCACGATCGCCAGTCCGTCGACACTATGGTCGACGAAATAGCCATAAGCCGGCCGCTCGATCCCCCGCCAGCGCGCGAGGCTGCCGTCCAGCGAGTCGCCGAACCAGTTGATCAGATAGCCCGCGAGCGACAGGCCGAGCCATTCGTCGTCGATCCAGCTCAGCATATAGCCCGCCGCGACGAGCACCGCGCCGAGGAAGCCGAGCATGGTGAGCTGGTCGGGGGTCACCCAGGCCGGAAGGCGCCCGCACAGCCAGTTGAGGACGCGCCGCTCGCTGCGCGCGAGGATATTCTGCTGGATGCGCGTCGGCGCCTGGGTGGCCTGGATCGGGTGCTGGGTCATTCGTGGCTTTCGTCGCTGCCGTCACATCTGTGTCAGCCAGACGTCACGCCTTCGTCATAGGCGCAATCGTGCGCGGGGGAAAGGCCACCGATCGGGCGCCCGTGGTTCGCCTAATCCTGCCAGGGACCGATTTCGCCGACCTCGCCGATCCGCCGCGTCCGCACCGCGCCGTCGAGCCAGGCAAGCTCCCACATCGGCGCCGGGCGCGCCCATTCGCCGATCACGAACAGGGGCAATTTGGTGGCGGCGACGAAGGCACGATCGTCATCGGTGGGACCGGGGACGACCGGGCCGGACTGCTGGTGCAGCCGCACGACCGCGAGCGCGCCCGCGGGCGGCGGCGGCAGGGAGTCGCGCACCGGAAAGCCGAAGCTCGTGCCGACGGCGGGATAGCCCTTGTCGTCGCGGATCAGCACCAGCACCTTGTCGGCGGTGCCGAACGGACCATTGACCGGCTTGCCGACCGCCTTGCGCCCCACGACCGCGGCATATTCGCGCAGATCGGCATCGGCGACGGGCGAGGGGGCTTGCGACGCGGGTGTTTCGGTCGCAGGCGGCGAAGCGGGCGGGATCGCCGGATCGGCGACGAGCAGCAGCAGCGCGGCGATCAATGTGCCTCGCCCCAACTCTTGCCGACGCCGATCTCGACCTCCAGCGGCACCGACAGCTTCAGCACCGGCTCGGCGGCGCCCATCATCACGCGGCGGATCACCTCGCCCGCAGCCTCGGCCTGACCCTCGGGCGCCTCGAAGACGAGTTCGTCGTGGACCTGGAGCAGCATCTTCACGTCGGACAGCCCCGCATCGGCGAGCGCGCGCGGCATCCGGGCCATCGCGCGCTTGATCAGGTCGGCGCTGGTGCCCTGGATCGGCGCGTTGATCGCGGCGCGCTCGCTGCCCTGCCGCTCGTGCTGGCTCGCCGCCTTGATGCGCGGGAACCAGGTCTTTCGCCCGAACAAGGTCTCGGTGTAACCGCGCTCGCGCGCGCCATCCAGCGTGTCGCGAATATAGTCCGAAATGCCCGGAAAGCGCTCGAAATAGCGCGCGATCAGCGCCTGCGCCTCGTCGGGCGTGATCTCCAGCCGGCCGGCGAGCCCCCAGCGCGAAATACCATAGAGGATCGCGAAATTGATCGTCTTGGCTTTGGCGCGCGTGTCGCGATTGACCTCTCCGAACAGCTCGATCGCGGTCGCGGCGTGAATGTCCTGCCCCTGCGCGAAGGCTTCCTTGAGCTCGGGCACATCGGCCATATGCGCCGCGAGCCGCAGCTCGATCTGGCTATAGTCGGCCGCCATCAGCACATGGCCCGGCGCGGCGATGAAGGCGTCGCGAATCTGCCGCCCGACCTCGGTGCGGATCGGGATGTTCTGCAGATTGGGATCGGTCGACGACAGGCGCCCGGTCTGCGCGCCGACGAGGCTGTAGCTGGTGTGGACGCGCCCTGTCACCGCGTTGATTTGTTCCTGCAGCGCATCGGTATAGGTCGATTTCAGCTTCGCGAGCTGCCGCCATTCCAATATCTTGCGCGCGATCGGCACGCCGTCGCGTTCGAGCCGTTCGAGTTCGGTCTGGTCGGTCGACCACACCCCCGACTTGCCCTTGCGCCCGCCCTTCAGGCCCATCTTGTCGAACAGGATCTCGCCGAGCTGCTTGGGGCTGCCGATCGCGAAGGGCTGGCCCGCGAGTCCGTGAATCTCGCCCTCCATGCGCAGCATGTCGTTCGCGAACTCGCCCGACAGCCGCGCCAGATAGTCGCGATTGACCATGATGCCGGCGCGCTCCATCGCCTCGACCGTGGCGACGAGCGGGCGGTCGACCATCTCGTAGATGCGGGTACCGCCCTCGATCGGCAGGCGCAGCTTGAGCAGTTTCCAGAGCCGCCACGCGACTTCGGCGTCCTCGGCGGCATATTCGGTCGCGCGATCGAGCGGCACCTCGGCGAAGCTGATCTGCGACTTGCCGGTGCCGCACATCTCCTTGAACGACAGGCAGACATGGTCGAGGTGCAGCTTCGCGAGCTCGTCGAGCCCGTGCTGCTGCTTGCCCGCGTCGAGCGCGAAGCTCATCACCAGCGTGTCGTCATAGGGCGCGATGGTCAGCCCGTGCTGCGCGAGCACGCCGATGTCATATTTGAGGTTGTGTCCAACCTTCAGCACCGCCTCGTCGGCGAACAGCGCGTGGAGGCGGCCGAGCGCATCGTCCATCGGAATCTGGTCGGGCTTTTCGGCGAACATGTCGGTGCCGCCGTGCCCGAGCGGGATGTAGCAGGCCTTGCCCGGCCCGGTCGACAGGCTGACCCCGACGAGCGCGCCGGTGACGCTGTCGAGGCTCGCGGTCTCGGTGTCGACCGCAACGACGTGCGCGGCCTTTGCCGCCTCGATCCAGCGGTCGAGCGCCTCGATCGTCGTCACCGTCTCGTACAGCGAGCGGTCGATTGCCGGCATCGGCGGCAGCGCCGGGGTCGACGGGGCGGCGGGCGCGGCGGCTGGCGCCTCGCCCGCGCGCGGCGGGGTCGGCGGGCCGCCCGGCGCGGCGCCGACGTCGAGCTTCGCCGACAGCGAGCGGAAGCCGTGCTCGTCGAGGAACGCCTTGAGCGGTTCGGGCGGGATCGCGCCGAGCCGCAGCGCGTCGAGCGGGTCGGGCAGCGGGCAGTCGCGCTTCAGCTCGACCAGGATGCGCGACAGCCGCGCCATCTCGGCATGCTCGATCAGATTGTCGCGCAGCTTCGACGGCTTCATCGTCGCCGCGCCCACCAGCGCCTTTTCCAGATCGCCATATTCGAGGATCAGCTTGGTCGCGGTCTTCGGCCCGACGCCGCGTACGCCCGGCACATTGTCGACGCTGTCGCCCATCAGCGCGAGGATGTCGCCGACCAGTTCGGGGCCGACGCCGAACTTCTCGCGCACCGCTTCGATCCCGAGCCGGACATTCTTCATCGTGTCGAGCATGTCGACCTGCGGTACCCCGTCCCCTTCGCGGATGAGCTGCATCAGATCCTTGTCCGACGAAACGATGGTGACGTCCCAGCCGTCGCGTACCGCGGCCTCGGTATAGCTGGCGATCAGGTCGTCCGCCTCGAACCCTTCCATCTCGATGCACGGCAGCGAAAAGGCGCGCGTCGCATCGCGGATCAGCGGGAACTGCGGGATCAGGTCCTCGGGCGGCTCGGGCCGGTTCGCCTTGTACTGGTCATAGATCTGGTTGCGGAAGGATTCGCTCGAATGGTCGAGGATGACCGCGAGATGCGTCGGCCCGTCGGCCTCGTGCAGTTCCTTCGCGAGCTTCCACAGCATCGTCGTATAGCCATAGACCGCGCCGACCGGCACCCCGCTCGGGTTCGTCAGCGGCGGCAGGCGGTGATAGGCGCGGAAGATGTAGCTGGAGCCATCGACCAGATAGAGATGATTCTTCTCGAACATGGCGGGCGGTGTAGCAGGGGCCGGGCAGGGGGCCTAGCGCGATGTTCCCGGTTTCGTCCCTTCGCCGCCGACCGGCCAGCTTTCGGTGTCGTGGTCGGGATGCTGGCGATTGCTCGCGCGGATCGCAGCGGCATCGTCCGGCATCGCCGCTTCGGTCGTCTGCTCGCCGGGAAGCGCGGCAAGGCCGTCGAACCACGGCATGCGCCCCTCGATCCCGACCTGGCCGGTCGGTGGGAAGCGCGCCGGCTCGTCGAGCGATCCGATGGTCAGGTTGACGCGGCCCCCTTCGACATAATCGAAGAAGAGCGGTGTTCCGCAGTCGCGGCAGAAGCCGCGCGCGACATGGGCCGAACTGCGAAACACCGCGGGCTCCCCCCGCGTCCAGACGAGGGCGTCGCGTGGCGCGGCGACGAGCGCGGCGAACAGGTTGCCGACCGCCTTCTGGCACATGCGGCAATGGCACAGATGCGCATTGTCGAGCATCGCGCTCGCATGATAGCGCACCGCGCCGCACTGGCAGCCGCCGGAGACTTCGGTTTCGATGCGCTTCACCGCGCCGACTCGCGTGTCGATTTCGCCATGAAAGCAGGATAGGACGGCGGCAGTCGCCTCGTCGAGACGTTCGGCGGCCGGGGAGATGGATGATGGCTCAGGACAGCGGACCGGCGGGCATCGCCGCGCGCTTCGCGGAGGCGTGGAACCGGCACGACATGGCGGCATTCGGGGAGCTGTTTCACCCCGACGCCAGCTTCGTGAACCGCTTCGGCACCTACTGGCGAGGTGCTGCGCAGATCGTTGCGGGTCATGTGCCGATTCATCAGACGATCTACAGCGATTCGACGCTGAGCAATGAGGTCGCCGACATCGACCCGCTTTCCGACGATGCCGCGATCCTGCACATCTGGTCGCGGCTGAGCGCGGGCGCGGCGCATCCCGCGGGGCCGCATCAGGTCGATACGGTGATCCTTGCGGTGGTGACGCGGCGCGATGGCGTGTGGCGAATACAGGCGCTCGAAAATGTGACGCTGGTCAACCCGCGGACGGGCGAGCCGATGCTGCGCGATTGAGCGACCTCACTCCCACTCGATCGTCCCCGGGGGCTTCGACGTATAGTCGTAGACCACGCGGTTGATGCCCTGTACCTCGTTGATGATCCGCGTCGCGCAGCGCGACAGGAAGCTCGCGTCGAAGGGATAGATGTCGGCGGTCATGCCGTCGGTCGAGGTGACGGCGCGCAGCGCGCAGACATGGTCGTAGGTGCGCCCGTCGCCCATCACCCCGACGGTCTTGACGGGGAGCAGCACCGCGAAGGCCTGCCAGATCGCGTCGTAGAGCCCGGCGTTGCGGATTTCCTCCAGATAGACGGCGTCGGCCTTGCGCAGGATGTCGCAACGCTCCTTCGACACTTCGCCGGGGATGCGGATCGCGAGGCCGGGGCCGGGGAAAGGGTGGCGGCCGACGAAGATGTCGGGGAGGCCTAGCTCCTTGCCGAGCAGGCGGACTTCGTCCTTGAACAGCTCGCGCAGCGGCTCGACGAGCTTCATGTTCATCCGCTCGGGCAGGCCGCCGACATTGTGGTGACTCTTGATCGTCACGCTCGGCCCGCCGGTGAAGCTGACGCTCTCGATCACGTCGGGGTAGAGGGTGCCCTGCGCGAGGAAGTCGGCGCCGCCGAGCTTCTTCGCTTCCTCCTCGAAGACGTTGATGAACTCGCCGCCGATGAACTTGCGCTTCTT
>Ga0182735_1000263_pt1 | contig 50622 bp, 52 predicted proteins | sample eDN5th30CKraftMG_FD_128524 | JGI IMG/M metagenome (GOLD analysis project Ga0182735, IMG submission 128524) | Enriched Miracle-Growth compost microbial communities from Emeryville, California, USA - eDNA 5th pass 30_C Kraft MG (version 2) (version 2) ...
ACCCGCTAGAGGCCGCCATTCCAAGCATATGCGGAGCGGTGGCCGAGTGGTCGAAGGCGCTCGCCTGGAAAGTGAGTATACGTCAAAAGCGTATCGAGGGTTCGAATCCCTCCCGCTCCGCCAACATCTCAATGCGAATCAATGAGATGGGCCTCATGGGGCCAGAAAATCCCCAGCTTCCGCGCGGTTTTGCCGGTGGCGACGGAACCTCAGAGACTGCCGAAAACGCCAAAATCGGTCTCTGACCGGCTTTTGTCTCTTTTCACCCGAACCTTATCTGAAAAGGTTCGGGTCAAAGTTGTCTCATTTATTCAGCCATTTGAACTTTATACATCGACACCCAGTTTGCTGCGCAATCGCGGCTAGCGTTGCGATCAGAGAACTCGAGGCGGGTATTTTGCAGCGATCGGCGCTGGTGATTGTAATTGTCTGATTTAAGGTCGATTTCAGCGGCGGCGGAAGATCCGCTTGCTGGGCTTGTTCCTCGGCGGCATCACGCCGCCCCGAACGTTGATATCGACCCGGCGGCGTCCGATAACGCGGCCCCACTGGTAGACGGTAAAATCCATGGCGTGGTTGCCATTATAAGCGGAATGCTCGTCGGCAGTGAGAGCTGCCCCAGCAAAGTGGCCGATATCGTTCTTGCTCCAGGCGTCATGACCGCGGTTCCGAACCGTCCAGCGCACCGAGGCGCCGGCCGGCAGCTGATCGGCGTTGACCAGCTCGAAGTGGATCGAGCAATTCTTCACGATCGTGGCGATGGAGTTCATGCCGTCTCGGACGTAGCTATCGTTGTCCCTCGACACTGCTCGGATGTAGATCTGAGGATCGAAGGTGTAGGCGACCAGCGCCGTGCTCTTCGCGACGCCCGCCTGACGCATTTCGCCGCCATCTTCGCCGTCGAGGTCTTCCGGCATCGGGAAGAAGTGCTCGAAGGCCTCGGTCCAAATCTCAGCGGCGCTCTCCTCGCTCGTCGCGGCGTTGGCGCGCCGGGCAGTTTCCTCAAATTCGCGCAGCCGCGCTACGAGATCCTTGCTGGCTTCCGGCTTCAACCTGTTGAGGTCCTCACCGGTATCCACGGGATTGGCGACCTCTGCGCTGGCGTCCAGCCGATCGGCGATGGCGGTGATCGTCTTCTCCAGCACCTCGTCGTCATCAATGAGGTTCGATCGGTTGAGTTCACCAAACGCCTTGGCGACCAGGACGGTGAGCATGATCGACGACGGACGCGCAGCGTCATCCTTGATCTTCAGTGCCGCCCACATCTTGAAGTAGCAGACGAGGCGCCGCAACTGCGCGCGGTCGGATGCATCCTTGTGCAGGTCCTTGAACCAATTGTAGATTGCCTTGGGATCGCTCTTCTCCCATCCGCGGGACTCGGTCGCGAGCGCGCGCCGGTCCGCGCCGCGGTCTAGATGGTAGCAGGGCACGTCAATGTGGAAGTCCGGTTTGAAGGCGATGCGGCAGCAGCGCTCCTTCGCGGCCACGACACCTGAAGCGTCGTTATCGCCATCATCGGCATAGTCCAGCAGCGCGTTCTGCACGAGCTCCTTGAACCCTTCGGGTTCGTAGTCGCCGTCGTCGTCGCTGCCGGGCCATTCGAAGTATAGGCCGAGATCGATGTCGAACTCGGCGCCGAATTGCCACGGGCGGATCTGGGTGTCGAACTTGTAGGAGCCCTGCAGCCAGGTGCTCATCGTGTAGCCCGTGTCGTCCTTGAGCCGCGACTTCAGGAATTCGGCCAAGTCGTTCCACCGTGCCTGCTGGGTCGCGAACTGATCGCTGGACGGGGTGATGCGGGTGTAGAGGGACTGGTCGGACTGGGAGTGGAACAGGCGTGCAGCGCGGGACATGGGGCCTCAGATGCTGGCGTTGACGAAGGTGAAGGGTCGTGCTTCGTGCGCGAGGAACACGCGCAAGCGCTCGTCTGCCGACGCTTCGGCGAACGAGGTGCGGGCAAGCGACTGCAGGTTGGCAATCGCGCCTGGCGTGGCCACGTCGAGCGCGAGCTCGCGGCGCTGCTCGTCTGCCTGACGACGATCGATGCGCATGTACCGGTCGGCTAGCACGTGCTTCATCATGTCGTCGATCAGCGCCTGCTGTGACCCGATCATCACGTCGGTGAGCCGCTGGTTCCTCATCCATCCCATAACCCCCATGTCCGGATCGAGCGAGCTGGACATCGCGAAGTCGGTTGTAGTCGTCCCCACGCTGAGCAAGTGGATGTCCTCGCGCTGCGCGCCTAGGAACATTTCGGCCTCGTGCATCGCGATCATGTCAGGCGAGTTGGCGAACATGCCGCCGTCGGCGAACAGTTCGTCGCCGATCCGGTGCGCCGGGAAGTAGGTGGGTGCAGCCGAGGTGGCGAGCGCGACGTCGGCGACCTCGAGGCGCCAGTCGAGGACGAAGCGCTGATGATGCCCAGTCTTGAACACCTTAGGGCCGCCCTTTGTGAGGTTTACCGATGGGATCACGACCGGCCGGATCAGGTCCGACATGCGAGTCCCGTTTCCCACGATTTGCTCAATCGTGTCGCGCAGAGGAGCAGCGTCGTAGAGCGGCTTGGATACGTTGCGGGCGAAGCGGAGCAGCCACGCAGCCTTAGTCTTCGGCGCGGCCTCAGGGAAAATCCGGGCCCCATGTTCAATAAATGCGTCGCGGATGTCGCTAGCCCGGCGCCCTGCGGCGAGCCCCAGCGCGATAATGCCTCCGATCGAGGTGCCAGCTATCAGGTCAAAACACTGGTTCAGCGGTTTCCCCGACCGCTCCTCCAGCTCCGCCAATACGGCGGCGGTGTATAGTCCAAGGAATCCGCCCCCGGACAGTGATAGGATCTGATAGGCCACAGGCACCCCTTTGGTATGAACATAGTTCGAACGCTTAAGGGTGCAATGGTCAGTTGGCCAACCGATAGGAAGCGGGCTTTCGTCACTTTCGACTTGGTATTATCGGGAGTGGTAAGTCCCGTAGCTGCTACCAGAGCAGTGGCAGCCTTTAGGAAAACATCAGCAATCTGCGAATGACCCTGTTTAGGACGCGAAGCGGACCGTTATTTCTTATCATATACCACCGCCTCCTGCTCCGCCCATGACAGTTCGGCCGCACCCGTCATGTCCTTCAATGACATGGCGGGCGACACACGCTGGATCACTAGTTTTTCCAGCAACGCGGGGGACAGATAAGCCAGCCGCAGCGTCCGCCCGACATAGCGGTCCGAGACTCCCTCGGCCTCGGCAATATCCTGGATCGTTGCCGCTTCCCCGATCTCCAGCTTCCGCCGCCAGCTCCACGCCTTGGCGATCGCTTTCAGCACATGCGGATCCACCCCGCCGGTGTCCGGCACGATGTCCGTCGGCGGCACGATTTTCGGCCGCCCGTTGCGTTTGCGGATGGTGAGCGGGATGAACACCCGCATTGTGGTGGGTGCGCTCATGCTGCCAACTCCAGTTTCGGGGTGACCATTTCACGGATGACCGATCCGAGGCCCTCTGTGCGCAGGTCGACCGCAAGGCCGTCGGCGCTGACCGTGACCCGCTCAATCAGCAGCCGGGCAATCCGGGCCTGCTCGGCCGGAAACAGCGACTCCCAGAGCCCGTCAAAGCCCGCCAGCGCGGTGACCACGTCCTGTTCATCCATATCCGGTGCCGTTCGGCGGGTGGCTTCGATCGCCCGTGCTGCGATTTCCGGCGTACGCAGCAGCGACCGGATGTGCTGGACCACGGCGCCCTCGACTATGCCCGCATTGAGCCGCACAAAGCTATCCCGGCCTTCACAGGCGCGGTTCCGGATCGCGTCCATCGAGGTGTAGTATCGGTAATGTCGGCTGCCCTTTTTCGTCACCGTCGGCGTCATGGCGATACCCCGATCGGTGAAGATGAGCCCCTTGAGCAACGCTGGCGTCTGGGTGCGGGTGTTGGCCGCACGCTGGCGCGGGCTTTCCTGCAGGATGGCATGGACCTGATCCCAGAGGTCAGGCGTGATGATCGCTTGATGCTCGCCGGGGTAGCTGGTGCCCTTGTGGACCGCTTCGCCCAGATAGAGCCGGTTGCGGAACAGCTTGTAGAGGAAGCCCTTGTCGATCGGCTTGCCGCGCTTGTTAAGGGTTCCCTTTGCCACCAGTTCGCGCGTCAGCAGGGTGGCCGATCCCAGTTCGACAAAACGCCGGAACATGTGGCGCACCGCCTCGGCCTCGGCCTCGTTAATGACCAGCTTGCGGTCGACGACATCGTAGCCCATCGGCACGAAGCCGCCCATCCACATGCCCTTGGCGCGGCTGGCGGCGAACTTGTCCCGGATGCGCTCGCCGGTCACCTCGCGTTCGAACTGCGCGAACGACAGCAAGATGTTCAGCGTCAGCCGGCCCATGCTGGTCGTGGTATTGAACGCCTGCGTCACCGACACAAAGGTCACGTTGTTGCGGTCAAAGGCCTCGACCAGCTTGGCGAAGTCCATCAGTGAACGCGACAGGCGGTCGATCTTGTAAACGACGATGACGTCGACGAGCCCCGCCTCGACATCTTCCAGCAGGGCCTTGAGGCCGGGGCGTTCGAGCGACCCGCCGGAATACCCGCCGTCGTCGTAGCGTTCGCGCATGCAGACCCAGCCTTCGGCGCGCTGGCTGGCAACATATGCCTCGCAGGACTCGCGCTGGGCATCGAGGCTGTTGAACTCCATGTCCAACCCTTCCTCGCTGGATTTGCGGGTGTAGACGGCGCAGCGCAGACGCCGCCGGGGTGCCGTATCGGTCATGCCGCGTCCTTCCGTTCCCGCAGGCCGAAGAAGCGGTAGCCGTTCCACTGGGTGCCGGTGATGTCCCGGGCGATGGCCGACAGCGACTTGTAGCGGCGCCCCTGCCAGTCGAACCCGTCCTTAAGCACGGTGATGACGTGCTCCACTCCGTTCCATTCCCGCACCAGGCGCGTGCCGATCACCGGGTTGCGCGGGTCGCTGATCACCGATTTGCGGACCTTCTTGCCCTCAACCTCGTCGGCCAGGGCATCGAGCAGCTGGCGCACCGGTCTCGACAGACCGCCGAAGGTCAGCTCCTGGATCCGGTAGGCCAGCCGCTGCTCGAGGAACGACCGGCTGTTGTTGGGCGCCTCTGTCTCGAACAGCTTTGCCCATTCGGCCTTCAGCTGTTTGACCGACATGTCCTTCAGCGCCGCCAGCCTGGCCAGCACCTGCGCATTGTCATCCTGTTTGTGCATCATCGTCCTCCAATCCGGGCTTGTGCCCGCGGACGACTGACGCTCTCGGCCGGCAGGATAGCGAGTGAACTATCTCCGCGATCGGCAGATATAGAACTGGACTGTTCGCGCATGCGCAGCACGCCGGCCGCCACGATGCGCCCCAACTCGGCGATCCGGGCATCGGGCGTCATCTGGTCTGGCGCGAGGGCATTGGGGTGGCTCTGGGCGATCATCGGGCATTCCTGGCTGAAGGGCCGGGAGCCGCTGAACCGCTGGTTCGCTCCCGGGAACTCACTCAGGAATATTGATGGATATATCCCATGTCAAAACGGTCTGGCGTCACGAACCCTCTTGACAAAGGGTTCTGTCACCGCCGCCGGGTGTAGAGACTCTGGTGCGCGCGCAGGACAATGGCGACGATCGTGATGCCGTCGTCGCTGATGCTGTTTTCATCGGGGCGGCCGATCACGATCGGCTCCTGAAACTCAGCCCGGGTCGATTCTGCGCGTAGCACAAAGTTCTGCCCATCGTGGTCGAGCCGCTTGCAGGTGAGCTCGTGGAGGTCGTGCTTGTCGCGCTGGACGATGACGATGTCGCCGGGCTGCGGCTCGACATAGCCGTAAGTGACCCGCAGGCACTCAAGATCCGATCCCGGCGGGATGATCTTGTCCATCGAATGGCCTTCCATGCGCAGGGCAAAGCGCTCACTGCCCGGGAAGGGATTGGGGCCGACCTCGATGGAATAACGGTCTTCTGCGCCCCAGGTGGTCTCCTCGCGCCAGACGCCGGCGGCAACCGCGCCCACGACCTCGAGCGTCTCGAAGGGCTGAGAGCCACCGACCCGGTGCATGATCGTGGTGGCGGCAGGGATCATCTGCGAGATATCCATCTCCAGCGCCCTGGCGAGGCCTACCAGCGTATCGAGCGTCGGGTTGGTGCTTTTCCCCTTGATGATGTCGCGCACCAGGTAGGGGTTCTTCCCGCCTGTGGCCGCCATCGAGAGCGAGCGCGAGTTCCACTTCGCATCAGGCGCGGTCGCATCCTCGAGGAGCTTGCGCAGGAACGCGATGTTGAAGGCGGGGGTCTGGGTCATGGGCTGTGGGTAACACTGTGGGATGTTTCCCGCAATCTTAATTGTGGGACGCAGCCCTACTTGTGAAGTTGGATTCATCCCGGAATAAAGGGTGTATGACGCATCCCATCGTTCAAGAGATCGATTCCTTCCTCAAGGCCCACAAGATGGCCGAGAGCTACTTCGGCCGCCGCGCCACCAACGACTGGAAGCTCGTGGCCCAGCTGCGCGCCGGTCGTCGGCTGTGGCCCGCCACCGAAGCGCGCATCCGGGCCTTCATGGAAAACTACCAGCCGGCCCCGCGCGGCCGTGCCTCCCACCGCTCCACCACCGAATCCCAAGGCAGGGTATAATGCAGAACATATCACGAACGAATACACGGCGACAGGTCGGCCACGAACTGCTGTTCTGTGCCTGGCTGGCCGATGCCGCAGGCGGTGACCGTTATGAATATCACCGTGGGTTCCTCGCCAAGGACCTCGATCGCGGTCCGAAGCGCCGCCTCGACGAAAAGCAGCGCTGCGCACTCGAGCGCCTGGCAGGCCGTGCGCGCTGGGCGGCCGACAAGGGCTGTGTCCACCTCATCCAGGAACGGCTCGGTCCCGATACCTACAGCTACGTCGCGATCGCGCGGCCGCGGGCGCCGGGTGCGCGCAGCCCGCTGGCCGACATCGAACTGGCGGAGGTGGCGTGATGGCCAGCGCCTTTGAACGCCATGGGCTCGACCATCTGTCGGCCTCGTCGATCAACCTGTTCGTGGCGCAGCCTGCGATGTGGGCGATGCAGAAGCTGATGGGCCGCAAGTCCATGGTCGGCCCTGCTGCACACCGCGGCACCGCCATTGAGGCCGGGGTCGAGATGGGCCTGTTCGATCCGGCCGCACCGGTCGAGGCCTGCCAGGAAGCGGCGATTGCCCGGTTCAACCAGCTGACGGCCTTGTCTGCCGATCCGGCGGTCCAGAAGGAGCGCGCCAACATTGCGCCGGCTGTCGCGATCGCGCTGGCGGAATTGCGGCAATACGGGATCCCGGAAGCTGCCGAGGGCAACCGCCAGCACCGGATCGAGGTCCAGCTTCCCGGCGTGCCGGTGCCGTTCATCGGCTGGCTCGACTTCTGGTATCCCGCGCATGGGATCATCGTCGACCTCAAAACCCAGGCACGCCTGTCCTCGAAGATCTCCGATCCCCATGCCCGCCAGGGCGCGATCTATCATGCCGCTCACGGCAATGCCGAGATCCGCTTTGCCTATGTCACGCCCCAAAAGATGGGGGTCTACCGGCTCGAAGATCCGCGCCGCCACCTCGATCGAGTGGTCAGCATTGCCCAGTCGATCGAGCGGTTCCTCTCGCTGTCGGACGATGGCGCGGCGCTGACCCGCTCGCTCTCGCCGGACCTCGACAGCTTTTACTGGAACGACCCCGGCGCCCGCGCGGCAGCCGACGAGATCTGGGGCTTTGCCCCCGAAGGCGATGCCGCCTGCCTCAACGCGGCGCAATGATCAAAGAGGAAACAGGATTATGGGTTTCATGACGCCATCCGCCACTGGCGCGGATTTCAAGACCTACGTTGCGTTCAACGCCAAGGCCGGACGCTGGTACACCAAGGACGATGGCAAGGACGAGCCGCTGTTCGAAGTCACCGACATGACTGCGGTGTTCGACATGCCGGGCCTGCAGACGGGCTGGTTCAAGTTCACCAGTGGCGTCGCTCCGGAAAAGGTGATGGACCCGTCGTTCTCGGCAGCAGCGCCCAATCCCGGCCAGGACTTCAAGCGCGGCTTCCAGCTCGATCTCTATTCCGAGAAGAACCTGCTCGGCCTGCGCGAGTTCAGTTCCACTGCCGGCATCGTGATCGAGGCGATGAACCAGCTCTACGACCTCTGGGTAGCAGCGCCAGAGACCGCCACCGGCAAGTATCCGGTTGTCCGCTGCGTCGGTGTTACGCCGGTCACCAACAAGCACGGCACCAACTACCAGCCGAAGTTCGAGATCGTCGGCTGGACCGATCGTCCTTCGGCGTTCGAGGATATGGGGCAGCCGCGTGCTGCACCGACACCCGTCGCCCACGCACCCGTCGCACCGGCTGCCGCAGCACCTGCCGCGCACATGCCGCCCCCGGTGGCGCCCGCGCCAGCCTCGGCACCCGCGCCGGCCGGCGCGCCGCTATTCTGATCGGTCGGATGCCGGGCTGCTGTGGTGGCCCGGCATCCCCCATCGGTCCCCCGTTATCCCCCAGCAGAGAGTGGTCCTGGCCGCCATGGCGTGTCGCATTGAAACCGGCAGCATCGATATCGAGGCGATCAAGGACCAGTATCCGCTGGCCGAGACCGTCAGCCAGCACGTTGCCCTCAAGCGCCGTGGCCACCAGCTCGTGGGTTTGTGCCCCTTCCACATGGAGCGCACGCCCTCGTTCACCGTCTACCCGCAGGACCAGCGGTACCACTGCTTCGGTTGCGGGGCGCATGGCGACATCTTCGATTTTCTGCAGCACCAGGAAGGCCTCGATATCCGGGCTGCGGCCGAGCGCCTGACCGGCGGAACATTCCCCGTCATGTCGGCCGACCGCGTCGCCGAACTCCAGGCCCGCCAGGCGCGCTTCGAGGCCGAACAGGCCGAGCGGCGCAAGTCAGCGGCCGAGCAGATGCGGCTGCGCTGGGACGCCGCCGATCCCGGCTATTCATCCCATCCGTATCTGACCGCCAAGGCCATCGGGCCGAACGGCACCCGGCTCGACCGCGAGCATGTCCTCGTGCCGCTGTTCGACGCCGATGGCGCGCTGCGCTCGCTGCAGTCGATCGATCAGACCGGGCACAAACTGTTCGAGGCCGATCTTCCGGTGGCGGGCACGATGTTCGTCATCGGTCGACCAATCGCCGCAGCAACCGCGCCCGTTCTGGTCTGCGAAGGCTTCGCCACTGGCGCGTCGCTGCATGAAGCCACCGGCCGCACCGTCGTCGTGGCGTTCAATTCCGGCAATCTGGTGAGGGTCGCCGAGAAGCTGGTGTCGGCCCATCCCACGACCCGCTGGCAAATCGCTGGCGATGATGACCGGCACAAGCCGACCAATGTCGGCCGCGACATGGCTTTGCAGGCCGCACGCATCCTGCGCTGTGATGCGATCTTCCCGGTTTTTCCAGAAGGTAGCGACGGCACCGACTTCAACGACATGGCCGCCCACTATGGTGCACAGGCCGTGCGCAATCTCGTGCTCGAAGGCGCATCTCCCGACGATGCGGTACCGCCATCAGCGCAAGACGCGGGACCGCCACTGCTGACGGCCGTCGATGCCTTCGATTTCGACCCCACCCAGATTCCCGTGCGACCCTGGCTGGTGCCGGGCCTGCTGATCCGCGCTGCGACCCACGTGCTGGTCGCGCCCGGCGGCAGCGGCAAATCGCTCTTCAACCTGCAGAAAGCCATCATGCTGGCGACCGGCCTGCCGTGGGGCGAGTGGAAGCCGCGCAGCCGTTATCGCAGCCTGGTCATCAATGCCGAGGACGACATCGACGAGCAGCGCCGGCGCCTGGCGGCCGCGCTCAAGGTGATGAACCCTCCGCGCCACCTGCTCGAAGGCATGGTGCATCTGGCGGATGATCCGCACAGCCTGGTGGTCGTCCGGGTCGATCCGCGCAGCCGGCAGATGATCACCACGCCCATGGCCGATGCGATCACGGCCTATGTCCGCGAACACCAGATCGACGTCCTGATCGTCGACCCCTTCGCTGAGACCTTCGAGGGCGACGAGAACAGCAACAGCGAGATCAAGTGGGCCATGAAGGTCTGGCGGGACATTGCGCGCGAAACGAACTGCGCGGTCGTTCTCGTCCACCACACGGTCAAACATGCCTCTGGCGGTGCCGGCAATGCCGACATCGTACGCGGTGGCGGTGCGATCGTGAACTCGACCCGTATCAGCGCGACGCTGATGACCATGACCGAGGACGAAGCCAAGGTCCTCGGGATCCCGGACGACGAGCGCTACCGCTACGTCCGCCACGATGACGCCAAGTCCAACTGGACCCTGAAGTCCGGCAAGGCCCGCTGGTTCGAGAAGGTCAGCGTCACCCTCGACAATGGCACGGGCCTGCTGGAGCCCGATCAGGTCGGTGCGCTCGTGCCGTGGAAGCCGCCCAGCGCCTATGCCGGGGTTGCCCTGTCACAGATCCACGCCGCGCTTGCCGCGATCGACCGTGGCCTCGCAGGCGCAGACGGCCAGCCCACCGGGGTGCTCTACACCGAGCGCACCAACAGCGCCGAGGGCACCTCTGCCGAGCGCTGGGCAGGTCATGTTCTAGTCGATCATCTCGGGGTCGATGAGGCCCGCGCCAAGATCATTCTGAAGGACTGGCTAGCCAACGGCGTGCTGGTCAGGACGGAGTTCACCGACCCCCGGTTCAGGAAGACCTACAAGGGCCTGAAGGTCGATCCGGCCAAGATCCCCGGCACGGATGAAGGGGGGCATTTCTGATGCCCGTTTTCATGCCCGCCGAGGCGCCGAAAAGTGCGGCAGTAGCATCGTGCTACTGCGCAAAACCACCGCAGACCGGGTGCGGCGGTAGTAGCGGAACCCCTAAAGAAAAAACTACTACCGCAGCAGTCGCCGCAGTGGCGACGGCTACTGCTGCAGCAGTGCAGCAGTTTTCCCTTCAGGGGGTTCCGCAGCATCGTGCCGCGAAGCTGTCCGCCAGGCTGTCGGCCAGCACAATTTTCACACCACCGATCAACGAAAGGAGCCTCTGATGAAGGGTGCGCCACCTACCCGGCATGGTCAGATCAGCGACATGCAGGTCATCATCAACTGCGTCGACCAGCGCGGTCGTGAAATGGACGAACGCTGGGGCATCGGGCGCTTGCCCATGCTGGTGCCAATCGAGTGGGCCGAACGGTTCCACGCCCAGCACAAGCTGTTCAACGCTGCGGTGTGGGAGTTCAACCTCAAGCTCGTTCGCCAGCATGGTGAGGCGATGCTGCGGGCCTACGACAAGCTCGACCAGCTGGCCCGCGAGACGAAGGGCGAACCGCTGCCGGTCGACCAGTGGGAGTTCGAGACGGAGCAAGGCCTCGTCATTCTGGTGCGCGACCTGCGCGATACTGGCCGGGCCCAGCGCCATGGTCGCGAAGCCCAGGTCTGGGCGCTCGACGAGATCGCCAACGTCATCCGCTGCCACCCGATCCTCGCTGCCGCCAAGGACGCGTTTCCCGGCGCGCAGGTGATCAGTGTCCGGCCCAACAAGACAACCCTCCAGGAGCTCGACGACGAGCTCTCGGACATCCCGTTTTGATGGAGGCGCCGGTGTCCTGAAACCCTTCACCCCAGACCGGACGACGGTGGTCCGTACCGCCAAGCACAAAACCCCCGCCGTCCGCACCACGATCCATCCCCATTGGAGAATCATCATGGATATCCTGACTCTGCCTGCGCCATCGCGCAGTGCAACCCCGCCGGCGACAAGACCGGTCACGATCTTCCGCGGCGCAATGCTGGCGCTCGACCTCGGCACCAGCACCGGTTGGGCGCTGCGGACGGGCGACGACTTCATCTCGAGCGGCACGGTGTCGTTCAGGCACAGCCGCTTCGATGGTGGCGGGATGCGGTTCCTGCGCTTCCGCCGCTGGCTCGAACAGCTCGACATCGATGCCGGGCCGATCGAGGCGGTCTACTTCGAGGAGGTGCGCCGCCATGTCGGCACCGACGCTGCGCATGTCTATGGCGGCCTGCTGGCAGTGCTGACCGCCTGGTGCGAAGAACACCTGGTCGCCTACCAGGGCGTGCCGGTGGGCACGATCAAGCGGTTCATCACCGGCAAGGGCAATGCCGACAAGGCCGCGGTCATCGATGCTGTCCGCAAGGTCGGGTTCTTCCCGGTCGATGACAACGAGGCCGATGCTATCGCCATCCTCTGCTGGGCCATCGCGACCCGTGGAGGTGTGCGATGACCAGCTGGTCCATTCTCGACCACACCGCCAAGGTTCTCGAAGAACGCCGAGACGATTACGGTGATCCCGCCGAACAGTTCAAAGCCATTGCCGATCGCTGGTCGATCACGCTCGGGATGCCGGTGAGCCCGGCCCAGGTCGCGCTGTGCATGATCGACCTCAAGCTGACCCGGCTGACCTACGATCCGCGCCATGCCGACAGCGTGGTTGATGTCATCGGCTATGCCGCCCTGCTGCGGGAGATCGGCTGATGGGCATGACCTCGAAAATCTACGGCCATGCCGGGCAACGCGATGGTGAACAGCTGCGCCGCGATGGTTGGCGCACCGGCATCTTCGCGGTGTCGGTCAGCGACCAGCGGCTCACCACCCTCGAGCGGGAAGCCATCCGGGCGATCGGAGAACGGCTCTACGGAGGCGCCCATGGCACGCGGCCGTAAACGGAAAGCAGGCCGACGGCTGCCTTGCGGAAAGCGCCCGCGAGAGGAAAGCCAGCGCGATGCCATGGCCACGGTGCTGGAGGCCCGGCAGCGACACTACGGCGTCACACCCACCCAGGCGAAGGACGATCGCCTGGGCACGGCGCTGGGAAGGTTGGCATTCGCCGGGCTTATCGATGCAGACCAGTACACGGCCGGTCAGATCTACGGCGAGATCATGGCCCGCAACCGCGCGGTGATGGGCTTGCCGATGGATCAGCCGCGGTCGGTGACGGCCCTGCTGATCAATGAGGGGATCTTCGGTGGCGGTGCGCCGGATCATGATCCGGACCTGATCCAGAAGGTTCGCAGGCAGGCCGCCAGTGCGATCCTGATGCTGCGAACCGCAGACAGTGACGCCCCCGGTACTGTCGGGCGCAAGCCCAGTGTCCTCGTCCATGCTGTGGTGCGCCATGATGCCGAGGCCTTGCAGTGGTCGCCAGCCGATCTGCACAACCTTGGCCATGGCCTGGATGCGTTGTGCCGGCTGTTCCGAGTTCGGAGGGACAGTTCGTGACCAGATTACCTTGGCTGGCAAGTGAAGTAACAAACTGAATTTATTGGAGTATTGTTCAGTTTATTGTTGACGAGACTATGCCGACGGCATAGTGTTCCGAAATTCGAGAATTCAGAACTGCGCCCGGAGCCCACCAGCTTCCGGGCGTTGTTCGTTTCAGGCGTTGCGCATGGCTGAACGGCAACGGGGACGTCGGGCAGTAGCGCAGCGTCTGCGACGATTGCGTGCCGAGCCGCTCTGCCGGGACTGCGCCGCCAGGGGCGTTGTTCGCGAGGCCACCGTTCCCGACCACATCGTTCCTCTCGCTCATGGCGGGTCGGACGAGGACAGCAACATCCGCTGCCTCTGTGCCGACTGCCACCAGGTCCGCACGGCCGAGCAGTTCGGGCTTCGCAGGACGGTCGGCACCGGCCCCGATGGCTGGCCGATCGGTTGATCCCCCCGGGGGGAGGTCGAAAGGCTGGGGCCTCGGGAGGGGAAACCGCGCCTGGCCCAAACTTTTCACGCCCGCGAGTTAGCGACCGGGGGTGCGGGTCGGCAAAGTGACGGAAAACCGTCTATTTGACTGGATAGTGCCTCCGAACAGAGCGTTAGTCGTCTCCGCCAACCACGGAGACTGACATGCCCAACTCGACCCTTCCGACCCGCAACGAAGCCTGGGGTTTCTACGGCTCGACCGCCGGGTTCACGGATGCGGACGCAGCGTGGGGCATCGCCTTTCCCGAGGTTACGAAGGCCACCGGCGCCACCGCCGAAGGGGTTCGGGACTTTCTCGATAGCCGCCACGGCCGCCACTTCGCCGACGATGTGCATAACGGGATCCACGCCGGTCTCGATCTCGAGGCGGCGATCGACGCCGCTATCACCCGCTGGATGGGCTGGACCATCAGCCGCACCACATCGCGCGAAACCGGCATTCCAAAGGGGCTGCCCTACCTGACCGGCTTCGTGACCCACTTCGCAATCGAGGCCGAACAGGCCGACTGACGGCGCCGACAGCGGCGCTCACCCAAAGGAGCGCCATGTCCAAGGAATGGCCGGCCCAGAACAGTGAGTTCTGGCCTATAGAAAAGATCACGCCTTACGCGCGCAATTCCCGCACCCACTCCGACGAACAGGTCGCGCAGATCGCGGCCTCGATCCGCGAATGGGGCTGGACCAACCCGGTGCTGGTCGACGAGGACGGCGGACTGATCGCCGGTCACGGCCGCCTGCTGGCGGCGCGCAAGCTGGGCCTGACGCAGATCCCGACCATGGTCGCCAAGGGCTGGAGTGAGGCCCAGAAGAAGGCCTACGTCATCGCGGACAACAAGCTGGCGCTGAACGCTGGCTGGGACCTCGACCTGCTCGCGGTCGAACTAGGCGACCTGCAAGGTTTCGATTTCGACCTTATGCTGACGGGGTTCTCGGACGACGAGCTGTCGAAGCTGCTGGCCGAGAAGACCGAGGGCCTGACCGATCCGGACGAGATCCCGGAAGCCCCGATCGAGCCTGTCGCCAAACCTGGCGATGTCTGGCTGCTCGGCAAGCACCGGCTGGCGTGCGGAGACAGCACTGATGCCGACACCGTGGCCAAGGCGTTGAACGGCATCACGCCGCACCTGATGGTCACCGATCCACCCTACGGCGTGGAATATGACCCGGCCTGGCGCGAGAAAGCAGGCGTCGCTGCCAGCGGCTCGGCCAAGGGCAAGGTGCTCAACGACGACAAGGCCGACTGGCGCGAAGCATGGGCACTGTTCCCGGGCGACGTCGCTTATGTCTGGCATGCCGGCCTGTTTGCCGGCGTGGTCGGCGATAGCCTTGCCGCCAGCGGTTTCCAGCTCCGCTCCCAGATCATCTGGGACAAGGGCCAGCTGGTTCTATCCCGCGGCGACTACCACTGGGAACATGAGCCCTGCTGGTATGCCGTAAAGAAGGGCGCGAAGGGTCACTGGGCGGGCGACCGCAAACAGACGACCGTCTGGCACATCGCAAAGCCCAAGAAGAACGAGACGGGTCATGGGACCCAAAAGCCGGTCGAGTGCATGAAGCGCCCGATCGAGAACAATTCCAGTCCCGGCCAGGCGGTCTATGAGCCGTTCTCAGGCTCGGGCACCACGATCATTGCCGGCGAAATGACCGGCCGTTCGGTCCACGCGATCGAGCTCAACCCGGCCTATGTCGACGTGACCATCAAGCGCTGGCAGGACTTCACCGGCTTGGCAGCAACCCTCGAGAGTAACGGCCGGGCATTCGATGAAATCGCCGGGATCGTCAGCAGCGATGGTTCCGCCAGTACCGATCCCACCGCAGAGCCCAGCCACCCCTGACCATTGCGCAGGACAGGTCGCCGGACCGCGGTGACACGCACCAGGCCGCAGTCCGCGAGCCACCGGCACTGCCTTCGGAACGGCAGGTCATCGCCGGACCACTGACCAGGATATGTCCCTCCCGGGAGACACCGATCGGGCGCCCGACCAGACTGACGAGCGCATCGCGCGCCTCTTCGGCCGATGCCTGCGGACAAGGTTGATTGGCCCGGCAAGTACCGTCCATCTCGCGCGCGGCAATGCCGGACAGGCGGATACGCGGTCCCTCGGCACACCAGATCGGCCCGTCGCCGTCCCACACCCGAGTCGGCGTGCAGGTGAATGTCTGGCCAGAAGGCGCGGTGGCGGCAGCAGCAGCGAAGAGCAGAATTCCAAAAATCGTCGTGGTCCTTGGTGTCGGAGGTGGGAGCGAACTGATCCCGACGCATAGTTGAAGGACATGCGCCATGAAACCCGGCACCAAGCCGAAGCCCACCCATCTCAAGCTGATCGAAGGCAACCGAGGCAAGCGCCCGATCAATCGCAAAGAGGCCAAGACCATCCCGGCGCTGCCAGCCCCGCCGCCCCACCTGACCGCTGACGCACTCGAAGAGTGGAACCGGGTCGCCTTCTGGCTGCACCGTATTGGCCTGCTGTCCGAGGTCGATCGCGCGGCGCTGGCCGCCTACGCCCAGGCCTATGGTCGCTGGGTCCAGGCCGAGCGCGCCATCGCGAAGATGGCCGAGAAGGACCAACTGACCGGCGGTCTGATGATCAAGACGTCCAACGGCAACGCTATCCAGAACCCGCTCGTCGGCACCGCCAACAAGGCCGCTGCGGACATGATGCGTTACGCTGCAGAATTCGGGATGACGCCCAGTGCCAGAAGCAGGATCTCAGCCGAGGCGACGGCGGAAGGCGCTGACCCGGCCGACCGCTTCTTCAGCTGATTGGCGGTAGGAACAAAACGGTGGCTATTTAAGCTCGAGCTGCCTGATCTGGTTCACCAGGTTCGCCAGTTTGTTCGCGATTTCTCGCGATCTTTCTTCGTCCAATATGATCCGACGATCGATGAGAGGATGTACCAAGCCTGCATTGGCGTACTGGATCTGGATGGACCCATCCTCCAGGACAATTGCTTCGGTCGTGGCATGGGCAAGTTCGCTGCGGAGTTCCGAGTAGGCCTGAAACTGGTCCATTTTTTCGATGACGCGTTCCGGGTTCTTGAAGCGCTCCGGACTCTTGCGCGCAAACTCCCGGATTTCGTCCAACCTGTGACCAAGGAGAAGGAGCGCCGGACGGCTTTTGGCAGAAGCGGCTGGTGCAAGACTGGCAATGGTTTGCGCTGCCCACCGTTCGACTTGTGCGCAGCGTTCGATCAGTTTGCTTCGAAAGATATGGGCAGATTGCAGTGCCTTTTCACGGCTCGTCTGTTCAGGCGGCAGCAGATCGCGAGGCATGTCGTTCATGCCAACAGTCTAGCGACTATTTGTTAATCATCAGTGGAGCGCAACCGTCAGCGACATCGCCCTTTAACGGTGTGTCATGGTGCCAAGATGCGTTGTGCCGCAGAATTCGGGATGACGCTCAGTGCCGGAAGCAGGATCTCAGCCGAGGCGACGTCGGAAGGCGTCGACCCCGCCGACCGCTTCTTCAGCTGACCGGACGACCGACTACGCCAGCGCGGTGGTTGCGGGCGAGATCATTGCCGGGCCGCACGTGCGCAATGCCTGTCGCCGTCACCTCGACGACCTGAAGCGCACCGACGGGATCCGGTTTGATCTCGAGGCTGCAAACCACGCTTTCGGGTTCTTCGAGGAGGTGCTGAAGCTTTCCGAAGGCCAGTTCGAGGGTCAGCCGTTCCGGCTGGAGCCGAGCCAGGCCTTCATCATCGGCAGCCTGTTCGGCTGGAAACGTGCCGATGGCCGCCGACGCTTCCGCCGGGCCTACATCGAACAGGGCAAGGGTAACGGCAAATCGCCGGTCGCGGGCGGTATCGGCCTGTTCGGCATGACGGCGGCCGGTGAAGCCGGCGCCCAGATCTATGCGGCGGCGGCCAAGCGCGAACAGGCCGGCATTCTTTTTGCCGACGCGGTGAAGATGGTCCGCCAGTCGCCGGCATTGGCAAGAAGGCTGGAGTTCTCGGGCGGTCCCGGCCGTGAATTCAACATCGCGCACCACACTTCGGGGTCGTTCTTCCGTCCGGTGTCGCGCGACACGGGCAAGACCGGCTCCGGACCGCGGCCCTATTTCGTACTGGCCGACGAGATCCACGAGCTGCCCGACCGCTCGATCATCGAGATGCTGGAGCGCGGCTTTAAGTTCCGCCGCGAACCGCTGCTCTTCATGATCACCAACTCGGGTTCCGACCGCAATTCGGTGGCCTGGGAAGAGCATGAGCACGCGGTGAAGGTCGCGGCCGGCAACATCGATGCGCTGACCGACCCGACCTATCTGGGTGAAGTGCTGGACGACACGACGTTCAGCTATGTCTGCGCGCTCGACGAGGGTGACGATCCGCTCAATGATCCGGCCTGCTGGATCAAGGCCAACCCGCTGCTCGGCGTCACCATTACGGAGGAATATCTCGCCGAAGTGGTGGCGCAGGCGCGGGCCATTCCGGGGCAATTGAACGGCATCCTGCGGCTGCATTTCTGCGTCTGGACCGATGCCGAGACCGCCTGGATGACCCGGGCGACCCTTGAACCGTTGCTGGCGGACTTTGAGCCGAAGGTGGGAACCAAGGTCTGGCTCGGGCTCGATCTCAGCCAGAACCGCGACATCACCGCGCTCGCGGCCGTGCAGCGGACCGGGGAGAAGGACGGCAAGCCCTGCTTCGATGCGTGGATCGAGGCCTGGACGCCCGGCGACACGCTTGCCGCGCGCACGCTGCGCGACAAGCAGCCCTACGACGTCTGGGTGGCCCAAGGTTTCCTGCAGGCGCCGCAGGGCGAGAACATCAATTTCCGGCACGTTGCCCAGGCATTGGCCGAATACGATCGCGATTACGACGTCCAGATGGTCGCCTACGACCGCTACGCCTTCCGGCGGCTGGAAGAAGACATTGCCGAACTCGGCCTTGCCATGGAGTTCGTCGAGCACCCGCAGGGCGGGACCAAGCGCGGCAAGCCAACCGATGCCATGAAACTGGCTGCAAAAAGCCAGGACCGCGAGCCCCAGGGCCTGTGGATGCCGGGCTCGGTCCGCCAGCTTGAAGAGATGATGCTCGAGGGCCGGATCCGGCTCAAACGCAACCCGGTGCTGGTCTCGGCGATCATGTCTGCGGTGATCGAGACCGACCGCTGGGACAATTACTGGCTCTCCAAGCAGAGGGCCCTGAACAAGATCGACGCAGCCGTCGCGCTGTGCATGGCAGTGGGGGCGGCGATGTCCAGTGACACCGGCGGCACGATCGACGACTGGCTGAAGAGCCTCGCCGCGTGAACCTGCTGCAAAAGGCGGTCAGCTACCTGGCCCGCTCCATCGGCCTCACCGACCCGTTCCTCTACCGGGAAATGGGCGCGCGTCCGAGTGCCAGCGGCGAGATCGTCAGCACCACCTCGGTCCTCGGGCTCGCCGCAGCCTGGGCCTGCGTCAACCTGCTGGCGGGCACGATCGCCTCGCTGCCGCTCATGGTCTACCGGACCCGGGGCGGCGCGCGGACGGTGGCGGATGACCATCCGCTCTACCGGATCCTGCACGACAGCCCCAACGCCGACCAGACCGCGCTCGATTTCTGGGAGTTCATCTGTGCCAGCGTCGAGCTGCACGGCAATGCCTATGCCGAGGTGATCCGGGCCGGGAACGGCCGGGTGATTGCGCTGGGCGTGCCGATCAACCCGGAGCTGATGGCCGTGCGCCGCCGGGATGACGGGGCACTGGAATACGAGTGGGTCGACCAGGGTATTCGTCACATCGTCGGCCAGGACCGGGTCCTGCACATTCGGGGTTTCGGCGGGAACCCGCTAGGTGGCCTCTCGACGCTCAGCGCCGGACGACAGAGCTTCGGGCTGGCCCAGGCGATCGAGCGGGCTTCTGGCGACACCTTCCGCAACGGGGTGCGGCCTTCGGGCCTACTGAAGACGGCCGATACGCTGACGATCGATCAGCGCCGGCTGGCCGAGGAGCTGCTGCAGGAAAAGTTTGCCGGCGCGATCAACGCCGGGCGGCCAATGCTGCTCGATCGCGGCATGGACTGGGTCCAGCTCTCGATCAGCCCGGAAGATGCCCAGATGCTGCAGAGCCGGGCCTTCTCGGTCGAGGAAGTCTGCCGGTTCTTCGGCGTGCCGCCATTCATGGTCGGCCACACCGAGAAAACCACCAGCTGGGGCACCGGCCTCGAGCAGCAGACACTGGGGTTCCAGAAGTTCACGCTGCGCCGTCGGCTCAAGCGGATCGAACAGGCGCTGGAAAAGCAGCTGCTGTCGGTTGCTGACCGGCTCGCCGGGATCACCATCGAGTTCAACCTGGAAGGCCTGCTGCGCGGGGACAGTGCTGCGCGGGCCTCCTTCTACCAGCAGATGCTCACCAACGGCGTCATGACCATCAACGAGGTGCGCAGCCTCGAGAACCTGCCGCCGGTCGAAGGCGGCGATGTGCCCCGCATGCAGATGCAGAACGTGCCGATCACGCAGGCCGGCCTGCAGGCACCCGATGCCCCGACTTCCGGAGTCCCCCAGTGAACGAACTCGACTTCACCCTCGATGCCAAGGCGCTCGATGACGACGGCCACATCGAGGGCCTCGCTGCCGGCTATGGTAATCTCGACCATGGCGGCGACGTGATCCTGCCCGGCGCGATTTCCCGGTCGATTGCGGGGCGCAAGTCGGTGCCGATGCTGATGTACCACGACCAGAAGCGGCCGGCCGGCGTCTGGACCGACTTCCAGGAGACGGCCGACGGCCTGCTCGTGAAGGGCAGGTTCTCGATGTCGACCGCGACCGGGCGCGAGGCCCATGGCCTGGTCAAGGACGGGGCGATCGGCGGCCTGTCGATCGGCTATCGCACGATCCGGGACCGCGTGGTCGGCAAGGCCCGCCACCTGGTCGAAGTCGCGCTCCACGAGGTCAGTCTCGTCACCATTCCGATGAACGAAAAGGCGCTGATCACCAGCGTCAAATCGCTCATCGCGGCCGGCCAGCTGCCGAGCCTTTCCCAGTTTGAGGATTTCCTGCGCGAGGCAGGGTTCTCGAAAAGCCAGGCCACCGCGATCGCGGGCAAGGGTCTGGCCCCGCTGCTCCGGGGTGAGCCCGGCAGTGATCCCGCTGATTTCATCGCAGCGCTCGCCGCGCAGGTTCGCGGCTGAACACCCTTTCCATCACGGAGCATCCCATGACTGAACCCAAGACCGCCGAGCAGCTTGCCGGCGAAGTGAAAGCCGCGTTCGACGCCAAGGTCGATCAGGTCAAAGCCATTGCCGACGAAGCCCTGGGCAAGGCCGCCAAGGGCGAGGATTTGTCCGCTGCGACCAAGCAGCTGGCCGATGAAGCCCTGGTTGGCATGAACGAGGCCAAGGCTCGGCTCGACGAGCTTGAGCAGAAGCTGGCCCGCAAGGGACCGGAAGACCAGGCCCGCCACCAGTCGGTCGGCGAACAGGTCATGGCGTCGGAAGAGATCAAGTCCTTCCTCGAATCCAAAGTCTCGCGCGGCCGCGCCAGTGTCGAGGTGAAGGCGATCATCTCCTCGCTCACCACCGATGCGGCGGGCTCGGCTGGTGATCTCATCGTGCCTGACCGGCTCCCCGGCATCATCGTGCCCGGACAGCGCCGCCTGACGGTCCGCGACCTGCTGACCCCGGGCCGCACTGCGAGCACCTCGGTCCAGTACGTCAAGGAAACCGGCTTCACCAATGCCGCGGCGACAGTTGCGGAAACGACCGGTGCGCTGAAGCCGCAGTCGGACATCAAGTTCGACATCGCGACGACCAGCGTCACCACCATCGCGCACTGGGTGCTGGCAACCCGCCAGATTCTCGACGACGTGCCGATGCTCCAGTCTTATATCGACGGCCGCCTGCGCTATGGCCTCGCGCTCGTCGAGGAGAACCAGCTGCTGAACGGTGGCGGCACCGGCACGGACCTCCACGGCATCTACACCCAGGCCAGCGCCTTTGCCGCGCCGATTACCATCCCGGCCACGGTCACAAAGATCGACGTGCTACGCCTTGCCATGCTGCAGGCTGCGCTCGCCGAGCTTCCGACCACGGGCGCGGTGATGCACCCGACCGACTGGGCCAGCATCGAACTCCTGAAGGAAACGAGCGGCGCCTATCTGATCGGCAACCCGCAGGGCACGCTGTCGCCGACGCTCTGGGGCATCCCCATCGTCACCACCCAGGCGATCGCGCAGGACAAGTTCCTGACCGGCGCCTTCCGGCTCGGCGCGCAGATCTTCGACCGCTGGGATGCCCGGGTCGAGATCTCGACCGAGGACGACCAGAACTTCCGCAAGAACCTGGTCACCATCCTGGCCGAAGAGCGTCTCGGCCTTGCCGTCTACCGTCCGGAGGCCTTCATCAAGGGCGACTTCTCCGATGCGGTGACTGCGGCAACCGCGGTCTGATCCTGATCCGGGGCCGGCCAACCGGTCGGCCCCGGCACCCTCACGGAGAACTCCCCCATGCTGATGAAAGCCCTTGATACGCTGCATGTCAGCGCGGTCGGCCCGGACAATATCCTTGCCGGCCAGACCTTCGAGATCGCGGACGCCGATGGCGAAATCCTGCGCCAGCGCGGCTTGGCCGAGCCGATCGACGAACAGCCTGACGCGCCAAAGCCCGCCCGGACCCGCACGAAATGATCACGGTCGTCACCGCCCCGACCACGCGCGCGGTGACGCTGGAAGAAGCGCGCCAGCAGCTGCGCCTTGATGCCCATGACGAGGACATGCTGCTGGCCGTCCACCTCGATGCGGCGCAGGCCGAGCTCGAGCGGCTCGCCGATCTGCGGCTCTGCCCTCAGACACTGGCCTTGGTGCTGGAGGCCTGGCCCGATGAAATCACCGTCCCAGTCCGGCCGGTGACCATTGCGTCGATCACCTACACCGCCACCGGCGGTGCGACCGTCACTATGCCCGAGGCTGACTATGCTGCCCGGGCACGCCATGGATTTGTGCGGATCCGGCCAGCTGCCGGCACATCATGGCCCACGCTGGCTCCCGATGGCCTGGTCACCGTTACCCTGTCGGCGGGTTTTGGCGAGGATCATCCTGATCTGGCCATCGCCCGGGCCGCGATCCTCGTGAAAACCGCCTCCCTGTTCGAAAACCGCGAAGGCTCGGCCTGCTTGGCCTTCGATACTCTCGTCAATCAGCTGGCCGCGCGATGGGTCTAGCCTCCAGGCTCGACACCCGGATCCGGATCGAGCGGAAGATCGTCACCCCTGATTCCCTCTATGGGACGGAAACCGTCGCGTGGGAGGAATTCGCCACGGTCTGGGCCGAGGTCCAGGATGTACTACCTAGCAGGGCGGAGCGTCTGGCCGACAGCATCGAGATCGCCAAACGGCCAGCAAGGATCCGCATGCGCCATCTGGCCGGGATTACCCCGGACATGCGGGTGATCATCGGGAACCGCATCCTGCAGATCGTGTCGGGTCCGGCCGAACTTGGCCGCCGCGAAGGCATCGAACTTATTGTCGAACAGCACAGCAGCGAAGGAGCCGCGCCATGACGATCCGGCTCAAGGGCGGTCCTGAACTGCTCCGCATGCTCGATGAACTGCCCAGGAACCTCGAGCGCAACGTCATCCGTGGCGGCCTTCGCGCCGGCGCCAAGGTCATCCAGCAGCAGGCCAAGGCCAATGTCCCGGTTCGCACCGGCCAGCTCAAGAAGGCGATCGGGATCGGCACCCGGACGGCAGGAAGCCGGCTCAGTTCCTACGTCAAGCTGCGCGGGTCCGGCTCCTATCTCGGGCTGTTCATCGAATATGGCGTCGCGCCGCACCTGATCAGCGTCGCAGACGAGGACCGCCCGGTGCGAGGCACCCGTCGCGGCCCGCGCAAGGTCAGCATCGGCACGATCAACAAGATGGTGAAGCGCGGCAGCCTGAAGATCGGCGAGAACTTCGTCGGCCCCGTTGTCATGCATCCGGGCCATGCTGCGCGGCCATTCCTTCGCCCGGCGCTCGACCAGAAGGCCCAGGAGGCCGTCAACGCCATGGGCACCTACATCGCGCACCGCGTCCAGATCGGGAACCTCAAGGCCCCGACCCTCGAGGTCGATGACGAATGAACGGGGTCATTGCGGTCCGCTCGCTCCTGGTGGCTGACACCGGGGTGATGGCGCTCGTGCCCGCAGTCCAGATCGTGGCAGGCACCCTGCCGCAGGGCACCACGATCCCGGCCGTTGCGCTGATGAGTGTCAGCAGCGTCGATCGCAATATTCCCGCTCCGGGCCCGAAACGCCGGGTGACCGAGCGGGTGCAGGTGACGGTGCTCGCCTCCAGCTATCCCGCAGCCAAGACCATCATCCGTGCGGTCCGGGCAGCCGCCGCCGACCGCATGCCCGCAATCGACGGGCTCACCGAGGTCACCGTCCACACTGAATCCGCCGGGCCTGATTTCCTCGACGAGGAGACCGGCATCCACATGCAGACGCAGGATTTCCGCGTCTCATTCAACGAGGCACGGCTAGCCTCACCTTCATAAGGACCCATTGCCATGACCGTTCGGACTTCCGCCGGCACCACCCTGAAGGTGTCGGCCGCCATTCCTGCGACCTTCGATCCCACCGGCTACAATGCGCTGACCATGACGCTGGTCGGCGAAGTGTCGGACCTTGGCGAGTTCGGCCAGGAATATAACCTCGTTACCTTCAATCCGGTCGGCAGCCGCGGCGTCGTCAAGAAGAAGGGCAGCTTCAACCAGGGCACGATGACCATCCAGATGGGCCTCGATACCGACGATGCCGGCCAGATCCTGCTGAAATCCGCCTCGACCTCCGATAGCGACCACAGCTTCTGCGTCACCACCCAGAACGGCGACAAGTACTACTTCCAGGCGCAGGTCATGAGCTTCAAGGTTAATGTCGGCTCGGTCGATCAGATCACCACGGCCACCGTGACCCTCGAACTGACCACCAACTCTGCCGGTGTGGGCGTGGTTGAAGTTCTCGCGCCCTGATCCCTGACACTTTCCGACGGAGACCACCCATGTTCGACATCACCAAGCTTGCCGCCACCGAGACCTCCACCGTGGAGCTGGTCGGTGGCGATGACGCGCCGCTGCATGACGCGGACGGCAACCGCCTCTCGATCACCGTCTATGGCCCGGGCACCCGGATCTACCAGCGTGCACAGGCCCGACAGCAGAACCTGCTGGTCGACAAGATCAAGAAGCGCGGGCGTATGGACCAGAGCGCCGAGGAAAAGCTCGCCGAACAGGCCGAGTTCCTCGCTGCCTGCACCGTCAGCTTCAACCATTTCACCTATCCGCCGGCCGAGGGGCTGGAAGGCGCTGCCCTGTTCCGCAAGGCCTACGAGGATCCCTCGATCGGCTTCATCGCCGCCCAGGTCGCGGCCCACATCAATGACTGGGCAAATTTTACGACGAGCTCGGCCGCGAGCTGAGCCTTTACGTCCGGCAACTGGCCTGGCTCGGCACCGCGCCGAAGCCTAGCCAGTCGTCTGCCGGCAGGGCCACCGGCGAACCTGATCCACAGACCCGCCTGCAGCGCATGACAGCGGACGGCATCGCTCCCGACATGCCGCCGATCCGGGCTCCATGGATCATCGACACCCTGATGGACATCGGCGCATCCGAACCCGGCGCCATGGGGCCGGTGCCGCTGTCATGGGGCACTATCGCCCACTGGCAGACCTGCATGTGCGTGGACCTTGCGCCCTGGCTCTGCCGGCTGCTCCGCCGCCTGTCGGTCGAGTTCGTCTCCGAAAGCCAGAGTGCCAGGGAGCCCGATTGCCCGGCACCCTGGATCGCGATCGCTGACGGCCTGAACCGCGCCACTGTCTCCCGCAAGGTCACTCAGGCCTTCCGTTCCCTGATCCGTCCGAAGGAGGATGCCTCATGCAAGCCGGCACCCTCGAGATCGAGATGATTACCAACATCGCTCGTCTTCAGAAGGAGATGGCCGACATGAAGCGCGCCGTCGGCGGCACGATGAACGACATCGTGGCAACCGCCGGGCGCGCGGACCGGGCCATCGAGGCGGTCGGTACGCGCGGCATCACCCGGATGGGCGGTTCTGCCAAGCTTGCCGGCCACCAGATGCAGAACCTCGTCTACCAGTTGAACGATGTGGTCGTTAGCCTGGTCTCTGGCCAGAAGCCCATGACCGTGTTCATGCAGCAGGGTTCGCAGATCGGGCAGATCGCGATGCAGGCAGGCGTCGGCATTGGGGGCATGGCCCGAGCCCTGCTGGGACTTGCTGCCAGTGCGGCCGCCGCCGCGCTCACCAACCCCTATCTTCTGGCTGCGGCCGCGGCAGCCGGGATCGCCTTCGGCGCGTTCAAGCTGTTCCAGTCCAGCGTCAAGCAGTCGGGGGAACTCGACCGTTATGCCCAGAGCCTTGGCCTCACCGCCAAGGAGATGGAGAAGCTGGGCCCGGTCGGGATCACGGCCGGCGATGTCATGCGCGGTCTGTGGCGCACGATCAGCGAAGGTCTGAACCTCGGCCCGGTCTTCTCCAGCCTCAAGGACTGGGCCGTCTGGGCGTTCCAGAAGGTGCTCGAGGTCGGCAAGATCAGCATTGCTGTGATCTATGCCGGTTGGGTCGGCGGGTTCGGCGCGATCCGCACCGTCTGGCAGGCGCTGCCCGGCGTGATCGGCGAGGCGGCTGTCGGTGCTGCCAATCTCGCCATCAGCGGGATCGAGTATCTCGCCAACAAGGCCATCGCTGCGCTCAACTGGCTGGCAAGCTGGGTCAATCCGGTTCTCGACCGGGTGGGCCTCGCAACCATCGGCCAGATCGAGAATGTCGTCCTGCCGCGGATGGAGAACAGCTTCGCGGGCTCGACCGCCCGCATGGGCGCGACGGTGCGGGACGAGTTCACCTCGGCGTTCGGCGACGCCATGACCATGATGGATGCGTTCTCCGCTCAGTGGCGTGAGAACACCATGCAGGCGGCCCGCGATCGGCTCACCGCCGACGCTGCCGGGATACGGGCCGACCGCTCGGACCGGGCGGGACGCGACAATGCCGGTCGCAGCCGCCGCGAGGAAAGCGAAGCCGAACGCGCCCTGCAGGCAGCGCAGGAGTTCGCTGCCAATCTCGCGCTGGAAACCGCGAAGATCGGCAAGACCCCGATTGAGATCAAGCGGATGGAAGTCGCGATGGCGGCCTTGAAGGCTCCCACCGACGCCGCACGCATCGCGATCCTAGAAGCGGGCGAAGCCTGGGAACAGGCCACCCGCGCCTTCGCCACCTCTGAATTCCTGCGCCAGACCGTCGCGCCGCTCGAATTGCAGGTGTCGCTGCTGGGCCAGTCAGCCCGCGCGCAGGCACTGGCCAACCTCGAGGCCGAACGCGAGCACATCGTGCTGGAACGCGGGGTCGAGGCCTGGGAACGCTATCGCGCGGCGCGCACCCAGCTGATCGAGCACGATTTTGGCCTCAAGGAGCAGGAGCAGTATCTCGACACGCTCCAGGAAATGGCCGACCGGACCCAGACAGCCGCGCAAGGGATGGCGGAAGCCTTCGGGAGTGTCGGTGGCGCGATCGGTGCAGTCGCGGCCGAGTTTGCCCGCTATGCCGCCGACCAGGAGGCGGCCACCCGCCGCATTGCGGAGGCCGAGCGCGAATACGGCCGGGCTTCGTTCCAGTATGCAGCAGCGCGCACCGCGCAGGCAGCCGCCGAGATCAACCACTACGGCAACCTCGCCAGTGCGGCGAAGGGCTTCTTCAAGGCAGGTTCGAAAGGATTCCAGGCACTGGAAGCGGCCGAGAAGGCCTTCCGCGCCTTCGAACTCGCCATGGCGATCAAGAACGCCGCGGTGAAGATCGGGCTGATCGGCGCGCAGACGACCGCCAAGGTCGCCTCCGATACCGCTATGGCCGCGTCCGACACGGCGCGCGCCGGGGTCGAACAGGGCAACTCGATTGTCACCACTGGCATCAAGGCCGTCGAGGCGGTCGTGAACGCAATCCGCTCGCTGCCATTCCCGCTCAACATTGCGGCTGGCGCGGTCACGGCCGGGGTCATCGCTTCGCTCGGTGTCGCGATAGGCGGAGCCTTTGGCGGTGGCGGTCCGAAACCCGAAGCCGCCAACGAGGGCACCGGCACGGTGTTTGGCGATGCGGACGCCAAGTCCGAGAGTATTGCACGCGCCATCGACCATCTGCGGGAGGTCGACACACTGACCATGCGCTATTCGGCCGCCATGCTGGCCTCGCTTCGGTCGATCGAGGCCAATATCGGTGGGCTCACCAACCTCATCATCCGCACCAATGGCGCCGAAGACCTCGCTGCCGGCGTGCAGACCGGGTTCAAGCCGACCGGCGTCACCGCCATTCTGGGCGGCGCCATGCAGAAGGTGGGCTCGGTCCTCGACAAGATCCCGGTGATCGGCCGCATCCTGGGCGGTGTCGTCGGCGCGATCGGCAAGCTGATCGGCTCGCTGTTCGGCACCAAGACCAGCGTCGTCGGTCAGGGCATTTACGGGGGCGCCCAGTCGCTCGGCGGCATCATGTCAGGCGGTTTTCAGGGCCAGTATTACACCGACATCCAGAAAAAGAAGAAGTTCCTCGGGATCACGACCAGCACCCGCTACAGCACGCAATATTCCGAGGCGAGCGCCGAACTCGAGCGCCAGTTCAGCCTGATCTTCACCGGCTTCTACGACGCCATCTCGGCCGCTGCCGGCCCGCTGGGCCTGTCGCTGGACGAGGTGCAGGCCCGGCTCGACAGCTTTGTCGTCAACATCGGCAAGATCGACCTGAAGGGCCTGACCGGCGCGCAGATCCAGGAGAAGCTGGCGGCCGTGTTCGGCGCTGCGGCCGACAATCTCGCTCGCTACGCCATTGCCGGCCTCGAGCAGTTCCAGCAGGTAGGCGAAGGCTATTTCGAGACGCTGATCCGGGTGGCCTCCAGCGTCGAGGCAGTCACCAGCGCCATGACCATGCTGGGGCGGTCCACCAATCTCACGATCGCCGCGTCCATGAACCTGGTCGAACTGTTCGGCTCGGTTGGCGACATGGTGTCGGCGACGGACGAGTATTTTGCGCTCTATTACACCGGCACCGAACAGACCGCCGCGCGCACGGCGCAAATGACGCGGGCGCTCGCTGGCCTCGGGCTGGCCATGCCGGACAGCATCGCGGGCTTCCGGGCTCTGGTCGAAGCCCAGGACCTCAGCACCGAAGCCGGACGGGCCGCCTATGTCGCACTGATCCAGCTGGCCCCGGCGTTCGCGGATCTCGTAGGTGCCGCGCAGGATGCCGCCAGTGCGGCGGCCATTGCCGAAGAGCGGGCCTCGCTCGAGCGCCGCCTGCTCGAACTGCAGGGTGACACCGCCGCGCTGCAGGCGCTCGATCTTGCTCAGCTCGACGCGTCCAACCGGGCACTGCAGCAGCAAATCTGGGCGCTCGAAGACCAGCGGCAGGCAGCCGAAGCCGCAGCCAGTGCCGCGGAGAAGCTGCGCTCGGCCTGGGCGGCGATCACCGATGCGTTGATTGCCGAGATCGAACGGATCCGGGGCGTGATGGGCACGAAGACCGGTAGTTATGCCGAGGCATTGGCCGCGTTCAACAATGCCTCCATGCTGGCGCGTGGCGGGGACCAGGAGGCGGCCAAGGCGCTGCCGGGTCTCAGCCAGGCCTTGTTGTCACTGGCCGCCAATACCGCGCGGTCGTCCGAGGATCTGGCCCGGCTGCAGGGCCTGACGGCGGCCAGCCTCGAGCAGACGCTGGCGATCATCAGCCAAGCCGGTGGCGGAGGCGCTGCCACGGATCCGGCTGCGACCGGTAGTCCGGATCCAAGCTGGTGGGACCAGTTCGTTGCCAACCAGATGGGCACCGCGACTGTTGCAGCCAATGACGGTCAGACTGCGCTGCTGGATGAGCTCCAGGCGTTGCGGCAGGAGGTCTCGGACCTGCGCGGCGAACAGCGCATTGCCTCGGCCACGATCGCCTCGGGCACCAGCAAGACAGCGCGAATTCTGGAACGCGTGACGCCTGACGGCGATGCGCTGGCGGTGAGGACGGCGGCATGAAGCTAATCCGTCCGATCGAGATCACCGACGCCATGCTGTCGAGCAGCACGGTTGCCGAGAACGACCATCCTGCCTGGAATGCCGGCACGGCCTATGTGACCGGCAACCGGGTGATCCTGACCTCGACCCACCGACGCTACGAGGCGCTGGCGGCCTCGACCGGGGTCAACCCGGCCAGCGATCCCACCAAATGGCTCGATCTCGGGCCTACCAACCGCTGGGCGATGTTCGATGCGCGCGTGGGTACGGCAAGTACCCGGACCGCTTCGCTGCAGGCCGTGCTTGCGCCGGGCGCGGTCGATGCCGTGGCACTGATCGACACCGATGCGGAAGGCGCCACCGTCACGCTGACTGTCGACGGGACGGTGACCTACTCCCGGACCCAGAGCTTCAACCTCGGCGGTAACGCCATCGACAACTGGTTCTCGTGGTTCTTCGAGCCGATCGGCCGCAAGTCGAGCCTGCTGTTCCTCGACGTGCCGGTCTATGCTGGCGGAGTCGTGTCGGTGACGATCACTCGCGACAACCCGGCCGACACCGTATCGTGCGGCACGCTGCTGGTCGGCCGCCAGTTCTCGATCGGTGAGACCGAGCACGGCGCCGACATCGGCATCATCGATTACAGCCGGAAGGAGGCCGACCAGTTCGGCGTGATCTCGGTGGTCGAGCGCGCCTATGCCAAGCGCATGACTGCCCGGGTCGTCATGCCGACCGATGCGGTCGACGATGTCCACCGCAACCTTGCAGCTCTCCGCGCCACCCCGGTTCTCTGGATCGGCTCTGAGGCCTTCGAAAGCCTGACCGTGTTCGGCTTCTACAAGGAGTTCTCGATCGATCTTGCCTACCCGACCGTCAGCTACTGCAGCCTCACCATCGAAGGTCTGACGTAAACCTCCCAAGGGAGCTCTCATGCCCATCACCGACCTGCCGACGCCGCCGTCCCGGACGGACGCGGCGAACTTCAACGTGCGTGCCGAAGCCTTCCTCGGCGCCCTGCCGACCTTCGTTACCCAGGCCAATGCGCTGGCCACTGAAACCAATGGCTATGCCACCAATGCCGCTGCCAGCGCGGCGACCGCCATCAACGCGCCGGGCACCAGCGCCACCAGCACGACCAGCCTTGCGATCGGCACCGGCTCTAAGTCGCTGACGGTCCAAACCGGCAAGGCCTTTGTGATTGGTCAGTGGGTGACGATCACCAGCACGGCCACGCCTGCCAACTGGATGCACGGCCAGATCACGGCGTACACCAGCGGAACCGGGGCGCTCGTCGTCAACGTCGGCATGATCGGGGGCAGCGGCACGATTGCTGCGTGGACGGTGGCACTGGCCGCCCCCTCGCAAGGCAGCAATGCGCTGCTCGCCACCGGCAGCTATGCCGATCCTGCCTGGCTGACCTCGCTGGCCGGCAGCAAGATCACCGGCACTGTCGGCATTGCCAACGGCGGCACAGGCGCACCGGATTCCGCCACGGCGCGCGCAAACCTTGGCCTTGCGATCGGCACCGACGTCCAAGCCTACAACGCGACGCTGACCTCATGGGCCGGCAAGGCCGTGCCTTCGGGCGTGGTGGTCGGCACCACCGATACGCAGACGCTGACCAACAAGACGCTGACGAGCCCAGCGATCAACGGCGGCACCTTCAATGCGGCCTCGACCGTCAGCGACAGCGGCACGATCGCCACCGGCAGCGTCGGCTTCCGGGGCGTGCCCCAGAACAGCAAGACCGCCGCCTACACGCTGGCGCTGACCGACAACGGCAAGCACATCAGCATCACCACCGGCGGCATCGTGATCCCGGCCAATGCCTCGGTCGCCTTCCCGATCGGCGCGACGGTCGTCATCTACAACGACAGCGCCGCCGCCCAGACTATCTCCATCACCAGTGATACGCTGCGACAGGCCGGCACCGCCAACACCGGCAGCCGAACGCTCGATGGCTATGGGCTGGCGACGCTGGTCAAGGTCGCAGCCACGACCTGGGCGATCACCGGGGCGGGTCTGTCCTGATGGCTGGTGTACTCATGACCCTCTTGGGCAGCGGCAGCGGCGGTCTGCAGGTCGCGCTGCCGGTCAACTCCGCCCAGTGGGGCGACAAATACAGCGCGGGCGAACAGTACGGTGCCGACGGCGGTTATTTCACCTACCTTTCCGGCGGGAACTTCACTCCCGCCACCTGGCAGGGGCGCACCATCCGCGCGATCGCCCATGACTACGACTTCTATGCCGCGACCTCGCGCACGCTGATCGGCCTCGACGGCTACAATGCGACGCCGGCCCCGCAGCGCCTGCGCATCAACGGCACGACCTTCACCCTCAGTACGGGCTCGGTCTCCTGGCTCACCAACGTGACCGGGATCACCTTCAGCCCGTCGCCGACCAACAACATCAACTGGACCTCGCACGGTCTGGCTGTGGGTGACCCGGTCCAGTTCTATTGTAGCGGCGGCATGCCCAGTGGGATCACGGCGTTCACCGTCTACTTCGTCCAGTCGGTGGTGAGCGCGAGCGCGTTCAAGATCGCAGCCACCCCGGGCGGGGCAGCGATCAGCTTCACCGGTTCCGGATCCGGCACGCGCTACGGCTACAGGAACCCGGTCACGTCCTACCAGGCGAACGGTGCGCTGAGCGGCAATGTGTTTGCTGCCATGCTCCCGCGTACGGCCACCATCAGCATCGCCAGTCCCGCCGTCATCACCGCGACAGGTCACGGCCTGGTGAGCGGCAAGCGGGTTCAGTTCACGACCACCGGCACACTGCCGACCGGCCTTCTCGCCAACACCACCTATTACGTCATCAACGCCGTGGACGACGCGTTCAACGTTGCCGCCACGCAAGGGGGCGCCGCGATCGGCACTTCGGGCGGCCAGTCAGGCAGCCACGTCGTGCGCGAAGTCGTCTCGGTCACGGTCAGCTAGAAGGAAAACAGCGATGCAGGCAGATCGCCGGCCCACGGTCACCGATGAGGTGATCGCCATCAACGACGACCTTGAGATCAACTACGGGGTGTTCAGGAACGGGTTCACCTTCCGCCGGGCGGCCAACTCCTGGCGGCTCTGGCCGATGCTCGAGTTCGTGGCCCCGAAGCTGAACTCCACCATCGCCGAGATGCACGAGGCTGGCGTCGTCTGGACCCTGTGCGAGCATGTCTCGGTGTGCGTAAATGGCTGGTCCGATTACGTGTTCGAAGGTCCCAAAGGGCCGATTACCCAGCGCTGGACGCCCGGGTGCCACAATGTCGAGAACGGCGGCGGCTATCTGCCGGCCGGTGAGTTCACCCGGCGCTTCCATGACGACTTCACGCTGTGCTGCGTGGTGCAGAAGTTCCGCCGGACGCCCGGCGTGCAGTACCACTTCGCGGTGCTGATCGGGCCGGCCGTGCTTGAGCGTGATGCGCTGTTTTCCCACTACGCCACAGGTGTGCGGCAGAAGCAGACAGACTTCGACCTGCCAGCCGGCCACACGATCGAGGTGGCCCCGGACGATATCACCATCGTCGGGAGGCTGCGCTGATGCCGCCTAATTCTGATCGTGATCCAGCCGTCGAGATCGCCCTGATAAGGGCAGACCTCGAGGCGATGCAGGAAGACCTGAAGGCCGTTCGCAAGGAACTGAAGGACCTGCTCGAGGCCTGGAATACCGCGACCGGCATGGTCCGGTTCGTCAAGTGGCTGTCGACCTTCGCGACTGCGCTCGCCGTTCTCTACGCTACCATCAAGGGCCTGTCCGGCCGCTAATTCCCGGGAGACATCCATGAAACCGCTGCCACCGGCCTATGGCTGGATCGATGACCTGCGTCCGCTGCCCCGGATGCTCGAAGAGGCCCGCAAGCTCTACGGCACCTTCGAGGTCGCCGGGCCTGACGACAATCCTGTGATCATAGGCTGGGCCAAGGAGACCGGGCTGGCCAAGACCTTCACGGCCGACAGAATTCCATGGTGCGGGCTGTTCATGGCCCTGGTCGCGAAACGCGCCGGCAAGCCGGTCGTGGAAGGTCCGCTCTGGGCGCGTAACTGGGCCAAGTTCGGAAAAGGCACTGATCGGGCCCAGCTGGGCGACATTCTGGTGTTCCGCCGCGCGCAGGGTTCCGGCCATGTCGGGCTCTATGTCGGTGAGGACTATGGCGCGTTCCACGTGCTGGGCGGCAACCAGTCCGACGGCGTGACGATCACCCGGATCGCCCGCGACCGCTGCATCGCAATTCGTCGCCCGGCCTATCGCAAGGCGCCTGCGAGCGCGAAGTCGGTCCATCTCTCGGCCAGCGGCGTCTTGTCTACCAACGAGGCCTGACCGGCCACAAAAACATCACCGACCTGTCCGCCCGCGATGCTCGCGGGCTTTTTTGTGGAGAAACGACATGGAAGAACTGAAACCCTGGTGGGCGTCGAAAGCCATCTGGACCGGTGTCATCGGCAGCCTGTGGGGTGTCGCTGCGGTGCTCGGAATCCTGCCCGAGGGGCTGACCCAGGCTGACGTGCTGACCGTGGTGCTGGCGCTGACCGGGATCGGCAGCGTGGTGTTCCGTAAGACGGCGAAGGCGCGGATTGGTTGATCATGGACGCATCTTGTGCAGGTGGCGCGATAATAACGCCACCTCAATCCCGAGCTTCTGGGCAACTTGTTCCATCTTGATTTTTGGATTTCGAAGCAATGATTTCGCCAGGGCCACTTGCTTCATTGTCAGACGTCGTGGCTGACCACCTTGCTTCGCGATACGCCGGGCTTCTTCCCGTTCCTTCTTTTGCTGAGCAAGGCGTTTTTTCCCCGTGAACTGTATGCTCGGCCGCGCTGGCTTGGATCGAGAGCGAAGCGTTGGATCTGCCCAGGGTCCCATGATTGTTGACCCGCCATGATAGCCTCCTTTGCCCATCAATAGCCCTCGATCTGCGGTGTCAGCTCATAGGTCGGAGATTCAGCATCCGAGTTGGACGGAGGTCCACTGTTTTCAGCCTCCTCCCATTCTGCGTAGGTTCTGCCATCCGGCAATCGCCATAGGATCCGGCCATTCGCTGCGGCTCCGGTCACGGTGGCTGCAGCGGCCGAAACCGATGAAAAGATATAGTCCGAGGTGAACAGAAGGCCGTCGTTCTGTTCCACCAGAATGCCCTTGGCGAGCAGATCGGAGCGCAAGGCCACAGTCCCCTTGGGGATCGTGTTCGTCGTTTTGATCCGGGCAACAGATCCCTTCTTCACCACGAATTCGCTGCTGGCCGTAATCGACATCTGCGCGGCAAAGCCCTGGCCGCGGAAGTTGAAAACAACCTGTGGCGCTGTTGCCGAAGCCGGGATTTCTAGCTTGTTTCCGTTGGTCAAATCGCCCGAGACGACCTTGAACAGATCACAGCCAAGAGCGCCAACCAGCGTCTTTGTCTGGTCGATGAACTCTTCCATGGCTGCACGGTCCGGCAGCGGTAGCTTGCCGACCTCGCTTGCCTTCTGGGAATTGAGCAGGGTCCAACGTGGGTTGAGCCCTGCATCCGCGATCAGCCTAGCTTCAACATAGCGGGCATGGGATTTGGTGAGGTTTTCGTCCTTGCTGATCAAGACAATGGTCTCGGTCCAAAAGGGCTTGCTATCCACGCCCTTGTCATTCCCGGCATGATATTGCAGCCGATTGGCCACGCCCTCGGATTCGCCGATATAGGCCATGAGGCGATCTGGTTGCGCCTCATCGAAGCCTAGCAAAAGGTAAACGCCCGGCCGCGCCAGTTCAGGGAACGTGGCCCGCACCTGCTTCATCTGCAGTTTTCGGAACGCGATCGCCTGGATCGTGGACATAGAGATCTGGGCGACCCTGATGCTGTCCGGATCGCCATCGAGCAGGAAGATGTTGATGGAGCGGGGTCTCATCATAAACCGCCGCCCGTCGCAGTAGCGCCTTGGCCGACGACATCCATCAGCTTCCCATAGTCCGTGACCACGTCATATCTAATCTGATCTTCGGTAATCCGCTGGTTGATCTCGTCGAAGAATTTCCGGGCGCACTCGATCTTCGTTTTCTCGATCTCCCGGAGCTTCATCGAAGACATCGTGCCTTTGGTCTCAGCCACGAAATAGATGTGCCGAACGCTGCCAGCCTTGAAAGATATGGCCCAGTCCGGGTTGTAATCCCCAACCGGGGTCGGGATTAGGAACCCCCGCGGCAGCTTGGCGTACACGACGACCTCGCTGCTCGTGTCCAGCTCTTTGACGAATTCTCTTTCGACATCCGAGTCTGTGATCGCGTAGTCATAGACATGGTTTTTGAGCTTCGCCGAGGCGCGTGAGAAGTCTTGGCCGGTCTGGTTCGCAGTGAAAATGTCGACGTCGTAACGCTCCTCGACTTCATCGTAGGCCAAGCGCTCGATGACCATGGCAGCCTTCTGCTCGGCGATGATCCGCGAGGCCTCGGAGATGAAGTGTTCAGGGTTCATCTTGAACTGACCGAATACTGCAGGCTCGGTCTGGCCAAGGATGGTTGCAGCCGTATCTCGAGTCAGCTGCGCGCTTTCGGCAACCTTTCCGACAAGGTCATATTTCACCAGCGAATGGATGGAGCCTCCCTGTTCGGTAGTCGTGGCCGTAACCGTGAAGCCATCGCCGGTGCGGAGCTGGTTGTCGGTTAGGCCGTCGTTCTGTTTGCCTTCCTGGATCGTGTATTGCAGCGGTGTGACGCGCAGCTGGCTGTTCAACGCATTGACGCACTTCCTGACCAGTTCCGAAGAATCGAACTCGACACGGTACACCGCCTTGCGATTGATCCGCGCCCACAGGTCCTGGAACTCCTTCTTGTCGAAGTTCGCATTGAGCGGATTGGTCTTGGGCTTGCGGCCATCACCCACCTTGGGCAACTGCGCGTCGGAGAACACGCTGTCGATCAGTTGGAACACCTGATCCGCATAGGGTTTTAGCTCCTCCGGCAATTCCGCCAGTGCACCGGTGGCTTTTGCTTCGTGGTAGGTGCCTGCAATCTGATCCGCATCGTCGGTATAGTCGTTCTTCACCAGATATCGGTAGATTTGCTTCGCCATGGAGCCGGTCACCTCTACGGGACCTTGCTCGGTGGTGATCGTCTTGCCCGAGAAATAGGCTTCAGTTGCCTGACGCGGACGCGATGAGAGGGTCTCCGCAATTTCCCTCTGAAGGCCTGTCACGAAGTCCTTGTAGCTCTCGCTCGCAACCACGGTCAGAACGTTGATATCGTGCACCACGGCCGGGTGATCCATGCGGTCGCCATGCTGGTCGACACTCAACCGTAGTCCTCGTCCGACTTCCTGACGGCGCGAAATAGTATTGTCACTGTGCTTCAACATGCACATGACGAAGACGTTCGGGTTGTCCCACCCCTCGCGCAGCGCAGAGTGCGAGAAAATGAACCGGGTGGGTTCGGCGAAGGAAAGCAGGCGCTCCTTATCCTTCAATATCAGGTCGTACGCGTCCACGTCGTCGGAATCGACCGAGCGGGCCCCAACAGCTGGATCCTTCAGGCGGTTAGTCTTCTTGTCGATCGAGAAATAGCCGTTGTGCGTCTTGGCCGGGTCTATGCCGGCAAGGTATTTCCGATACGCCTCGTTATCGATGGCAAGCTCCGACAGGTACTCGGCCTTCAGCAACTCGTACTCTTCCTCGAAGACTCTGGCATATTCGCCTTTCTCATCGGTCTGGTCGTAGTCCCGGTACTTCACCACCTCGTCGATGAAGAACAGCGATAGGACCTTGATGCCCTGTGCAAATAGCTGCTTTTCCTTGTCGAAATGCGCCTTGATCGTCTCGCGGATTTGGATGCGACGGATGTCGCGCTCAGACACATCGCCGTTGGCCTCGCCTGCATTCAGCACGATCCCGTTTGTAAACTCGACCGTGTCCGTGTTGTAATCAATCTGGCTGATCGTGAACCCGCGATACTGGTCGAGCTCGCCTGACTCGACGAACAGGTCGTCACGAAATTCCAGTCGTCGAATCTGGCGCTTGATCTCGCCGGACTTCAGCTTCACCTCGAGCTCGACCCGGGCGACCGGCGCCTTCTTCGAGATGTCGATTCCTTCGAGGTAAAGGTAAGCGTTGGTGCCGGCCAATCCGCGTGTCTGAATCCCGCGCACGGCGATCTTTTTCACCAGCTTCTGGTTGTAGGCATCCAGCGCATCCAGGCGATGGATGCGGTTGTGCTGGGTTTTATGCGTGGCCGAATAGCGCAAGATCATCAGCGGCTTGAACTTCGGCAGCGCTTCCGTCGTTGCCGGGCCTTCCATCTTCTGCGGCTCGTCCAGGATCAGGATCGGCCGATTGGACGCGATGACGTCGATGGGTTTGCGCGACTGGAAGTCGTCCAACTCTTCATAGATGCGGCGATTGTCCGCGCCGCGTGCGGCAAACGCCTGTATGTTGATTACCATGACGTTGATACCAGCATCGGAGGAGAAGCTTTCCAGCTCGTGCAGGCGTTTGGAGTTGTAGATGAAAAAACGGGCCTTCTTGCCGTAGCTCTCCGTGAAGTGATCGGCGGTGATCTGCAGCGACTTGTAAACGCCTTCACGGATGGCGATCGAGGGCACCATGATGATGAACTTCGACCAGCCGTAACGCTTGTTCATCTCGAAAATGGTCTTGATATAGCAATACGTCTTGCCGGTGCCGGTCTCCATCTCGACGTCGAGGTGAACGCGGGTTGCAGCCAGAGCATCGCGCCGATAGGTCGCCGACGCGGCAACGCTTTGATTGTTCCGATCGAGTACCATGAACTCGTCCAGTCGCTGCGCGACGGGAAGGTTCTGGCGGCCTTGGACCGCCTTGATGTTCTCTAGGATCTGGGCCTCACTCAGCGCGAAATCGGCGTTCTTGAACCCTTCCTCGAAAGCGGCTGCCTGTGCCTCCTGGCCAGGGTCGATGCGGTAGGTCAGACTATCGACCTTCGGTTGACCAGCGAAACAATCCACCACCGCTTCAACAGCATTGGTCTGATACGGCTGGACCTTGAATTTCAGCTTCATGGGTACAGCCTCAGATTGCTTTGACGTCGGTTGACGGTGAAAGCTGGCGGAAGATCTGCTCGACGTTGATCTTCACCGCATCCGAGACAAAGCCGTTGTCGCGGAAGACGACGCGCAAAGGCTCACGCTTTGCCAACTCCTTCACCAATTCCTCGGTCACGCCACGATCAAAACAGGCGACCAGGGCGTTGTCGTCGACGAAGAACACGGTCTTGCCCTGCACCGTCTCACGGCGGATCGGCAGTGTAAGGTCAACGCCCCAGTCAACCAGCACCTGAAACAGTAGGTCTTCGGACGTGCGGTCTTCCTTCACATTATCAACCATGTCGAGCAGGTCTGACTGCTTCAGCTCGTCAGGGCGGTAATAGACGTCCTTCATGTTGGACGTGTCCACCTTGAGCACGCGGAAGCCTATATCGCGGTTCCAGCCAGGGTGGCATTTGCCTTCGAGGATATTTTTGCCAGCGCGACGGATGCGTTCTTTCGAGATATCGGCAATCGTTGAATAACCAGCCTTAAACGCGGAGCTCTCACGAGCGATAGGCTCGGCTATCTGCACCATGATGAAGTTCCTATTAAATCCATCTTCGGCACACGATGACATTATTCCATGTGCAGTGCTGGCCGAGCCACAGAAAAAATCCAAAATTAGATCTTCGCTGATGGTTGTGTATGCTATTAAATCTTTCATCAAATTTATATGTTTTGGATTTTGGAAGAATTTTCCGCCCATGAGAGATTCTAGCATCTGTGTATTGTATTGGCTGTCATAAAGTCCCCAGCTAGATTTTATAGGGGTGTTGGAGTTTTTAAACTCCAAATAGTATTCCTTCTTTCTGACCTGACCATCGGCTGTTCTTGGAAATATAAGTTCACCTATGCTGGCCATCCTTTCCATTTCCGATTTGCTAAACGCCCATGTGCTTACATAAGACGTGCCCGTTTTGGGGTCCACTACTTCAAATGCTTCCGAGGCATCTTTGGTCGTTGATTTGCAGTTTGTGTTTCTCCACGGGCCACGCGGGTCATTATCTGGATTAGAAAAACCCTCTTGAGAGCGCGGAATGCCGACAAATGAAAATGCAGGGCTCTTCTGATAAAATAAAATATATTCATGAACTCCAACAATCATATTGACCGGTGGAACACCTTTTGCTGCTGACTTTTTATCATAAACAACGCACTCGACAAAATTTTCTGCACCAAAAATTTCATCACAAATTGACCAAAGGTTTTGAAGCTCATTTTCATCGATTGAAATAGCAATGCATCCATCTTCCCTCAGCAAATTGCGAGCAACCTTAAGCCTTGGATAGAGAAATGACAGCCAATCCGAATGAAATCGGCCATTAGAGGTCGTATTGGCAACCAGTCGATTGCCCTCTTGGTCTTTTTGGTTTGAGCGCTCGAGAAAATCTGCCGAGCTCTCGGCAAAATCGTCCTCGTAAACAAAGTCATTTCCCGTGTTATAAGGCGGGTCTATATAAATTATTTTAACTTTGCCGAGATAGTTTTCTCGAAGAAGCTTCAGCGCCTCGAGGTTATCTCCTTCGATGAACAGGTTTTGCGTGGTGTCGAAATCCACGCTTTCATCGCGACTGGGGCGCAATGTCTTGGCGATCGGCGCATTCGCCAGCGCCAACGCTTCCCGCTTCCCCGGCCAGTCCAGTCGATACCGCTCCTGCGGACCTTCCACGATGTGGTCGCATAACTCCTGACGCAGCTGATCAAAGTCCACCGCCAGACGCACCGCCCCCGTGGCATCGTCGCGCGCCTCTGTCACGCAGCCGGGGAACATATCGCGGATCTTGGCGATGTTGTCCTGGCTCAGGTCGGGGCTATGCATCTTCAGCTTATCCATGATCGTCCTCTTGGTGGTTCGCTACAGAGCAGTGCCGGCGGTCCCCGCCGTCAGCCGCTCAAATTCCTGTTTGGCCGCGCGCAGCTCGGCATTGATCGCCACACGCTTGTTGAATTGCTTTTCGCGCGCCAGTCGCGATTTGATCCGCTCGACCTCACGCAGCTGCGCTTTGATCGCCTCGGCATGCGCGATGCGGTCTTCCAGCGACACGGGGTGGTCCGCCTCGGCAGAGGTTAAGTGCGACTGCGGCGCCTCGCCTGTGCTTGGGATCAGTCGAGCCGTCTGCCCCGCCACCAGCGGCTCGAGCAACCGCTCGTACAGCGCGCCCATGTTCAGCGCCACTGGAAGCGGCGTGCGCCGTGTGTCCTCGGACAGCCATTCTCCTAGGAAATAGTCACCCACCACCCAACGGGTTCTATCGGCCTCACTCGGCCGCTTGTAGGCGGCGGCAAGCCTCACGCGGCCACCATGGGCCACTTCAAAAATCAGCGGAAAGGGAATGGCCTTGTCGATGGCACGGAGCACGTCGTTGTCCAGCGACGCGGTGCGAGCGGTGATGCGGAACACCTGAATTTCGGCCACTGACTTCGTAGCCGACAGATTGACTGTCTCTGGCGCAAGCTTATGCGACCAGACGATTTGATCAACGTCGCGCACGAAGAGGTCCTTCAGCGCGGTGTTGGCACCGGCATGTTCGTAGATCTTGTTCTTGGGGATCACGCGTCCGAAAGCGGCAGCGCGAGGCCATTCGTAGAGGATCATGATCCCCCCTCGATGACCAGGAACGCGATCAGCTCGAAATCGTCCAGCCCTTTGATAGTATGGGTGAGCGCCGTGGTGCGCCCGCCGCTGAAGAGGCTGTCGATATCCTTCTCTTCCTTCACCTCGATCATGGAGCGGATGGCGCTGGAGAGCAGGTCAGAGTAGCGCCCCATCTGGCGCCCATCATCGGTCCGCTCGTTGAAGATCCGGCAAACCTCCCGGATCGGCTCGATCTGCCCTTTGCAGCTGGTGCGGATTAGATCGAGTAGCCGTTTGACCTCGGTATGGTCGGCGACGATCTCACCATCGTCACCGATATAGACCAGGTAGAACGGGTGGAGCCGGTTCTGCTGGTTCACATTCACGCTGTCATGGATGTTCTTCAAGGCGAAGATAACGCCTGGATGCAATCCAAGCTCTGGCTGTGCTGGGACGATGGCGTGCATGCCGAAGGGCACGCTGTCGAGGTCACCGTGCTCCTTGACGTAGTTGAGCAGGTCCATTCGGAAGTCGTTCAGGCCGAGATCGGTGATGGAAATGCCGGCCTTCACGTCCTCGAGCTCGATCACCTCCTCCTGCATCCGTTTCAGCTGTTCCTTGCGATAGGCAATGTCGCTCGACTTAGCGGTCAGAACATTGTCGTCACCGGTCGCGGTGACGTCCGCAATCACCATCCGGTTTTCGACGCGCTCCTTGAGGTTGATGTACTCGTCGAGCGTGATGTCAGGCCAATAGTTGACCAGCTGGATCTGGCTGTTGGGTGACCCGATGCGGTCGATCCGGCCGAAGCGCTGGATGATGCGTACCGGGTTCCAGTGGATGTCGTAGTTCACCAGGAAATCGCAGTCCTGGAGGTTCTGGCCTTCCGAAATGCAGTCAGTGCCGATCAGGATGTCCAGCTCGCCCGGCTCATTGGGCAGAACAATAGCCTTGTCCTTCGAGCGAGGGGAAAACAGCGTCAGCACACCCTGAAAGTCGTAGGATTTCTTCAGGGTGGTCTTCGGCGAATCTGATCCGGTGACCTTGCCGACGTGCAGCCCCAGCTGCTGCGCGAAGGGCGCGAGATTGTCGTAGAGATAATTGGCGGTATCGGCGAAGGCCGTGAAGATCAGGACCTTGCGGTTACCGGCATTCAGCGGCGCTTCGACCTTCTGACCGATGAGCGAAAGCAGGTGCTGGAGCTTCGTGTCGTCCCCGGGTGTCACCTTATCCATCGACGCAATCAGGTCGTCGATTAGAACAAGGTCGGCAGCAAGGTCGTGCTTCCACGACGGCAAATCCATGTCGCCAAGACTGATCTGGACTTTCTTGCCTACGGTGAACTCATCAAGACCGGCCAGATCGTCGTCTTCAGGATCAAAGGCGCTCATCTCCGCGAGATGGTCGCTGACGCTGCCTGCGCGTCCAGTCCGCTCAAACTCTTCAATTGCGCTCAGCGTGCGTGAAATGTTGCTGCCGAGGGACCGCAGCGTCAACCGGAATGCCGCGACCGAACTCTCGAGGCGCTTCAGAAGATTGGTGGTCATCAGCGCCTGGAGACTGCGCTCCCGGTCTGCCTGGCGCAGTTTCCCGCGGCCGCCTTCGACCTGCGTGTCGTAGATTTCTTCGTATTTACGCAGACGGCTGGGAAGGATGTAGCTGATGGGCGCATAGACCGCGAGCTTGAGCACCGACAGCTGCGTGAAAATGTCGTTCAGCCCCATCACGTCCGGCCGCTGTGTAATCGGGCAATGGAACGATAGCGGCTTTCGGCGCTGCGGAAATTTGCCGATATCCTTCGTGTCGTAGAACGTCTCGATGTGCTTGCGGGACCGGGCAATGGTCACGGAATCGAGCAGTTCGAAGAAGTCGAAGTCCAGTGTCTTGAGGATTGACGCTGCGGTCCGCTCCTCGGGAGGCAGCGACGTCCATTCGTTGAAGGCCTTCTGAGCCCGGCGGAAGATCTCTTCAATGCTGGTGTCGGTCTTCAGATTCTTGCTGAGCGCCTCGGACTGCCCCTCGTAAGCCAGTGCGAGCTGGTTGCGCAGATCAGTGAATCGGTTGTTCACTGGCGTTGCCGATAGCATCAGGACCTTGGTCTTCACGCCCGCACGGATGACCTTGTTCATCAGCTTCTGGTAGCGCGTCTCCCGATCCTTGAAGACGTCATTGTTCCGGAAGTTGTGGGATTCGTCGATGACGACCAGGTCGTAATTGCCCCAGTTCACACGGTTCAACGGGATGCCAAAGGATTCCCCGGACGTGCGGGACAGATCGGTGTGGCACAGGACATCGTAGTTGAACCGGTCCCTGGCGAAGATGTTGGTGGTCAGGTTGGTGTTGTAGTTGCGCCAGTTGTCCGCGAGCTTCTTGGGGCAAAGCACCAGGATTGACCGGTTCCGCAGCTCATAATATTTGATAACTGCCAGTGCGGTGAAGGTTTTGCCGAGCCCCACAGAGTCGGCCAGAATGCAGCCGTTGTATGTCTCGAGCTTGTTAATGATGCCGGTCGCCGCATCCTTCTGATAATTGAAAAGCTTGTTCCAAACTACGCTATCCCGGTAACCGGTCAGGTCGTTCGGCAGGACATCTTCATCGACTTCCTCGAGGAAGTCCCGGAAGATATTGTAGAGCATCATGAAGTAGATGCGTTCGGGCGCGTTCTCCTGATACACGGACTCGATGTGGTCGCAGATGGCGGCTGTGACGTCCTGCAATTTCTCCGGGTCCGACCAGATCTGATCGAACAGCTGCAGGTACATCTGCGCATGGCTCGGGTCGTCGAAGCGCGTGACGAAATTCGAGACGGCATCGCCCTTCTGGTAACCCAGGTCGACTGCCGTGAACCCGCTGATGGGCATGTAGGCCACTGCATCAGCCGCGCCCCCCACATGCATGAACTGCTGCATCGGCGCCTTTGTCCCGTTGGACCGGAACTTTGCCTTCTTGCGGATCCAGTCTGCGCATTCGCGCGCTACGGCACGCTGCGTCAGCTTGTTGCGAAGCTGGATCTCGAATTCGGTTCCATAAAGCCCGCTCTCCCGCCGAGCTTTCGGGATGAAGAACTCCCTTCGCTCCTTGGCCAGGCGGTCGGTTGCACCGTTCGGAGTGAATGTAGGCGCAGTAAATATGAACTGCAGGCTGTCGATCCTGGAGAGCTCGGACTTGAGCGCCTCGTATGCATAGATCGAGAAACAGGAGGCAGCGATTTTCACGCGCGCCCCCTTGTTCAGGGCCTGTTTGAGATCGTCACCCCACAGATGGGAATTGTTATCAATGATCTGCATGGATCGCCTCCCGATTTAGCAGGACGATTTGCTGATCCTGTGGTGACCTGGCTGCTGGGTCCGTGTCGAGGCCCAGGCGCTTGAGAGCATAGTAAAGGAGGGCCCGTCGGACCGGGATTTTCACGCAGCCATCCTGCATGCCGTAGTCCAGCTCAATGACCCGCCTCTGGTTTGAACTGAGTCCCTTGTGAGGGCCTATCTCGAGTTCCACCATTTGCTGCCAGGCAACGTCCGATGTCGCCGGTTGTCCAGCGGGTCGGTTTTGGCGGGCATCGATAATCCGGGAAATTACAAAATCGCGGTATTCTGAGCTCTTTTCGCAATATGACCGGGCGTGCCACCTGAACCCATCGAAGGCCAGGGCATGTGGCGCAATCCAGCGCCATTCTGGATCAGGTGACGACATCGACTGGTATAAAACCTCGATGGCTTCGTGGCGCCGGATAGCGATGACAAGCGAGCGTAGGACAGCCGGATCAATCCCGCGTGCCGGGGCCGGGGTTGCATCGAAGTCTGGAAGGTTGCCAATCCATGCGTCCTCCCGAGACACAATCCCTTCTGCAACGGAACGTACCTGTGACAGATACTGCGTTGCATCGGGATTCAGAAAGAGTGGTGCAAAGGTTGCCCCGCGAACGTAGGTCTTCCCACTCTTATCGTAGACCATGTTGTCTGGGGCTAGTGCGATATAGCGATTGAGGTCGCTGGATGCCTGGTTAACCGATACGCCGAACTTGTCGATCAGGTCGCTCCGGTTGACATGGCCCTCCCAGAACAAGCGAAACTCGATGAACTGGAGCTTCTGCTCCACGCCCCATCTGAGATTTGACCTGTCATCCACCAACCAGTCCCCCAACCGAGTCCGTATGGGACCAGTTTATTGTTGGGTCAGCTTACGGGGCGGATGCTACGGGAGCAATCACAAAGCTGGTTAACGATCGATTTTACAGTGCGCAGGGTTGCGCTGCCATAACGGGCGGATGCGCAGGGCTACTCCGAGAGAGTTCGTCCGCAGGCTCTCGCCCACCGCCAACATCTCATCGCGAACCAATGAGATGGGCCTTCCGGGGCCAGATAATCCCCAGCTTCCGCGCGGTTTTGCTGATTGCGACCAAACCTCGGAGACTGCCGGAAACGCCAAAATCAGTCTCTGATCGGCTTTTGTCTCTTTTTGCCTAAACCCCATCATCACTTGGTATTGGCTGAAAAGTCACGCAATTCTGGGGTTTTGCGTCTCAATGAAACCTGCGCGATTCAGCCTTATTTCTGCAAGGCGGCATCACACTGAGAACTCACGGTATGGCTAATCTCGAGGCCGCTGGCTATTCCGGTTGAGTGAAATTGGCGAGAAGGCTGGTGCTTGCCAGTCCATGGTGCCGCTTAACTGGACGATCGGATGAAACTGGTTGCGGCAGCCATTGCCATTAACGAAGGACGAGTACTGGTTACTCGGCGGGCTCCTGGCCAATCCTTAGAGGGTTACTGGGAGTTCCCTGGCGGGAAACTGGAGCTCATGGAAAGCCCGCAGCAGTGCATTGAGCGCGAGCTATATGAAGAGCTTGGCGTTGCTGCCTCCGCTGGCGAGGTGATTACAGAGTCGATCTACGAGTACCCCGGTGGCGCCATTAAACTAATTGCCATCGAGGCAACCCTGCATGGCCATGACCTACAACTCACTGTGCACGATGCGTTTGAGTGGATTTTGCCTGAGCTCCTACTCAATCTTAACCTAGCTCCGGCTGATATTGCTATCGCGGAAGAACTGATCCGGCGAGTGGGCCAAAGTTAGAAGGACTGGGAATGCGGTACTGGTGGGTAAATCAGAATCAGACCTACAAGCACGAAGTCAAAGGCGGATTCCTCTGGTCGCCGAAGGCCAATCGCGACGGGCGTAAAAACAAGTTTTACGACAATATGACCGAGGTCATGCCTGGCGATCTGGTTCTGTCGTTCTGTGACACCGAGATCAAGGCGGTCGGCATTGCCGCAGGCCAGGCAGTATCCGCTGAAAAGCCCAACTTTGGTGCTGTCGGCGATCAGTGGGATAACGAGGGTTGGCTCGTTCCCGTAGAGTTCAAAGAGCTCGACAAACCCGTTCGGCCGAAGGATTTCATCGGAGAGTTACTGCCGCATTTCCGCGGGAAGTATGACCCTCTCCAGGCCAATGGGAATGGCAACCAGGGTGTCTACCTAGCCGAGATCTCGCAGCCTTTCCTTGAGACCGTTCTTGCCCATAGCGGCCATGCTGCCAGCGATTTCATGAATGATGACGAAGTCCAGGCAGAGGCAGAAGAGATCGCAGTGCAAAGCGCGCTGGAAGGCCGCACCGACATCGGCGAAACGCAGAAGCGGCAGTTGGTCCTCGCCCGCCGCGGTCAGGGCATCTTCAAAGCGAATGTTCGCCTCAATGAAAGCGGATGTCGGGTAACCGGGGTCAAGGACCCTCGGCTTCTGATTGCCAGCCACATTAAACCATGGGCCAAGTGCTCGGACCGCGAGAAGCTCGACGGCTGTAATGGCATGTTGCTGTCAGCGCACGTCGATCTGTTGTTTGATCGGGGTTTGATAACATTCGCAGATGACGGAGCGCTGATCGTATCCCCAGAATTGGATATTGCGGTTCTCGCTTCTTGGGGAATCGCCGAAGATATCAACGTGGGCGCCTTTATGCCTGAGCAGGCAGCCTACCTCGAATATCATCGGCTCAATGTATTTCGGCGATCTACGCCTAACGCCTGATGGTGAGGCAATGACCAAAAAATCCGCTCGCAATTATCAGACGGAGGCATGGATTGCGCTACGAGAGCGCATTCTCGCTCGCGACGGCAACGTTTGCCGAAACTGTGGTGTCGGCGCTGAAAGCCTCGACGTCCATCATTGGAGGCCTGAAGCTGCCTTTCAGCACCTGGTCGATGAGTTGGGATACGGCCTGGAAGGCGATCCCTTGCTGGTGCATGAAACAGGTCTGGTGACGCTTTGTGCCGATTGCCATGAGGCGCTGACCAGCATCCGCGCCCGAAACGCAATTCTCAAAAATCCCAAGTTTCAAGCAGTCGATCAGCGTTCTGGCGAGGATCGGCTGAACGTGTTTCAGATCTGGGCGCTCAATGGAGAGGAGCTTCCGTTCAAAGTCCGGAAAACAACCTGGAGCCACAAGGCTGAACAGTATTATCGGGTGACACGTATCGAGATTGGTCGTTGGCCGTATGGATCGGCCTGGGGACATTATTTCAGAAATGGTGAGGAAAAGCCGGAAGAGAAAATTAGCGCGGCTGGCGTATATGACTGGATTCTAGAAAAGTAATAAATTTCTGCAAGGGGGAAGCAGTGCGCGCGTATGTTGATGAAACCGGAAACACCGGTTCAAGATTGATTGATGATAGCCAACCTTTATTCATTACTGGATCGCTGATCACGCGTTCAGATTTTGATCGACGATTTGGGGCGGAGGTAAATGCCATTGCTCGTGCCTGTGGCGTCGACGAGATCCACGCTGCTGATATGGGCGTTGGCCGAATTGAAGACATTGCTAAGGACATTCTGCGCGTCGTGCGAAAAGCCGGCCCTGCGTTTGCATTGGCGCGGGTTGAAAAGCGCTATGTCGTTGCCGCCAAAGTTTTCGACACGCTTTTCGATTCCTATGAGAACAAGGCGGTTCCTTGGCACGTCTACAACGTGCCTGTGTTGCGTATTACGATGGTGTTCAAGGTCGCCTACATATTCGAGGACGGAATTGTAGCCGATTTTTTTGACGCGCTCTTAGACAAGAATGCGGATCGCGCCAGCGCGAAGATGGCGGCCTTCTGTAGGTCGCTTCGTGCACGCATCGATTTGATACCTGATCAGCGGTCCAAGGATATCGTGGGCGAAGCATTGGACTGGGCGGCAGAAAACCCAGAATCGCTTGAATTCGTGCATTCGAGCAAAGTTGGTCGAAAGGGCCACCTACCCAACATGGTCGGGTTCGGAAACCTCCTGGGCGGTATTGAGAAGCAATCTGCCGTCTGGAACCGCCCGGTCGAATGGATCTTGCACGATCGGCAGCAAGAATTCGCCGCAGCTATCAAATTTTGGCATGAGATCTACGCAAATACGCGGGATGACGTTCTCCAGGTTCCCTTCAGTGGAAAGATGGTTCTGCGCAAAGTTTTCGGAAGCCAGCTGAAAATGACGTCTGCGCAGGATAGTCCGGGAATTCAAATTATTGACGTCATCCTCTGGCTATTTGCTCGGTCGATGAAAGAGGACCTTCCAACCAACTGTCAAAATTTGCTAAATTATGTTTACAGTCGGGCTCATCAGGACGATTTTTCCTTTGCGAATGCCGGAGCCGCGGCAGAAGCAACGATAGAGCAAGTTAATTCGGCTCACATTACCTCCGATATGATGGCGCAGGCCAAGTTGGTGCGCGAACAAATAGAGCAACGGAGGCTCGTCGGGATGGAAGAGTACGCGCGGGCAAAGGCAACGGAATAAACAGCCGTTTGCCGGCGTCTCATCGATAGAATCTAGCGTGATTCAGCCCTTGAAGCCGAATATCACCTCTTCCTGCTTATCCCACGACGATTCAGTAGCAGCCACCAAATCCTTGACCGACACCGCCGGCGCCCTGCGCTCAATGAGCAGCCGTTCCAGTACGACGGGCGCCAGATAGGCCAGCTTCAGGACACGGCCGACGTACACCGGCGTCACGTCCTCGGCGGTCGCGATATCCTGAATGGTCGCCACCTGGCCGCTGTCAAGCTTGCGCCGCCAGCTCCACCCCTTCGCGATCGCCCGTAGGATATGCGGGTCCACACCCTGGTCGTCGTAATCGGGCACCATCTCCGCCGGCGGCATGATTTTCGGCCGACCGTTCCGCTTCCGGACGGTCAGCGGAATGAACACGGTCAAGGTCGTGGGCGCGCTGCTCATGCTGCCATCTCCTTCGGGCGCGGAGCCAGCATGTCGCGCACGACCGAGCTCAGCCCGTCGGTGCGCAGGTCCACCGTCAGACCCTGCTGGCTGACGATGACCCGGTCGATCAGCAGGCGGGCGATGCGGGCCTGCTCGGCCGGGAACAGCGAGGCCCAGAGACTGTCGAAGTCCGAGAGCGCGGCGACCACGTCATTGTCGTTCGATACGGAATCGCAGTCCTGCAGGACCACAGCGACCTTCGCTGCGATCTCGGGCGTGCGGACCAGCTTGCGGATTTGCTGGACGACCGCGCCCTCGACCACCCCGGCGTTCAGCCGAACAAATGCCTCGCGGCCTTCACAAGCCCGGTTCCGGATCGCATCCATCGAGGTGTAGTAGCGGTAGTGCCGGCTGCCCTTCTTGGTGAACGTCGGCGTCATGGCGATGCCGCGGTCGGTAAAGATCAGCCCCTTCAGGAGCGCCGGTACCTGCGCCCGGGTGTTCGCCGCGCGCTGGCGTGGGCTCTCCTGCAGAATGGCATGCACCTGATCCCACAGCGGCTGGTCGATGATGGCCTCGTGCTCTCCGGGATAGCTTGTGCCCTTGTGCACGGCCTCGCCGAGATAGAGCCGGTTGCGGAACAGCTTGTAGAGGAACCCCTTGTCGATCGGACGCCCACGCTTGGTGAGCACACCCTGAGCGACCAGTTCCCGGGTCAGTAGCGTTGCCGATCCCAGCGTCACGAACCGCTTGAACAGATGCCGGATCGTGTCGGCTTCGGTCTCATTGATCACCAGCTTGCGGCCCGCGACATCGTAACCCATCGGCACGAACCCGCCCATCCACATGCCTTTTGCGCGGCTGGCAGCGAACTTGTCGCGGATCCGTTCGCCGGTGACCTCGCGTTCGAACTGGGCGAAGGATAGCAGGATGTTGAGGGTCAGGCGGCCCATGGAGGTCGTGGTGTTGAATGCCTGCGTCACCGACACGAACGTCACGTTGTTCCGGTCGAACGCCTCGACCAGCTTGGCGAAGTCCATCAACGACCGTGAAAGGCGGTCAATCTTGTACACGACGATGACGTCGACCAGACCGGCCTCGATATCCTCGAGCAGGGCTTTCAGCCCCGGGCGATCGAGCGTGCCGCCCGAAAACCCGCCGTCGTCGTAGCGTTCGCGCATGCAGACCCAGCCTTCGGCACGCTGGCTGGCGACATAGGCCTCGCAG